>Ga0315283_10004029_pt1 | contig 12692 bp, 14 predicted proteins | sample YL17G09_0_MG_FD_204541 | JGI IMG/M metagenome (GOLD analysis project Ga0315283, IMG submission 204541) | Sediment microbial communities from Yellowstone Lake, YNP, Wyoming, USA - YL17G09_0 | ecosystem: Environmental > Aquatic > Freshwater > Lake > Sediment | place: USA: Wyoming | collected...
AGATCGCCACGGTGAGGAGGACCAGCGACGTGCCGAGCATCCACAACAGAAAGATCTGCGAGTTCGACGCATAGGTCTGGCTGCGGCGCGCGATCACATGCATCACGCTGTTGATGAGCTTGATGCGAATGTCGACGAAATCGGACGCGCCGACCGTGTCGATCCAGAAGGGGCGGCCGATCTGGCGCGTGATCTCATCGGATAGCGTGCGGTCGAGTAGGTCGAAAAAGGGCTGCGAACGCGCTTGTGGCAGCTCCTCGTTGGGCACGATCTTGAGGCGAAGCCCGAGGTCGTCATTGGCGAGCTTGACCAGCGTCGTGTAGTCCTTGTCCTGCGGAAAGGCCTGATAGATGTCGATCAGCATGGCGATGCTCTGCACGGTGGCCGTCGACAGCCGCCGTGTCACCGTCTCCCAGTGACGCTCGAGAAACACGAAGGTGATCACCGACTGCAACAGCACCATCGGCGCGATGATGATGATGAGGGCGCGCGCATAGAGGCCCTTCGGCATCCGCTCGCGGATCGCCGTAGCGAGCTGCCCGTAGAACGAGCGGTACGCGCGGAGGAGTGGTTTGAGGTCGGGGATGGCGAGCATCACTCGGGATACAGAATGTAGCCTTTGCCACGGACGGTCTGCAGATAGACGGGATTGGCGGGATCCTTCTCGATCTTGCGCCGCAGCCGGTTGATTTGCACGTCGACAGCGCGCTCGCCGCCATTCTCGCCGTCCTTGGCGAGCTCGTGACGAGACACCGGCGAGCCGGGCCGCTGGGCGAAGTAGCGCATGAGCTCACGCTCGCGCTCGGTGAGGCGGACGGCTTCGGCCCCGCATTTGAGCTCGCCGCGGCCGATATGAAAGACGAAATTGCCCATGCGCACCTCGCCGGACGAGGGTGGGTTGCCGCCGCGGCGGAGCACGTTGCTGACGCGGAGCAGAAGCTCGCGCGGGTCGAACGGTTTGGACAAATAGTCGTCGACGCCGGTCTCCAGGCCCTCGATCCGCTGCTCGGGCTCGGCGCGCGCCGTCAGCATTAGGATCGGCACCTGGGACTCGCGCCTCAGTGAGCGCGCGAAGTCGAGGCCGGATTCGTGCGGCATCATCACGTCGAGAACGAGCAAGTCGAAGGTGAGGCTGCGCATGGACGCCCGCGCGGATGCCGCATCGACCGCCGTCGTCACGCGGAATCCATGCTCCTGCAGATAGCGGGCGAGCAGGTCGCGGATGCGGCTGTCGTCGTCGACGACCAGGATGTGGGGCGAATTGTCGTCAGGTGCCCGGCCGCGCTGGGTTTTGATCGGCACTGGGATCGTCATGAGGCCTCCGCTTTCCCGTCACCGTCGACGGTGCCTGGTGATGAGGACATGATGGAGGAGACTTTGGGCCGTTCTTCGGCATTGATCATGGCGTCCAGGAAGCGCCGGATCGCGGCATCGGCCCCTGGTCCCGCGGCGCGCAAGGCTTCGGCGAGGCGGATGAGCTGAGGCGCGGCGAGCCGTTCCGCCAAGGCACGGCCTGCCTCCGTCGGATAGAGCAGGCGCTCGCGCCGGTCGACGCTTCCGGCCTGCTGCACGACATAGCCCTTGTCGATGAGCTGTTTCAGCACGCGGCCCAAGCTCTGCTTGGTGATTTTCAGCACGTCGAGCAGGTCGGCCACGCGCAAGCCCGAATGGCGGTTGACGAAGTGGAGCACCCGGTGGTGCGCCCGGCCAAAGCCAAAGTCCTGAAGCATCGCATCGGGGTCGCGGGTGAAGTCGCGATAGGCGAAGAAGAGCAGCTCGGCGAAGGCCAGCAGCTCGGCGTCGGGCTGGCGCGCGGACTTGCGCGGCAAGGCGGTCTCGCTGCGGCGCTTGGCGTCGACAGGCTCTGTCAGCGGCTCATTTATGTCAGTCATGTTGACTTGTTTTTAGGCCTGCGTTAGAGGTCCATTTATGTCAGTCATGTTGACTTAATTCTGGTCCTTGATACTCCCCGGAGCGTGCTTGCGCAATTGTCGTGCAACTTCGCCGGAGTCTTAATAAGGCCTCTTGCAAGGGCCGGGCTTGGCCGGCAGGCCCTGTTGTCTGGGAGGGAAGTGCCTGATGGCTACCGAGCCTTACGATCAGCGCGACGGCTTCATCTGGATGAATGGCGAGCTTCTTCCGTGGCGGGACTCGCGGGTGCACCTCCTCACCCATGCGCTGCATTACGGAAGCGCCGTGTTCGAAGGCGAACGCGTCTATGACGGGGAGATCTTCAAGCTCACCGAGCACAGCCAGCGTCTCCACGAATCGGCCAAGGGGCTCGACTTCGAAATTCCCTATTCCGTGGCCGAGATCGAAAAGGCCTCTCGCGAGGTGGTCCGCGCCAACGGGCTGATCGACGGCTATGTCAGGCCGATCGCCTGGCGCGGCAGCGAGCAGATGGGGGTCGCCGCCCAGGCGACCAAGATCAATCTCGCCATCGCTGCCTGGGATTGGGGCTCCTATTTCGATCCGGCCGCCCGGGCGAAAGGCTTGCGCCTGACCATCGCTCATTATCGCCGGCCAGACCCGCGCACGGCGCCGGCTAAGAGCAAGGCTGCGGGCCTCTACATGATCTGCACCATCGAGAAGCACAGGGCCGAGCGGGCAGGTTATGCCGATGCGCTGATGCTCGATTGGCGCGGGCAGATGGCCGAGGCCACGGGCGCCAACATCTTCTTCGTCGAGGACGGTGTGCTGCACACGCCGACTCCGGACTGTTTCCTCGACGGGATCACCCGCCGCACCGTCATCGGCCTTGCCAAGCAGCGCGGCTGGAAGGTGATCCAGCGCGTGATCATGCCGGAAGAGATGGCAGGCTTCTCCGAATGCTTCATCACCGGCACCGCCGCCGAGGTCACGCCAGTGTCGGAGATCGGGCCCTATCGCTTCACCATTGGCGACATCACCCGCACGCTGATGGACGACTATTCCGCTCTCGTCCATCCCGCCAAGACAGTTCCTGCCAAGTCAGTTCCTGTCGAGGCGGTTCCTGCTAAGGCCGTGGCCGCCGGCTAGCAGCTTCGCGGAACGGGTGAGGGGCGATCCGTGCTAGGATCGCTCCCATGGGAGTGGAACTCGAACGGCGTGACCCGCGCCCAGACTTCGACGCGGAATTCCGGGAGCGGTTCTATACCCTGCTGCAATGGCGCCGCGACGTCAGCGGTTCAAGCGCGAGCCACTGCCAGAGGGCACGAACGATCGGCTGATCGACATCGCCTGCCTTTCTCCCTCCGTGGGTCTAAGCGAGCCCTGGCGCTACGTGATCATCGACGATCCGACGCGGCGCGCAGGCATCCGCCAATGTTTCGAGACGTGCCATCAGGAGGCGCTGCAGACGCAGACCCCGGATCGCGTCACCCTTTATGCGCGGCTCAAGCTCGCCGGTCTCGACGACGCCCCCTGCCAAATCGGCGTCTATGCCGACCGGACGACGGCGCAAGGCCATGAGCTTGGGCGCCTCACCCACCGGAGAGCCCTCGATTATTCCGTTGCCATCGCTACCTATACGCTGTGGCTGGCCGCACGCGCGGAAGGAATTGGTGTCGGTTGGGTCTCGATTCTCGATCCCGTGCGTGTCGCGGAAATCCTGGAGATCCCGGCGGAGTGGGTCTTTGATCGGGCATCTTTGCATCGGCTATCCGGAAGAAGAGCACGACATTCCGGCCTTGCAGCACCAGGGCTGGGAGCGGCGCCACCGGTCGGGGGGCGTCGTCATCCACCGCTGAGGCGAGCGGGAAGAGGGCTACAGAGGCTTGAATAGTCGCCGATGAAGCGGCACTCTATCGGCTCGTGGGCTCCGCCAGGGGGAGGGGGCATGCACAGATCTCTGATTGGGCTCTTTCTAGCCTTTCTGCTCGCGGCCGCTCTCGGCGCGAGCCCCGCGACCGACGCCAAGGCTGGCGCGGCGATGGCTGGCAGCGTGGCGAGCGGCCTCAAGCATCAGCCGCTCGTGACCCCAGTTCTCGTTTGGCGTGATTGCCAGAGGATCGCCCGCTGCAACGGCTGCCAGCCCGCCTATCGCTGCCGGTCGTGCAGCTATCAGCGACAGTGCCCGCGTCGCGGGCCTTGCCAATGGGCCGACATCTGCGTTTGGGGACCGTTCCTTCCAGTCGCCCCGCGCGGGGTGCCGGTCTACTGATTGGCGATCGAGCTTGCCATATAGCAAGAGGCTATATGGAGAGGCGTCGAGGTCGTCGTGGCCAAAAAATCCAAAAAGAAAAAGCGCGATAAGTACGTTTACGGAACCAATAGTCTAAGGGAGAAGTGAACAGCTTAGGCGCACCCGTGGATCCCGAGACGGGGAACATTTCCTTTTGTCAGGAGATGATCAATGTCTACTCGGAAGTGAGCTACGAGCGCACAAAGGGTCCAAAAATCCTATCGCGCATTCCCCAGGACTGCAGCGACGACATTTCCTTCGATGCGTCTTCGGCGCTTGAGAAAAATTATGACTTCGTATTCGCAGTTGATACCAACACCTTGGAGTTGGCCGGTAAGAGCCTCTCTGCGGTCGGCATCGTGACGACCCAGCCAGTGTGGTTTTCTGGGCGACGAGGCCTATTTCATGGCTGGCGATTTGATGTGCCATTTTGTCTGGAATACATCGGCATCAAAGGAAAGCCTGAGAATTTTGGGAGGCTGTCGGCCTTTGACCATCTTGAAAAATTTGGCCTTATCGGTAAAGGCGAAAAGGTCGAAATGATTGTCGACTCGGATTTGACTAACCTCACCGACTATAACCAAAAGAAGTTGCCTAAATACGGGCCTCACTACCTACCGGACAATGTTACGCTTGTGTACGGCAGTAGCGATGGAGGGAAGGAGATTGTCGCCAACAAAGCGCTAGCTGTTGCGGATTCGGTCTCGGCCCAGTGTCTCGCTGCCGTGAAATCTGGGCGCGTGCCTTTCAACCAAAAACAGATTGAATCATCCATGCTTTGACGGCCTGCGCATCATTGGGCCGAACGTCGTGGCCTCATAACAAGTCCCTATGGCAGTTATTCGGCGGCGTCCTTGGTCTCGTCCCAGCGGGCGGTGGCGGCCTCGTCGCGGGCGTCGGCCTCGACCCAATGGCTTCCTTCCGGCCCGCTCTCGCGCTTCCAGAACGGCGCGCTCGTCTTCAGATAGTCCATCAAGAATTCCGCCGCGGCGAAGGCCGCATCGCGGTGCTCCGAGGCGGTCAGCACCAGCACGATGTTGTCGCATAGCCCGAGCCTGCCATAGCGATGCAGGATCAAGCACGCCGCGAGCGGCCAACGGGAGCAAGCCTCCGCCTCGATGCGCTCAAGCTCGCGCTCGGTCATGCCGGGATAGTGCTCGAGCGTCATCTCCTCGACCGCGCGGTTGCCGGCGCGATCCCGTACCGTCCCCAAAAAGGCGACGACGGCGCCGATGTCGCTCCGCCCAGCCTTCAGCCGCTCGATCTCGGCGCCGATGTCGAAGTCCTCTTGCTGGACCCTGATCATGGCTAGCCACCCGTCACCGGCGGGAAGAAGGCAATCTCGCGCGCGCCCCTGACGCCCGCGTCATGGCGCACATGGGTTTGGTCGATTGCCGTCCGGATGATTTCGGAGCGCTGAAAGGCGTGGGCGAATTCAGGACTGCGGGTCTTGAGCCACGCCATCAGCTCGGCGACCGTGGCGATTTCCGACGGAATCTCGACGTCCTCGGTGGCGACGCCGGTCTTCTCCTTGACCCAGGCAAAATAGAGCAGCCGCATGGCGCGTCAGTCCTCCTCGATCATGGCATGGCGAATGGCTGCGCGTAGATAATCATAGCCCGTGTAGAGCGTGAGCAGCGCCGCGATCCAGAGCAGGGTGATGCCGGTGGCCGTGGTGTAGGGGAAAATCTTGTCGCCGGCGGCGCCCGCGAGCAGAAAGCCGATGGCGACCATCTGCAATACGGTCTTCCATTTGGCGAGCCTGGTCACCGGCACACTAACGGCGAGTGTGCCCAGGAACTCGCGCAAGCCCGAGACCAGGATCTCGCGGCAGAGAATGATCACGCCGGCCCATAGCGACCAACCGGCAATGGTCTGATCGGCGGCGAGCATCATCAGGCTCGCGGCGACGATCAGCTTGTCGGCGACCGGATCGAGCATGCGCCCGACGGCGCTTTGCTGTTTCCAGGCGCGCGCGAAATAGCCGTCAAGGATGTCGGTGACGCCGGCGGCGATGAAAATGCTCATGGCCAGCCAATTGCCGAGGTCCCGCTGCAAGAAGAAGCAGGCAACGAGCGCCGGGATAGCGACGATGCGGCCATAGGTCAAAAGGTTAGGAAAGCTTCCGAAGCGGCCGCGCGATGACGCCGGGGTTGGCACTCCCTGCCGCATCATGTCGGGTCGTCCGTCCAAGGTTAGCTGCTCCCCTCGTGGAAATGCTCGTAGATCGCCTTCGCCATCTGCGCGCTGATGCCACCCACGGCAGCCAAATCGGCGAGGCCGGCGCGGCTTACCGCCTTGGCCGAGCCAAAATGCTGGAGCAGCGCCCGTTTGCGCGACGGACCGATGCCCGGCACCTCGTCAAGGGGAGACGCATGCAGCGCCTTCTTGCGCCGGGCGCGGTGGGCGCCAATGGCAAAGCGATGCGCCTCGTCCCGGAGCTTCTGAATGCAATAGAGCACGGGGTCGCGAGGGTCCAGAAGCAGCGGCTCGCGTCCCTTAAGGTAGATGCGTTCGCGCCCGGCGTTGCGGTCCGGCCCCTTGGCGATCGCCGCGAGCTTGATCTCAGAAAGGCCGAGCTCGTCCAGCACCTCGCAAGCCGTGGAAAGCTGGCCCGGGCCGCCGTCGATCAGCACGAGATCGGGCGCGGCCCAGCCATCGGGGGCACTCTTGTCGCGCGCAAGCTTGCTGAAGCGCCGTGTCAACATCTCCCGCATCATGGCGTAATCGTCCCCGGGGGCAAGGTCCTCCGAGCGGATGTTGAACTTCCGATATTGAGTCCTGATGAAGCCCTCCAGCCCGGCAACAATCATGGCGCCAACGGGATTGGTGCCGGAGATGTGGCTGTTGTCGAACACCTCGATGCGCTCTGGCGCATCCTCCAGCTCGAACAGCTCGGCAAGGCGCGCGAAGATGGCGGCCTGCGAGGAGGATTCCGCCAGGCGGCGCGCCGAGACCTCGCGCGCGTTGACGAGGGCATGGGCCACGATCTCGCGCTTCTCTCCCCGCTGCGGCGTGAGCACGCTGATCTTGTGGCCGGCGCGCAACGACAAGGCGTCGCCGAGCAGTCGGCGCCCCGCAATATCGTGGGACAGCAGCACGAGCTTCGGCGGTGGCTTGTCGTCGTAGAACTGGGCGACGAAGGATTCGAGCACCTCTTCGACCGCGAGACTTTTGTCGGCGCGGGGAAAATAGGCGCGGTTGCCCCAATTGTTGCTGGCGCGGAAGAAGAACACCTGGATCGCGGTGTGGCCCGCTTCCTGATGGGCGGCGAAAACATCGGCTTCCTTCACCGTCTGCGGATTGATGCCTTGATGCGATTGGACGTGGGAGAGCGCCGTCATGCGGTCGCGGAAGCTCGCCGCGCGCTCATAATCCTGCTTGAGGCTCGCATCGTCCATCAGCTTGTGCAGGCGCCGCTTCACCTCGTCGCTCTCGCCCGTCAGGAAGCGGCGCGCCTCGTTGACCAGGGTGGCGTACTCCGCTCCCGAGATCTCGCCGGTGCAGGGCGCGCTGCAGCGCTTGATCTGGAACAGCAGGCAGGGCCGGACGCGCCCCTCGAAATAGGCGTCGGAGCAGGACCTGAGCAGGAAGGCGCGCTGCAGCGTGTTGATGGTCCGGCCGACCGCGCCGGCCGAGGCGAACGGACCGAAATAATCGCCTTTGCCGCTCCGCGCTCCGCGATGCTTCAGGATCTGCGGAAACCCATGATCGCGGGTGATGAGGATGAAGGGGAAGGATTTGTCGTCCCGGAGCACCACGTTGTAGCGGGGCTTGAGCTGTTTGATCAGACTGGCTTCCAGCAGCAGCGCCTCGATCTCCGTGGCGGTGGTGACGAATTCCATGCTCGCCGTGTCCGCGACCATGCGGGCGATGCGGTTGTTGTGAGCTCCCGTGCGCGCATAGCTCTGCACCCGCCTTTTCAAGCTGCGCGCTTTGCCGACGTAAAGCACCTCGCCCTGCGTATTGATCATGCGATAGACGCCCGGACCGGTGGGCGCGGTCTTGGCGTGGCGGGCGATGACCGGCGCGCCCTGTTCCACCCCGCGAAACGCTTGGCGCGCGCGGGATAGGAGCGAGGCTCTGGCTCTGTCGGGCTTCTCTAGAGGCATGGGATCCTGAGCATGAGCGCGCAAAGGGATGCGCCTCGATAGGCCAAAAGTAGGGTCTAAGCGCGGCCAGCTTCAAGGCCTAGAGATGACGAACTAAATATCGCCAGCCTCGGGTTTGGTCTGCCAAGCAAGGTGCTGGCCGCCGTCGAGAGCGATCATTTGGCCGGTCACCGAGGGTGTGTCGAGAAGGAAGCGGATCGCGGCGCAGACCTCCTCGGCGGTAGCGCCGTGGCCGAGTGGGGTTGAGCGGCATTCGCGCTCGAAATCGGCGGTGCTTTGCCTCTGGTTCGGCAGCACCGGGCCGGGGCCCAGCGCATTCACTCGAATGCGTGGCGCAAGCGCCTGGGCAAGCGTTTGTGTGGCCGTCCACAGCGCCGACTTGGCGATGGTGTAGGAGAAGAACTCCGGGGTGAGGCGCCAGACCCGCTGATCGATCATGTTGATCACACAGCCCGAGGCACCCCTCGGCAGCGCCTTCGCGAAGGCCTGGGTGAGGAAGACAGGGGCGCGGAGATTGACGTCAAGCTCCGCCTGCCAGCCGGCCCAGTCGACGGTGTCGGGCGTGTCCCATCCGAACCGCGCGGCATTGTTGACGAGGCAGGTCGGGGGTCCAAGCCGCTCGGCGCAGCGCTGGACGAGGGAGAGAAGCTGATCCTCGCACGTCAGATCGGCTTGGAGGGCCACGGCTTTAGAGCCAAGGCGCTCGATCACGCGAACGAGGTCGTCGGCTTCCGCGGAGGAGGTATGGTGATGCACCCCGATTCGCCAGCCGCGCTTCGCCAAATCGAGCGCGATGACCCGACCGAGGCGGAGGCCTGCGCCGGTCACAAGCGCGGTCGCAGGTTCTTGTTCTAGGGCCATGACGTGATTGAAAGAGCTGCTGGACTGTCGTGCCGCGCGCGTCCGCGATTCGCGAGTTGACTATACTCCAGTGAGGGCTTCCACCCGAAATCGGCTAACGACTCGGCTTCCCCTTTGTTCATCGCCCGTTCCCTTAAACCGCGCGCCGCGGTCTGATCTTATGGAAAATGAATTCGACCGCAGGCACAAAGTACCACACCTTGTTGAAGGTCCAGCCGGCGCTGAATAGAACCTAACTTCCCAAAAGCACTTCCCCGCTGAAAGGGCGCCGTTCGCGGCGCTCTTTTTTTCGCGCGCCGCCGGTGTCATATCCTGGCCGCATGGCCGAGACGCACGCAGATAAAAATGGGGGGGCGCCCGATGCGGCCGCGATCGGCAGGGCGCATGCAGTCTACACGCCGGTGATGCTCGCAATCTACGATCGCCTCGTGCACGGCTTCTCCAACCGCTTCGCCTGGCATTGCCCGACGGAGCGGCTACTTGACCTCTACCGGAGCAATCTCGCTTCCCGTCACCTTGAGGCGGGGGTCGGAACCGGTTTCTTCATCGACCGCGCTAATCCGGCGGCGTTTGAGCGCCTCGTGCTGCTCGACATCAACCGCCATTGCCTCGCCCGATCGGCGCGCAGGCTTGCGCGGTTCCGGCCGCTGCTGCTGGAGGCAAACCTGCTTGCGCCCTTGAACCTAGAGCTCAAGCCCGTCGACAGCATTGGGCTGACTTACGTGCTGCATTGCCTGCCTGGGCGCATGGCGGACAAGCTCAAGGTCATCGACCATTTGCGACCGATGATGTCCGAGCGTGCCGTGCTGTTTGGCGCGACCATCCTCGGGCGGGGGATCGAGCCGAATGCGGCGGCAAGAGCGCTGCTTGCCATCTACAATTCAAAGGGGGTGTTCAACAATCTCGATGACGACCTTGCGTCGCTTGCCGATGGTCTCCGTGTGCGCTTCGCCGCAGTTGACATCGAGACGGAGGGTTGCGTCGCCCTGTTCCGCGCCAGCTGACCTCGCGCGTCGCCTTGCGATGGTCATTAACCTGCCGTTAACCCTACCCAGTTTTGCCCCACTGGCTGGTTAATCCTTGTTAAGGGTAGCCCACTACCTTTGGGCCGTGGGCGCTTGGTCTTGCGTGAATGCTCGCGCTGGTGCGGCGACGGACCGAGCCTCCAATCGTGAGGGAGTCTGTTTTGCGTATACGATTTGACCAGGCTATGGCTCTTGCCGCCGTGTTGTCGGCCAGCGCCGCAATCTCCACCCCAGTTCTCGGTGCGGACATTGTGAATGGCGGGCCCCCGCCTCTCCTCTATGAGACGCCGCCGCCCATATCGCCCGACATCTTTGCCGGGTGGTGGATCGGCGGAACCCTTGGAGGCGCTACCGCCAATTTCGATTTCTCCCAGACGGGGGCCGACATCGGGGCGAGCGGCGTGTTGGGTGGCGTCACCGGCGGTTGGAACTGGCAAAACGGGCCGATCGTCCTTGGTCTTGAGGGTGACGCGTTGGCTGCGGGCATCAGCGGCAGTGAGCGATTCAACGCCGGTGCCAATGTCGCGCAACCCGAAATCGACGCCATGCTCAATTTGCGCGTGCGCGCCGGCGTTACCGTAGTGCCGCAGGTGCTGGTCTTCGTCACGGCTGGCGGCGCTTGGGCGGACGTCAATCTGCCGATCAACGGTTCCGGCGGGGGATCGGGGAGCGGCTCGTTTTTCGGCTGGAGCTTGGGTGGCGGCGCGGAGGTCGCATTGAATCCGAATTGGAGCGCGCGCTTCGACTATCAGTTCACCAATTTCGATTCCGATACGGTGTCCTATCCAGGCGGCGACGTGAAATACGATCCCGATGTGAATACCTATCGGGGCTCGCTGATCTACCGCTTCTAGTCGCCATGGTTGCTGGCCTAGCGGCCCTCGGCGGGCGACATCCCCACCTTGGGGGTGCGGCATAGACCGTGGTCTTCATTGGGTCCGCAGCTCCTCGGCAACAGATCGCGCCCGAAGCAAAAGCGCACATCGAGTAGCTCCTGCCGGCGACAGGTGACAGAGACCATGCTCGGCGAGAGCCAGGGGTTGGCCTTGAGGAACTCGCCCTCGATCTCGTCTGGGGAGAGCACCAGCCGGCGGTCTAGTCCGGCGAAGTGAGGCGGGATGGTGATGCGTTCGTACAGATCGCGCGCAAGCCCGAAATACTGCTCGGGCGCGAGGCCTGCGCAGGTTCCGTGGGCGCGGTATTCGTGAATCATCAAATTCTTGCCCGGCATGATGTCGCGCATCCCGTCGATGACCGATTGCGGCACCCAGCTTCGCGTCTCAGCGGCACAGTTTTGCGGCCACCCCGCAATGTTCTGCGGCCAAAGCCCATGCAGGACAAAGGCTCGGCGGTGTGCGCGAGTGCATTGCGGGTCGTTCCGGCTTGCGCCCTTATTTGCGCAGTAGGTTGGCGACCAGCTGAGCACAAGGACGTAATAGTCGAAGCGTCCAGACGGGCTTCCGTCCCCGGCGGCGCGCCTGTCGATGTCTGGCTTGGCAAGGAAAACGAGAAACAGGCCGAGAAGGACCAGGCCGCCAAGCACGATCAGAGCGGCGAGCCTAAGTCCTCGCATGGGCATCGATCGCGCCAAGCTCGCTCAAGATTCTTGCCCAGCTCCTCGCGCCCTTGGTGAAGCTCTTCACATTATACTTCTCGTTCGGCGCGTGGATGCGGTCGTCGTCGAGCGCGAAGCCGACCAAGAGCGAATCCAGTCCAAGCCGCGAGCGGAACGATTCGACGATGGGGATCGAGGCGCCGCAGCCGACGATCAATGGAGCCTTGCCCCATTCCTGCTCGAGTGCCCTGGCTGCCGCTTGAAAGGCCGGCGAGGAAATGTCGAAGCCGACTGCCGGCGATCCCCCTTCGCCGGCGAAGGAGGCGCCGCAATCGGGCGGCAGCCGCTCCGCGATGAAGCGGTGCAGGCCGTCGAGAATCTTGCGCGGCACTTGGTTGGGGACGAGCCGAAAGGAGAGCTTGGCGGTGGCGCGCGCCGGGATGACAGTCTTGGTGCCGGGCCCGGTATAGCCGCCGAAGATGCCGTTGACCTCCGCCGTGGGCCGCGACCAGAGCTGCTCGAGCACGCTAAGGCCCGCTTCCCCCGCCGGTGTGGACAGTCCAACCGAGCCCAGGAAGGCGGCGACGTCGAAGCCGAGCGCCCGCCATTGCGCAAGCTGCGCGGGCGGCGGGGTGGCCACGTCCTCATAGAAGCCCGGCAGGCTGACGCGGCCGGTGGCATCGTGCAGCTCGGCCAGAAGGCCCGACAGAACGTGGATGGGATTGCGCGCCGGCCCGCCATACAGGCCAGAATGCAGGTCGCGGGACGGGCCGGTGACGGTGACCTCGCAGAAGGCCAGTCCGCGCAGGAAGGCCGTGATGGCCGGCGTGTCCTCGTCCCATTGCCCGGTGTCGCAGACGAGGCAGAGCTCGGCCTTCAGCTCCTCGCCATGGTTCTCGAGGAACGACGGCAGGCTGGGGCTGCCGGATTCTTCCTCGCCTTCGAGCAGGACCGTCACATCAACGGGCAAGCGTCCA
>Ga0315283_10004031_pt1 | contig 12690 bp, 9 predicted proteins | sample YL17G09_0_MG_FD_204541 | JGI IMG/M metagenome (GOLD analysis project Ga0315283, IMG submission 204541) | Sediment microbial communities from Yellowstone Lake, YNP, Wyoming, USA - YL17G09_0 | ecosystem: Environmental > Aquatic > Freshwater > Lake > Sediment | place: USA: Wyoming | collected...
CTGAGCCCCAGCGCGGCGATCTTGGCCTCGACGCCCCCGGCCAACACATAAACCCCGGGCGCCGACGGCTTGCCGTAAGCGGAAATCCCCAACGAATCAAGCCATTCTACCACCGACGTCTCGAGTGTCCGGACAATGGCCCGAATGCCGAGCTTCGCGCGCCGCAGGTCGAAAAGCAGGTACAGCACCAGCTGGCCGGGGCCGTGGTAGGTGATCTGCCCTCCCCGGTCGACGTTGATCGCAGGGATCCCGTTGTCGCGCAGCAGGTGCTCCCGGCGACCGGCGAGCCCCAGCGTGTAGACGGACGGGTGCTCGGTCAGCCAGATTTCATCGGGCGCATCGGCCGCGCGCGCGTCCGTGAAGGCCTGCATCGCGCGCCACGTCGGTTCGTACAGGGCTCGGCCCAGCGTCCGGATGATAACGCGATCACCGCGGGGGGGCAGTTTATCTCCGGGCCCGACCCCTGGAGTCACGCGCGGCATACCTGCGACGTCGGGCATCAGAGCACCATCGCCACCATCGGGTGCGAGGTCAGATCGCGGTACAGATCGTCCAGCTGCTGGCGCGAGATCGCGTTGATCGTGCACGTGAGCGACAGATACTTGCCCGCTGTCGATGCCCGCATTTCCATCGTCGCCGGGTCGAAATCGGGCGCGTGCCGCTGCACGACCATCACGATTGCCTGCGCGAACCCGTCCTGCGTCCGGCCCATGATCTTGATCGGGAACTCCGTCGGGAACTTGAGCAGGGATTCGGCAGCTTGCGGCATCGGTACCGTTGTCATCCGTCATAAGTGGCGCCGCATGGCGGCGAATGCAAGATCCGCGTGCGGCTCGCATGACAACCTCGCGGCAAAGCGGCCCGGTCCGGCAGAAGCCCGGCCCCGCGAATTGGGGTCAGCCCGTGTGCGGACTCTCCTGACGAGCGTACATGTACTCGCGCGTCAGCGGATGCGGCAGGCGATCGTCGGGGAGCGGTTTACCGGCGAGCAGCTGCCACAACGACAGCCAGCCGCGATCGAAGGCGTGCGCCGAACCCGCGAGATAGATCCGCCACACGCGATACCTTTCCTCGCCGACCTCCGCGCGCGCGGCGTCGGCGTTCGCCTCGAGGCGCTCGCACCAGCTCCACAGTGTCTTCGCGTAATGTTCGCGCAGCGCCTCGGCGTCGATCACCTCGAGGCCCTGCGCCGCGACGCCCTCGATCACCTTCGACACGTGCGCGAGCTCGCCGCCGGGAAATACGTATTCCTCGACGAAGTCGCCGAGGCCGCTTCCGAGACTCTGCGCGCCGAGCCGGTTGTGCGTGATCCCGTGGTTCAGCACGAACCCGCCCGGCTTCAGGACCCGGTAGATCTTGCCGAAATACTTCGGGAAGCGCGCGATGCCGACATGCTCGAACATGCCGATGCTCGCGATCTTGTCGTAGAGAACGTCCTCGGGGAGGTCGAGGTAGTCGCGCAATTCGACGCGGACGCGGCCGGCGAGTCCGTTCGCGGCGATCCTTTCGCTCACGTGGTCGAACTGGTTCTTCGACAGCGTGATGCCGGTCGCCTGGACGCCGTAATGCTGCGCCGCCCGGAACAGGAGCGCACCCCAGCCGCAGCCGATGTCCAGAAACTGCTCGCCCGGTTGAAGCCGCAGCTTGCGGCAGATGTGGTCGAGCTTGGCTGTCTGCGCGTCGTCCAGCGTGTCGTCGTCCGCCCTGAAATACGCGCACGAGTAGATCATCTGCCTGTCGAGCCAGAGGCGGTAGAACGCATTCGAGACGTCGTAGTGATAGCCGATGTTCGCGCGGTTGCTGCGCCGCTGATGCCGCCAGACCCGCCAGCGCGTCGTGAGCGACTCACGGCTGTGCGAGATCTCGCCGACCATGCCGTCGACGATCGCCATCGCCCGGCGCGCACTGCCGGTGAAGTCGATGTCGTTGTTCACGTAGGCGCGGGCCAGGGCACCCATCGCCGGCGCCGCGAGCGCCTTCAGCCCTCGCCACGTCCGCGCGAGAATTTCGATCTCGGCCTCCGATGACAACGGAACGCGGCCGCCGTCGGGCAGCACGAGTGTAACGGGCAGATTGCGCCCGCCGTATCGGTTCGCGATGATCTTCTGCAGCGGTTCGGCCATGTCGCGCTCCAGACCAGCCATCGCAGGCGCGGCCACATCCGGCATTTGCGACGAGCCGGCGCCTGCCCCGTTCACCCCGGTCAACGGCCCGGGGCGGTCAGTCTAGCAAGAACGGACGGCGGAGGGCAGGCCGGATCTCGCCGGCCTCGGGTGCGACTTTTGGACACAGGCCCAGGCACTGCTACCATCGGAGTTTTCGTCCGAAGCCCCACATCGGCGCCCCCCCTTTGACCCCACCCGTTCACGGCAAACGCCCCGGCCGCCTCCCGGCATTCACGGAGCGGGAGTTCCGCGATTCGCTCGCCCAGTTCGCCACCGGGGTCACGGTGATCTGCGCGCCCGCGCCCGACGGTCAGTTCGTCGGCTTCACGGCGAACTCTTTCAACTCGGTGTCGCTCGACCCGCCGCTCATCGTCTGGAGCCTCAATCGCAGCGCGACCAATCTTGCCGCCTTCGAGCACGCTGAACGGTACGCGATCAATGTGCTGGCGCACGACCAGGCGGATCTCGCACGCCGCTTTTCGCGGCCGCATGCCGACCGTTTCGCCGGCGTCGCGTTTCGGCTGGGCACCGCGGGCGCGCCCCTGATCGACGGATGCGTCGCCTGGTTCGAGTGCCGGCACCATGTGCAGCACCCGACTGGCGACCACGTTGTCTTCATCGGCGAGGTGGAGACTTGCGCGCGGAGAAAGGGCGCCGGCCTCGTTTTTCACCATGGCCGCTACGGAACGACGCACCCGCTCGACCGGGGAGAAGCGTAGGCGCCTGTCGGACGTGCTCTTGCGGCTGCCGTGCCGGGCGTCACCGCGGCGGCTTGTGGGCCTGGAAGAGCGCGTGCATCCGGCGGAACATCGGCCCGGGAACCCCGCTCCCGAACGGCTTGCCGTCGACGAGGGTCACGGCGAGGACTTCCTTCGTCGATGACGTGAGCCACATTTCGTCCGCGGCAAGCGCCTCGGCCCTCGAAACCGGACGCATCTCGAACGGCAATCCCGCCTCGCGCGCAAACTCGTAGGTCGCGCCGTACGTGATTCCGGGCAGGATCAGGTTGTCCTTGGGCGGGGCGACGATCGTCCCGCCGATCACCACGAGAACGTTCGACGCCGACGCCTCGGTGAGATGACCGTCGCGAAACATCACGGTCTCGATGGCGCCAGCGTCGGCGGCGAGCTGGCGCATCAACACGTTGCCCAGAAGCGAGATCGTCTTGAGGTCGCAGCGCCGCCAGCGGTTGTCCTCGGCGGTCACCACGGCGACGCCCTTCCCGATCTGCTCCGCAGACGGCGTCGCGAGCGGATTGCTCATCATGAAGACCGTCGCCGGCACTCCGGAAGGAAACGCGTGGTCACGCTTCGCGACGCCGCGCGTAACCTGGAAATACACGCCCTGGTCGTCGAAGGGCTGTCTCGCGACGAGCTCGCCGATGATCGCCGTCCACTCGCCGTCGGTGTGCGGGTTGGCTAGCCGAATGCCATCGAGGCTGTACTGCAGCCGCGCAAGGTGCTGCGGAAGCCGGAACGGCCGACGCCGGTAAACGGGAACGAGTTCGTAGACGCCGTCGCCGTAGATGAAGCCGCGATCGAGAACTGAGACCTTTGCGTCTTCGATCGGAAGAAACTGTCCGCTGAGATAGACGACCATCGGGAGTCCTCGGAATGAAAATCGGGGAAGCTGGGGCGCGTTTCCAGCGCTTTCTCGGTTTGCCGCGTCTTACTTGAGCCAGAGGCGGATCGTATCCCAGGCGCGACCGACGATGTTCGCTGCCGGAACGTCAGCGAGCGCGACGAGCGGAAGTTCGGCCACCGCCTTCCCCTCGAGGGAAACCTGCACAGTCCCCACACGCTGGCCTTTGGTCACCGGCGCAAGCAGGGGTTCCGAAGCCGTCATCGACAACACGAGCTTGTCCGCCCTGCCCTTGGGCAACGTAAGGTATTGGTCCGCGACGAAGCCGGCGGCAACCTCGCTCAGCGCGCCCTTCCAGACGCGGAGGCTCGAGACCGGCTTGCCCGACGAGTAGAGCTGGACCGTGTCGAACGCCTGGAAGCCGTAGTTGAGCAGCTTCTGCGTCTCGCTCGTGCGCGCCGCATCCGACGCCGCGCCCAGCACCACCGCCAGCAATCGCCGCTCTCCGCGTTTGGCGGACGCGATGAGGCACCACCCCGCGCCGTCGGTGTGCCCCGTCTTCACGCCGTCGACATTGGGGTCGATCCAGAGGAGACGATTGCGGTTGGGCTGCGTGATGTTGTTGTAGCGGTACTCGCGGAGCGAATAGAGCCGGTAGTCCTCCGGAAAATCGCGGATGAGCGCCGCCGCAAGCCGCGCGAGATCGTCGGCGGTCGAATAGTGCTGCGAGTGCGAGAGCCCCGTAGCGTTGGTGAAATGGGTGCTCTTCAACCCGAGCCGGATCGCCTCGCCGTTCATCCGCTCGGCGAAGGCCGCCTCGCTGCCGGCGACGAGTTCGGCGAGCGCGATCGACGCATCGTTGCCGGACTGGACGATCATCCCCCGCAGCAGCTCGTCGACGGTGACCGCCTTCCGCGGCTCGATGAACATCCGCGAACCTTCCGCATGCCACGCGGCCGCCGACACGGTCACCATCTGCGCCGGGGTGATCGTCTTGTCGCGCAACGCGGCGAAGACCAGGTAAGCGGTCATCAGCTTGGTGAGCGACGCGGGCTCGCGCCGCTCGTCGGCACGCTCCGCAACGATCGTCTGGCCGCTGGTGACATCGAGCAGCAGGTAGGAAGAGGCGGCGATCGCCGGCGCGGGCGCGGGCTGCGCGAGGACGGCAGTCACGACGCCGAGCATCAGCGCGATGGCGGCGGCAAAGCGGAAGCGGGGCATGAAATTGCGCCGGGGAAACGGGACGCTGATTATAGCGGGGCGGAAGGCACGCTCCCCATGCGACAGGCGCCGCGCGGCGCAAGCGACCGCACGATGCCTCGCCAGCGCCCGCCGGCGAAGGCGAAGTCGACCGCCGGCTTGCCGCCCGGCGGTCAGATCGGCGAGCGCACGCTCAGGCGGCTGCGCTGCTCGCGCTCGCGCCGGACGGCGTGTTCTCGGCGTAGGCGGTGAGCGGGATGCAGCTGCAGAAGAGGTGCCGGTCGCCGTAGACATTGTCCACGCGAGCGACCGGCGGCCAGTATTTCGCCTCCCGGAGCGAGGGCACGGGGAATGCGGCGAGCTCGCGACGGTACGCATGCTTCCATTCGTCCGCGCAGACCGCGGCCGCGGTGTGCGGCGCGTGCTTCAGCACGTTGTCGGCGCGGTCGGCACGTCCCTCCTCGACGGCGCGGATCTCCCCGCGAATCGCGATCATCGCGGCGATGAAGCGGTCGAGTTCGGACTTCGATTCGCTTTCCGTCGGCTCGATCATCAGCGTGCCCGCCACCGGAAAGCTCATCGTCGGCGCGTGGAAACCGTAATCCATCAGCCGCTTCGCGACATCGTCCACCGCGACGTCGCTCGCCTCCTTGAGCGGCCGCAGGTCGAGAATGCACTCGTGCGCAACCAGACCGCCCGGCCCGGCGTAGAGGACCGGAAAGTGGGGATCGAGGTGCTTCGCGATGTAGTTCGCGGCGAGGATCGCGCTCTCGGTCGCCGCCGTGAGCCCCTCGCCCCCCATCATCGTCACGTACATCCACGAGATCGGCAGGATCGACGCCGAGCCGTAGGGCGCAGCCGAAACCGCGCCGATCGCGTCCGGCCGCACCGACAGGTACCGATGCCCCGGCAGGAACTTCGCGAGGTGCGCGCCGACGCCGATCGGGCCCACCCCCGGGCCTCCGCCGCCGTGCGGGATGCAGAAGGTCTTGTGCAGATTGAGGTGCGAGACGTCGGCGCCGAATTCGCCGGGTGCGGCGAGGCCCACCAGCGCGTTCAGGTTCGCGCCATCGACGTACACCTGCCCGCCGCGCGCGTGAACGATTTCGCAGACGCGCCGTATGCCGTCCTCGAACACGCCGTGCGTGGACGGATACGTGACCATGATCGCCGCCAGATTCGCCTGGTGCTCGCGCGCCTTGGCCTCGAGGTCGGCGATGTCGACATTGCCCTCGCCGTCGCAGGCAACGACGACGACGCGCATCCCCGCCATGTTCGCCGACGCCGGATTCGTGCCGTGCGCCGAGGCCGGAATCAGGCAGACGTTGCGATGTCCTTCGCCGCGACTCGCGTGGTACGCCTGAATGACGAGCAGCCCCGCGTATTCGCCCTGCGATCCGGCGTTCGGCTGCAGCGACACGGCCGCGTAGCCGGTGGCGGCGCAGAGCATTCGCTCCAGGTCGGCAACGAGCTCGCGGTAGCCTTCGGCCTGGTCGTCGGGCACGAACGGGTGCAGTGCGCCGAACTCGGGCCACGTCACGGGGATCATCTCCGAGGTGGCGTTCAATTTCATCGTGCACGATCCGAGCGGAATCATCGCGCGATCGAGGGCGATGTCGCGATCGGCGAGCCGGCGCAGATAGCGCAGCATCTCGGTTTCGGAGTGGTACCGGTTGAACGTCGGATGCGCGAGGAACGGAGACTTCCGCCGCAAGCCCTCCGGCAGCGCGTCGGCGGTCTGCGCGAAGAGTTCTGTTGCCGCGGCCCCGCCGGCCATGGAGCCGAACGCCTTCCAGATCGCTTCGACATCGGCGCGGGTCGCCGTTTCGTCGACAGACAATCCCAGCGTTCGCTCGTCGATCCTGCGGAAATTCATCCCCTGCGCCACGCCGCGCGCGAGAATGCGCTGCGTCGCGTCACCCGTCGCAACGGCGATCGTGTCGAAGAAGTGCGTGGTCGGCACCGCGTGGCCGAGCTGTTCCAGGCCGACCTTGAGGATCGCCGTCAGGCGGTGCACGCGACGCGCGATCGTCGTCAGGCCCTCGGGGCCGTGGTAGACGGCGTACATGCCTGCGATCACCGCAAGCAGCACCTGCGCGGTGCAGATGTTGGACGTCGCCTTCTCGCGGCGGATGTGTTGCTCGCGCGTCTGCAGCGCAAGTCGGTACGCTGGGCCGCCGTTCGCGTCGACGGTGACGCCCACCAGCCGTCCCGGCATGGTGCGCTTGAAGTCGTCGCGGGTCGCGAGGTAGCCGGCATGCGGGCCGCCGTAGCCCATCGGCACGCCGAACCGCTGCGCCGAGCCTACGACGACATCGGCCCCCCATTCGCCAGGGGGCGTCAGCAGCGTCAGCGCGAGGAGGTCGGCGGCGACGATGACATGCCCGCCACCCGCGTGCACCGCATCGACGAGCGCGGCGTAGTCCCGGACATCGCCGTTCGCACCAGGATACTGCAGCAGGACCGCGAACGCGCCGGCTGCTGCGGCTTCCGCTGCCGAACCCGTGACGACTTCCACGCCGAGCGGTTTCGCGCGCGTGCGCACCACATCCGCCGTCTGCGGGAAAACGTCGTCGGCCACGAAGAAGCGGCTGCTCTTGCTGCCGCCAATTCGCTGGCAGAGCGTCATCGCTTCGGCTGCCGCGGTCGCCTCGTCCAGCATCGAGGCGTTGGTGATCGCCATGCCGGTCAGGTCGCAGATCATCGTCTGGAAGTTGACGAGCGCCTCGAGCCGTCCCTGCGAAATCTCGGGCTGGTACGGCGTGTACGCGGTGTACCACGCCGGATTCTCGAGGACATTGCGCAGGACGACGCCCGGCGTGTGCGTGCCGTAGTAACCCTGGCCGATGAAGGATTTCAACACCCGGTTCTTCGCGGCGATGGCCCTTATCCGCGCCAGCGCGTCGGCTTCGGTCATCGCGCCGGGAAGCGCGAGCGACGCCTTGCGGCGGATCGCCGGAGGCACCACTGCGTCGATCAGCGCAGCCCGCGACGGGTAACCGAGGGCCGCGACCATCGCCGCCTGGTCGGCGGCCGAGGTGCCGATGTGGCGCGCGATGAAGGCTTCGGTCTGTTCGAGCGCGGCGAGCGTTTCCGAACTGCCGGCGTTGGGTCGGGTTTCGTTCATGTCGTGAAGAGTCGCGTTGACGCGCGGCGTCACGCGTCGCCGATCGTCGCTTCGTACGCTCTCGCGTCGAGCAGCTTCGCCGCGCCCGCCGGATCCGCCGGCTTGATGCGGAAGAACCAGGCCGCGTAGGGGTCCTTGTTGACCTGCTCGGGCGCGTCGGTCATGTCCGCGTTGACGGCAACGACCTCGCCCGCGACCGGCGCGTAGATGTCGGAAGCGGCCTTTACCGATTCGACGACGGCGCAGGCTTCCGCGGCAGCCAGTTTCCGGCCGATCGCCGGCAGCTCGACGTAGACGAGGTCTCCCAGCGCGGTCTGCGCGTGATCGGTGATGCCGATTGACAGCGTGCCGTCGGCTTCGGTGCGCACCCATTCGTGCGACGACGTGTACTTGAGATTCGCGGGAATGTTCATGCTCGCTCCTTCCATTATCCGAACACGGCAGTGGCTGTTGTTCTCACGGCGTCAGACTCACGCACGCCTTGCCGTTCCTTGCGAACGGCGGTTTCACGACCCGGGCGGCGAGTTCGCGATCCCGGACGACGACGCGCACCGTATCGCCGACGGCGACGTCCGCGGGCAGGCGCGCGAGCGCAATCGATTGATTGAGCGTCGGGCTGAATGTGCCGCTCGTGATCGTGCCGTCCCCCTTGCCGGTGTGCACGGCCTGATGCGCGCGCAGCACACCGCCTTTGTCCACCAGCACGAGTCCGGCGAGCTGCCGGGACGGCGGATGCGCCAGCAGCGCGGCCTTGCCGACGAAATCCCGCGGGCTCGCGAGGTCCACCGTCCACCCAAGCCCGGATTCGAGCGGCGATACCGTTTCATCCATGTCCTGGCCGTAGAGATTCATGCCGGCCTCGAGCCGCAGCGTGTCGCGCGCGCCGAGGCCCGCCGGGCGCACGCCGGCCGCGACGAGCGCCTGCCAGAGGTCGACGACGCGCGGTGCCGGAATCATGATCTCGAGGCCGTCCTCCCCCGTGTAGCCGGTTCGGGCGATGAAGACCTCGCCCCACGCGGTTTGCATCGCGGCCGCGGTGAACGGCTTCAGCGCGGACGCAACCGGTTCACTCCCCGGCAGGGCGCGCCAGACCTTGGTCCGCGCGTTCGGTCCCTGTATCGCGATCATCGCGAGATCCGTGCGCGGCGTGAGCGTCAGATGCGGTGCGCGCTCCGCGAGCAGCTGCCGGAACCACGCAATGTCCTTGTCGGCGGTGCCCGCGTTGACGACGAGCCGGAAGAAGTCCTCTCGCAGGAAATAGACGATCAGGTCGTCGATCACCGTGCCGTCGGGCTTGAGCAGGCACGAGTACAGCGCCTTGCCCGGATCCTTCAGCTTGTCGACGTTGTTGGCGAGCGCATAGCGCAGAAAGTCGCGGACGCCGCCATTGCGGGCGTCCCCGCGAAGGTCGACGCCGCGCATGTGCGAGACGTCGAACATCCCGGCATCGTTGCGCACGGCGTGGTGCTCGTCGATCTGGGATCCGTAATTCACCGGCATGTCCCAGCCGCCGAAGTCCACCATGCGCGCACCGGCGGCGCGGTGAATCACGTTGAGAGGTGTCTGTTTGAGCAAGCCCGTCTCCGGTCAGAAAAGGAAAAGGGCGAAGCGGCCATTCCGCTTCGCCCCGTCTGTCCTTTTACCTGAGAGATTGCGGCGCGAGTCGATTGCGCCGAGTGCCCCTTCGGTGGACCGTCGCCAAGCTGCGGCACGGCCGCTCTCCAGATTCGAACTGCGTCCGCGCGGTCCCTGTTGCCTGAGCGATTGTGGGAGTTGCGCCTTCGGCGGCTGCGCCCGCTTTCCGCCGGCGCGGCACTCTCCTGCACGGACGGGGCAAGAGTACCGTCGCCAGCCCGCCCCTGTCAAAGCCGAGTGTTTGCCCAAGAAAAACCGGTCGAGGCGGAGCCCCGGCCGGCCGGCACTGAACAGGGAAGCGTGCGCTTACTTCTTCAGCGCAAGAATATAGGTGATCATGGTCTTGAGGTCGTCGTCCTTGACCGCCGGATTCGGGGGCATCGGCACGGGACCCCAAACGCCCGAACCGCCCTTCTTGACCTTTTCTGCCAGTTTGGCAGCCGCCCCCGCATCGCCCTTGTATTTCGCCGCGACGTCGACGTAAGCGGGGCCGACGACCTTCTTGTCATTGGAGTGGCAGGCCGTGCAGCCCGACTTCTTCAGCAGGTCCTCGCCTGCATCGGCTTGAACGGCCCCGGCGGCGATCAACCCCGCGGCGGCCAATACAACAGCGGCAATCTTCATCGGAACTCCATCAGAAAAAATTTGAAAACGAGGAAAGCGGCCCGCATGGTACCGGAACGAGCCCGCCATCGCCATCAACGCGCCGCATCGCGTGGCGTTGACTCGGCAATCGCACCGGTGGGGTGACTGCCCCCGCACTCACCCTGTGCGGACAGCCGCTTCGCGGGAGCCGCCTTCGGCTGTCCTGCGCTCTTCGGCCCTGCGTTCGCAGGCCCCCTGGGGCCGCCGGGCCGGTCAACGCCCGATTTCCAGCTCGACCTCGGGCAGGCTGCCGATCGGAGGCAGGCATTGCGTGCCCCGGCACACCCACGCCGCGGCGGCTCCGTCCGGCACCGGACCTCGCGCCAACCCCGGCGCAAGCGTCAGGCCGGCGACGTTGAAGATGCGCACCTCCGGCCGAAGCACCCGCTCCAGTGCGCGCTGCCACGCCGCGCACACCGCGCCGTCGCCCACGAGCATCACCGTCGTTGCGGGCGTTCGCGTCTGCTCGAGCGCAGCGAGCAGCGACGAGAAACCTCCAGGCGATTGTGCCAGCGCGGGCGCAAACAGCCGCACGGCGCGCTCTCCGGCCTCGACGTAACTCGGCTCCCCGCACAGATGCCCCAGCGCGATCAGCGCGCCCGCGGCCACGCCGTTGCCCGAGGGCGTCGCGTTGTCATGCCCGGGCTTCGTCCGGTGGAAAAGCTGCTCGTGATCGTGGCTCGTGAAGAAGAATCCGCCGTTCGGCCGGTCCTCGAACAGGGCCAGAAGAACGTCGGCGAGCTCACGCGCCCATGAGCAGTCTTCCGCGCGAAAGCGGGTCTGCATCAGTTCGAGCAGCGCGGCGAGCAGGAACGCGTGGTCATCGAGATAGGCGTTGAGGTGGGCCCGTTCGCCTTTGCGCGTCGCGAGCAGTCGGCCATCGCGCCACACCGTACGTCGCAGCGCGTCGGTGGCGGCCATCGCGAGATCGGTCCACCCCGGCTCGTCGAGCGCGCGCGCCGCGCGCGCGAGCCCGGCGATCGCGAGCGCGTTCCAGGAGGTCAGGATCTTGTCGTCCAACCCGGGCCGGACGCGCGCCGCGCGCGCGGCGAAGAGCGCCGCCTTTGCCGCCGCGAGCCGAGCCTGCGCCTCTTCCAACGAGATCGCCTGTCGTACTGCAACCTCGGCAAGCGGCATCGTCACGCGCAGATTCCAGGCATCGCCTTCGAAATTCGGCGCGCCGTCGAGTCCGTAGTGCGGCGCCGCGACCGCGTACTCGTCCGGCGGGAGCAGGGAGCGCAACTCATCGCCCGACCAGACATAGAACTTGCCCTCCTCCCCCTCGCTGTCGGCATCGAGACTGGAGAAGAATGCGCCGTCGGCCGCAAGCATCTCGCGCGCCATCCAGCCGACAATGCCGCGCGCCACGTCGCCAAGACGCCGATCACCCGTCACCCGCGCGAGATCCGCGTAGAGCCCCAGCAACGGCCCGTTGTCGTAGAGCATCTTTTCGAAATGCGGGATCGTCCATTCGGCGTCGACACTGTAGCGGCAGAATCCGCCGCCGAGCTGGTCGTGGATTCCGCCGTCGGCCATCTTTTCGAGCGTGACGCGGACCATCGCCAGCGCCTCGGCATCACCCGTGCGCGCGTGTTCCCGGAGGCAGAACTCGAGGTCGGTCGCATGCGGAAACTTCGGCGCGGCCCCGAAGCCGCCGTCGACCGGATCGAAGCGCTGCTTGAGCCCCGCGAGCGCGGCATCGGGGGCGGACGTCGGCAGCGCCGCGTCACCTCCGGGCACGGGCTCGAGACTCGCGAGCGCGTCTTTCAACTGTGCGCCCTGCTCCGCGATTGCCGCACCCTGATCGCGGTACGCCGCAGCGACGCGCGGCAGGAGATCGAGAAAGCCGGGGAGTCCGTAGCGTCCATCCTTCGGGAAATAGGTGCCGCCGAAAAATGGCGCGCCCTCCGGAGTCAGGAACATGGTGAGCGGCCAGCCACCCGGACGCCGGGTGAGCAGCGCGTGGGCGGTCTGGTAGATCTGATCGAGATCGGGGCGCTCCTCGCGGTCCACCTTGATGTTGACGAAATGCGCGTTCATCGCGCTCGCGACCTGCGGATCCTCGAATGACTCGTGCGCCATCACGTGACACCAATGGCACGCGGAATAGCCGATCGAAAGCAGAATCGGTTTCCCTTCGCGGTGCGCAAGCGCCAGGGCCTCCTCGCCCCAGGCATGCCAATCCACGGGGTTTTCGGCGTGCTGCAGCAGGTAGGGGCTGGTCTCGCCCGCGAGGCGGTTCGGCATCGTGAGCGGCGGCGGCCCGGCGGGCGGGGGGGGCCCCCGGGCCGCCGGGGCCGGGCGGGTATTGGCACGCGGGGCGCGCGAAAAAGGCCC
>Ga0315283_10004032_pt1 | contig 12688 bp, 14 predicted proteins | sample YL17G09_0_MG_FD_204541 | JGI IMG/M metagenome (GOLD analysis project Ga0315283, IMG submission 204541) | Sediment microbial communities from Yellowstone Lake, YNP, Wyoming, USA - YL17G09_0 | ecosystem: Environmental > Aquatic > Freshwater > Lake > Sediment | place: USA: Wyoming | collected...
CGGGCGTCGAGTGTGGCTCCCCCGGCCTTAGCCGGCCAGGAACGCCTGTGCCTTCTCCATCCAGCCGCTGACGGCGATGCCTTGGGGGCACTTGTCTTCACACTCCCCGCAGGCGGTGCACTTGTCGGCGCGCTCCGCTTCCTCGAGCCACGTGTAGAAGAAGCGCTGACGCGCCGGGTCGCCGTACATCTGCGCGTCGTTGTAGAGCTCGAGGATGTCGGGGATGGCGACGCCCTGAGGGCACGGCATGCAGTACCGGCAGGCCGTGCACGGAATGGGGCTGAGCTCGCGATAGAGGTCGCGCACGCGCCCCACCAGCGCGAGCTCAGCGTCCGCGAGCAGGCCCGGCCGCGAGCGCGCCGCGTACTCCAGGTCCTCCTCGACATGCCGCATCTCGCTCATGCCGCTGAGCACGAACGACACCTCGGGGATACTCCAGACCCACTGCAGGGCCCACTCGGCGGGCGAGCGCGGGGCCTGCGCTTCGGCCCAGACCGCCTCGATCTGCGGCGGCAGGTTGCGCGCCAGCATGCCGCCGCGGATGGGCTCCATGACGATCACGCCCAATCCCCTACCGGCCGCGAGCTCGAGCCCGCGGCGGCCGGCCGAATAGTCCTCGTCCATGTAGTTGAGCTGGATCTGACAGAACTCCCACAGGTCTGTGGCAGCGAGGATCTCCTCGAACAGGTCGTAGGTACCGTGGAAGCTGAAGCCGAGGTGAGCGATGCGGCCGTCGGCGAGAGCCTTCTCGGCGGCGGCGAGCTGGCCCTGCGCGACGACGCCCTTCCAGTGCGTTTCATCGAGACTGTGCAGCAGGTAGAACTCGAGGCAGTCGGTCTGCAGGCGCTCCAGCTGCGTGGCGAGCAGGCGGTCGAAGTCGCTCGGCTTCTCGACCTTCCAGACGGGCATCTTGGTGGCCACCTTCACCTTCTCGCGATAGCCGTCCTTGAGCGCCTCCGCGACCCAGGCCTCGCAGGTCTCCTCGTGATAGACCAAGGCGGTGTCGACGTAGTTCACCCCGCCGTCGATGGCGCGACGCAGCATGGCCGTAGCCTGCGGATAGTCGATCTGTTTGAAGTCCGGCTTGCCGTCGGCGCCGCTGAGCACGGGCAGGCGCATGGCGCCGAAGCCGAGGGCCGAGGGTCTGAAGTCGAGGTTGCCGAAGGTGCGGTACTGCATGACCGCATGCTACCGCCGCGTTTCAGCCGGCGCGAGCCGCCGGCGACGGGGTGCCGCGCCCGCCGCCCCGCGATAGACTCGCGCCACGATGCCCGTGAAGCAGCATCCTGAGATCATCATCCAGGCGCGGCGCGGCGGTACCGTCGAGAGCGTGCACCACGCCGTGGCCGCGCTGGCCGGGCCCGACGGTGAGATCGTCGAGCGCTGGGGCGACCCCGGCATGGTCACGTTCTGGCGCTCCTCGGCGAAGCCATTCCAGGCGCAGGCCTGGCTCGACGACGGCACCGTGGAGCGCTTCGCCTGGGGCGCCGAGCAACTCGCCATCATGAGCGCCTCCCACGACGGCCTGGACTTCCAGGCCGGCCTGGTGCGCAGCATGCTCGCCGACCTCGGCCTGTCCGAAGCCGACCTGCGCTGCGACACGGAGCTCAAGGCGCGGCACAACTGCTCCGGCAACCACACCGGCTTCCTGGCGGCGAGCGTGCATCACGGCTGGGACATCCCCACCTACCAGCAGCCCGGCCATCCCGCCCAGGAGGCGGCGCTGCAGATGTTCGCCGCCTGCGTCGGCCTCGACTCACGCCAGATCCCCACCGGCGTCGACGGCTGCGGCGTCGTGTGCTACGCCACGCCGGTCACCGTCGCGGCCACGACCTTCGCGCTCATGCCCGAGCTGCTGCCCGAGATCAGCGCCGCGATGCGCGCCCACCCCACGCTGGTCGAGGGACCGGGCTGGATCGACACCCTCGTGATGGAGACCATCCCCGGCGCCACCAGCAAGTGCGGCGCCGAGGGCCTCAGCTGCGTCTCATTGCCGGACGGGCGCGGCCTCGCCGTCAAGGTCGTCGACGGCGCCGATCGCGCCTCGGACCCCGCGACGGTCACGGCCCTCGCGGCGGTGCTCGGCGCCGACGCCATCGCCGAACCGCTCCTCGCCAAAGGCCGGCCGCCGCTCACCAACGACGCCGGCGACGTGGTCGGCGAACTGCTCGGCGTCGCCCCGGACTGAGGCCTGCCCCGGAGGGCGGCGCGCCCGCTCTCAGCCTTCTTCGACCCTCGGCTTGCGACGCAGAAGCAGCACCACGATGCCGACCACCACGAGCGCCGCGATCACGACGCCCACGATGAGACCCACGTTCGAGCTCTTCGCGGTCGTCGCGGTCGTCGTCTTGGGGCCTGCCTTGGAGTAGTTGCTGACGTTGTCCGTGATGAAAGCGACGGCGCCGTTCGGCTGCGGGATGCGCTGCCAGCCCTCCCAGCGCGACGTGTTCCACGCTTCGAGCAGTTTGGGATACGTGAGCACGATGTAGGGCGTCTCCTGGTAGAAGAGCTCCTGCATCTTGTAGGCGACGTCCTTGCGCTTCTGCGGGTCGAGCTCCTGTGACTGCATATCCCACAGCTTGTCGTATTCGGGGTTGGACCAGCAGCAGTCGTTCTGGTTCTCGATCTGCGCCGTGCGGAAGTAGCCGAGCCGGCGACCCGGGTCGGAACCACTCGGTTGCCACTGCCAGATGTAGATGTCGTAGTCCGGCTTGTACGTGTCGCCGGCGTAGTTGTAGCCGCCATCGATGAGGACGCTCTCGTCCTCCACGGAGTAGTTGATGTCGAGGCCGAGGTCCTTCCACCAGCCGGCGATGAGCTTGCCCATGACCTGGCTCTGCGGCGATTGCGTGCGCGACCAGAGGCGAAGAGTGATGTTCTTGTCGCCGTTGTTGGGATCGTTGAGGATCCCATCGCCGTCGGTGTCCTTGTAGCCCGCGTCCGCGAGGAGCTGCTTGGCCTTGGCCGCGTCGAACTGGTACTCGACGTCGGCCGGCGGCTGCCAATGCCAGTCGAGGTCGGGATCGTAGAAGTCCACCTCGAACATCGTCGTCGCCGGGTCGGCGTACCCCTGGTAGGCCAGCTCGGCCATCTTGGCCTTGTCGATGCCCCAGTTCAGAGCCTGACGGAACTTCATGTCACGCAGGACCGGATTGCCCAGCGACGGGCCTTCTTTGCAGTTGAACGACAGGTAGTCGAAAGCCTTCTGTGAGCATCCCGCCGACTCGAGGCTCGAATCGCCCTGCAGTGCCGTCACCTGCGCCGGTGGGATGTTGATGGCCAGGTCGATTGTGCCGAGCTTGAGATCCTGCGCCAGAGTGTCCTGGTTGGTGTACAGCTGGAAGAACACCTCGTCGGCCTTGGGCGCCCCGCCCCAGTACGCCTTGTTGGCGACGCAGCGCACGAACTTGCTCTTCTGCCACTCGACCACCTGGAACGGCCCGGAGCCGACGATGGGCGGCTTGTTGAAGAAGTTCTTGGCGTCGTCGGCGGTCTTGAACTGGCTCCAGATGTGCTCCGGCAGGATCGGGCACCACATCGAGAGGATGTCCGCCTTGGGGCGCGAGCACGTCACGATGAGCGTGGTGTCGTCCGGGGCGCTGGCGCTCTCGATGCCGTCGAGAGCGGAGAGAAACGCCTGCAGCTGCAGTTTGATCTCCCAGTTGTAGGTGAAGGCGATGTCCTTCGCGGTGAGCGGCACGCCGTCGCTCCACATCACTCCCGAGCGGATCTTGAAAGTCCAGGTGAGGCCGTCCGGGCTGCTCGTCCAGCTCTCGGCCAGCCCCGGCTGAGTCTCGAGGTACTGGTCGCCGTAGTTGGTCAGGAAGTCGTAGCTGACGTGCCAGAGCTCGTAGGACGACTGCTGGACGCCGACGAACGGGTTGAGGCTGTCCGGGTCGGGTGACCACCCGACCTTCAGGATGATCTTCTCGCCGCCGGGCGAGGCGCTCGGGTCGGCGGCGAAGGCGCCGCTCAGCCCCCAGACGAGACCGGCGGCGAGCGTCGCGATGAACACGAGCAGCAAGAGCCTGGTGGAATACCGTGTGCCAGCAGTCATGAGACCTTCCTTTGATGCGCTGACAAGCTGAAGCGGCCGCCCCCCGGGTAGACCGCACGGCGCCGGAGGCGCCGTGCGGCGAGCCTACTCAAAGCAGCCGCCAGGGTGCAAGAGGCAAGGCGCACCTCCACGACAGGTCGCGGGTGTCCCCTTGCGCACCATCCACGCGCAGCGTAAGACATCGCACGGTCCGGCCTCAGTCCGAGGCCCTTCATCACCCTGCCCAGGACCGACTGAAGGCATGCCGCATCGCTCCCGCGTCACTCGAGGTGCGGTACACTCTCCCCCGCGCCGCAAGGCGCAGCCGCCGATCACCACCGCTGCCGGGAGCCACGCATGACACTCAAGATGGGCCTGCCCAAGGGAAGCCTCGAAGCGGCGACCCTCGACCTGATGCGCCGCGCCGGGTTCCTCATCACGGTGGCGCAGCGCTCCTACTATCCCGCCATCGACGACCCCGAGATCGAGTGCATGCTGCTGCGCGCCCAGGAGATGGCGCGCTACGTGGAGGACGGCGCCCTCGACTGCGGCCTCACCGGTTACGACTGGGTCGTCGAGAACGAGGCCACCGTGCACACGGTGTGCGACCTCGTCTACGCCAAACAGAGCTTCGGCAAGGTGCGCTGGGTGTTGGCCGTGCCGCAGGCGTCCGCGATCGAGACGGTGGCCGACCTCGAGGGCAGGATCGTGGCCACCGAGCTTGTCGGCGTCACCAGGCGCTGGCTGGCGGAGCGCGGCGTGAGCGCCAGAATCGAGTTCAGCTGGGGCGCCACCGAGGCCAAGCTGCCGGAGCTCGCCGACGCCATCGTCGAAGTCACCGAGACCGGCTCGTCGCTGCGCGCCAACAAGCTGCGCGTCATCGAGACCGTGCTGGAATCCACGACGCAGTTCATCGCCAACGTCGATGCCTGGCAGGACGCGGAAAAGCGCCGCAAGATCGAGGACATCGCCCTCCTGCTCCAAGGCGCTATCGCCGCCCTCGACAGGGTCGGGCTCATGCTCAACGTCAGGGTGAAGGACCTGGACGCCGTCCTCGCCGTCCTGCCCGCGCTGCGCAACCCCACCATCTCGCATCTCAGCGACAAGAGCTGGCTCGCGGTCAACACGATCCTCGAGGAAAGCGTGGTGCGGCACATCATCCCCCGCCTCAAGGAGGCGGGTGCCGAGGGCATCGTGGAGTTCCCGCTCAACAAGATCGTCATGTAGCCGCGCCGGGTTGCCTCACCCACCCACTGCTTCCCGTGCGGCCCCGCCTTCGACCACCGCCGCCCGGCCCGCGCGGCGCCGGCGGAGGCACTCGTCGAACTCCAGTCCGTACAGAAGGGCGAGATTCACCAGCCACAGCCAGGTGAGCACCATGACGACGCTCCCGAGGAACCCGTACACGCGCCCGTAGTCCGCGAAATAGCGGACCCACGCGGAGAAGCCGACGGAGACCAGGAGAGCCGACAGGCTCCCAAGGAAGCTGCCCCACGACACGAGCCGCGTGACCGGCCGGGTCGACCCCGGCGCCGACCCGTACAGCACCGCCAGGATCAGCGTGCCACACAGCAGGAAGAGCGCCCAGGCGAGCACCGACCACAGCGTCGTCGTGGCGTCGCCGAGGTCGAAGGTTTCGCCGAGAAGCCGGGTGACGTTGGAGCTCACGCCGAAGGCGACCACCATCAGTACCATGAGCACGAGGATCACGAGACCGATCAGGAGCTGGCGCGGCAAGCGGCGCAGGAAGTCGTCCGGCTGGGCGATGCCGCGTATCGTCGCAGCGGCGAAGGTGAAGCCGCCCACGTAGCGGCTCAGACCGTAGACAGCGAACGCGAAGCCGGTCGCGATGGCGATCCAGCCCGGCGTGCCGGCCGCAGCGGCTTGGACGCCCTGCTGAGCGTCGTCGAGCAGGGCGCCGGCGCCCTGGCCGCCGAGGCGCGCCGCCTGGGCGGCCTCCAGACCGGCGCGCTGGCCGAGCAGGTCGGCGGCGGCGGCGACGGCCACCGCCGCCGGGAACGCCACGAGCATGACGTAGTAGGCGAGTGAGGCGGCGCTCGTCGTGAGCCGGTCGCGGTCGCTTCGCACGACGACGTCGCGGAAGAGGGCCGGCAGGCCACGCTCCCAGCGCGGTCCGGCCCAGAAGGCGGGCAGGGGACGCTCGCCGGGGCGCACCAGATCCAACGGCTGGGGGTGGTCGGCGGTCGTCAGCGCGCGCCCAGACCGGCCAGCGCCGCTTTGGCGGCCGGAACGGTGAGCGGCGCGTACTTGCCGCGCAGTTCGTGCGCCGTCACGGGCAGCCAGATGGAGCCGTCGCGGCCGTCGCCGAGCGGCGTCGAGAGGCCCTGGACGAAGCGCCAGGCCGTGAACGCCGCCATAAGGGCGTCGAGCGAGTCGTGGTCGTAGTAGTCGTCCCACTGCAGGCCGAGACGACGCAGGGTGAGCACGCGCAGGCGCAGCCCGGCGCGCGTGCTCTTGGGCGGCGGCGTGCCCTCGAGCAGCGTCACAAAACCGGCGTGCGGATACACCTCGAGGACCGCCGGCGCCTGGCCGAGCTCGCCGGGCAGCGCGCCGGGGGTCGGCGGCTCGTAGCCGCGCCGGCCCAGCTCCTTGAAGTACGCCCAGCCGACGTGCATCCAGGCGTACCGCCGAGCCCTGGCCTCCGCTTCCGCCCGCGTGGGGACCTGATACACGGAGATGCGCCGGTGCAGCAGCTCGGCGTCGCAGTTGCGCGAATGGGCCGCGCCGCCGGGGAGCGCCCGTTTGGGCCGCTGCGGGGCGTCGACGGCGACGACGGCCGGGCGCAGGCCGGCGACCCAGTCGATCAGCCGCCCCCGGTCGCCGGGCTCACGCTCGTCGGCCTCGCGCCACTCCACGACTTCGAGCGTCCGCCCGCAGCGCACGGCCACGGCCACGCAAGGGCGGCGGGCGGCGATGTCGATGCCGATGACGAGCGGTGCGGCGTCCATGCCGCAGATGCTACCAGACGCAGAACGGGCTCAGGCGGGCAGGGCCCGCGACGCCTTGACCGTGAACTCCGGCGGGTCCTGGATGTGCCTCTTCACGGTGCACTGGTGGACGGCCCGGACGATGGCCTGTTCGTACTTCTCGGGGAAGCCCTCGGGCAGCTGCAGATCGAAGGCGATGCGACCGATCATGCCCTTCTCCGGGTCGACCTCCGTGGCCATCGTGATGCCGCTGCCCGCCGGATCGATGCCGCGCTGCCTCATGAAGGCGAGCATGAAGATGCCGGCGCACGTCCCCAGTGAGGCCAGGAACAGATCGAACGGCGCCGGCGCCGAGCCGTCTCCGCCGCCGCTCACGGGCTGGTCGGTCGCCACGGTGAACCCCTTGAAGGAGGCATCCACCTTGAGGTTGCCGGGGAAGGCGATCTTCATCTCCATGGCGTGACTCTCCTCACGGCTCGACGAGGGTGACGTCGCGCACGCCCCAGCGCTGCCAGTGCGGCGCGTCGCCGCGTGCCACGAAGCCGATCACGTTGCGGCCCTTGGCGTTCAGCATGATCGCGGGGATGGCGAGGGACCGCAGGCCGCTCCATTTCCCCTTGGGGCCGGGGTCCAGCGCGCCGCCGTCCTGCCAGTTCACCACCAGCCTGACCTCATCGCTCTGCACGTCCCAGAGGCGGAAGTGCAGGATCCGTTCGCCGTTCTGCTTCAGCGCCTGGTAGAAGACCTCTTTGGGGTGCGACGTGTCGCCGGGGCAGTTGCCCAGGGGCGGCGCGTAGCCCGCGTCCCTGGGGAGCGCCGGCGTCTGGACCTTGTTGAAGCGCACGCTGGCCAGCGGCCGCCAGTCGGCGTCGTTCGTGGTCGACCAGTCGTACATGCTGCCGCCGAGGCACCCGGTCTCGCGCAGGGCGCGCACGAAGCCGGTGGTCTCGCTGCCCGACGACTTGTCCCCGAGGCCGGCGATCACGTGGATGGGGATCGCCGGGCGGCCGGTCTGCTCGCGCACGATGCGCACGTTCTCAAGGGTCTCTTTGTAGGCGTAGGCGTAGCCGTCGCCGTGATACGTGTAGTAACCCATCGCCACGATGACGTCGTAGACCGCGGCGACGTCTTTGTACGGGAAGTTCCGCCAGTAGCTCGAGTTGATCTTCATGCCGGCGGGCGACGGGATGATGCCGCCCAGGGGATAGTCGTTGCCCACGGCCTTGCGGATCTTCGCCGACAAGGTCTTGAGACGTGCACTGCGCGTGCTCGCCGGCTTGACGGTGCTGTCCTCGATGTCGAGGGCGAACGAGTCGAACTTCTGGCCGTCGGACGTGCGGAAGTCGATGGCCGCCATACTGCGTTTGTAGTCCCTGTCGAGATCCTTGAAGCTCGGAAGGTACCAGGCCACGATCCTGATCTGGCGCGCGTGGCACTCCTTGATCAAGGCGTCCATGGCCGCCGGCTTGAACAGGGACGCCGATGGCGGGTTGTGGTAGTTGGCCGTCTCGAGGTAGAGCGTGCGCACGCCGTGCGAGGCCATGTCCTTGACCGCCGCGGCCGGGTCGTCCCAGGCCGAAGGGTCGTACATGTCGACCCAGGTGCCGAGGCCGCGGTACGCGGTGATCGAGGCCGAGCCGGCGGCGGCGGCCGGCGGCGGCGCCAGCGCCGCCATTGCGAGGCCGACGAGAACGATGAGCCCGGCGATGAGGAGCATGCGGCCGGGCCTTCTGAGCGTATATGGGAGAGTGTGGGAGGAGCAAAGCGTCACGCGTGGACCCCCTGGGTGGCTGTCGCGTTTGTCACCCAGTATACGACGAGGCGGCGGGCGGGCCTGCCCGCCCTCTCCCGCCGCCTTTGCGGCGTTACGGCGCCCGGCCTTCGTGGTAGGTTGCAGCGGACACGACCGCGAGGGAGGGCCCGTGAGCGTCGAGTACCTGAAGCAGCAGCTGGGAGCCAACGAGAAGATCGTCTACACCGAGCGCCACCACTGGATCTTCCCCATCGCCGAGATGATCAAGTGGATCCTCTTCGCCGTTGCCGCCCTCGTGGTCATCATCTTGCTGAAGAACTGGCAGCCTGAGTGGAGATGGATCAACTGGCTCTTCGTCGCTTTCGTCGTGCCGGCGTTCCGCATCGCCTGGGGCTTCATCTCGTGGCGCATGAACGTGTACGCGCTCACCAACCGGCGCGTGGTCGAGGTCACGGGGGTGGTCAACAAGACGGTCGCCGACTCGTCGCTGGAGAAGCTCACCGACGTGGTGCTCAGACAGGGCTTGTTCGGACGCCTGCTCGGCTACGGCGACATCGAGGTGCTCACGGCGGCGGCGGGCGCGGGCATCAACTACCTCAAGCAGATCCGCAAGCCGATGCAGTTCAAGCAGGCGATGGTCAACGCCAAGGAAGACCTCGAACACGAGATGGGCCAGAGCCGCTGACGGACCCCGGCCGTCCCGGCCGCGCGAGCGCGCCGCCGCCAGCCTTCATCGTTCGCTAACACGTCTCGTGTAGGGTGCGGTGGCCTATTCCCGCACACGGTTGGTGACGATGAACAAGGCCAAGGTGCTCTTTCTGTGTACCGGCAACTCAGCTCGCAGCCAGATGGCTGAAGGCCTGCTGCGCGCGCAGGCCGGCGACCGCTTTGAGGCGTACAGTGCAGGGCTGGAACCGCAGCCGGTGAAGCCGCAGGCCATCGAAGCCATGGCCGAGCTCGGCATCGACATCGGCAGCCAGCAGTCAAAGGACGTTAGCAGGTACCTGGGGCACGTGCACTTCGGCTACTTGATCACCGTCTGCGACCGCGCGAACGCGAACTGCCCAGTCTTCCCCGGCGTGAGCGAACGCCTCCACTGGTCGCTGGACGACCCCGCCGCCGCGGAGGGCACGGACGCAGAACGCCTCGCCGTGTTCCGTCGCGTGCGCGACGAGCTCGCGGCGCGCATCGAGGAGTTCGTCGCTCGGCACTGACGGCAGCCGGCGTCAGGCGCAGCGAATGATGCCGCGTGCCCACAGGCAATCGCCGCACACTGGGTGCGGGTTGCCGAAGCAGTCCTCTTCGTTGCCTTCGGCCAGTTCGCACCCGCAGTCGGTACAGGGCGGAAAGTCGAAGCGGCGCACGCGTTCGCGGAAGGCGACGTAGGCGGGCTTTGCCCAGATCGCCGCCAGAGACTCGCCGGGCAGACCCCCGACCTCCCAGCGCGTCATCTGCTTCTTCCGACCGCGCACGAAGCACGTATACGTGTGCAGGAGCGGCGGGCACGGGCTGACGCCGCCGTGCCAGGCGACAGCACAGGCATCGGCCTCGACGAAGGGGCAATGGCCGGTGACGCCGTTCGCGCCGCCGCTCGAACTGCCGGCCGCGAAGTCGACCGGGCCCGAACGCTCGAGGGCGCGCCCGAGCGCCGCGCCGAGGATCTCACCCCAATCGAACACGGGCAACTGCCAGCGCGGCGCGGCCGTGGTCTCTCCGCCGTCCGACGCGCTCACGCGCTGATCGTAGAGCGTCTCTGCCTGCAGCTCGGGCGTGTACGCAAGCACATTGCTGACGATGATGAAGGTGGCGCCCAGCTGAGTGGCGAGCCGGTTCAGTCCCGGCAGTTCGCCGACGTTGGAGCGCATCGCCAGGAACTCGATGCCGATGCGCATGCCTGGCCCGTAGTTGGGGCCGCGCCGGTCGTGCAGGCGGCGGACGCTCTCGACGACCTTGGCGAGCGAGGCGCCGGAGCGTACGCGGCCGAAGGCCTCCGCGGAGGCCCCATCGATGCTCACCACGAGCTGGTCGAGGCCGGCCCGCAGCAGGCCGCCGGCCATCTCGTCGTTGAGCAGCAGCGCATTGGTGGTCACCTCGGCGCGCAGCCCGCGCGCCTTGGCGCGTCGCACCATGTCGAGGAAGCGCGGGTGCAGCAGCGGCTCGCCGAGGCCCATGAACGCGACGGTGCCGGCGGCGTGCGGGCCTTCGGCCGCGCCGCCCCCGCCATCGCCCGCAGCGTCCACCAGGCCATCAACGACAGCCTCGAACGTCTCCCACTCCATGAACCCTTCGGGCTCGTCCCAAGACTGGCGCACGCAGGTCGTGCAGTTCAGATTGCAGGCGTTGGTGGGCTCGACGTAGACCTTGCGCAGGTCATCGGCGCCGGCGCTCACGGGCGCGGATGAGCCTTGCGCAGGTCCTCAAGAGATGGGAACGCTATGGCGCCGGCTTCGCAGAGGCTCGCACAATGCGAGCAGCCGACCATACACGCTGTGCGCTGGACCACGAGCACTCTGCCGTCGACCAGGCCGTACACGCCCTGTTTGCAGAAGTCGAGGCAGACGCGGCACCCGTCGCGGCAGGCCGCCTCGTCGATGGTCGGTCCCCAGTCGATCTCCTCGCGCGGAACGTCATCAAGCCATGCCATATCGTCGTGCTCCTCATTCCGGGCCGCGCCGATCCGCCGCCCATCCGCTCACAGTGTACGCGAGAGTCCGACGCGCCGGAGCCCGAGTCGCCGGGTCAGCCTCAGTCAGCCGCCTCGGCCGTGGCCAGCGCGACGCAAAGGCGGCCCGTTCGTGGCGTCCCGCCGACGTCGCGCTACCATGGCAGCTGACCAGGCGGTAGCCAGGCGGGAGGCAGTCATGGCGCTGAGCATCGAGGTCGACCACACGAGCATCGCCGAGTTCTGCCGGCGTAGCCACATCGCTCGACTGTCGTCCTTCGGCGCGGTGCTGCGCGACGACTTCACCTCCGAGAGCGACGTGGACGACCTGGCGGCGTTCGAGCCCAGCGGCATGCCCGGTCTGTTCGGCCTGGCGCGCATGCAGCGTGAGCTTGGCGAGATCATCGGCCGCCGCGTCGACTTCAAGACCGCTGGTTTTCTCAGCCGCCACATCAGGGACGAGGTCCTCGCCGAGGCGCAGGAGGAGTATGTCGCATAGCGACGGCGCGATGGTATCCTGATGATGTGACGAGCGGACCCATCCCCGTCGAGATCCTCCACACCCAGGGCTGCGGAAACTGGCAGGCGGCCCGCGACGCCGTGTACCGCGTCGCCGAGGAGGCCGGGGCTGCGGTGGAACTCAGAGAGACCGTCGTCGAGACGCAGGAGGCCGCCGAGGCCTTGCGCTTCTCCGGCTCGCCCACGGTGCGCGTGCGCGGCCACGACGTACAGCCCGAGGCCGAACGACGCACCGACTTCGGCCTCGGCTGACGACGGTACTTCCCGCCCGCCGGGTCCGGCGGCATACCATCTGACGAGCTGCTGCGGCGCGCCCTTCAAGGGCCCGCGTAGCTCATCCCTAGGCACCGCGGAACGAAGACATCGCCTTGTGGATTCGCCGGTGAGTCCGCTGGGTCGCCAGCCGCAGACGCCTAGAGAAGTAGATGCAACCAGCATATAGTTGCGGCACGCATTTATGGACCGTGTCGATTCATCAGGCAAGGACTCCCGCCAGGCGCAGGGCCGGCCCTGCACTTCCGGGCCCGGCCGTGCGCTCTCGCGCCTGGAGCCTTGGCTGCTACTGCTCCTCGCGGAGAGCCCCGCGCACGGCTACGAGCTCCTGGAACGTCTTCAGGCGTTGCCTGAGGCCCCATCCGCGGACCGCGGCCACCTCTACCGCACCCTGCGTCGCCTGGAAGAGCAGGGGCTGGTGACATCGGAGTGGCAGATGCCGCAGGCGGGACCGGCGCGACACACCTACACCCTGACCGCGGACGGCCTGCGGGCGC
>Ga0315283_10004033_pt1 | contig 12687 bp, 8 predicted proteins | sample YL17G09_0_MG_FD_204541 | JGI IMG/M metagenome (GOLD analysis project Ga0315283, IMG submission 204541) | Sediment microbial communities from Yellowstone Lake, YNP, Wyoming, USA - YL17G09_0 | ecosystem: Environmental > Aquatic > Freshwater > Lake > Sediment | place: USA: Wyoming | collected...
GTCCTCCTTCAAGGGCAGGCCGCCGGCCTTGGCCTTGAATCCGGTGTGGCCCTGGGCTTTGAGCATCTGCATTTCGTCGCGCAGCTCCGCGAGATCCTTGCCATCGCGGTAGTAAGCGCAGGTGACGTAACAGGGAACCTTGTCACGATAGCCGCCGAACAACCGGTACAAGGGCAGCCCGGCGGCTTTGCCCATAATGTCCCAGCAGGCAATGTCCATCGCGGAAGAGATCCGCACCAGCGCCTCGCGCGACCAGCCTTTCTCGTGCGCGAGGCGCTGCCAGGTCAGCGAAAAGAGTTTCTGGTAAAGGCGCTCCGGAGCCAGCGCGTCTTCGCCGATGATCTGCTCGGCAATGCCGCTTCGAAAGGCGTGGATCGCCGCTTCGATCGGCGTGTAGCTGGTGGCGATGCCGATGCCTTCGAGACCGTCGTCCGTATGCATCCGCACGAGGATTTCGTTTGCCCTGGGGACGATGAAGTTGCTGACCCAGTGCGGGCGGCCGGTATCGGGTGCGCGCAGAATGTGGATTTCAAGTTTCGTTATTTTCATTTTTACTCCGCGAAAAAAAAGAGCAGTGCATGCAATTACCTTCGCACCGGATTGTCACCCCAGTAGACCGGAATCTGGCCGTTGCGGGTCTGACCGACTTCTTCGAGGTACTTTGGCGCGGCCATTTCGTAGGCGAAATCATTGAGTCGCTTGAGTAAGCTTTTGACGCGGTCCGGGTAGGCGTCCGCCTGGTTTTGTGATTCTTCCGGATCATTCGCGATGTCGAACAGCTCAACTTTGCTTGGCAGCGTCGCGCGCACGATCAACTTCCATTCGCCCGCGCGGATGGCACCGCGAAATGCTTCCACGTTCAGCAAGACTTCGTCGCGTGGGCTCAATCCGCCTTCGACCAGCGTGGCCAATGCGTCAAAGCCGTCCAGCTTTTTGGGTTGATCGATATTGCCGCCGGCAACCTTCAAAAGCGTCGGGTACATGTCGGTCACGTGCAGAAGGCGCGTCACGACAGTCCTTGCCTTGATTCTCTCCGGCCATACGGCGAGTGCCGCAACGCGCACGCCGCCTTCATACAGGCTGCCTTTGCCTTCCCGGTAGATGCCGTTGTCCGCGCCCGTCTTTTTTACGTCATTGTCGCCAGTCGGGAATTTGGTCGGGACGGCGCCACCGTTGTCGCTGTGAAACACGATAAGGGTGTTGCCCAGCATCTTCTTGTTTTCCAGAGCTTCGATCACCCGGCCGATGGCGTCGTCGAGTGCGCTCACCCCGGCGGCGTATCCGCGGCCCGTCTCCGCGCTGGCGTCAGCGCCCGGCGCGTTGAACGCCACGACCAAGAACATTGGCGTCGAGGCATCCTGCTTGTTGATTTGATCCACGGCATCCTTAGCAAGCAATTGCGTGACGAGGCCGCCCTCCTTCGCCAACTGATCGTTACGGCGCCAGTCGCCGCCGCTGCTTTTCCTGACCCGATCATGTACCTCGTCCGACAGGGTGCCGTAGAAATAATCAAAGCCGCGCCTGGTCGGCCAAAACTCCGGCTTGAAGTGGCCAAGCTGCCACTTGCCGATGAACGCTGTTTTATACCCCGCATCCTTCAACGCTTGTGCCAGGGTGCGTTCATCAGTTGGCAGTCCGAACTGGCTCGATGGGACGATGGACATGGTCTGCAAGCCGTAGCGCATCGGGTAGCGCCCGGTCAAGAGCGCGGCGCGCGTCTGCGATGAAAACGGCTGCACGTAAAAATTATTGAGGGTGACGCCACTCGCGGCGAGTTTATCGAGATTGGGTGTGGAAAATCTGCCGCCTCGAAAGCCTGCGTCTTTATTCCCGAGATCATCGGCGATAAGGTAAACGATATTGGGTTTGTCGGCGGCGTGGGCGGGGAGCGAGCCGGCGAGCGCGAGACAAAACGCCATGAACAGCCTGCATCTCCGTGTCGGCATACTCATTTTGTGTTCCCCGGCAAAGCGCGTACCATCTCACGGTTTTTGCCATGTTACGATGCTCGATGAAAAACCGTGACGTCCTCATCTTCGCGCTCACCACATTTGCCCGTCGGCTGCGTTTGAACGCAGTGCTTTGTGAGTTTGCGTGGATGGCCTGCGCAATCTCGGGCGCGCTTGTACTCTATCAGATACTCCCTGCCGCAATTGCCGCGCCCGCGGTCGTGGGCGCACTGGAAACGCTGTTAGCGTTGCTGCTTATCGGAGTCATTGGATTTTTCGCCATGCGTGGCCTGCGCCCGATAACTCTTGAACAGGTCGCGGCTACTGCCGACGGGCACGCGGAACTCAAGGACGAACTGAAATCGGGGTATTGGTTCGCGCGACAGTCGAAGGTTTCACCGCTTATCGAATTGCAGATTCAACGGGCGGCGTTGACGGCACAGCGAATAAACCCGCGGGAATTGTTCCCGATCACCATTCCCCGAGGTGCGTTCGCGGCGGTGGGAATGGCCTTCGCTGCCGGTTTGCTGTCGTGGTTTGTGCCGTATCTCGGACATCCCCAATCGCCGCGCGCTGAATCGAGTGCCACAGGAATCGCCACGACCTCCAGTGAAGCGCGCAAGCCGCAGCCGATGTCAAATCGGCTCGCCGCTGCGAACCAGGAATCGGTGGATGCCGCGGAACGCACGCCAATGGCAGACGCGCCTGGAGCCGATGAGGCATGGATCAAACTTGAAACGGCGATTCATGCGTTGGGCCAGGACGAAGGGCCTAAAGGCATGGCGGCGGCAATCAAAGACCGTGACGCGGCACGCGCGGTTCAATTGCTGGAAGAATTCGGCCGCAGGCGTGAATTCGCGCCGGCGCAGTCCAGCGGGCGCACCTTCGCCGATTCGGTGCGGGCGAGCCCGGGTCTTCTCGCGCGATTGCAGGAGTTGTTCGGCCCCGGCGGGAATGTGCCTCAGTCTGCGCTGGAGGGCGAAACGGGCGACGAGTTGGCCCATGCACTGGATCTGGCGCAGAAGTTGGACGACGACATGCGTGCATCGGGCGCGAACAATCCAGACAGTCACAAGCTGGAAGAGGGAACCAATCCCCTTCAGGCTGCCATACCGCTGGAGCGTTTTGGTCCGCGCGAGGCCCGGCGAAGCCAGGGCCAGGGTGGAGAGTTCGAAGGCACGACCGATGTCGAAGGCGGCGCCATGGGTCGTCGCGTGACCCAGTCGAATATAGGTGCCGGCGGAAAGCCCAGTACCAACGAAGCCAACACCATCAACCAATTCGAGGCCGAGCAGGTATTGGGTGCGCGCACTGAGCGGCTTTCGGTCCAGCTCAAGAAAGTGAAAATTGAAGGCAGCAATCCCCGGGGTGGCGATGCCCAAGGCATCGCCGATGAGGCTTATGCCGCGACGCGCGAGCAACAAGCGCAGTTCGCTTACCATAATGCGCCACAGCATGCCCGATACGTCAGTGAAAGTGCCATGAACGCAGAGCGGATTCCGCTCGCCTATCGGGGCGCCGTCAAAGACTATTTTCTGGACCTGAACCGGAACGAAAAATGAACGACGCTACCGCTGATGTGCAGATCGACAGTTTTCAGAAAAAATTCCGCAGCGTTCGCGCGGAGATAGCGCGCGTGATTGTAGGCAACGAAGAAGTCATCGAGGGAGTCATCACTTGCCTGCTGGCTCGCGGCCACGGTCTCATCGAAGGCGTTCCCGGCACCGGCAAGACCAAGCTCATACAAACGCTTGCCGACGTGCTGCATCTCAAGTTTTCACGTATTCAATTCACGCCCGATCTTATGCCGGGCGACATCGTCGGCGGCAACGTGTTGCGTGAGGGCGAGCGCGGCGAAAAGGTACTGGAGTTTCAGCCCGGACCGGTGTTCGCCAATTTGATTCTGGCCGACGAGATCAACCGCGCCACGCCCAAGACGCAATCGGCGTTGCTGGAAACCATGCAGGAAAACAGCGTCACCATCGGCAAGATTACCCACGCGCTGGAGCAGCCGGTATGCGTGCTCGCCACCCAGAATCCGATCGAACTGGAGGGAACGTACCCGCTGCCGGAAGCGCAACTCGATCGTTTCTTCTACAAACTGAAAATGGAATTCCCCACCGCTGCGGCACTGGACGAGATTCTCAACCGGACCACGGAGCTGAACGAACCGACAATCGAGCGCGTGCTGGGACGCGGCGAGATTCTGGAGATGCGCGCGATCGCCCGTGGCATGCCTGTTGCCAAACCAGTGAAGGACTACGCCATTCGCCTGACGCTCGCGACCCATCCGGAAAACGCACCGTGCCACGAGATGGTAAAGAAATACGTGCGCTATGGTTCAAGTCCGAGGGGTGCCCAAGCGCTCCTGCTCGGCGGCAAAGTGCATGCACTCATGCAAAATCGCGTTTACGTGGCCGGCGAAGACATCCGTGCCGCAGCTTTCCCCGCACTGCGCCATCGCATGCTGCTTAATTACGAGGGGGAGGCGGAACAGCTCGACGTGGACGCGATTATCGCGGCCATCATCGAGTCGGTGCCCGAGCCGCGGACATGATTCGGCCGGCCCGGGACAAGCGGTAATCTTGTCCAATTCACATGGATTGAACCATGAACGCGCCGCTATTGAGCCACGATTTCCTGCGTCGGCTCGACCGCCTTCGGCTTGCCTCCAACGAGCCGGCGCGCGGTCATCTCAAAGGACTGCATCGCGCCAATCGCACGGGGCCTGGCATGGAGTTCGCCGACTATCGCCCCTACAGCCCGGGCGACGATCTCAAGAGCGTGGACTGGCGTACGTATCTGCGGCTCGGCCGGCTCTTCGTGAAGTTGTTTGTCGAAGAGGCCGACCTGCCCATTTATATTTTCCTGGACACGAGCGCGTCCATGGGCGTGGGCAGCCCGAGCAAATTCGAGTTTGGACGCAGAATTGCCGCGGCGCTGGCGCACATCGGTTTTGTGAATATGGATCGGGTCAGCCTGATCGCCGTGGCCGAGGGGATCGTGCGGGAGCGCTCACACTTGCGCGGCAAGAATCAAAGCTGGCCGGCGTTTGAATTCCTGCAACGTCTCGAATCCGGCGGCAACACCTCTTTCGAAGCCGCCTTCAAGCGCTACTTTGCCGTGCCGCGTGCCAAGGGGCTGATTGTGGTGATCTCGGATTTTCTCGATCCGGCCGGCTTCGAACCGGGACTGCGTGTATTGCGCAATTTGCGCCAGGACGTGCTCGCGCTTCAGCTCATCAGCCCCAGTGATTTCGAGCCTGCCGGCGCCGATAGCGAAGTGGTGTTAGTGGACTCCGAGGGCAACGGCGAATCCCGGCACCGTATCACACCGGCGTTGCTGAGGGCCTATCGGCAAGCGTTTGATGCGCACTGCGCGGCAATCAGCGCTTACTGCGACAGAAACGGTTGGGGCCACGTGCGCGCCATGACCGACGCGCAAATCGAGGCGTTGGTACTGCACGCGCTGCGCAAGGAAGGCCTGCTGCGGTGAATTTTCTCGCGCTCTCGCCGCAGGCCGCCTATGCCCTGCTCGCGAGTGTGGCATTGTTGATCGTGCTGATGTATTGGCTCAGGCCCAGGCCACTGCGCGTGAGGGTTGCGTCCAACCTTATCTGGCGCACGCTCGATATGGCGCAGCGTCCTGCGCTGGACCGTTGGCGCTGGTGGTTTTCATTAATGCTGGCACTGGCGACGGGATTGAGCATCGCCCTCGCGCTGACCCGCCCGCAAGCGCCCGCGTTGGGCGGAATCGCCCAACGCGTCGTGCTCGTTCTGGACAACTCGCCGTCCATGGCGGCACGCGGAGAGGACCGCATCAGCCGCTGGGAACACGCGCTTGAGCGCGCGCGTCGAATAATCTCGAGCGCGGGTCTTGCGAGCGAAGTCATGGTCCTGGACACCCTGGGCCGTACGGACACGCCCGAATGGGTCAGCCGCGAGACGGCACTCGCGAAACTGCGCGGGCTCGCGGTGCGCACGTCGGGGGTTGCGCGAATGCCGCTGGTCCCTGCCGGGGAAAACATCGCGGCGCATCTTCTGACCGACGGCGTTGCTCATCTTGATGTGTCGCCGGATATGGCGGTCGAATCGGTGTTCGCGCCTGCCGATAACATCGCCATCACCGCCTTCGACGCCAAATCGTCGCTGCACGATCCAACGCGCTATCAGGCGCTAGTGCAGGTGTTCAATGCATCCGGCCGTCCAAAACAAGTCCGGCTCGCGCTCACCGGTGAAAATGGATTCGCGCTTGAGCGCGTCTTGAACCTATCGGCCGGGGCGACAATCAATCAAACCCTGGATGTGACGGACTACGCCGATGGTGTGCTGCGGGCCGAAGTGCGCGCGCAGGGTGACGGGTTTCAACTCGATGACGTCGCTTATGGCGTTGTAGTGCCTCATCGCGTCAAGCGCGTATTGCTGGTGACCGCGGGCAATCGTCACCTGCAAGCCTCCCTCGGGCGGCTGCCTGGTGTTGCGTTGACGGTGATAAAGCCGGTCCAAATTCGACCCGCTGCTGACTATGACGCCAATGTCTTCGATCGCTTTGCGCCACCCGAGCGGCCGGCGCGGGGCGCGCTGCTGTTTCGTCCGCCGCCCGTGACTTGGCTGCCGGCTTTTGGGCGCACAACGACGAATCCAGTCATCACGCGCTGGGACCAGTCCCATCCGCTCGCGGTCAACGTGTCTTGGCGCGGTGTGCATATGCAAAGCGCCGCTCTGGCCAAGCTGTCGGCGCATGACTCGCAAACGGACGTGGTGTTGGCTTCGGGCGCGAGCGAGGGGGTGCTGGTGGCAGCCGGTGGCGCAGCATCGCGCGGGATCACTGGCGCGCGCTGGATCGCAGTTGGGTTCGCGCTCGATGACTCGAATTTTGCCATGCAGCCGGCCTTCCCGGTATTTCTGGGCAGCGCGCTCGCGTGGCTGACCGCCGGCGCCGAGACGCTCACCCATGGGTTGGGTTACGTCGAAATGCCGCACGCTAACGCGAAAGTGACGGGACTCGATGGCCGCCCGGTAGCGGCGGTGAGCGTCCCGGGTGCTACCGTATTTGACGCTGTGCGGCCGGGTGTATTTACGGTTGCCTCGAATGCGGGCACGACACAGGTCGTCGCGAACGTCATCGATCCGCAGGTCTCGGACGTCAACCGCAGCCGCTTTGCCGGTGAGTCTGTGGCGGTCACGCCGACATCAGGCTTGCCGCGCTTCGGCTTCGAACCCTGGGTTGTGCTGCTTGCGCTTGCCGTGGCGCTACTCGCTCTTGAGTGGCTGGCCTACACGCGCCACCGCACTGTCTGAAAAATGCAGCTTCCAAGCTTGACGCAAGCGTGGCCCCTGTGGCTGTTGGCCTTATTGCCGCTGATGTGGCTCGCCGCATTGCGGCATCGCACGCGCCTGAGTCCGTGGCGCATGACCCTGGCTGTTTCGCTGCGCTCGGTGGCTCTGGGGGCGTTGGTGTTGGCCTTGGCTCAGCCGGTACTGCAACGGGCGATTACGGATATTTCGGTGGTGTATGCGCTTGACGTGTCACGTAGTGTTGCTCCCGCATTTGTGCTGGGAGCTTTGGATTGGATGCGGCAGGCGAACAGAACAGGTGAGCCGGCCCAGGCGCGCTATGTGGTGTTTGCGGATCGGCCGCGGTTGTTAAATTCGATCGAGGAGATCCAATCGGTGGCAGTTACCGAGGATACGGCGGCAAGCCGATCGGCGATCGGCCAGAGCGCCACCGATCTGGAACAGGCATTGGACATGGCCGCCTTCGGCTTTGCGCCGCATCACGCCAAGAGACTGGTATTGATGACGGATGGCAATGCCACCGACGGCGACGTTTGGCGTGCTCTGCCTCGCCTGCAGGCCCAGGGCGTGCGCATTTTCGCGCTACCGGCTCCGGCGGCTGTCGAAAACGACGCCTGGATCGAAGCGGTCGATTTGCCCGAAGGCATGCGGCAGCAAGAGCCAGCGACGGTGCGGGTGCGGGTGGTTTCGCGCGTCCAGAGTCCGGCGCGCATCCAGATGAAGCTGAACGGCGGTGCCGCCGTGCAACAAGGAACGATGCTTCAGCCGGGCGAGAATGAAATCATCTTCAGAACGCGGTTCAACCGGCAGGGCGCCAACACTGTCGAAGCAGAGGTCGCTGCCGAGGGCGATCAAGTCAGGCAGAACAATGTCCTCTCTCAAGCCCTTTGGGTCGGACCGCGCGCCAAGGTCCTGTACGTCGAGAGCAACGCAGCAAGCGCGCGCTATTTGCGAGATGCGTTGCACACGCAGGGCATCGAGGTGACGGTCGCCGGCGTGGAAGGGTTTGGCGCCAAGCTCAAGGGTCAGGATGCCGTGGTCTTGAGCGATATTCCCGCGCAGAAACTCGACCCGGCGACAGTGCAGCAAATGGAAGCGTTCGTGCGCGAAGGCGGTGGTCTCGTATTTGCCGCGGGTGAGAACACCTACGGCGTGGAAGGTTTTGCCAAGAGCAGAATGGAACGCCTGTTGCCGGTCAAATTTGAAAGCCAGCGCAAGCGCAAGGAACTGGATCTGGTGTTGCTTATCGACCGCTCGTTCAGCATGCGCGGCCGCAAGCTTGAGTTCGCCAAGTCTGCTGCCCTTTCCACCCTGGACCTGCTCGACGAACACCACCGGCTCGCGGTCGTCGCTTTCGACTCACGGCCGCACGATGTCGTGCCCCTTGCGGAAGTGGGCAATAAGCAGCGCGCCGAAGATCTGATCAGCAGCATGTCGGCCAGCGGGCAGACCAATATCTACAACGCGCTGTGGCACGCCTATCGCCTGCTGGAGAATTCACCGGCCAAGACCAAGCACGTGATCCTGCTGTCCGACGGCAACACCGCGCCACCGGGGAGACTGGCGGCCGAGACCTCGAGCAGCGTTGCCATGGCGCTGATCCGCAAGGAGCGCGGCCTGCCGCCCGAGCAGGAATTTGACAAGAGCCTCGCGTCCGGTGGCGTCGACGAGCTGACAGCGCAATTCACGCGGGCGAACATCACGCTATCCACCGTGGCCATTGGCGAGAATCCCAACCTCGAGCTGATGGCGCGGCTTGCGCACGCGGGTAATGGCAGAAAGCACGTCGCGGAGAGCGAAAAGGAGATTCCGGCCTTGTTCGTGATCGAGGCGAAACGGCTGCTGGGCGAATCCATCATTGAAGAACCGTTCCGTCCGCTCGTCAGACTGAAGACGGAAGCAGTAGCCGGCGTGGATTTCGAAAACGGTCCCGAGTTGAAGGGATTCGTGCTCAGCCAGCCCAAGCGCTTCGCGGAGGTTGTCCTCGAAGCCAAGGATCATCAGCCGCTGCTGGTGCAAGGCCACTACGGGCTCGGCAAGAGCATCGCTTTTTTGTCCGACATCAAGAACCGCTGGGCGGTTGACTGGCTGGGCTGGCCCGGCTACGGCAAGTTGTGGGCACAGCTCGTGCGGGAGGGCATGCGCCGCGACACCGGTGAGGAACTGGCGCTACGCGTGGCGCGCGAAGGGCGCGCGGCAATGATTACGCTATCGGCGCTGACCGCAGACGGGAAGTTTCGTGATGACATCGCGCCGAAAGTGCGCATGAGGGCCCCGGACGGAACTTCCGCCGTGTCGCTGTTGCGCCAGGTCGGGCCAGGACTGTATCAGGCCCGCATCGCGCTACAAGCCTCGAGCGCGGGGGCCTACGCCTTCGACTTGGTGGAGTCGCCAGGGCTGATGCCGCAAGCACTGGCGCAGGCAGGCACGCGCAGCTTGTTTTACGGTTACTCGGACGAGTATCGCAATTTGTTCCCGAATATCGGTCTGCTCAGGACACTGTGCGAGCGCACCGGCGGGAAGTTCGCGCCGCGAGTGGAAGACGTTTTTGCGCGCCAGGGCGACGGCGGACTGGTATCCAAACCTTTGTGGCGCCACTTTGCCGCTATCGGGCTGGTGCTATTTCTATTGGATATTCTGTTTCGCCGCATGTCCGGCTACCGATGACTAGTGGCCCGACGATGCACGAGTGTCAATTCGCTGTTGACAAAGCCAATGCTGGAGTATTCAATTTATGAAGCCGAAGCCGTTGCAATAAGGTCGATCCGCGTGCTGGATTGTGTATTGGACCCGACGCGGATGGCGAATCTCAAGCAGCGTTTCCACAAAAACAAACCGTGGCGCTCGCGGCGGGCGCACAGGTACTTCGAGGAGGAGACTTACCATGAGGTATTTCAGATTGGCGCTCGCGGCCTTTGGAATGGCATCGATCGCTACGGCAACGCCTGCATTTGCGCAGGCAGGCAATGAATGGACCAAGTATGGCGGCGACTACGCAAATACCCGGTATAGCACCCTGAATCAGATCAATACCGGCAATGTGAACAAGCTCAAGGTGGCCTGGATCCATTCATTGGGCGCATTGGAAACCCAGGAAGCCACGCCGCTGATCGTGGGCGACACGATGTACGTCCCCAGCTCCACCGGGCCAAAGCATGTTTTTGCGTTGAATGCCAAGACCGGCAAGATAAAGTGGAAGCATGATCCGGAACTTCCGGCGGACTACATGGCCACGGTGTGTTGCGGGCTGGACAGCCGCGGCGTGGCGTATGCCAATGGTTTGGTCTTTTTCGGCACATTGACGGCGAGATTGGTCGCCCTGGACGCCAACACCGGCGAAGAGAAGTGGAATGTTCAGGTGATGGATTACAAGAAGGGCCACGCTATCACCTCGCCACCGCTGGTGTACAAGAATCTGGTGGTGACCGGGATTGCCGGGGGCGAGTACGGCATCCGAGGTTTCATCGAAGCGCACGATCAGATGACCGGCAAGTTGGTGTGGAAAACCTACACCATTCCCGGGGATGGCGAGCCGGGCAATGATACCTGGAAGGGCGATTCGTGGAAGACCGGCGCGGGATCGACCTGGGGAGTGGGGTCCTATGATCCCAAGTTGAACCTGGTTTATTGGTCCACCAGCAACGGGGGGCCTTGGGGTGGTCAATCCCGCGGCAATGATTCCATCGATATTGGCCAGTACACCAATCTTTGGACCGCCTCCCAGCTTGCCTTCGACGCCGATACCGGCAAGATCGTTTGGGGCTATCAATGGACGCCCAGTGACGTGTGGGACTACGACGGCATCAATGAGGCGGTTCTCACCGACGTCAAGATCGGGGGACAGAATACGCCAGCGTTGTTGCATGCCGACCGAAACGGTTTCTTCTACGTGCTGAATCGCCAGACAGGCAAACTCCTCGCGGCCGATCCGTTCGTAACAGTCAATTGGGCCACGCATGTCGACCTGCAAACCGGCCGGCCGGTCGAAGCGGCGAACAACGAGAAGCGGCCGCGACAAGGCCAGTGGGCGCGCAACGTCTGCCCGAACCTGATCGGCGGCAAGAACTGGTCGCCCATGTCCCATAGCGCGCAGACCGGCCTGACCTATTTGCCGGCCTTCAATATGTGCATGGACATCGCCAACAAAGAAGAAGAGTACACACCCGGAAAATTCTATCTGGCGTCCGAGTTCAATCTCGATATGGCGGGTGCTTCCGGTTCCCATCTTGCGGAGTTCATGGCCTGGGATCCGGTTGCGAGGAAAAAGGTCTGGAGCATCAAGGAAGATCTGCCTTTTGTCAGCGGAGCCATGTCGACTGCCGGTGGTCTGGTGTTCTATGGCAACCAGCATGGCGACGTGAAAGCCGTTGATGCCAAGACTGGGAACGTGTTGTGGCAATTCGCAATGGGTACGGGCATTATCCAAAGCCCGGTTACCTATTCCGTCGGCGGCAAGCAATACCTGGCCGTGGTGGCCGGACGCAGCAAAGGGCCACCCTCGTTCTTTGGCAAGATCGGCCAGCGTGTGATAGATGCCAGCCCGGAAGGCGGCATACTAGCCGTGTTCGAACTCGGCAACTGATACCCAGAAAGCCTTGTACGGCAGTCAAAACGGCGGGGCAGGTTCCCGCCGTTTTTTCATGCCCGTGCTGCTTCTTCCAAAAAAGTATTCCAGCGCAGGCAGACCATGTCCGTGAAATGCCGATTCGTTGTTTCACGCGCGGCCTTGATGGCCGCCGCATTTTTGCTGTTCGCGGGCGGCGGCGCTGCAGCCGAAGCAAGTTCCGACGCCTTGAAAAACCCCTATGAGGGACGGCAAGACCTGGTGGCGGAAGGCGCAAGCCTGTTCAATCAGTATTGCTCCCACTGCCACGGGCCCCTGGCGATACAAGGCGAACGCCCGCGCGATTTGCGCCGCCTCAAGATCCGTTATGGCGATGACGCGATCGACTTATTCTGGACTACGATAAACAATGGGCGCCTGGACAAAGGCATGCCCGTTTGGAAAGACGCCATCAGCGACGATATCAAGTGGCGCATTTACACTTTCCTGCAATCCGTTCAAAGCCAGCGCTGAACGCCGTTGAACATGGGAGCAGAAATCTTGTCACGACGCGCCGTCCGATTACTCATCGTTGCATTCGTCTGTGCTATCGCACTGCCGTGGACAAACGAAGCGCGCGCACATGGTGTCACGCTAAAGATACATCACGCCTTGCCTGCCGATTCGGCGTTCCATAACCAGTTTCTTCTGCCCTGGAAGGAAAAACTGGAAAAGGAATCCAACGGATACCTCAGGATTCAAGTCTATTTCGCGATGCAGATGGGCGGGAATCCGTCGCAACTCTACGACCAAGTCAAGGATCGGACCGCGGACATCGTGTGGACATCCCTGGGGCAGGAGGCGGGGCGGTTCCCGGCCTTTGAAGTCTTCGATTTGC
>Ga0315283_10004034_pt1 | contig 12683 bp, 8 predicted proteins | sample YL17G09_0_MG_FD_204541 | JGI IMG/M metagenome (GOLD analysis project Ga0315283, IMG submission 204541) | Sediment microbial communities from Yellowstone Lake, YNP, Wyoming, USA - YL17G09_0 | ecosystem: Environmental > Aquatic > Freshwater > Lake > Sediment | place: USA: Wyoming | collected...
GCTTCTTTTACTGATGCTCCGGAAGAGATAAAGTATGGGGGTGAGCTCATCCATCTGAAGATTTCTGTCTGTGGCAAGCCTCCCTCTCCGAGCCTGTAACCTAAAGAAGTGGCATCAGCGACACCTGCTGGTCTGCCGGTTTTATCAGTAATAAGAATACAACTGACACCGTTTTCTTTCATCAGAGCAAGAACTCCGGCCGCAGAAATATTTTCCGTGCAACTCACCAGAGGATGCATAATGTGCGTGACCGGAACCTCCATAATATATGATGAACTAAAGCCTGCAATGTCAACAACCGGTTGATTGTTTTTCATCATTTCGCCCGGAAGAAGTTCAATTGTACCTTCACACCAGATCTCCTGTGAATCCGATTCCACAACCATCAGATTTAGTAAAGCCCAGAATTCAACACCGTCTGAACGTTTCAGAAGCACTTCCCTGTCAGTAATTCGTTCTTTCAGTTCCAAAGCTCTCCTGAAAGCTTTCATCTGGGCATTATTTACAAAAAAGGATCCGGCAGTATGCGGAAGAAGATCCTGTATATTATTGAACCCCAGCATTTTCAATACAGGTTTTGTGGCAAAAAGAAACCTGTTCTTTCTTCCATAGGAAATTTTAAAGAAGCCTGTTGATATCTCATCGAGAAGGGATATTCCCTGGGTAATGTCAGGGTGCTGTTCCACACTGTCTGCCGGTCGTATGACTACCAGTACTGCCCTGGAACCTCCAAGCAGAATCCTTGAGAAATCAGCATGCGACATCAATATGCTTCCATTCTTTGACCTCAGGGCACATTCCTCATATCTCCTTGATGTAAGCTCTTCATAAAGCGATTCACTATCATCCAGCCCGGGAAGCTCGGGTGAGATAAGAATATCCCGCATTTTAATCCCTGATAATTCCTCATCACTATATCCCAGCCAGGAAAGCAGGGTTTTATTTGCCTGAATTCCACTTGCCGACAATATTATTACTCCTTCTGATGCAGCCTCTGCAAGTGTTTTGTATAGTTCCCTTGATTTATGAAGTTCTTCTTCCGCTCTGCTCCGCTTTTTTTCAATATTGTGGCTCTGTCTTGAAATTAAAACAAGAAGAATAATAATTACAATCCCGATTAAGCCTGAAATAACAGTTGCTCCGAATTCCATTCTCCGTATTTCGGACTGGACGTCCTCGATGTATATTCCTGTTCCTATTATCCACTCCCAGGGTTCAAATAATCTGACATAAGAAAGTTTGGGAACAATGCGGGTCGAATCATCGTTCCATTGCCACATATATTCCACATAGCTTTCTCCTGTTGATGATACAGCATTAACAAAATCTACAAATATGGTTTTTCCTCTGGAGTCACGGAATCCGGAAAGATCCTTGCCATTCAGTTCAGGCCTGTAAGGATGCTCTATCATACGGGGATATTTATCTGTGATCCAGAAATAATCTTTCAGTTCCTCCCCATATCGTATCCTGCTTATGGCTGACCTGGCCTCTTCCTTTGCTTTGGTGCTCCCTAGCTGACCCTGCACTTCGAGAGAATGGTAATATTCAAGCAGACTATAAGCTGATGTGGTTATTTCATGGATAAGGCTTCTCTTTCTTTCCATCATTGCCTTTTCAAAACCCGGGATAAGATAGAAGAAGATCAGTCCTGCAAACAGGGCAAAAGCAAAAAGTGCTGGTAAATCAATTTTCAGGAAAAAGATCCTGCCTGATTTCTTCCCTGCCGGATATGCCATCTTAAACTTAATTTATTGAAATAATATTCAGTTTCAGATTATCAGTGTCAAATATCGCAAATCCTGTCCTTCCTTTTTCACCTGACAGAGGAGGAAGAAGAACCATAACTGATTCATCTCCCAGATTAAATCTGTCAGAAGGTATTGAATGTACAGCCTTAAGGTACCTGCCTCCACCATTAAGTGCCCCTTCATAGGCGAATCCTGCAAAGATTGTGTGTGAATGTCCTGAGAATGAATATTTCACATTTTGATCTTTCATGAATTTCCAGAGCTCTTTCAGCTGGTGATTTCTCTCAGCATAACGGGTTGTTGAACCTGTCAGATCAGGATAGATATAGTGAGAAAAAAGACATGCAGTTCCCTTTTCCGTTATAGTCAGATATTCAGGCAACTCTCTAAGAAAAGAGATTTCATTATCGCCAAGATCATTGGATGCATCCTGATCATAGCACCATACTTTCCCGTTCGAGGCTTTTTTTCTATGAGAGGGACCCATCTTAAACCATCCGGCCGGATAATCAAATCCATTGGTATATTCCGGAAACCTCCCTGCAGCAAAAAGATCGTGATTGCCAGCCACTACCCACCGGCAGTTAGTCTTTATAAGCTCAATACACGATTTTGCACTTCTCCTGTCATTATACTTATAAAATCTTACGTCGAAGCCGACGATATCTCCCAGGCAGACTATCTCATCACATTTATGGAATTCAGCCATGGTAAATGCCTTTTCAAGCATTTCCACATTTTCATGAATGTCGGATATGATTCCCAGTTTCATTAATATCTTTGAATCTGCAGGTTTAAACTTGCTTCTGATAAATATTTAAAGTTAAGAAATCTGAAGATACATACAGCATTAAATTTGTTTACCGGCTCATAGGAGATTAAAATTGTCCGATTTATTGTTCTATTGAGATTTAGTAAGAAAAATGTAATATAGCATTATATAATTTTTAAGATATGAAGAAAAGCAACAGACCATATCTTGCTGTGAGAGCTATAATTAACAGTAAAGATGGCAAAGTCCTTATACTGAAACGTGCTGGTGACACTCTAGGGGGCGGGAAATGGTGTCTTCCGGGAGGAAATATTGAATATGGTCAGACTGTGGCTGAAGCTGTTGCAATGGAAGTACACGAAGAAACATCGTTAACTGCCAAAGACGTACAGTTTCTTTTTTATTTTGAGAATCTGCCATCGCAGGAATCTGAGCTTCATTATATTAACCTGATTTTCAAATGCAACGTTGAAGGGGATATTCAATTAAATCGTGAATCATCTGAATATGCATGGATTGATCATGGTGATATGCATAATTATGAATTCGCATTTAAAAACGATCTGGCCATAGAACAGTACTGGCACCTCAGAACCAGAATCTGATACCGGAGTTATTTCAACTCTACAATTTCCCTGATATGAATGATCTGGTCAATGTCATATATTTTAGTATCCGGGTCGAGCAGGCTGAAATCCACAAGGCTTTCATGCTCTCTCAGGAACTGATCTCTTTTCGGCCCGGGATCCCAGCCATACAGGTATTTGGTTGCCATCCAGCGGCGGTGCTCCATTTCTGCTAGCTGTTCAACCGTTGCTGAATTTAATAGAAAGGAATAATCAATTGACGCCTTCTCAGGTGTATCGTACATTGCCGGATCGGTTAGCTGTCCCATTGAGCGAAGTTTTACATTGATATGCTCTACAACTGACCTGTTATCATCACGGATCTCTTCATTGAGCAGGTGCCATGGGAGCAGGGTAGGCTTAGGCTCCGGAATATTTTTTTTACTATTAATAGCAAATTCAACTTTATTGGTAATATAATCTGAAATTGCCAGCTTTAACCAGCGGTGATGAACTGATATTGCTTTACGGTCGAGGCATTCATTGATAATGTCGTCGAGTTTTGCTACCTTACTTAAAATGTTGAAGGTAAAGAGATTCCTGGGCGGACTGGTCCTGTTCCAGGTATTATTCCTGTAAAATGGCCTTATGACAGGTATCTCCTCCCCGTACAATTCTCTTGCCCTTGATGAATATGAAGCCTGGTAGTGGTCCTCTCCGCTGCAGATATAGATTACATCCACGGGCATTAATTTTAATTCGATCAGGTATTTTACTGTAAGATGGTGTGGATTTTTGTTAACAGCTTGAAAGTCTATAAGATCATATATATTCTTATAGATTGAATTGATCCTCTTCCTGAAATCATCGGCATCAAGGGAAATCAGGGTTATCCTTGAGTTTTTACGGTTGATATAATGGCAGTTCTGGACACAAAGTTTGAAAAGCTCCTCTCCTATTTTGCTGAAGCCCAGGAAGAGTATGTTCATCGGGTGATCATTTGTTCCGGTAATGGGTCTGAACCTGTCGGGAGGGTAGGTCCGGAAAATATACCTGGCCGCAAGCTGATTTATATTAAACAATTTAATGTTCCCCTTGCTGCTTTTAAAATCCTCACCTGCAGGATTGTACCTCATCAGTTTTTCTTTTGCATCCTTATACTTCTCTGTCAATTCTGGCGAAGCACTATTAAAGTCCCCCTGTGATCTTATTAATATGGCCGATTCACAGATAACTGCAAGATTCTTTTTTAGTTCGCAATCAGGCTTGTCTCTTTCCTTCTTCCACTCTTCCGTAATGGCAGTTTTAAGGTTCCGGCTGTCGATATTGGCCGAAAGAGACACATTATTTTCATCGGGGCCTTTGTCCTTAAGCAATTCAAGTACATTATTTATTATAGTCAGATTATCAAAGTCATCACCGGTAAGGGCCACAAGAGCTCTGGCATGCTCAATTCCTATTGTATTCAGTACTGAAAAATTAAGCGCATTGGCTTCTATGATTTTTACACCTTCTTTTTTCAATCCGGCAAGATTCTCATCGGATGTGTCTTTTTCAATTATCACAAGCTTCTTTTTTTCGGGAAAGTTCCATGCCATAGCCTCCGCAACGCCGCCTAAACCGCATAGGATGGTATGGTCCTTCATAAACCTTACTCTTGATAAGAAGTATTTATATCTCAAAACAGAGAGAATGGCAAGCACTATAGTAACGACCAGGGTAGCGACTGCAAAAAACCTGGCAAGGTTAAAAATAATTGTGACAGGTAAAGATTGACTGCCGTTTTCGTAAAACCGGTCACCCGATTCCATAGTAAAGAGCTGAAGGGTGTAATAGAGTTTCCTGAAAAACGGATAATCGGGAAAAACTGCCTGAAAGCTGATTAATCCCAAGACAATGGTAATTATTGTTAAGACTATTGGTATAAAAAACTGCCTGCCGTGTTCTGATGAGTTGTCGCGCATGAGATTTCAGGGATTTGAGAATTATACTGGCAATAAATTAAATATAGCTTGCTTTCAATTATCGGCTTAAACTTCTGATCTCAAACATATGCATTTTATAGTTTGATTTTGTCTGATAGATCTATTAATACCTCTACAGCTTTGTCCTTTGAATTGTTTTCTTTCCAACCCGATTCTTCCAAAATGTCTTCCATTTCACTGTCAAAATCATCAATACGTCGGATAACTTCTGAAACATCGCGTGTGAAAAATGTATTTGTAAATCCATCCCCTTCTTTAAAGGATACTGATTCAGCCAAAAACCAATCTCCAACAATTGTTAATGATTCTTTATTAACCACCTCATTTTTTATCGCAACTACTGCTTTTTCTCCTGAAGGAGATCTTAAAAAATCAATTAAAGTCTGCAGCCTTGTTATTGATGATAATTTACTTCGCCCTTGAGTAGCATACTCCGGATTTATTATCAGCCTGCAACCTTCCTGGTCTGCATGTTTTTGAAAAGCCAGACGTTCATTCCTCTGAAGTGATTTATGATAATCACTTCTTGTTTCAGGAAAATATCTATCGATCCAAACTTGTTTCAGGATACTAACTGTGGGTATATGAAATGAACTGAGCCCTCCTTTCTGTCTGACTATTCCAAACTTTTTAATTGAAGTTACTTTGTCACAATAATCAACCATCATTTTTGATCTTTCCTCCGGCAAATGAGCACATTCAAATAACGGGACAGGCTTAATTTTTTCAATTAACATCTGGAAAGTCTCATTGGTCAATAGTTCTAAAAGGTGTTGTTCATTGTCTACTATTTTCTTAGCCTGGATCATCTGCAACATTCCTCCAGGGAGAATATTCTCAGTTGTCAGAGGGAAAACAGGTATACGTAAAGCCATAGCATAACCTATCTCTTGATGAACCCATCCACCTTTTGATGTAGATTCTGTAAGGAGAGGTATAAATATATGAGACTGTGAAATATAATCTTTTATTTCATCATGGAATCCGGTGCCTATTATAAGATTCTCATCCCATAATGGCACCATTCCATTCAATTCTATTACATGTGCAATTTTTTCTGCAAGTTTCCTGTCAGAATGAGAATAGCTGATAAAAACTCTTATTCTTGCCTCCATTTTCTATATTTTTAATGCTCGTATATAAAGATTTTATTTCTAATCCGGGAAATTACATATCAATCTTCCCCCATATAGCTTCCATGATTCCCTGATTGATCTTTTCATCCAGCATCCTGAGTTCCGATGTCCAGATACTCCTCAATGTGTCATTTGAAGCAGGCCGGCTTTCAACTGCTTTTTCAAGTATATGACGATAATGAGTTGTTGCTTCAAATATTTCCCACTGCTTGAAATATGTCGGCTCTAGGCAGAGATCATTGAGGATTTTTATCTGCTGTCTGATGAATTCTTTCAGGCTTTCAAGCTCCGGTTTGCCATATTCCCCATGAGAAGGATGACTGACAACAGGTTGTATCTCTATCTTTAATGACCTCAGTATATTCTGAACACTGATCAGGATATTCTGGCTCTTTATTTTTAGAAGCTGGGAAGGATCGTCCATACCGTTTTTCACGGACCTGATAAGCATTTCCTGTCGCGATTTCCTTATTGCCTCAACATGTTCCGGGGTTGGTGAGATATCTCCGAAATAATCAACCAGACTGTTTAAAATCGAATTCAATTCACGCACATTTCCCGGCCAGTGATAATTTTTCAGAGAGTCAAGAAACTCACGGGAAAGAGTTCCTTTGCGGGACCGGTGTTTCCAGTAGGCTTCAGCCAGCAAGGGTATATCTTCCGGATGCTCCCGGAGCGGGGGAGAAGTAATACGGAAAGTACTTATCCGGTAATAAAGGTCCTCCCGGAAAGTTCCCTGCATCATCATTGCATCAAGATTACGGTTGGTTGCAGCAATGATCCTGACATTGACCGGTTTGCTCCTGGCCGATCCGATTTGTCTGATCTCCTTTTTCTCTACTGCATGAAGTATCTTTACCTGGCTGGCCTGCGAGAGATCTCCTATTTCATCAAGGAATATTGTACCATTTTCAGCGATAGTAAACAGACCTTCTTTATCCGTTGCGGCTCCGGTATAGATCCCTTTCTTATACCCGAACAACTCCCCTTCCAGCAGTGATTCGGGTAATGCAGAGCAGTTGATCCTGAAAAAATCCTTTTTGTAAACTGTGGAATATTTGAAGATCTGACTTGCAATTACATCTTTGCCAGTCCCCGATTCACCCAGTATCAATACAGGTGAATCGGTGAGTGAAGCACGGTAAATCAGAGCCCTTGTATGTTTAACCTTCAGGGAGTTCCCAATGAAAACTTCTTCAAGCTTTCTTATTTTAGGATCGGATCGGGGAATATTAATGAGCTGCAGAAGCAGATCATTTTCACTGTCTTGCGGCCGACTTCCTTTTCTGTAAGGAAGCTTTATAGCATCTTTTAACAGATCAGCATGTATCTCTTCGGGTATTATTATAAGGCAGGGCGGATCAACGCGTTTATAGTGCTTTGTAAAGAATGTACCAATGGCCCGTTTCAAAGCCCCGACGCTTGTACTGGGAAAAATCAGTTTTTTTGGCTTGTCCCGGTTTTTTTTCTCATCAAACCTTAGGGCCCGTTTAAGATCTATTTTTTTTGCTTTCTCACCGCAATCAACATATCCTATTTTTTCAAAGATCTTCTTAACAGCATCAGAAGCTGATAATGATATCAGACAAATAGTTCCGTTCCTGGTGCATTCTTTTGTGATCGATCTGCTTTCGGAACTATTCCAGTCAATAATGACCGGTGCTGCAGAATCTTCTGAATTTTTGGAATACAATATTATATGCATAAAGTCAAATTGTATACGTATGTGAAATTAAACAACAGTTTATCCTTTTAAATATCTATGTCAACTGTTCTATCTCAACTGAAATATTTTATAAATAATTCACTATCGGCTCATTACAAATATGGCACATATTGTGGATATGGAAATACAGTAATTATCCCGTTCATTTCTCTGTAATAAAAGTAATAATAAAATGGCAGAAAAAGATACTAAGATATCACTCCGGAGTAAAACAGGTTTCCAAAGCGAACCATTCTTACCCAGGACGGCCTATTTTAACAAGTTTGTTGGGCGAGCCCCGGAACTCATGTTAATTACGTCAGCCTGGATTGCTGGAAATTATTCGTTACCAATGAGCCCACTGCTCATCGGAGAACCGGGAGTTGGAAAAAACAGGCTGATTTACGAGCTCGCTCAAAAAACCGGCAGGGAGCTTTATATCTTTCAGGGACATGAGGATGTAACTTCCGAGGATCTGGCATGCAGTGTAAGGTTCAGCGATCAGACAAGTACAGTAATGGATTATATGCTTTCACCTCTGGTTACAGCCATGCATAATGGTGGAATATGTTTCATTGATGAGATCGGCAAGATCCGCCCGCGTGCACTTGCCCTGCTTGTAAGTGTGCTCGACGAACGGCGTTACATTGACTCAACTCTCCTCGGTGAACGCATTCACGCCCATCCGGGATTCCGGTTTGTGGCAGCAACAAATACCGCCGATCTAAACCTCCTTCCTGAGTTTATCGTTTCACGGATGCGCCCTCAGATCGCCATCGGCTATCCGCCCAGGGAAGAAATAGACAATATTATCAGGGATCAGTGCAATGGGATCAAAAAAGAGGTCGCTAAACTTATAGATCTGTTCTGGGTCCTCTGGACAGATTATGGAGGTACAATAGGTGCAATAGCGCCCCGTGATGCAATCTATCTTTTTGGATGGGCATCAAAGCTCAGTGCTTTTGAACAATCCGGAGGTCCTGATTCCTTATTTGAAGCCAGGTGCGATAAACCTTACCTGCTAAACGAAGAGCAAAACTTAAACGGGATAAAGCCTGAGCATCTTAAACAGGCTTTTCAAAAACTATTTTCTGATCGCCATTCATCAAAGGATTGAATATGGATCCTGTAATCGAAATTAACGGAAGCATTATAAACGCTGTGCCGGCTGTTCACTACAGAGCACTTTTTGCCAGGCAGGTTAATTACCTCTGTTCCTGTGAAGAAACCAGACCTGATGCTGTTGCAGTGGAATTGGGACCACACATGACCCGCGAAATAGCTGTTTGGATGAAAGAACTTGGGATTGGTAATAAAAAAGGAGTTATCCTGCCATGCATGCTTGGAATATTGGTCAGGAACCGGCTGATACATCCGGATTTCCGCGAAACTGCTTTCCGTTTACAGGAACATTACGGTAAACCTTTACACGAAATATCTCCAGTCTTGCAGAAGCAATTACTCCATTTTTCGGAAAAGTATCTGATAGGCCTCTCCTCAACCGATTCAATAATTGAAGCAGTCCGGTGTGCAGTAGAACTCGGCATACCGGTATTTGGAGTTGACATGGATGAGTTCTCTGTAAAACCCGGCGAACATTACCTTATTGAAGACCCCGATATTTCAACTTTCAATCTCGGAAACTATGTGTCAAAAAATGAGAAAATCGCATCGGGTTTCAGGGATCCGTATATTGACGGTCGACGGGAATATGTCATGGCAGCCAGGCTGAAATTCATTTCAGCAAAACATAAAAGGGTTCTTTATACCGGCGGCCTTGCGCACTGGGAATCGATAAAAGGACTCCTTAAAGATAGTGCTGTCAGACCGTCCGACATCCTCATTCCTGAAGAATCCCCTGATTTTACAAGGGTTATAGTGCACCCAAAGACTGCGCTGACATTTATGGATATTTACCCCATACTTACTACCATCTATGAGCAGAACCGCCATAATCCTTTAATTAAAGGCAAATATATAATCCAGTTGCCCGGTAATAACCGGATATACAGGGATATTTTTTGTGAGACTTGCAAAAAGTATTTCAGCAACAGTAAAGCCGGTTTACCGGCAGGTAAGTCAGGCAATGAAATTCAGAGGATCACAGATTTTGAACGACTGGTGGCAAATATGCAAATGATTCAACAGCACAATGCTCCGTCAGTTGCTGATATGCTGCGCTGTGCGCAGTCGATGATGCATTCTGCTTTTTCTGCATTACTGACATCTCAATTGATGGATATTGGACGTTCATGGGCTTCACCTGAACAGTTTCCGGGACTTCCGCTTGTCGCTAAAATGCGGAATGAACCAGATGAAGGATTTAATCAGATATCCATTGATTTATTTCAGCTGATCGGGGGCAGCAATTATAAAAAGGACAAAGAGCAACCATACATAAATAGATCAGGGAAATTTACCTTGGAATATCATCATTCAAACCCTGTACCGGAACATCTTTTCCGTTCATGGATATGGGAAGGAGAACCGGAAGGGCCACAAGAACAAAGAAGCTATTTTGACTGGGTATGGCCACCATGCGAGTCACTGTTGTTCGGATCAGCATATGAGGCATCCAGGATGGCAGTCACCCGTTCAAACAAGTCAGTTTCTGCACCTTTTGAGGGATCATTATACAACGGGCTTGATATTAAAGCTACAATCCGCTCAGCTATTAAGGGTGAAAAGAAAATATATATCAGGAAACCTTCGTCATCGAAAGAAACATTCTCTCCCGATGGAAAAAAACCTGAACCCACGGTTTTTATTTTTGATGAATCACGGACTGATATTAAATCAACGTGGTCCCTTCTGATTGCAGGGACAAATATCAGAAGCCATATTAAAGACAAGTCAAAGTATGATGAAGTAACCGGTAAATACGGAAACTGTTTTGTTTCAAGTATCAGCAGGGTTTGTTTTCAGGAAGCGCCTGCACATTTTAAACGATTTGTTGATTCGTACAGCATACTTGAAGGCATAACGGCATTTGGCAGCCCGTGCATAAATGCCAGGCAGGGGGCCCAATGGGTGGAGGATAATGATTTTAAATGCGGCCCAGTATTAGATTACACTTCAATCGGCGCTTTGATCGAATACTATGGGAAACATCATAAAATGGACATATCAGAATCTGACTGGAAAACAGCCCTGATCCTTTTTGCATTACCATTTGCAAGAGAGAGAGTTGTTGTAGTTGCTCCCGTAAATTTCAAAATTACTGACAAACCTAAATCGGAAGCAAAAAGAAGAAATGTCAGTATCGATCTTCTGCCGTTAAATTACTTTCCTGTTAATCGTATTGCTGAGATGCGACAGAGAATAATGGTAAGGGCGAAAGATTCTGACGGATTTGCATTTCCACCTGATGTGGAAAAAGCACTGGGTCAGAAGTCTGATAAGTACATGGAACTTCTGCCACTCTATATGCAGCAGCAACTTGGCAAAACATTTTAACCGTTGCAACATGGACTTTTATGATTTCCAATTAACTTCTGAATCTTCCTCCGAAAAGAATGATATTTTTTTTGATGATATCCCTGTTGATTCGCTCCTCTATAAGGATGAAGCAACGTGCCGTCCGACTCCGGCTGACATAGCCATGCAGTGGGCTGAAGGATATCCTCTGTCAGAATCAGCCAGGAAAGCACTTGTTGCAATTCTCGTAAATAAGATCAGCATTGCATTTAATCTCAACAGGTTAAAAGAAGCTGAATCGATTTTGAAAAAGGAGCTTGAGAAAGCAAAAAGTTATACTGCAGAATATATAAAATTACTTATTGCCCTGGTCAGGCTGTATGAGAAAATGGATCCGGATGAAGCAAAAAAGTATTTTTCACAGGTTAAGAAACTTATTCCCCGGCATGAAAATTTACTTGACGAAAGAACAAGAAGTAACTGGAGGTTACTGGCAGTTAGAGGGAACTTCGAAGTGAATCCGCATTTACTCAGATCAAAGGCATTGGATATGCTGGAGAAAAAACAATATGCCGAAGCAGAAAAAATATACAGGCAGATGATTGAACTGGATTTTGAGCTACCGGGAACCCTTTGTCACCTTGCCAGAGTCCAGCTGTTGTCAGGTCAGGAAAAGGAAGCTGAAAAATCAGTAAGAAAGGCATGGGACCGCAGGAGTAAGGCATCGAAATATGTTGTTCCCCGTATCATCTTTTTCAAAATTCTCTTTTTGATGATCCGTAATCAGGACTGTTCTTTATGGATAAGCAAACTGCGAAAGGAGTTGCAGAATCCTGATTCATTTCTGGAATGGCATATACATCCCTTGCTGGAAAGTTTTAAATCAAGGCTGTCACCTGAAAACCATCAGGTTCTTGTTACTCTTGCTGAATCACTTCAGAATAAGGATCCAAAAAGCCTCAGAGGTTTCATGTTTTCATAACTTTACAGGATGAAAACATTAACTATTGGAGATATACACGGATTATCCGACTGGGAAAAAATTGATCCGTCTGAATTTGATATCATTATTTTCCTTGGCGATTATGTCGATTCATATAGTGTGGAAGATGAGGTAATTTTAGAAAACCTGGAAGGAATTGTCTCATTAAAAAACAGGTTTCCGGAAAAAGTGAAACTTTTATTGGGCAACCATGAAAACAGTTATTTGTTCCGCCAGTACAGGACAACGGGATACATGTATGAAATCGCTGAACAAATTACTGCAATCTTAAAGAATAACATCAGATTGTTCCAGGTCGCCTGGCAATATCAAAGCTACCTCTGGACACATGCCGGGATCCATACTGAA
>Ga0315283_10004035_pt1 | contig 12682 bp, 11 predicted proteins | sample YL17G09_0_MG_FD_204541 | JGI IMG/M metagenome (GOLD analysis project Ga0315283, IMG submission 204541) | Sediment microbial communities from Yellowstone Lake, YNP, Wyoming, USA - YL17G09_0 | ecosystem: Environmental > Aquatic > Freshwater > Lake > Sediment | place: USA: Wyoming | collected...
GCTGATCCCCGGACTGCGCTTCATCTTCCTGTTCTGGGGCAGCGGCGGCGCGGCGGGGCACATCCAATCGCTCATCCTGGCTGCCATCCTGGCGATCGTCGGCTTCCAGGTGTGCCTGATCGGCTTGGTAGCCGATCTGGTGCGGATGAATCGGAAGATGCTGGAGGAGACGGTGTATCGGGTGCGGCGCGCGGAGCTGGACGCTGGCATCCCGCTTGACTGCACCGACCACGCCGAATTGGATCATGGCTAGTTCCAGACTTAAGCCCAGGCTCCTTTTCGTCTCAGGTCGCGAAATAGGATACATCCGTAACCGGGTGCTCATAGCAGCTTTCCGCCGCAACTTCGATGTCGACGTCCTCACTCCTCAGGCGAGAGGCATTGCCGCCCGCTCGGCCAAGGGACTTGCGCGGTGCCTGGCTCATCGAAGCGACTATGATCTCTGCTTTGTTGGATTCTACGGCCAGCTTCTTGCGACCGCTCTCTCGATGGTGCAGCACAAACCGCTGTTGCTGGACGCCTACGTTTCGACCTACGATACGCTGTGCGAAGATCGTGGCCGCTTCAGGCCGGGCTCGTTGCCCGGCCGGCTTGCTTTCTGGCTGGATCGCCGTAGTTGCCAGGTTGCCAGCCGCATTCTGACCGACACGTGGTCGGACGCCGAGTACTTCCAGCGCACTTTTAGCTTATCCGCAGACAAGTTCGACGCTGTCTATGTTGGGTGTGACGAGAGCCTGTTCTATCCGCGGGGGGCGTCATCATCTGCCCGCGCCGGCTGCGAGATCTTCTACTACGGCTCATTCCTGCCGCTTCACGGCACAGACGTGATCCTCCAGGCGGCGGCAGCACTGCGACGCCGGCCCGATATTCGCTTCACCATCGGCGGCGACGGCATGGGGTTCGACGATGCCCGGCGTAATGCGTCTGAGCTGGCGCTGGATAACGTGACATTTGCCGGCTGGATCCCCGTCGAACGGCTGCCAGATTTCATTGCCCGCGCCACCATCTGCCTGGGTGGCCACTTTTCAAATGTGCCCAAGGCGGCACGCGTCGTGTCTACCAAAACGTTTCAGTTCGTCGCGATGGGCAAGCCGACCATCGTAGGCGACAACGCAGCGACGCGCGAGCTATTCCAGCCAGGCGAGCACGTTCTCGCGGTCCCGATGGGTGATCCGGCCGCGCTAGCGCAGGCCATCGAGCAATTGGCGGACAACAGCGCAATGCGCGAGCGAATCGCAGCCGGGGGCCTGGCGCTCTACCGAGAGCGACTCTCGCAAGATTTGATTGCGGCGCAACTGGCGACGATCGTGAGCAAGATGTAATGCGCGTCTGTCTCGTCACCCTCGATTTCCCGCCATTTCGCTCCTCCGGCCTGACGATCTACGCGGAGAACCTGGCGCGAGGACTGGCCGAACGCGGGTACGCGGTAACGGTTGTGGCTGCCGAACGTCCAAAGCCGGTCGACAGCCTGCCGATGCCTACCAACGTCAGCACCGTATTCGTGCCCGTGGGCCGCACGGACTGGCTCGGGCTGGGCTGGCAGGCTGCACGCTATCTGCATGCGGTACAGGGAAGTTTCGACATCGTACACTTCACCGATGTGCATTTCGCTTTCGCGTATCGCGGCCCCTTTGTCGCATCCGCCTTCCAATCCTTCCGCCAGCGGCTCACCAGCCATCACGGGCAGCCCTATCACACAAGTCGACGCAACTACGCGTTTCGACTGACATACTACAATGTTGCGCGCTGGCTGTTGGAGCAGCCGAGCGTTCGGCGAGCCAGATACATCCTGATGGCCAGCCGGGCCACGCAAGAGGAATTCGTCACCCATTATCACGCCGATCCGCGGCGCATCAGCCTGGTCTACTCCGGGATCGACCTACGGCGCTTCGCGAACCTGCCGTCGCGCGACGAAGCACGCCGTCATCTGGGCCTGGCGGACGATGTGCCTACCTTGCTTTACATCGGCTTTTCGACGCCGCGCAAGGGCGTAGAGTATCTGGCACAGGCTCTCGACCGAATGCGGACGCCGGCCCAGATGCTGATGGTGGGGAAATGGGAGGCAGGCTATCAGGCGCGGTTCCTGGCGGCCGCGGGTGAGGCTCGCGCTCGGGTGCGCATGATCGGCTATGTCCCGGAAGCCGAAGTGCTGAGTTATTTCGCGGCCGCCGACGCGTTGGTGTTTCCAACGCTGCTTGAGGGCTTCGGCTATCCGCCTGCGGAGGCGATGGCCGCCGGCCTCCCCGTAGTCACGACAACAGCATGGACAGCAGGCGAGTTGGCCGCCGACGCTGCGCTAATCGTGCCGCCCGCGGACAGCGCGGCGCTGGCGGACGCTCTGGATCGCGTGCTTTCGGAGCCGGGACTGGCCGAACGCCTGCGTCAGGCCGGCCGGGAACGTGCCTATCGTTGCTTTGATCTCTCTCAGGCTGTCGTCCAGACCGAGGCGATCTACGAGCTTGTCGCAGGTGTCGGGTAGACGAATCATGACCAGCATACTCCCGTTGTATGTCATCATCCCAAACTGGAACCTGAAACAGGATACCATCGCCTGCGTCGAATCCTTGCTGGCAGCGGCCGGACGCATGGCCTCGGCAGCCGAATCGGTCAGAATCCTGGTCGTCGATAACGGCTCCAGCGATGGCTCGCCGGACGCTCTGACGGCCGCGTTCGGCGAGCGCGTGGAACAGGTGCTGATGAGGCATAACACGGGATTTGCTATTGCTGTCAACGCAGGGATGCGCTATGCGCTGACGCATGACGCGGCCGCGGTGCTGTTGATCAACAACGACACCATCCTCGATGGCGACATGCTTTCGATCCTCAAAGAAACGCTCGAAGCGCCGACTGCGGCCCGCATCGGCATAGCGTCGCCCGCCATCTACTATTGGAGCGAGCCGCAACGCTTGTGGCGGCTGGGAGATCGCGAGCGGCCTTGGTCGCCAATCCCCGTGCGCATCGCCCCCGGCGAGGCCGCGCAGACGTTGATCGAAGCCGATTATGTGACAGGCTGCGGCATGTTGATCCGGCGGGAGGTGATCGAGCAGGTCGGCCCCTTCGACGAGCGCTTCTTCATGTATTTCGAGGATGCCGATCTGTGCAAGCGGGCCAAACGCGCTGGATTCCGCGTCGCGTGTGTGCCGCCGGCCAAGATGTGGCACAAGGTGTCGGTCAGCGCCAGCCGCGAGAAGGCATCCAGCGCGTATTGGCGCACCTGCGGCCGAGCGCTCTTCTACCGCAAACACGTTCGCGGCGGACGCATGGCCGTGATCGCGCTTTATCTCTGCGCCAAAGCAGCCTGGAGCGTCCTCGGTTTTGCGCTGCGCGGCGAGTTCGAGCAAGCAGGCGCCGTCCTGCGCGGCATTGTGGCGGGCTTTCGCACGTCGCGCGCTCAGGAGGCGGCGATTGGTTGACGAAGCGCAGTTGGAGTCCACCGCGTGTCTTCTGTGCAATCAGAGCGACGCACAGTTGCTCATGCCGACGCGTGACCGGCTGTGCGGGTTGCCTGGCGAATTCCAACTGGTGCGGTGCGACCATTGCGGGTTGGTTTACCTCAATCCAAGGCCGACGCCAGGCACTATCGGGGTGTATTATCCCGACGACTACGAATCGTACATCTCGAAGCGTTCGGAGCGTATGTCTCGCCTGGCGCGCCTCAGCCTGCGCTATGGGCTCTGGAAGCGGTGCCGGCTGGTACGCAGGCACAAGCAGAGCGGACATCTGCTCGATGTAGGTTGCGCCACAGGCCAATTCCTGGCCGAGATGCGACACTATTCGGGCTGGCAGGTTAGCGGCGTCGAGCCGAACGGGCATGCGGCGGAGTTCGCCCGTCAGGCTTTCGGTCTGAAGGTGTATCAGGAAGATCTTGTGTCGGCGGCCTTGCCATCCAGTGGCTTCGACGCAATCACACTTTGGGATGTGTTCGAGCATCTGCATCAGCCGCGGGCGATCCTAGCGGAGGTCAGACGCATTCTGAAGCCGGACGGCATCTTGGTGTTGCGCGTCCCATCGCTGGATAGCTGGGATGCCCGCGTCTTCGGCCCATATTGGGCAGGGCTGGACTCACCGCGGCATTTGACAGTTTTCTCGAAGTCCACGCTGGCTCGGATGCTCTCGCAGGCCGGTTTTCGCGTTTTGGAGCGTCGGACGGGCAGTGGCAGCTACTTTGCGCTGCTACTCAGCCTGCGTCTCTGGCTGGATGAGCGGGTAACCAGCCCGGCATGGCGCAAGCGGTTCTTGAGGTTGGTCAGCAATCCTATCGCGCGCGCCGCTCTCACGCCGCCACTTTTCGCCAGCGATGCGCTCGGCCTGGGCGCGGAGATGGTGGTTGTCGCGCGACCGGTCGGATCGACTGGATCGGATCAGGTGGAGAACTCGTGATCGAAATCTGGCACCCCGAAATCAGCACGGTGCGGCACAGCAAAGCCGCGTACGACGTGATCTATACGGGCGAGGGCATCCGGCTATTGGATTCGTTTTACCTGTGGCTGATCGAGCTGATGGCGCCTCCATCGCGCAGCCGGCTGCTGGACGTCTCATGCGGAGAGGGCGCGCTGGTTGGCTTCGCCCGGCAGCAAGATATCGAGGCTCATGGTGTCGATTTCTCCAGCGCGGCGATCCAGTGTGCGCGACAGGCAACGGAGCACGCATCCTTTGCTGTGGCTAACGGCGTCGCCCTGCCCTTCGGCGATGAATCCTGTGACTTCGTGAGCTGCATCGGAAGCCTGGAGCATTTCGCCGATCCGACGGCTGGGATGCGCGAGATTGCGCGTGTGTTGCGCACGACAGGGACGGCGTGCATCTTGTTACCCAACACCTTCAGCCTCCTGGGGAATGTGAACTACGCGCGTAAGTGCGGTGACGCCTTTGACGATGGGCAGCCGATCCAGCGCTATCACACACGGATAGGCTGGGCCGGACTGCTGGAGCAGAACGGCCTGCGCGTGCTGCGCACCGAGAAATACGAGATGGTGTGGCCGCGCACGCACGCCGACCGGCTGTGGTATCTGCGCCGACCGGTCAAGATCGCCCATCTGGCGCTTGGCGGCATCCTGCCGCTCAACCTCGCCAATTGCTTCGTCTACCTCTGTGCAAAGGCGTAGCCGGTGACGAAGATCGTCCAACGCCTGCAGACGCGAGCCTGGCTGAGGCTAGGGACGTTGGTGGGGGTGGCGTTGGCTATCGCACTGCTCGCTGGCCTCGGCTTTCTGGTCTATCGAGAACGAGATACCCTGGGCAACTACCTGGCTGCGGCTAATCCCGTTCAACTCTTGAGTGTGATCGCCTGGTACACGATCGACCTGCTCATCTACTTCGCGGTGTGGGTAGCCATCCTCCAGAAGCTTGGTGGCCGCACCGATATCTTGAACCACTTTCGCATCTACTGCCTCGCGAATGCGGCGCGACGGCTGCCGGGCACGCTGTGGTATGTGGGCGGCCGGGCGGTGCTGTACAAACAGTCGGACATCCCAGCCAAGACGGTGGTGATCGCCAGCGGCATCGAGGTGGTCGTAATCTGGTGCTCGGGGATCCTGGTCGCCCTACCGTTGGTCTTGGTTACTCGACCGGAGTACGTGTGGCCGTGGAGTGTGGTGGCGCTGGGTGTGCTGGCAGCGATCTTGAACCCGAGAGCCCTGCGCTGGGCGTTGCTGCGCGCCAGCCCTGAATGGCAGCCCGGCCGATCCGGTCTGATCCACGTCTATTTGTGGATCCTCGGCGCCGCGGTCGGTTGGTTCGTTGGCGGCTTGTTCCTTTTCGCCATACTCGCCGTGTATCAGCCACTGCCGCTCGCTGCGATCCCCAGCACGATCGGCGCGTGGACGATTGCCGGCACAATCTCGATGCTGGTTTTCTTCCTGCCAAGCAATTTCGGCATAACCGAAGTGACTCTGGTTGCGCTCCTGAGCGGGCTCGTCCCCAGCGCGGTCGCTGTGCTGGCTGCACTCAGCGCCCGCATCCTGGCGACGCTGCTTGACTTGGTCTGGGGAGGCGTGGCGCTGTTGCTCCAGATCGGTTTTCGACGACAATAACCCATAAGGATTATTGATTTCCCCGAATACCTGAGGTAAGATAGGTGCATTCTACATGGTCGGACTGGCGCGGTGCGCTGGCGCGGCCATGAAAAGAACCTATTTCAATCAGGAGGATTATATGGAGAGGCTACTTCGGTTGAGTTTGCTGGCAGTGTTGCTTCTTGCGATTGGCAGCACGGGCGCGTCGGCAGCGGGTGGAGTCACGTACTCCAGCGGCTTCCAGATCCAGAACCTCGAAGCGGATCAAGCCAATGTTTCGTTGCAGTTCTACAACCAGGATGGCTCGGTTGCTGCATCGCCGAGCTACAGCATCGCCGGGAACTCCTCGCGCACCTTCTTCCCGATCAGTGATGTTCCGTCCGGATTCAACGGCTCGTTGGTCGTCTCCTCGGACAGGAACATCCGGGCGGTCGCAAACGTGGTCGGTTCTGGCCCGGCCAACTATTTTGCGTCGTACAACGGCTTTCAGGGCGGATCGACTTCCGTGAGCTTGCCGTTGGTCATGTGCAATAACAGCGGCTTCGACACATTCTTCAATGTTCAGAACGCCGGCGGTGCCGCGGCCAACATCACGATTAACTACACACCGGGCAGCGATGGCGCGAGCGGCAAGAGCGAAGCGGCCACGATCCAGCCGGGTGCGGCCAAGACGTTCGATCAGGCCACAGGCAGCGCAACGGTTAACTGCGCGACCCTGCAAGGTCCCAGCGGCAAGTTCGTCGGCTCGGCTACTATCACCAGCGGTCAACCGATTGTGGCGACGGTCATGCAAATCAATACGAGTAGCTTCAAGGTGCTGATGGGCTATGACGGCTTCACCGCGGGTTCGCCGACCGTGGCTTTGCCTCTGATCATGGCCAACAACAGCAGCTTCTACACCGGCCTGCAGGTGCAAAATGTGGGCGGCTCAGCGACGAACGTCACGGTGGCCTACAGCGCCAACACGGCTGGCGCGAACAATCCGGTCAATGAGACGTTCAGCCTCGCGCCGGGTGCCTCTAAGACGATCCTCCAGAACGGAGCGCCTCCTGGCAATGGCAGCGCCAACAACTGGGGCACGGTCGGCAAGTACATCGGTGGCGCGACGATCACGAACAGCGCCAACCAGCCGTTGGTTGCCATCGTGAACCAGGTGCGACCTTCCCCCGCATTGGGCTCCGCCTATGAGGGGTTTGACCCGGCCTCAGCGACAGCCAAAGCCAGCGCCCCGCTGATCATGGCCAATAACAGTACGTACTATACCGGCATCCAGGTGCAGAACGTATCTGGCGGCTCGGTCAATGTCACGATCCAGTACGGCCCGAATACGGCGGGTGCCTTCGCTCCCGCCAACGAGGTGTTCACGCTGGCTGCGGGCGTTTCCAAGACCATCATCCAGAACGGAGCGGCTCCTGGCAACGGCAGCACGGTGAACAGTTGGGGCAGCAACAAGTACATCGGGTCGGCGACCATCACGGCAACCGGTGGCAACGTTGTGGCGATCGTCAATCAGGTCAGCCTGAGCGTAAGCGGCGACCAGATGGCGACCAGCAACGCGTTCAACTACTAACTCCAGATAGTTCGAGCGTCAAGAGAGGGGTTGCTTGTGAGCAGCAACAGCCCCTCTCTTGTTTCTGTCAACGCCCCAGCTGCATTATCGCAGAATGATTCTGCCGGGAGAATAGCGGTTTGGCGCAAAGCATCTTGTGGAGAATCCGAAATCGTGGTCTGGCGGGCACCACTCGCCAGACCACCTTTTATCTGTCCCGCTATTTGCGTTTCACGACACCGGCGAAGCTCGGCAACCTCCTGAGCGCCAAGACGGCCAAGGCACTCCGGCGCGAGCGATCGGGCGTGATGCCGTACCGCTACACGATCGACCCGACCAACACCTGCAATCTCCGTTGTCCATTGTGCCCAACGGGGCTGGGTATCCTCAAGCGCGAGCGCGGGCTCATCGCATTGGGCGATTTCCATCGCCTCATCGACCAAATAGCCCCGTGGTCATATCTTCTCGAATTGTACAACTGGGGCGAGTCTTTCCTACATCCGCAGATCTTTGATATAATATCCTATGCGCATGAGCGCAGAATGGTCGTGCGCCTGAGCAGCAACCTCAATCGTTTGAACGAAGAGATGGCGCTCAAAACCGTTCGCGCTGGGCTGGATGCGATTTATGTCTCGGTCGACGGCGCTACAGAGGAGTCCTACCAGAGCTACAGGCGGCGAGGCAAACTCGAGACGGTCTTGCGTAATCTGCAGTTTCTGGTAGACGCAAAACGAAGTTGTCATGCCGACAATCCGATGATCATTGTGCGCCTTCTGGTAAACCGTCACAACGAGCACGAGGTGTCAGCCGTGCGAGAGCGGGCCTTAAGCATCGGCGCCGATATCTTCACCACGGGGTATATGTTTGTCGACACAACCGATCCCGCTCAACGCGCGGAATGGTTGCCTGATGACGTGCGAAACAGCGCTTATCCCTCGACTGGCGACGGGCACGACATCGAGAACATCTGGCACTGCTCCGATTTGTGGGAAAGCATGACAATCAACTGGGACGGCGGCGTCTCGCCATGCTGTTGGACTCACGACCAGCAGAACGACTTCGCAAACGCGCTTGAGCAACCCATCCAGGAGATATGGAACGGGGATGCCTACATCAGCGCACGACGCGTATTTCATCATGGCGGCCCCAAAGAAGGACCGCGGAAGGTTATCTGCACTGAGTGTCGCGGCCGCCCGCAGTATCTGAAGATGTAGAGGAATGCTTCATGCACGACGTCAAAAGCCTTGGTTTGTTGGGTGTCTTGGTGATGGTTATTCTCATCACTGCCGGTTGTGTGAGTGTGCCAGGGACGCCGGCGCCTACCCTGTCGCCGCTTGCCCCTGTGGCGACGTCGGCCGCACCGAAAGCCACCCCTATAGCAACCAAGAAGCCGGGGACGGCCCAGGCTTCAGGCAAGCTATTGAGCACCAACAATGAAATCCTTGACAATGTGACCGTCTTCGCTGCGCCGATCGACGCTCATGACCAGATGCGCTTGGCTTCTGTTGATCCCTTGATTGATGTCGGTGCGACGACTGACGAGAGTGGACATTTCACTTTGATGAATCTGCCGCCGCATGAGTACGCGTTGGCTGTTCAAATGCCGTTGATGATCATCATGCCGTTGAACACCGACGGCAAGCCGTTCATTTTTCAGGCGACCGCCGATGGCGTGGTGTCACTTGGGGATGTGCGGATCGACTACGATACGGCCGGCAGACTGCCATGAGTAGCGAGAGCGTAGGCGCGCGATCTTACCGGGTGCTGATGCTCGCGCCCACCAGCTTCTTCGCGGACTACGGCTGCCACGTGCGCATCCTGGAAGAGGCGCGCATCCTCCGACAACTCGGCCATCACGTCACCATCGCCACCTATCACAACGGCGGCCCCGTCGCTGATTTGGACATCCGTCGCACGCTGTCGATCCCCTGGCGGCACGATTACGAGGTCGGGTCGAGCCGGCATAAGCTCGTCTTCGATGCGCTGCTGGGCTGGAAGGCGCTAGGCTTGCTGGCACGGGGAAAATATGATGTGATCCACGCGCACCTTCATGAAGGTGCGCTGATCGGTCAGGTGCTGAGCCGCCTGTTCGGGCTGCCGATGGTGTTCGATTTCCAGGGAAGCCTCACCGGCGAAATGATCGACCATCAGTTCGTCAAGCAGGGCAGCGTCTTCCACCGTGCACTCCTGCGGTTAGAGACCTGGTTGGATCGCTCGTCGCCGATGATTGTCACCAGCTCGGCGCAGGCCGCTCAACTGCTGAAAGACAATTTCGGGTGCCGGTCGGAGCAGGTTCAGGTACTGCCCGACTGTGTTAATGCCGACGTCTTTCGCCCCGCCGCGAGCTATGATCCGAGCGAATTGGCGGCGCTCAGAGAGTGTCTCGGCATCCCGCCGGAACGCCGGCTGATCGTCTACCTGGGACTGCTGGCCGAATATCAGGGCACCGGTCTGTTGCTCGAGGCGCTGCAACGCCTGGTGCAGGAACGACTGGATGCGCACCTGTTGCTCATGGGCTTTCCCAACGTCGAGCTGTACCGAGCCAAAGCACAGATGCTGGGCATCGCCGATTTCGTCACTTTCACAGGCCGCGTGCCGTACGACGAGGCTCCCAAGTACCTGGCCCTGGGCGATGTTGCTGTGGCGCCCAAGCTGAGCCTGACAGAAGGCGCCGGCAAGCTGCTCAACTACATGGCTGTAGGCTTACCCACGGTGGCATTCGACACGCCGGTCGCTCGTCAATACCTCGGCCCGGATGGGCTGTTCGCCGAGCGCGGCGACGTGGCGAGTCTGACCGACCAATTGCGCGCCGCGCTGTTTCCAGCGGCCGATGCCGCTCGCCGCTCCCGGCAGATTGGACGGCAGCTCCGCCAACGAGCGATCCAGCATTTCAGTTGGGAGCCGGCCGGCCGCCAGATCGTCGACATTTACCGCGAGTTGCTCGGCGAGATGGGGGACAAAGCGGCATCGGTGCCCAAATGGGCGGTCAGCGGCAAATGAAAACGACCGTCTCAATGATTCTGAACTGAGTGTAAAGGGTTCTTGTACTTGACTGCATCACTACCTGCCAGACCATCCTGGCAGCGGCTTACGCTGATCGCGTCGTTACGCGCGCTATTCCAATACCGCAACCTCATCGTCAACCTCGTCGTGCGTGATCTCAAAGCGCGCTACAAGAACAGCGTGTTCGGCTTCTTGTGGAGCCTGCTGAATCCGCTGGGCATGATGCTCGTGTTCACCATCGTTTTCACCGTGCTGTTGCCTAGTCAGGTCGAACGCTACCCGATCTTCCTGCTCTGCGGCCTGCTACCCTGGACCTTTTTCAGCACCGGGGTGATGGTTGGCATCACCACCATCACTGGCAACGCGAACCTGGTGAAGAAGGTCTATTTCCCCCGCGAAGTGCTGCCGATCAGCAGCGTCCTCTCCAACCTGGTGAATTTCTTGCTCAGCCTGGTGGTGCTTTTCGCCGCGCTGATCGTCTTTCAGTCACACTTCAGTCCCTGGCTCTGGCTGCTGCCGGGCGTTATTTTCATCCAGACTTGCTTTGTGCTCGGCATCGCTCTGATATTGAGCACGCTGAACGTTTTTTACCGTGACACGCTCATGATCATGGATGTTGTCATGTTAGCGTGGTTCTTCCTGACACCTGTCGTGTACCCGATTGCATCATTGCCCACCGACTACCAGCTCCTCGGTGTGACGATAGATGTGCATCGCTGGATGTATATTCTGAACCCGATGGCCTCGCTCGTCGCCGCCTACCGTGACCTCCTCTATTGGGGCTATCGCACCGACCTGGACTTCTTGGCTCGCACCGCCGTCACCTCCTTGGCCGTACTGGCCTTCGGGTATTGGTTCTTTGTTCGGTATCGTGACCGCTTTGGCGAGCGCATCTAGCGCTATCACTGTGCAAAAGGGAGAAGATGGAAAGTAAAACACGTCTGGGCCGGTTGATCGGCGGCCTTGGAGTAGCCATGATGATGGCCTTGCTGTTGTCGGGGTCTGCAGGAGCGTGGGAGGGGACACCAACCTCGCAAGCTCAGAGTTCATCGGCCATTCCCCAGCAGGCTGCGGTGGGCTCGGCCGGCAATTCCCTCACGCTTGAACAGCCGCCGCTCTGTCGCTATGGAGTCACGGCGTTTGATGGGATGACGCAGCTCAAATGGCTGCCCACGTGGCGCGCCAACTGGACTCTGGACTTTAAGGCTCACGCGCCATTGCCGGGTGTTGCGGCCGAATACGCCCAGATGTTGCGCATCCAGCAGAATAAGAGTGGGTGCACATATCTTGATGGTTACTCCACTGTTCCAGCGTTAACCGAGGCAGGGATCGGCGCCGTGATTCGCGCGGCGCCCGATTCTCTCTGGATTATTGGCAACGAGCCCGATCGGGGGCCAGACCCTGGAAACTGCCTGGGACCGGGTCAGGATGACACGTACCCCGAAGTCTATGCGCGCGCCTATCACGATGCCTACACCTACATCAAACAACGCGATCCAAAGGCGCGCGTCGCCATCGCCGGCTTGGTTCAGGTGACGCCTGGGCGTCTACAATACCTGGATAAGGTTTGGGCGGAGTATGCGCGTCTCTATAGAGCACCGATGCCCGTGGATGTCTGGAATATGCATTTGTACATACTCCCAGAGGCCCAAACCAACGGACAGCCAAACGGCATTGCCAATATCGCATTGGGTTCTGATCCCGGCTCGGCGATACGTGAGAGTGGCGGCGATCCCAATCGTTGTAGCGACCCACTAGTCTATTGCTTCGCCGAGCACGATGACATGACGATCTTCGCGCAGCAGATCGTGGCCATGCGCACTTGGCTGAAGAACCATGACCAGCAGAACAAACCGTTGATCCTTTCAGAGTATTCACTGCTGTACCCCTATGAGCGCGACCCCGATAGCTGTTTTCTCCAGGACGAGTACAAGAACTGTTTCACGCCGGAGCGCGTTAGTACGTTCATGGCTAACACCTTCAACTACCTGGAGTCCGCCGCAGATCCGGCATTGGGTTACCCACTTGACGGGAATCGTCTGGTGCAGCGCTGGATGTGGTTCTCGGCATATGCTTCCGGTGCGGGCAACGTCAGCAGCTTACTCGTGAGCACTCATGT
>Ga0315283_10004036_pt1 | contig 12682 bp, 12 predicted proteins | sample YL17G09_0_MG_FD_204541 | JGI IMG/M metagenome (GOLD analysis project Ga0315283, IMG submission 204541) | Sediment microbial communities from Yellowstone Lake, YNP, Wyoming, USA - YL17G09_0 | ecosystem: Environmental > Aquatic > Freshwater > Lake > Sediment | place: USA: Wyoming | collected...
ATCAGCTTCGCCGAATGGATGGCGGCGAGGGGACCGCTGGTGGCCCGACTCGAAGCGGCACAGACGGTGGCGGCGCCCACGCCCATCACGCCGATCATGCGCCGCCTGTCTTCACCTGGTGCGGTACGCCGAGAATGGCCGGAGATGGACTTCGAGACCCGCCGCCAGATCGTCACCGCAGTGGTCGAGAAGGTGATCGTCGGCCCCGCCACGAAGGGACGGTGGACGCCGACCGAGGACCGGGTCCTGGTCGAGAACGGCGGCCAGATCGTCTGGAAGGTCTAGCGGTCGACTTGGGCGAGGATCCGCTCACGTTCGCCCCATGTGAGCCCGGCGGTGGCCCGCAAGTCGTCGCCCCAGGTCAGGTCGACAGGCGGCTGGTCGCCGTTGCGCCACACCTGGAGTAGCGGCCGGGAAGCATCGTTCCTGAGGGCGGCGTTGACCGAGTCGTCGGCCTCGAAGATCCGCCAGAGGGCCAGGACCTACCGTGGCCCCGTCGACCAGCGCAGGACCCGGGGCAAGGTGCCCTTCCACGAGCCCGCCCCGGGTCCTGCGACGCCAACCGAAGCCGGAAGGTTGGGTGACCCTGGACCACCGCCGCGGCGGTGGTCCAGTTGGATCATCGGGGTTCAGTTGTTGCGCGTGCCGGACGTCCAGCCAGTCACGCCACCACCACCGGCGAACGTGCCCGACGGATCGGTGAAGGTGAAGTGGTAGGTGCAGTCGACCGTCGGCCGACCATTGCGAGGCTGGTTCTTGCGGGCAAACGGCGCCTCAGTCTCGTTGGTCGGCGGTTGACTCGGGTCGGCGGGCGTAAACGTGCCCGTGAACTCACCGAACGCCGTGGGGTGGAACACCCTGGTGCTCCCGCTGTCCCGTGCCGGCGCCCAATCGCCATTGCCATTCACGACCGCCGTCAATGTCGTGCCCCCGCAGGTCAACGTAATTGGCAACCCGCCCGCCGATGCCGGCACCGCCATGGCTCCCAGAACCACCATCGCTGCGGCGGCTGTCATACCTAGCTTCACGAAGTTCCTCATGGTTTGCCCCTTCCTCGTTGGACTTACCTTGGCAGGGCTAGACCAGCAGGCGCCTTTCAGATAGAGCCGAAGGTCCTGTTGTGAACAGATGCCTGGACGCACAACTCCAGCCCGTCGGGACGACCAGGCCTCGAGTACTCGCCGTCCCGGGGCCCGCCGACGAAGGTGACCGTCACGCCCACGGGTCCGCCCCAGACCGTCTACACAAGTACTGTAAGGATCTCGTCGGGGATGTCGAAGTTGGCGTAGACGTCCTGGACGTCGTCGTGGTCGTCCAACTCATCGATCAGGCGCAGGACGGCCTTGGCCTTCTCGGCCGAGTCCAGGGGGACCGCCGCGGTGGGGAGCATGGTCACGTCGGAGGACTCGACCTCGATGCCGGCGTCCTCCAGCGCGGCCCGCAGGCCGGGGACGTCGGTGGCCGCCGAGGTGAGGCGCCAGGTGTCACCCTCGTCGGTCAGATCCTCCAGGCCGGCGTCGAGGCCGACGGTCATCACGTCGTCCTCCTCGGCGGACTTGGGGACGACGATCACCCCCTTGCGCTCGAACTGCCAGGCCACGGCGCCGGGCTCCGCCAGCGAGCCGCCGCCCCGGGTGAACAGCGAGCGGATCTCGGAGCCGGCCCGGTTGCGGTTGTCGGTGAGCACCTCGACGAGCACGGCCACGCCGTTGGGGGCGTAGCCCTCGTAGGTCACCTGCTCGTAGGTGACGCCCTCCAGCTCGCCGGTCCCCCGCTTGATGGCCCGCTCGATGGTGTCCAGGGGCACCGAGCTGTCCCGGGCCTTCTGGAACATCGTGCGCAGGGTCGGGTTCATCTCGGGGTCACCCCCGCCCTCGCGGGCGGCGACTTCGACCTGGCGGATCAGCTTGCCGAAGAGCTTCCCCCGCTTGATGTCCGCGGCGCCCTTCTTGTGCTTGATCGTGGCCCACTTGGAATGGCCGCTCATGCTGGGTTCACCTCTCGGTCGAAAGACTCCAGGAACATCTCGTGCAGGCGCAGGTCGTCGGTCAGCTCGGGGTGGAACGCCGTCACCATGATCGCGCCCTGCCGGCACAGCACGGGCCGGCCGTCCACCTCGGCCAGGATCTCCACCCCCGCGCCGCTCGACTCCACGCCCGGCGCCCGGATGAAGACGGCGTGGAACGGGGCATCCAGGCCGGCGACGTCGAGGTCGGCCTCGAAGGAGTCGACCTGGCGCCCGAAGGCGTTACGGCGCACCACGAGGTCGATGGCTCCGAACGACGTCTGGTCGGGCCGACCGTCGAGCACGTCGGTGGCCAACAGGATCATCCCGGCACAGGTGCCGAAGGCGGGCATCCCCGCCGCCAGGCGCTCGGCCAACGGCCGGCGCAGCTCGTTGCTGTCCAGAAGGAAGGAGATCGTGGTCGACTCGCCGCCCGGGAGGACGACGCCATCCACCCCCTCGAGATCGGTGGGGGTCTTGACCGCCACCGGCTCCGCACCGAGCCGGCGCAGGGCCTCAGCGTGGGCGGCCGACGCCCCCTGAAGGGCCAAGACGCCGATGTGCAGGCCGGGCTGCACCTGGAGGCTCCATCACCAGCCCCGGTCGCCGTACCGGGTCTCGAGGGCGTCGATCTCCAGGCCGGGCATGGCGTCGCCCAGGCCCCGGCTGACCTTGGCCAGGATGTCGGCGTCCCGGAAGTTGGTCGTCGCCTCGACGATGGCCTTGGCCACCAGCGGCGGGTTCGAGCTCTTGAAGATGCCCGAGCCGACGAAGACGGCCTCGGCCCCGAGCTGCATGACCAGGGCGGCGTCGGCCGGCGTGGCGATGCCCCCGGCGCAGAACATGGGCACCGGCAGGCGGCCGGTCTCGGCGATCTCCTGGACCAGCGGGAGGGGCGACTGGAGCTGCTTGGCCCAGTCGAAGAGCTCGGCCGAGTCGGCCTGGGTGACCTTGCCGATGTCCCCCAGGATCGAGCGCAGGTGGCGCACCGCCTCGACGATGTTGCCGGTGCCCGCCTCGCCCTTGGAGCGGATCAGGGCCGCGCCCTCCGAGATCCGACGCAGGGCCTCGCCCAGGTTCGTGGCCCCGCAGACGAAGGGGATCTCGAAGGCCCACTTGTCGATGTGGTGGGCCTCGTCGGCGGGGGTCAGGACCTCGCTCTCGTCGACGTAGTCCACGCCGAGGGCCTGCAGGATCTGGGCCTCGGTGAAGTGGCCGATGCGGGCCTTGGCCATGACCGGGATGGTCACCACGGCCTTGATCCCCTCGATCATCTCGGGGTCGCTCATGCGGGCCACCCCGCCGTCACGACGGATGTCGGAGGGGACCCGCTCCAGCGCCATGACCGCGGTGGCCCCGGCGTCCTCCGCGACCTTCGCCTGGTCGGGATCGACGACGTCCATGATCACGCCGCCGGTCAGCATCTCGGCCAGGCCCCGCTTGACGCGGAACGTGCCCGTCTGACGATCGGTGGAGTCAGCCATGCCCGGAGTGTACGAGAGCGGGGTCAACCGGCCGCAGGGACCAGGGCGGCCAGTTCGGCCGCCTGGGCCCGGTCCAGTCGGGTGACGCCGGATTCGGGCAGGCCGATCCACGTGCGGCCCGGGGCCAGCACCAGCGGCTGGCCGGTGGCGTCGTCGGTCAACGTGTACGGATCGGTCGCCGTGGGCCGGCTCCAGGTGGCGTCGATGGCGTTGCCGCCGATCAGGACGGTGGCGTCCCCGGTGCCCGTCGTCACGGCGATGGGTGAGTTCGAGTCCGACGGGGCGCTGCCGTAGGGGGTGATGAGCAGCACGACGTTGGTCGGGGCCAGGACGGTGCCGTCGGCGACGACGTGGGGGGTGCCGTCCTGGATGCGGACCCAGCCCTCCCGGTTCACGTCCCACACGAAGTCGGCCTGCGTGCCGCCGTAGTCGACCGCCACGGCGGGGGTCGGGGTGCCCGGTAGCACCGCGTCCTCGGCCGGAGGGGCCTGGGGGACGGGCAGCGGGGCCCGGGCGGGCGTGGCGTCGCCGGCCTTGGCCCAGAAGGCGCCCGTGGAGTCGATGAAGAGGTTGTCGGGAGCCACCCGGGTGTCGTCGCGGAACTTGTCCTCGGCGGCGTCGGGATCGACGTTGAAGCTGACCACGTTCGCCGTCGCCACCCGACCGGCCACCCCTTCGTTGGCCCCGCCCCAGACGAACACGGGTCGACCCAGCGCCCCGAGCAGGTCGATGTCGGTGTCCCGGGCGGAGCGGATCGGCCCGACGGGCGCCGAGGGCGTCGAGTGGAACACGGCGACGAGGCGGGTGATGCCCTCGACCCGCTCCTCGATGACGATGTCGGCCTTGTCGAGGCCGATCTGGGGACGGGCGTCGGGCGAGTTGGACACCTTGACGGCGATGGCCGGGCGGTCGATCGGGTCGTCGGGCCCCGCGGGGAGGCCGGTGAGGGGCCAGTAGACCGGTGGCACGGTGGTCGTGGTGACCGCGGTGGTCGTCGGCGGTGGTGGCTCGTCGTCGTCCCGGGTCACCACGAAGAGCAGGCCGCCCAGGATCGGTATCGCCGAGCCGAGGGCGATGAGCGCCTTGCGCTTGGGGTCCACGAAGCTGCCCGCCCGGCCCTAGAGCTCGCGCAGCGCGGCGATGCGCTCTTCGAGGGGCGGGTGGGTGTCGAAGAGGTGGTTCAGACGGGCGAAGGGACCCTCCTCCTTCGTCTGGGCCATCGGCTGCTCGATCCAGAGGTGCGCGGTGGCCCGCGAGCCGGAGGCGACCACGGTCCGGTCGTCGCGCAGCTTCTCCAGGGCGGAGACCATGCCGGGCGGGTACCGGGTCATCTCCACGGCGGAGAAGTCGGCCAGGCTCTCCCGGCGGCGGCTCACGGCCAACTGCATGACCTTGGCCACGATCGGGGCCAGCACCAGGAAGACCAGGGCCAGCACCATCAGGATGCTGCCCGCGCCGTTGTCGTCGCGGCTGCGACGACCCCCGCCGAACCACATCGACCGGATGCCGATGTCGGACAGGAGGGCGACGGCGCCGACCATCGTCACCGCCAGCGTGGACACGAGGATGTCGTAGTTCTGGACGTGGCTGAGCTCGTGGGCCAGCACCGCCTCCAGCTCGATGCGGTTCATCTTCTGCAGGAGGCCGGTGGTGACGGCCACGGCGGCGTGCTTGGGGTCACGCCCGGTGGCGAAGGCGTTCGGTGCCTCGTCCTGGACGATGTACAGCCGGGGCTTGGGCAGGCCGGCGGCGATGCAGAGGCCCTCGACGATGTTGTGCAGTCGGGGGTACTCCTCGATGGACGCGGGCTGGGCCCGGCTCATCCGCAGAGCGATCTCGTCGGACTTCCAATAGCTCCCGATGGCCAGCCCGGCGGCGATCACCACCGCGAACACGACCCCGACGGGTCCGTAGCCGATGAGCGTGTTGAAGGCGAGCCCGACCGCGATGACGACCAGCACGAAGCCGGCGATCAGGAGGGCGGAGCGGCGCTTGTTGGCCTTGACCTCGTCGTACAGGAGGATCGACCTCGATCAGGCCGGCGGCGGCGTACCCGGGTCCGCGGGCGGGGCGGCAGGGGGTGCGGCGGCCGGGAGCGGCGGGGTGGGGGCGGCCGGAGCGGCCGGGGGCGGGGTGGCGGCGACCGACGGCGGGTCGTTGAAGGAGACCTGCACGTTCTCGCGGGACTCGGGCTCGGCCTCGAAGTACTCGCGGGCGGTGAAGCGCATCATCCCGGCGATGACCACAGCCGGGAAGGTCTGGATCTTGGTGTTGTAGCGCAGGACCGAGTCGTTGTAGAACTGCCGCGCGTAGGCGATGCGGCCCTCGGTGCCGGTCAGTTCCTCCTGCAGGTTCAGGAAGTTCTGGTTCGCCTTCAGGTCCGGATAGGCCTCGCTGAGGGCGAACAGCGACTTCAGGGCCCCGCTCAGCATGTTCTCGGCCTGGGCCTGGTCGCCCACGCCCTCGGCACTGACCGCCATGTTCCGGGCCTGGATGACGGCCTCGAGGGTCTCGCGCTCGTGGCTGGCGTAGCCCTTGACCGTCTCCACCAGGTTGGGGATCAGGTCGTAGCGGCGCTTGAGCTGCACGTCGATCTGCGCCCAGGCGTTCTCGATCCGGTTCCGGAGCTTGACCAGCCCGTTGTAGACGACGACGAGGACGATGACGATGACCGCGATCACGGCCAGCACGATGAGGAGCACGGTCACCGCCGGGATCCTACAAGCGAGCCGTACAGCTCGACGTAGCGGTCCGCCAGCCGGTCCATCGAGAACTCCTCGGCACGGAGCCGTCCCGAAGCCACCAGGCGTCGGGCCAGCTCCCCGTCCTCGAGCACCCGGGTGATGGCCGCGGCCAGGGCCCGGGGGTCGCCGGGCAGGACCAGCTCGGCGTCCTCGCCGGCACGGGCCACGTTGGCGTAGCCCGGTAGCTCCGAGGCCACGATCGGCGTCTCGGCCGCCATCGCCTCGATCAGCACGACACCGAAGGACTCGCCCCGCAGGGACGGGGCACAGAAGATGTCGGCCCCCCGCAGGCGGGCGACCTTCTCCTCGTCGCTGAGCCGGCCCAACCACTCGACCCGGGGGTCACCGGCCCACCGGGCCTGCAGGGCGGCGGTCTCCGGCCCGTCGCTGCCCACCCAGAGGCGCACGTCGCCCGGTAGCCCCGCCATCGCCTCCAGCAGCACGGCCAGGCCCTTACGGGGCTCGTGGCGACCGCAGAAGAAGATGGTCGGGCCCTCGGTCGGCCACGGGTCCCCGGCTCGGTAGGCGGCCAGCTCGACACCGTTGTACAGGAGGATGAACGCCCCCGAGACGGCGCTGGAGGCCAGCCGCCGGGCGTCCTCGGACACGGCGCAACGCAGGTCCAGGCGGCGGTTGAGGAAGCGGGTCCCGGCACCCATGTGCTTGTAGGCGAAGCTCTCGCCGGCGGCGTGGAACGTCCCGATGGTCGGGGCGGGCTTGATCATCAGGGCCGTCATGCACGGCCCGGGGGCGAACGGCTCGTGCAGGTGGAGGATGTCGAAGTCCTCGTCCCAGAGTGCCCGCATCGTGCGGAGCTGCGCGGCGGGATCCGGGGCCAGCGGGGCGACCGAGCCGTTGGCCGCGGCCGGCACGCTCTTGCCCAGCGGGGTGACGAAGGCGTCGGGGGGCGGGCCGTCACAGGGGGCCAGCACACGGGTCTCGTGGCCGCGGCGGCGCAGGGCGCGGGCCAGCCCGAGGACCTGGCCCTGGACCCCACCGGGGATCGAGAGGCTGTAGGGGCACAGCAGGCCGACGCGCACGTTCGACCGAAGCTAGGCGCGGGCCGCGGCGAGGGCTGCGTGATCGCTGGGCCAGTTGGGTTGCAGCAGGTGCCACTGCTCGGGCTCGGCCCGGATGAGGGCCTCCAGCTCGTAGGCCAGGACCTGGGTGATGCGGGTCACGTCGTCGCGCATCCGGCCTCGGCGCTCGACCGGGATGGCCTCGCGGATCGTGGCGTGGTGGCCCTTGCCCCGGAAGTACACGGCGGCGGGCAGGAGGGCGGCCCCGGTGCGCAGGGCCAGGGCGGCCGGGCCCGCGGGCAGGGTCGTGCGCTCGCCGAAGAACTCGACCTCGACCCCGGTGCCACTGATGTCGCGGTCGCAGACCAGGCAGGCGACGTGGGCCTGTCTGATGGCCGCGACGACCGCGGCGCCCGCTCCCGGGCCCAGGGCGACCACGTTCATGCCGAGCGACTGCCGCAGGGCGGCGAACCACTCGAACAGCTCCGGCGGCTCGAGCGGCTCGACCACGACGGTCACATCGTGCTTCCAGGTCGAGGCCAGCCAGAACCCACCCCACTCCCAGGCCCCGAGGTGGGGCAGGGCGAGGATCGGGCCGATCCCGCTGTCCACGGCGTTCTCGATGCGGTGGAAGCCGTCGAAGGACATGCCGGCGTCGAGCTCCTCAGATGAGGTCCCCGGCAGGCGGAAGGACTCGACCCAGTAACGGGCGTAGTTGTCGAGGCTGGCCTGGACGGCCCGCCGCAGGGCCAGCCCTCCGAAGTCGGGCCCGTACACCCGCCGCAGGTTGCGCTCGATCATCAGGCGCTGCTCGTCGAGGACGGCGGACGCGCCGAGGGCGCCGCCTCGGCCCAGGAGGGCCGCCAACGGGGCAGGGAGGCCGCGGGTGATGGACGCTGCCGCCTTGTAGGCGGCGACCGTGCGGTTCAGGGCTTCAGCGGGTCAGGGCCGCCGGCTGCGCACGCGCTCACGCCAGGCGACTCGCCGGTCGGCCATGGAGCGGGTCGTGCCGGTGCGGCGCCGCCGCGTGCGGGTCGGTGGCCGGGTCGGCGTCGGCGGACGGTCGGCCTGCCGCCAGACCTTCACGAAGCGGTAGACGGCGGTGCCGGAGGTGGCCACCAACATCACCCACAACACGGCGATGAGCAGTTCGCTGAAGAGCAGGCCCAAGCCCAGGAGGATGAAGCGCTCGGCCCGCTCCATGAGACCGCCCCGGGCGTCGAAGCCGAGGGCGTCGGCCTTGGCCCGCTGGTAGGACACCAGAGCGGCGGCGGCGAAGACGGCGTAGGGCAGCAGGGCGATGCGCCCGCCGTTGTTGGTCTGCAGGTACCAGGCGACACCACCGAAGAGGAGGGCGTCGCTGAGCCGGTCCGCGACCGAGTCGAAGAAGGCCCCGCGGGTGGACGCCGTGCCCGACGCCTTGGCCACGGCGCCGTCGAGCAGGTCGGGCACGCCGGCCAGGGCCAGGAGCAGCAGGCCGGCCCGCAGGAAGCCGGCGCCGATCGTGACCGCAGCCGCGGTGGCCATGATGATGCCGAGCACCGTCAGGTGGTCGGCGGAGATCCCGGTCTTGCGGAGGTTGGCACCGACAGGCTTGAGGCCCTGTTCGATGTTGGTCCGGAAACGGCCGTCGAACATCGGGGGGAGGTCCTTTCCGGAGCAGATCCGGAGGCGAGAGTTCCCCCAGGGTACCCGTTCAGCGGTCAGGGACGGAGGGACGCTGCGGAACGGAGTGCAGCAGCACGGGCGAAGGTCGTCGACAGGTGCCGTCGGCCGCAGGAGCCGCGAAGGCGGCGACGGGGGACACAGGCGGGAGGCGTTCGCCTAACGTGACCGTGGGAAGGCGGGACACAGCATGGGGGTATTCGTGAACTCCGTACCGGCCGACAAGATCCGTAACGTCGCCCTGGTGGGGCACGGCGGTGTCGGGAAGACGAGCCTGGCCGAGGCGCTGCTGCACCGGGCCGGGGTCACGACCCGCCAGGGCCGGGTCGAGGACGCCAACACCGTCTGTGACTACGACGCCACCGAGCACGAGCGGGGGATCTCCCTGTCCCTGGCGCTGGCCCCACTCGAGTGGAACGGCTTCAAGATCAACCTGATCGACACGCCCGGGTACGCCGACTTCGTGGGCGACGTCTGGGCCGCGCTGCAGGTGGCCGATCTGGCCGTGTTCGTCGTGAGTGCCGTCGAAGGCGTCGAGGTCCAGCACGAGGTGGTGTGGCGCCGGGCCGCCGAGCTCAAGCTCCCCCGGCTGGTGTTCATCAACAAGCTGGATCGGGAGCGGGCCTCGTTCGAAGCCACCCTGGACCAGCTCCGGGACACCTTCGGCGCCGGGATCGCCCCGCTCGAGCTGCCCATCGGCGAGGAGGCGTCCTTCCGCGGCATCGCCGACCTGCTGACCGACACGGCGTGGACCTATTCGGGGGGCAAGGGGGCCAAGGGGGACATCCCCGACGAGATGGCCGACCTCGAGCACCAGGTCCACGACAACCTCGTCGAAGGCATCGTCGTGGCCGACGACGAGCAGCTCGAGCGCTATCTCGAGGGCGACATCCCTTCGATGGAGGAGCTCGAGCACACCCTGGCCCACGGCGTGGCCTCGGCGTCGGTCTTCCCCGTGGTGTGCGGCTCGGCCACCGCCAACATCGGCGTCGACCGCCTGGCCGACTTCATCGTGGAGATCGGGCCGGCCCCGGGCGACCGCCCCCCGGTCGAGGTCGAGGCCGCGGGCGAGCCGTTCACGGTGGCCTCGGACCCCGCCGGCGAGCCCCTGGCCGTCGTGTTCAAGACGATCGCCGACCCCTACGTCGGGCACGTCTCGCTGTTCAAGGTGCTCTCGGGCACGATCCGGCCCGACGACCACCTGGTCAACACCCGCACCGGCCACGACGAGCGCCTGCACAACCTGTCCCTGCTTCGGGGCCGGGAGACCCTGCCGGTGACCTCCCTGCCCGCCGGCGACATCGGGGCGGCGGCCAAGCTGGCCGACACCCGGACGGGCGACACCCTGGCGCCGAAGGGCAAGCCGGTGAAGGTGCCGGCGCTGGATCGACCCCGCCCCGTCCTGTCCGTCGCCATCGCCGCCCGGAACTCGAGCGACGAGGACAAGCTGGCCACCGCCCTGCACCGGCTGCAGGAGGAGGACCCGGCCATCCAGGTCCACCGCGACGACCAGACCCACCAGACGCTGCTGCGGGGCATGGGCGAGACCCACCTGAGCATCAGTCTGGACAAGCTGGCCAGGAAGTACGGGGTGACGGTGGACACCGAGGACGTGAAGGTCCGCTACCTGGAGACGATCACCGGCGACGGCGACGCCGAGGGACGGCACAAGAAGCAGTCGGGGGGCCGGGGCCAGTTCGGGGTGGCGTCGGTGCGCATCGAGCCGCTGGAGCGGGGTGGCGGGTTCGTGTTCGAGAGCGCCGTCGTGGGCGGGGCCATCCCGTCCAAGTTCATCCCGTCGGTCGAGAAGGGCGTGGCCGAGGCGATGCAGCGGGGCGGGATGCACGGCCACCCGGTGGTGGACGTGAAGGCCACCGTCTACGACGGGAAGTTCCACAACGTCGACTCCGACGAGATGAGCTTCAAGACCGCCGGCCGGCTGGCCTTCCGGGCGGCGATGGCCGACGCCGGGCCCGTCATCCTGGAGCCGGTGTCGAAGCTCGAGGTCACGGTCCCCATCGCCAACCAGGGCGACATCATGGGCGATCTCAACGCCCGGCGAGGACGGGTCCAGGGCACCGAGATGAGCGGGCCCAACGAGCAGACCATCACCGCCTTGGTGCCGACGGCCGAGATCCTGCGCTACGCGATCGACCTGCGGTCGATGACCGGTGGCCGCGGCCGGTTCACCGCCGAGCACGACCACTACGACCCGCTCCCCGCCCACCTGGTGGACCAGGTGTCGACCGGCGGGCACCACGAGGAGGACTGAGTGACCCGCTTGGACCTGAGCCACGAGTCACCGGCGGACGTGGCGGTGACCATGCGCTCGCTCCCCCGCCGCTTCGGTGAGGCCCTGGAGGCCCGGGACGACGAGGACGCCGAAGCCCTCGCTCGGGTCATGGGGCCCGACGGCTCGTCCGCCCTCGACCACGTCGCCGACACGGGCCGGATGCTGGCCCTGATCGGCGGCGCCCTGGGCGAGGTCGTCTCGGGCCGCCAGCCGGTGCTGCACGCCGCCGTCACCGACCCCGCCGCTCGCCACTGGGAGCGGGCCGCGACCGACCTGGAGGGTGAGCTGAGCCTGCTGGCCGACGAGGCCATCGCCCTGGCCGGCCGGGTGGAGCGCACCTCGGCTGAGCAGTGGAAGGCGGTGGGCCGGGTCGTCGGCGGCACCGAGATGACCGCCCTGGACCTGGCCCGAGAAGCCGTCCAGGTCGCCATCGCCGGCCTCCGCGCCACCGAAGCCTCGATGGCCGCGGCGAGGGGCGAGCCGTGACCTCGACCGGCGAACCGACCCGCGACGACGACCTCGAGGTGGACCTCTGCTCCGGCGCTGGCTCGGGCCCGCACATCTACCATGGCTCCCGTGCGGGCCGACGACGGTGGTTCCAGCAGCGGTGCGCACGATCCGGCGCACTTCGGGGCCGGGCCGGTCTCGTTCAGCGTTCACGCCGCTGACGCCGCCGTCCGCGCCACGGTCGACGCCGCCTTCGCCGACCTCGTCGAGCCCTCGGCGTCACCGGATCATCGCTTCGTCCTCGAGCAGTCGCGGTCGGGCTGCTTCCTGCAGGTTGACGATGAGCCACGCGTCTTGTTCGCCAACCGGTCGGGGGCCCTCAAGGAGCTCATCCGGCTGGTCAACCGTCTGGCCCTCGATGCCGAGCCCGATCGACTCCACCTGCATGCGGCCGCCGTCGGCCCGGCCGATGCGGGAGCGATCCTGTTGGTGGCGCCCAGCGGCGTCGGAAAGAGCACCCTGGCCGCGGCATTGGCGCTCCAGGGCTGCTGGTACCTGACCGACGAGATGGTGTCCATCGATCGCTCGGGCAACGATCTCCGGGGCTTTCCCAAGCCGCTGTCCATCCGGTCGGGCACGGTCGAGTTGTTGCCCGGCCTCCGGGAGCGGTGTGTGGCGCTCTCGACCCAGCGGTCCCTCGTCCCCGCATCGTCGATCGCCTCGGGCATCCGCCGCCACGCCCAGCCCCGGGCCGTCGTCGTGCTGGAGCGGGCCGATACGCCGGATGAGGTGCGGATCACCGAGCTCGACATCGCCGATGCCATCGTCGAGCTCACCCGGCAGACCATGGACTTCGAGCGGTTCGGGTCCGGAGGGCTCGAGGCGTTGGCTCGATTGTGCGCCTCCGCCCACTGCCTCCGGGTCGCGGCCACTGACCCCGTTTCGACCGCCCGGGCGCTGCTGGACCACCTCGCCGACGCGCCACAGCGGAGCCGACCGATCATCGAGATCGTGGCCCCTCGAGC
>Ga0315283_10004037_pt1 | contig 12682 bp, 11 predicted proteins | sample YL17G09_0_MG_FD_204541 | JGI IMG/M metagenome (GOLD analysis project Ga0315283, IMG submission 204541) | Sediment microbial communities from Yellowstone Lake, YNP, Wyoming, USA - YL17G09_0 | ecosystem: Environmental > Aquatic > Freshwater > Lake > Sediment | place: USA: Wyoming | collected...
TTCGCGGGCGGGGGGGGGCTGTGGAGCCCCGCGGGCCTTCGTGGCGTTGGTGGTGGTGGGGTGTGGGGGGGGGGGGGGGGCGGGCCCCCCCCCCCGCGCGCGCGCGCGGCCGCGGTCGACCAACCCTCTCCACCCGCCCCCCCTCCCCCCACCGTCAGCAGGCCGCGGATGTGGATGCCGTTGAGGTACGTCTTCACCTCCGCGACGCCCGACCCGGCGGCCAGGGGTTCGACAAAAGAGACGAGCGCGCCCGCGACGCCCGCAAACGCCGCGCTCACCCCCACGAAGCGCGCGGCCGGCCCCCAGAAGCCGGCGCCGGCCGCGATGGACGCCGCCACCGGTAGGAAGCGGACGTCGTTCAGGGCGTCGATGCCCCAGTCGACAATGAAGGCGGCGCCGCCCATCGCGACGCCGATGACAAAGGCCAGCGCCCACCCCCACCGCGCCTCGGCGGAATGGTCGGCCTCGGTGCGGTGCGCGCGCCACTCGCGCTCGATGTCGTTGTCCTGTGAGGGAGAGAGGGTCGAGGGAGACGGGTGGGGGTCGCCGCCGAAGGCGCCACCCCTGTCCACCCCACATCCACCAGCCCCGCCCACTCACGATGGGGTCGAAATCTTGGGCCTCAAAGCCGGCCATGCGCTTGAGGCGGGCGAGCGTCTCGCGCGACTCCTGAAGAGGGAGGTGGGCGCGGTCGGCGGCGCCCAATGCAGCCGCCGCCGCCATTGTGCTGCCGCCCCTCCGCCCCTCACACACCTGGTCGGACGCGGGCGCGCCGACGGCGGCCGAGAGCGCGGGGCGCAGCGGCGCGGTGAAGGCCTCGCCCGCGTCGCCCGCGTCGGCGGCGTCCAGGTGGTCCCTGGGAGAGAGAGAGGTGGGCGTGAGGCGAGCGAGAGAGGGGCGGGGAGGCGCGCCGTCGCGGCGCGCGCCATCCGCCATTCCCTCGTCTCCCTTCGCACCTCAACGCGCCGCCCCCCTTGAAGGGCGACGCCGCGCCGTTGGCCATGGCCGCAGGCGATGGAGGAGGAGAGGGCGGCAGAGGCGAGAGACTGACGAGGCCGCGGGCGAGTCGCGCTCACACCGACCGGCCACTAATAAGAGGGGGGGCGACAATAAGAGAGGGCCCATCCATGCATCTCTCGCCTCACGCCGCCACCACCGCGGGCGCGGCGGCGGGCGGGTAGAGCGCCGCGTCGCCGCCGACGGTCGCCGCGTTGACCGTCGCGACCCACACGACCAACCCCCCCCCCCCCGCCGCCGCCCGCAGGGGCGTGCCCGCCGGCAGCAGCAGCACGTCCCCGCGGGCCGCGTCCCGGGCGGGGTCGAGGGCGGGGTCCGGGCCGAGCGGCGAGTCGGGCGCGGCGAGCGTGCCCGCGCCGGACGAGACGAGGAGGAGCGCCGGGCCCGCGAGCGGCGGCAGCAGCGTGTCGGCCGCGGCGGGGAGGTTGATTTGAAGCACCTCGAACTCGGCGAACCCGGGGTCGTACCTCGATACGTGGCGCTGGAGGGGCGTGCGTTCGACAGAAGGCGGCGGCCCCGACGCGTACGTCAGACTGGCGCACAGCGCGTCCGTGTCCCTCGGTTTGGGGGTCAACCCCGCCCGAATGACGTTGTCCGAGGCGGCCATGCACTCCACGAGGTTGCCGGACACGTACGCGTGCGGGACGTTGGCGCCGAGCGCCAACGCTTCCCCATCGGCCAGTTTGACGTAGTTCAGAAAGTAGGACGCCAGCACACCCACGTCGCGTGGGTATTGGGCGGCCAGGGTTTGCGCGAGCGCGTCGGGCGCGGCGAGGGTGGCGGCGCCGCCCTCGGCGTCCAGCCGGGCGGCCAGCGCGTCGACCGCGGCCCCGACTTCCCCTTCATCCGCGGTCATGAGCGCGGTGAATGCGCCCCGCAGCGCGTTTCGGACCGAGGCGTCGCCGTCGGTGCCCGCCGCGGCCGCCGTACGTAGCGCCGCGACGCGCGCCTCGCCCACCACCCCCACCACCTCGGGAGCCGCCGCCAGCCGGGCCGCAATGGCCGCCACGGGCGCAAAGCCGGCCATGGCGGAGAAGGAGGGCCCGACGGCGATCGCCATTTCGGGTTTGTGGTTTGCGTCGGGGTACAGCGCCGGCTTCTCCGCGTGCAGCCGCCCCGCCAACTCTTTGTCCGGGTGGCTCTGAATGCTCAGCGCGGTGTGCACGGACAGGACTTTGAAGAGAAAGGGGAGCGCGCCGGGGCCGAACGCGGACGCGGTCGGCGCGCCGACGGCGGCAGCGTGCGTCGACAGCCAGGCGGCGAGCGTGGTCGTCGGGTCGGCCGCCAGCACGGATGGGCCGGACGGGTGGGTGCCCATCCTAAGGTGGAGGGTGGGGTTTCGAGGGGTGGGCGGAGGTGGCGGACGAGGCAGCGCCGGCCGCGCGCGCGGCCCGCGCCATGGCCCCCTCTTTCCCGCCCTCCTCCCTGCTCACCACAGCTCGGCATACGGCTTGGCCGGGTCGACGGCCGTGCCGCCCGCGGCGGCGAGCGCGGCGACCTGAGAGACGGGGGGGGAAGGGGTCGCCATGGCCCGCGGCGTCCCTCGGCGCAAGCGCCCCAATGCGCGGCCGCGCCGGCGTGCTGAGCCATCGCCAGCTGGCCGCCAACGAGGGCCGCCCCGCCCCCAACCGCCGCTGTCCTCCCGCCGCGCGCACCTCGGACTCGGGCGCGGGGCGGCCCCACGCGTACGTCTGGGCTTCGCAGCGCAGTTTGAGCATGGTGGGGCGAGTGGGGGGAAGTGCGAGGAGGCGCGGGTGCAACCGCGGACTGACGAGGGCGGCGGGCGGCGTGCTCTCTCCCCACTCCCTCGGCCTTGCACCGCCGCCCGCGGGCGGGCCTGTGCCGCGGCCGCTGCCTGCAGCCGCGCTCCAGCGCGTGGCGTGCAGGCAGCGGCCAGCGACTCGGCCCTCGTCTCTCCTCACGCCGCGCGCGCGCGCGCGGCGCCCCCCAACGCCTCGCGGCCGCCGTCCCCAAACACGGCCTGCACAATGATGTCCGCGCCGGGCGGCTGCCGCGGCAGGGCGACGCGGGGGAGGCGCGCGGCGGCCAACCACTCGGGCGGGGAGCCGGCGCGCGCGCGCCACACCTCCCACCGCGCCACGCCGGTGGAAGGGGCGCCCCAGGCAAGAGTCAGCGTGTCGCCATCATCGCACGGGGTCGTCGAGATCGACGTGGCGGCGGGCGAGAGCGGCGGCGCCCACGCCGCGTCGGCGAGCGCGAGTGACGCGACGCGGCCCGCGAACGCGCCGCCGCCGCCGCCTCCCGCCCGCACCGCCACGCTTGCCAGCCCGCCCGGGAGATCGGCGGGAGGGACGACCACCGACACGGTGGCCCAGTGGCCGGGCGGGGAGGAGGTGGGGGGGGCGACCGCGACGCGCGCCGCGCGGCGGTCGCCCGGGACCAGCACGATGGCCGGCGCGGCGCCGCCACGGTCCCGGCGAGCCACGACCGTGACGCGCAGGCCGGCCGGGGGCAGCGGGTCGACCGGAAAGTCAAAGAGGGGGATGTCGGGCAACGGCGCGCACGCGCGCGCGGCGCCCACGACCCGCAGCTCCCCGCGCCCGCCCGCCTCTTCCGGCGCGCCGCAGCCGACGCCGACAACGGCGACCTCGACGCACGACAAGCGCAGGCGGACAGGGCCGTCGGCGCCGCCCGCCCGCTCAAACGCGGCGCGCGTCGCCGCAGCGTTGCACCCCCACGCCGGCAGCCGCTCCTGCAGGCCCAGGTGCGAGTAGCCATCCGTTCCATCGCCGCAGGCGCCCGGAAAGAAGGACGTGTGAAAGGGGAGGGCCGCGAGCGCGCGCGCGCGCGCGGCGAGCGCACCGGCGCGCGCGCAAAGGAACGCCGCGTCCACGCCGTCCCACAGCGCCTGCGCGCGGTCTTGGTAGCCCGACGCACCCCCAACCTCGTGCACCCACCCCGGCGCAAACACGGCGAGCGAGGCGCCGGCCGCGGCGGCCGCGGCGGCCGCGACCCGCACGCCCGCGGCCCCCCCCCCGCCGTGCGAGCCGCGGCCAAAGACGTCGGCCCCACACCAGAGCGCGCCGGGCGGGAGCGCGTCCCCGAGGCGGGCGCAGGCGGCGACCGAGGCGGCGAGGGTCGCCCGGGTCCACCCGTAGTTCAAAAAGACGCGCCCCGCGGCGGCGGCAAACCGCTCGTTCGCGCGCGTCAGCCCGTTTTGCCAGGCCAGGCGGCCGTCGGCGGTGACGGCATCGTACCAGGTGAGGGCGCCCCAGCCGCCGGGCACGGCGGCCGCGAGCGCTGCGCGCGCGGCCGCGACGAGCGCGGCGAGCGCGCCCGCGCGGCGCTCCGTCTCGGCCGCGCTGGCCGCCGACGCAAACTCGACCTCGACGTTGAGGAGCCAGCCTTCAAACCCGTAGTGCGCCGCCACCCGCGCGAGCTGGCGCGCGACCGCGCCGGGTGCGGCGAGCGCCGCCAACAACCCCGCCCGCCCCTCCTCCCATTCAAACGCCAGCGTGCCGTACACCGGCACGCCAGCCGCGTGGGCTGCGTCGGTCCAGGACGGCGGGGGGAGGGTGGCGGTGGCGTGCGAAAAATAGCAAAACGCGTCGACCGACGCCCAGCGGTGGAAGCAAAACGCGTCGCCGGGGCCGCCGCCGGCCAGCAGGGCGTCGTCGCCGTACCCTCCCTGGAAGTCGTGGCAGAGGAGCACGCGCTGGGCGGTCGGGGGCGGGGGCTGCAGGGAGTGTCAGGCCGCGCGGCGAGAGGCCTTCGCCCCGCCCACCACCCGCCCCCACGCCCCACACCTCGCCCCGCAGCGGCACAGAGGAACGCATCAGAGCATCGTGCGGCATCGACCCGGGCTCCCATGTGAGCAGGTCGGCGACGCTGGCCAGCGGCGCCGCGCGCGGGGGCGGCATCGGGGCGCCAGCGCGGGCGGCGGCGCGCCGGTGGCCGCGACGCCCGCCCGGGCGGCGGCGCCGGGCGCGGCGGGGGTGTCTGGGAGGGGCGGGAGGGACAGGGCGCGCTGCTCGCGCTGCTCGCGCTGCTCTCGCGCACACAACCCGAGGCCGCCGCCGACCCCACACCATGGCCGGCGACGCCGCCCTGTGGACCGCCACGTGGGCCGCGTTCAACCCGCGCGACCACGGGGAGGCCGGGGCGGCGGCCGCGGCCGCGCCGCCGCCCGCGCCCGCCGCTGCGCCGCCGCCCCCTCCGCCGCCCCCCAAACCGGCCGCCCCGACGCCGTCGGTCTCTTCCATGTGCCTGGAGGCGTACGTCGACCTGCTGGGCGCGTGGGCGGACCCGGGGTCGCGCCGCGCGCGCCGCGTCGCCGGGTTGGAGGCCCGCATCCTGCCCGCGGCCTCGGTGACCGCCGCGCTCGCGCTGCATGGGTGCTCGAGCAAGGGGTCGAAGCAGGTCGGTCCGAGGGGGGACGGAGGGGGGCGAGGCGGTCGAAGAAAACGGGAAAGGGGTCGTTCGCCGCGCTCACGCTCCCTCCCTCCCTCCCCCCTTCTAGGACGCCCTGGACCGCGCGGTCGGCTTGCGCCTGCGCCACCCCACCGCCCTGGCCGACGGCGCTCCCCCGGACTGCGACGCCGCCGGCGGCGTGGGCGCGCCGGCACGCGTCGCCGCTGCCGACCTGGTCGCCCTCGGCTGGGCGGCGCCGTCAACAGCGCTGGACGAGGCGTTGGACGAGGCGCGGCCGCTGTGGGTGGAGGGCGGCGGGGCGGTGCGGGCGCCGGCGCGCGCGGCCGCCGCCCCGCCCGCGCGCACGCCCAAACGCCCCCGCCCCGCGACCCCGCCCCCTCCCGCCCACCCCCACGCCGTCGGCGACCTCGTCTGGATGCCCGCTGGCTGCGCCTGGTGGCCGGCCGAGGTGGGGGCGGTGTCGCCGGGCGGTACGGTGTCCGCCACCGTCCTCGCCCTCCACCTGGCCGCCGCCGCCCCCTCGGCCGCCGTCGCGCCCATTGGGGACGATTTCGAGGGGCGGGCCGCGCTCGCGACGACGGGGGCCGGGGCCCAGGTGCGGGGGGGGGAGGGTGTTTGGAAGATTGTTTCAGGGAAGAAGTTTGAAAGTGAACAGGCCGCACAGGTGCGCCTACCCTTCCCATCCCCACCCCCTCGCCTGCAGGCCGTCGCGCGCGCGCGCGACCTGGTGCGGGACGCCATGCTGCGCGGGTGACGCGCGGCGGGGCGGCGCGCGTGTCACAGGGGACGGCAACGGCGGGGGTGGGCGCGCGAGCGCGCGGCGCGGCCACCCCCGCCTCACGGCCGCCGCTCAAACCGGCGCCAGTCGGGCTTGCGCCTTTCCCCATACGCCGCCCGCCCTTCCCCACCCTCCTCAGACCCGTAAAACAGGAGCGTCGCGTTGCCCGCCATCTCTTGCAACCCCGCCGCGCCGTCGTCGGCCGCGTTGAGGGCGGCTTTGCACACGCGCAGCGCGGTGGGCGAGTTGGCCGCGATGCTGCGGCACCAGGCGACGGCCTCGGTCTCCAGGTCGGCGAGCGGGACCACTTTGTTGACCAACCCCATCTCCAGCGCCTCCCGCGCCGAGTACAGCCTGGCCAGCATCCACACCTCTCGCGCCTTGCGCTGGCCCACGATGCGCGCCAGGGCGGTGCACCCGTACCCGCCGTCGAACGACCCCACCTTGGGGCCCGTCTGGCCGAAGACCGCGTTGTCGGCCGCGAGGCACAGGTCGCAGCACACTTGGAGCACGTTGCCGCCGCCCACGGCGTAGCCGGCGACGGCGGCCAGGACGGGGACGGGGAGGCGCCGGATTTGCACCTGGAGGTCGAGCACCGAGAGCCTCGGCACGCCGTCGCCGCCCACGTAGCCCGCGGGGCCGCGCACGGCCTGGTCGCCGCCGGAGCAAAAGGCGGCGGTGCCGGCGCCGGTGAGGATGACGGCGCGCACTCGACCGTCGTCGCGCGCGTCGGCGAGGCAGGCGGCCATCTCGGCCACGGTGCGCGGCGTGAACGCGTTGCGGCGGTGAGGGCGGTTGATGGTGATCTGGGGGGGCGGGCGCGGGGGGTGGGGGTCGGTCGACGGAGGGCGCGGCGGCGACGCGACGCACGAGGCGCCGGCCCGCGCGCCTCCCCCCCCTCCCTCTCTCGCCTTGACAAAGCCTTCGTCGCACTTATCGTAGAGGACGTCCTCGAGGGTGAGGCCGCCCGCGGTGGCGTGCGGGCGCCAGGCGGCGGGGGAGCGCGACGGGCGGCCGTGGATGCTGCAGAGTTCGGGTCGTCGGCGTCCCTGCCGCTGCCAAAGCCCCACATTTCACCCTAAGATCCCACTAGCGCACCGGTCGTAGGACGAGCCCTCGGCCGCGGTCGCCGCCGGCGCGGCGGGCGGCGCATTCGCGCCCGCCCCCCCCATGTGGCCAGCCAGCGTGCGCAGGCGGTCGCGGGCGGCCTGCATGTGGGCGGGGCGGCGGCGGCCGACGCTGCAGTGACTGCCGCTCGCCGCGTCGCCACTCCGACCATGGGCGACGCCACGCCGGCGCCCGCGCCCGCGTACAGACAGTCGCGCTTCGTGGGCGGCGCGGAAGCGCAGGTATGAGGATGAAGGAGAGAGGGGAGAGAAGGCGCGCATGGAGGGTGGGAGCCTGTCGCGGGCCAGCCTCCACCCCGCGTGCGCCCCCCGCCCTGGGCATGCCACACCACTCGCAACCGCGTCGAGGTTTGGGGCGCGGGCGCCGGCCCTCGCTCGCGCGCCGCTTGCCCATCGCGCGCGCCCATGCCCTCCCCGCCCCCCCAGGCCGACCTCCTCCTGGGCGCCACCCCCAAGCAGGTCACGTTTCGGGGCCCGCCCGCGACACCGGCGCCGCTCGCGTCCACGTCGGGCGGGTCGCGCGCGCCCACCCCCCCGTGGGCTGCCACCGCCGCCTCGCTCCTCACCTGGCGCGACCCGCCCGCGTCCGCCGCCGCCCTGGGCGCCGGCGTTGTCGCCGGCCTGGCCCTGGACGCCGTGGCGAGGGCGGCGGCGGGCGGCACGCTCGCCGCGCTCGCGGCGCGCGTGGCGTTGACGGACGTCGCCCTCAACTCCCTGCGCGCCCTCCTCTCCCCCCGGTCCCGGGCCTCGGCCTGCTGGGCCGGGTCGGATGTCGAGGGCGTTGCGGTGGCCGCGTTGGCGGCGTGCGTGGCGCGCGCGGTGGGCGCGCGCGACGCGCTGCTCAACCCGCGCTCGCCGCGCGGCGCCCTTGCCGCCGCGGCCGCCCTCGTCGCCCTTGCCCACGCCGCCCCGTTTCTGCCCGGCTGGCGCGCCCTGTGGGGCGCGTACGTGGCCGCCTTTGCAGTGGGCGCGGCGTGGCCGGCCGCCGCGCCGGCGGTCGGCCGCGCGGCGACCGCCGCGCGCGCCCTGGCCTCGGCCGCCGCCGCCCCGCTGGCCGCCGTCCCGCCCCGTGCGCGCGCCGCGGCCGCCCTCGTCGCCCTCACCGCCTGCTGGGCGGCGGCCGGGTGGGCGGCGCGCGCCGAGGCGCTGTTGCTTGCGGCGCTCTTCGCTCGCGCCGCCCTCCTCCGCCCCGCCACCGAGACCGCGCTCCAGCGCGCCGCCACGCCGTACCTGGCGTCCGCGTCCAAGCAGGCGGCGAGGCTGTCGTCCGCGGCTGGGGGGTGGGCGCGCCGCGCGGCGAGAGGGGAGAGAGGGGGGTGGGGGGCGCCGGAGCCGAGGAGGCTGTAAGGGTGGAGCGTGGTGTCGATGCCGCGTCAACCGCGCCCCCGTCGCTGCGGCGGCAGCACGTGCGGAGAGGGCGGCAGCGGGGCGCGCGGGCCGGCCCCACGCACACCCGCCCCCGCCCCGCCCTCGCCCGCGCCCCGCCGACCCTCCACCCCGTCGGCCGCCCTCGCCTCGATGCTGGCGCTCCGCCCGCCGGCGCCCGGAGGCCTGCTGCGGCCGCCCGCCGGCGCGCACGCTCGCGCGCGCGCCGCGCCGCGTGCGCCGCGCGCCGCGGCCGACCCGTTTGAAGAGGACCAGCCGCTGGACGAAAATCAACGCAACCGGCAGTAAGTGGTGGAGGGATGGTGGGTCTGCGGGGGCGATCCCGGGGCGATCGGCGGGCCGGGCATCGCCGCGCCGCCCTCGTCGCGCGCCGCCCCGCCAAACCCCCGCGATCGCGCCCACACGCATCAAATACCCTCCCCTCCCTCTCTCAGAAACAAATCCATGAAGGGCGACTCGTTCGAGCGCGCCAATCGGCGCCGTGGGCGCCCCGCGTCGGCGAGCAACCCGGACCTGTCGCCGCTGCACGACGGGAATTACGACCGGTTGAGTGAGTGTGGAGCGGGAGGAGAGGGAACGGGGTGGTGGCGAGTTTTTTTCCAATTTTCTTTTCCCCTCCGCGTCGCGCCGCGGATCGACCCCCGCCCGCCCCCCAACCCCCTCTCTCCCACAGTGGGCCTGCTCACCCAGCGCGCTGTGCGCACGCTGGCCACCTACCTCGCCGAGACCAACCTCAACACCTACCACTGGCTCGTCGCGTTCGAGCGCGCGCACCCCATCCCGCGCGACACGGGCACGTGGGAGGACGTGTCCGGGCAAACATTCTTGCGGACGATGCTCACGATGCCGATCGGGCCGGCCAAATTCGACACGGGGCGCGAAGCGATGTACGACCACGCGGTGCCGACGGGCGTCGACCCGCGCGCGATGGCGCAACGGGTCATGGCCATCCGGTCCCAGATTGCGGGCGAGTGGGTGTCGGATTTGGGCGGCGTCTCGGAAGAGAATGCCCTCTTGCTCAGGGAGGCCGCTGCCGCGTCGCTCGCCCTCACGGTCGACCACCCGTTTGATTCCGCGGGGTCCGAGTCGGAGGGGGGCGAGTAGAGAGGGGAGAGAGAGAACGGGGTCACATTCTTTGTGTAGCGAGAGTGAGGAGCACGCCGCCCACACCCCCGCCGCGCCCGCGCCGGCGTTCCGGGGCCAAGGGCATTCGCCCCACGGGCCGGCGGATCCCCGCCCCGCCCCGATGGCGCGCACGAGCCGCGCCGCGCCGTCGTCCGGCGCCGAGCCCCCCGTGCGCGTCGTCCTCGTGCTGGAAGCGACCGCGGCCGCCGCCGCCACCGTGGCGGCGGCGCGCCGCGATTTCATCGACCCGCTGCTGGATTGGGTTGCGGCGTCGACGGCCTCCGGCCCCCCCATCGAGCTCGCGCTCGTCGCGTACAGAGCGCGCCCGCCGCACGCGCCCGCGGCGGTGGTGCGCAGGTGAGGAGAAGAAGATCATCGGGGGCGGGCGGGGCCGAGGGCGAGATGGGGCGCCGCCGGCGACCCCGACCCAGGCCCCCCGTCCTCGTCCCCCTTCAGTTCCTGGACCGCCGACCCCGCCCGCTTCCGCCGCTGGCTGGACGCCACGCCCTGCACCGGCGGCGGCCGGGACGGGCCGCCCCTGGCCGCGGCGTTGGCGGCCGCCGGCCGCCTCTTCCGCTCGCCGCCGCGCGGCGGCGCGCCGCCCGGCGACTGCCCGCGCCAGCTCCTCCTCGTGGCGCCGTCCGAGCCCCACCGCGGCCTCGTCCCCTGGCCGCACGCCGCCGACTGCGGGCGGGCGCCGGGGCGGGCGAGCGCGGACGAAGCCCTGCTCGGCCTGCGCGCGCGCGGCGTCGGCCTCACCGCCCTCCTCCCCGCGGGCGGCGGCGCGTCCGCCGGGGTGGCGCCCTACGCGAAACGGCTGGCCGCGGTGTTTGTGGCGGCGGCCGGGGGCGGGGGGGGTGGGGAGGGAGGGCGCGCCGCGCTCGTGAGCGCGGCCGCAGTGCGCGCGTCGGGCGGGTCGGCGGGCGTCGCCCTCGTGTCGCCCACGTGGCCGGCGGCCGCCGCGGCATGGCGGGAGCGGCACAGCGGCGGGGGCGGGGCGCGGGCTGGCCGCCGCGCCGCCACCTCCGCCACCCCAGCGGACTCGGCCGCCTCCTCCGCCCCGCCCCGCCCGCCGCCCGCCGGCCCGCCCCCTGTCTGGCGGGGCACGGTGTGCATGGCGGCCGGCTTGGCGGCGCGCGTGGGGGTGGCGGGTGGAGGTGGGGGAGGGGGCGGCGCGTCGGCCGTCGGTCTCTTCGACGCGTCCCTGATCCCCTCGTCCAACCCCGCCTCCCCTGCATGGCCGCCCGGCACCGCCTCGTCCGGCGCCATGGTCGTCCTGCGCCTGCTGGACGCGCGCGCCGCGCTGACTGCGGTCGGCCGCGCGGCGGGCGCCGGCGCGCGCGGCGCGCTCGCGCTCGACTCCCCGGCCGCCACCCACCCGCCACTCGGCGCCGCGTTGCTGGACTGGCTGGCGGGCGATTCGGGAGGGGGAGGGAAGGTGGTGGCGCTCGCGGCGCTGCCCCCGCACCTCATCATGCTCGCCGGCGCGCGCGACCGGCGCGACCGGCCCGCCGCGTTTGTGCTCGGGGAGGAGGTGGCGGCTCGGCTCATGGGGGGTGGGCGGGTGTGACGCGACTTGTTTTTGTGGGGGGTCGTCGGCGAGAGCGCGCCGACGCCCTCCCTCTCCCCATTCTGCGCGGCGCGGCGGCCCCCCGCCCGCCGCCCCGCGACGCCATGGCGCCCCCCGCCGAGCCCCGCCCGCCCGCTGCGGCGCCCTCTCCGGCCGCCCTGCTCGCGTCCTTGACCGACGCGCTGGCCCGGCTGCGCCCCCCCCCGGGCCCCGCGGGCGCCGCGCTGCGGGCGGCGGCCGCGCCGGCGCCCGCGTTGCGCGGGCCGAGCGAGGTGCGTGGAGGGTGGGGCGGCGCGAGGCCAGGTGGCGGCCGCAATCGCTGGGCCAGGACGGACGCGCCGCTTGCCCAACCGCGCTGGCTGGATGACGGCTTGATCGCTCCACGCTCTGGGCGGCCGGGCGCGGTGTCGCGCGCCCGAAAAAGGCCCGCCTTCCGCGCGGCGCGGGCGGTCCGCGGCGCTCGGGGGGCGGCGCGAGCGCATGCCAACCTCCCCCCTTCCCCAGGACGCTGTCAAGCTCCTCGCCTCGGCCGCCGTCTACCACGCCGCCCGCACCGTGGCCGCCCTGCGCGAGACGGCCGACGCGGCCGCGCGCGCGGCGCCGTGGCCGCCCTGGAAGGGGGGGATGGGCGTGCGATTGTGAGCGAGTGTGGGAGGGGCGTTGCGTGGAGCGGGGGCGGGTCCGAGGCGGGGGCCGGGGGGGGGGGGGGGGGGGGCGCACGAGAGTCTGCAGAAAAGGAAAAGCCGCAGACGCTTCCTGCTGCGAAGGTGCCCCAGCGTCGAAACACCAGAGCGAATGAAGTTTGCCGCCAAATCGGGCCCCGCCCCCCCACCCCGCCCCCCCCTGCCTCCCCACTCAGGCCTGTCCGCGGTGGCTACCAGTACCCTGGCGGGAGGTGGTGGGTCGGTGCCGCAGGTGGGTGACCGGGGCAAGTGGCACACGAATCGGGCAAGCGTCTGTGTACCGCCGTCAATTCGCGTTTCTTTTCTCGTTGCTCTCGCCACACCCACCTCATCGAGGCCGTCCATCACGTAGGCGGGGGAGGGCATGCGCCGAGCACGGTTGGTGCTCGCTGCACCAGGGTCGGAGCGCGGCATGATTGAGATTGATGACTAGCGCGCGGGGTTTGGCTGGCAACAGTGAGGACTAAGAAAATCGCAAAAAATCGCTTCCAAAAAAGTGTTGACGTTAGCGGCTGGCTCTGTGCGTCTCGCCGCCCCCCCCCCCCCCCCCCCCCCCCCCCCCGGGGGGCGCCCCCAAAAAACCCAACAACAAACGAAGCCCGGA
>Ga0315283_10004041_pt1 | contig 12678 bp, 12 predicted proteins | sample YL17G09_0_MG_FD_204541 | JGI IMG/M metagenome (GOLD analysis project Ga0315283, IMG submission 204541) | Sediment microbial communities from Yellowstone Lake, YNP, Wyoming, USA - YL17G09_0 | ecosystem: Environmental > Aquatic > Freshwater > Lake > Sediment | place: USA: Wyoming | collected...
TGCCGAAGGTGCCGGCGAAAGTCTCGACGACGCGTTCGGCCTCGCGCATGCGCATCATGCCCTGATCGACGAACACGCAGGTGAGGCGCTCGCCGATGGCCTTGTACATGAGCAGCGCGGCGACCGATGAATCGACGCCTCCCGAGAGCCCCAGGATCGCCTTGTTGTCGCCGACCTGGGCGCGGATCTGCTTGATGGATTCCTCGATGATGGACGCGGGGGTGAACACCGGGGCGCAGGCGCAGGCCTTGTAGAGGAAGTTCTTGAGCACGTCGGTGCCTTTGGGCGTGTGCAGCACCTCCGGGTGAAACTGCACGCCGTAGAAGCCGCGCGAACGCGCCTCCATGGCCGCGACGGGCGAAGCCGCGCTCGCGGCCAGCACCTCGAAGCCGGGCGGAGCCTTGGTGACGCTGTCACGGTGGCTCATCCAGGCCTGCTCCTCGCCGCGCAGCCCCTCGAGGAGCAGCCCCGGCTGGAGCACACTGAGCGCCGTCTTGCCGAACTCGCTGAGGTCGGTGCGCGCCACGGTGCCGCCGAGGTGGAGGGCCAGACTCTGCATGCCGTAGCAGATGCCGAGCACCGGGATGCCCAGCTCGAGGATCTCGGGGTCGAGCTGCGGGGCGCCGTCGACGTACACGCTCATGGGGCCGCCGGAGAGGATGATGCCCTTGGGCGCGTAGGCCTTGATGCGCTCGATGGGCATGTCGTGCGGCACCAGCTCCGAGTACACGCGGCACTCGCGCACGCGCCGTGCGATGAGCTGGCCGTACTGCGCCCCGAAGTCGAGCACGAGGACGGTGTCGAACCCCTTCACTTGCGGCGAGCCCTGCGCCACGGCGCCTCCCTCGGTCTGATGTAAGTGCGTGCCGGCGGACTGCGGAGAGCCTCAGCCCATGCCGACGTCTTGCTCCTTCTGCAGCTTCTTGCCCTCGGTCATCAGCGACGGCGCCACCATGACCTCGGCCTTCTGGAACGAGCTCAGCGTCTCGTAGCCACAGGTGGCCATGCTGGTGCGCAGCGCGCCGAACAGGTTGAGCGTGCCGTCGTTCTCGTGGGCCGGGCCGAGGAGGATCTCTTCGAGGGTGCCCTTGACCCCGGCCTTCACGCGCGTGCCGCGCGGGAGCTCGGGGTGGAAGGTGGCCATGCCCCAGTGATAGCCGCGGCCGGGCGCTTCGCTGGCCGCGGCCAGCGGCGAGCCGATCATGACGGCGTCGGCGCCGAGGGCGATGGCCTTGCTGACGTCGCCGCCGGTGCGCATGCCGCCGTCGGCGATGACGTGACAGTACTGGCCCGTCTCGAGCACGTGCTGCACGCGCGCCGCCGCGGCGTCGGCGATGGCGGTTGCCTGCGGCACGCCGATGCCGAGCACGCCGCGCGTGGTGCAGGCGTGGCCGGGGCCGACGCCCACGAGTACGCCCACGGCGCCGGTGCGCATGAGATGCAGCGTGGTGGCGTAGCTGGCCACGCCGCCGACGATCACCGGTACGGGGCACTGGGCGATGAACTTGCGGAGGTCGAGGGGTTCGACTCTGGTGCTGACGTGCTCGGCGGAGACCACGGTGCCCTGGATGATGAGCACGTCGAGGCCGGCCTCGAGGGCGATGGCGTAGAGGCTCTCCACGCGCTGCGGGGTGAGCGACGCGGCCGCGAGGACGCCGCCGGCCTTGATCTCCTTGATGCGCCGTGCGACGAGCTCCGGCTTGATGGGCTCCTTGTAGATCTCCTGCATCGTGCGGGTGGCCGACTCCTTGGGCAGAGCGGCGATGCGGTCGAGCTGCTCGTCGGCGTTCTCGTAGCGTGTCTGCACGCCCTCGAGGTTGAGCACGGCGAGGCCGCCGAGCTTGCCCATGGTGACGGCGAACGCGGGATCGACCACGCCGTCCATGGCCGAGGCGAGGCACGGCAGCGGCAGGGTGTGCGGGCCGAGCTTCCAGGTGATATCGACGTCCTCGGCGTCGCGCGTGCGGCGGCTGGGCACGATGGCGATGTCGTCGAAGCCGTAGGCGCGGCGGCCCTTCTTGCCGCGGCCGATCTCTACTTCCATGCCGTCCTCCTCAAAGGAACGCGAACCGGATGAGATGATCTCGGATTTGACAAGAGACCCGGGCACGGACGTACCGGGGTCTCTGGGCTCTGTGCTGCGCTGATGTGTGAGCTTGCTGTTACGGGTGGCAACGTCGCTCGACTCTACCAGCGGCTCCGGCGCGAATCAACACGCACCAGGCGCTTCGCCGCGCGGGTCGCCGCGGGCGCCGCGCGGCTGGGGTAGTGCGCATCGGTAAGACAAGAAACCGCCCTCTCACTATCTTACCTCCCGGCACTACCCTCCCGAGCCGGCGGCTGCGCGACCGTGCGGACGCGAAGCGGCTTGGGCAACGCGCCTGCGCCCGCGCCTCACGGCTGCGTCTCCGTGGTCTCCGCGAACGCGGAGGGGAGCTTGGCGACGACGCTTCTGGTCAGCTTGCGCGCATTGGCGCGCTTGACGTGAAAGCCGTCGTAGAAGTTCTGCGGGTCGCCCTTGAAGCTGACGAGATGACTGTAGTCGAGCAGACCGAATCCATACCGGCCCTGGAGTCCCGCCAGATAGGTCACGACCTCGTCGTGCCGCTTCTGCCAGCCGGCCGCGCGCACCGCCTTCAGCAGACGAGGGTGAAGAGGCATGAGCACGACCGCCTGCGTGGTCCCCATCTCGGAGAGAAGTCGCAGGGTCTGCTCGAAGTAGCGCTGCGAACGGGGGTACAACGACGCCTCGCTGGTCGCGTAGCGCTCGAGCGCGGTCTCTATGGACCAGTCGATCGACCGTGACAAGGGCCGGCCCCGCTCCTCCGCGATGTCATAGCGGTTGCGCAGCACCACACCATCGGGCGCGAAGCGGGTGAGCGCCAGATCGCGCGCTGTGGGGACCTCCGCCGGGGACTGCGGAAGCTTCTTGCGCTCGGACTCGATCAGCGCCGCCGGAAACCAGCGGCTCAGACTCTCGTCCTGGAGGAGGCCAGGAGACAGCCCCTGCTTGCGAAATGCCTCCACGTGAAGAAACCAGACGACTCTCAGCTTGGTGCCGGGGAAGCGCTTGTGCATGAAGTTGACGTAGGCCCAGGCGTCTTCGGGACGCCCGTTCTGGAAGGCGAGGTTGAAGCCGCGGAGGCCGGTCAGCTGCTCGAAGTACGCGGGCTCGAAACGGGTGGCTCGGGAGCCGCCGAGAATGAGGAGCTGCGGGGATCGCTGCAGTCGTTTCAGCAAGCGCATCTTCACCGCACGGTCGGTGGGGACGTACAGAGAGTCGCTCGGGTCGGTGGTGGCGACAGAGGGCTGCGGGCCGAGTGAGGCGACTCCAACGGCGAGGAGCGCTGCCGCACAGGCAAGAAGGGCCGGCAGCGCGATGGCGTGGGCACTGCGTCCGCGCCGTCGAGATGGAGACCCGAGCATCACTGACTCCCAGAGTCGTTAGGAGATGGCGTGACCGGCGGCGTCGAGCTCGACCACGTCGGTGGTCTCGACAAGCCGGCGGGCGACGTCGGCGTCGAGTACGCCGGCGCCGAAACGCTGCGTATTGGCGGCGCCGGCGGCCAGCGCCTGACGAAGGCACACCGGCAGCTCGAGCTTCTCGAAGCGCGCGCTGACGAAACCGGCCAGAAAGGCGTCGCCCGAACCAACGGTGCTGACGACGCTTTCGAGCGGCGCGATGTTGGCGCGGAAGACGCGCTGGCGGCGGCCGACCTGAAAACGCGCGACGCAGCCGAGCGGCGTCTTGATGATGGCGTTGCGCGCGCCCATGTCGCAGAGCATGGCCGTGGCGTCGACGACATCCTGGTCGTCGTGAAACTCGTGGCCGACCAGATCCTCGGCCTCGCGGAAGTTGGGGACCACGAGGTGCGGGCGCCCCCTCATGCCCAGGCGCAGCGGTTCGCCGGCGCTGTCGAGCACGATGAAGCAGCGGTGGCGCCGCACGCGCTGCATGACGACGGCATAGAAGTCCTCCTGCATCTTGCGGGGCAGGGAGCCGACGAGCAGCACGAAGCGCGCCCCCTTGGCGAGATAGTCGATCTTCTCGAAGAAGGTCGTGACCTCCGGCGCCGTGACCACCGGGCCGTACTCGATGACCTCGGTCTGGGACATCGTCGTGGGGTCGACCACGGCCGTGGTGGTGCGCGACTCGCCGCCGATGTGCACGAAGTCGTTGAGCACGTTCTCGCGCTGCAGGCCCTCGACGATCTGCTGCCCGGCGCGGCCGCCCACAAGACCCGTAGCGACCACCGGCTGGCCAAGCGTCTTGAGAGCGCGCGCGATGTTGACGCCCTTGCCGCCCGGCATCGAGATACTCTCGCTGGCGCGGTGCTTGAAGCCGGTCTGAAAGTTGGGCACCGTGAGCGTCTTGTCGACGGCGGTGTTGGCGGTGACGGTGATGATCACGTGAGCGTCCCGTGGGAGGTTATCTGAGTCTTCGCACGAAAGCCGACGCTCTGCCAGCGCCGGCCCCTTCGGCGGCACAGTATAGCACCCGCGTGCGGCCTTGACACCGTGCGTGCGCGGGGGTACGTTTCGTGAGCGTCAATTACGGCGCGTTCCTCGTTAGGTGAGGCTCCGACATACATAGAGGCCGTTGCCCGGAAACGTCCAGAGACGCCAACGGGTAGGACAGGCACTACCGGATCAAGGTTTTGCCCAAGACGGCTGAGGCCCTGACCTCTACGGTATGTTGTGCTAAAGCTGGGACGAGTGAGGATCGCCCTCCTGCTGCGCGCACGGAGCCTTCCGCGAGGAAGGCTTTTGTGTGTCTCGAGGTCGACCGACCGCGGAGGAGGTGAGGCCGGTGTTCTTCTTGAGCAAGCTGCTCGGCAGCCCCGTGCGGGACGTCGAGGACGCGCCGGCCGGCACGGTGCACGACCTGGTGGTCACGACGGCCGGCCACGCGTACCCGCGGGTCACGGCCGTCGGCATCCGCCGCCGCGGCAAGACCCTCTACGCGGCGTGGCCCGACGTCACCAGCTTCGAGGAGTCGGGCACCATGCTGCGCGTGCCCCGCGCCGAGCTGAGCGCCCGGGAGTTGCAGACCGACGAACTACACCTCTCGGCCACCTTCCTCGACAAGCAGCTGGTCGACACCGACGGCCGCAAGGTCATCCGTGTCAACGATATCCAGCTGCTGCGCATGGGCGCCGACGTGCACATCGTGGCCGTCGACATCTCGAGCAGCGCCATCCTGCGCCGCGTGGGGCTCGGTAAGGTCAGCGAACGCCTCGCCAAGAGCCGCCAGAACCCGCGCCCCCATCTCATCGACTGGAAGGATGTGGACGTAGCGCGCACAGACGATGCCACGGTGCGCCTCGCCGTCCCCCAGACCAGGCTCGAGCTGCTACACCCGGCCGACATCGCCGAGCTCGTCCACGAGCTCTCACCGGAGGAGCGCGCCGCCGTCTTCGGCGCGCTCGAGGACGACCTCGCCGCCGACACCTTCGAGGAGCTCCACTCCTCGTACCAGGCGTCGCTGCTGCTCGAGCTGCCCGACGAGAAAGCCAGCGAGATCCTCAACGAGATGTCGCCCGACGACGCCGCCGACCTGCTCGCCGACCTGCCCGACGACCGGCGCGCGCATTTCATCACCATGATGGAGAAGGACGACGCCGAAGACATGTGCGAGCTGCTCAGCTACCCCGAGCACTCCGCCGGCGGCATCATGACCACCGAGTACGCCTGGGCGCGCCTTGACGACACCGCCGAAGAGGCTACGCAGCGGCTGCGCCAGCAGGCAGAGTACGTCGAGACCGTGTACTACATCTACGTGGTCGACCGCGCTGAGCACCTGCGCGGCGTGTTCTCGCTGCGCGACCTGCTCACCACGCCGCCCGACAAGAAGGTGCGCGACTTCATGACGGCGAACCCCGTCTCGGTGGGCACCGACGCCAGCGAGGAGACCGTCACCGAGGTCATCGCCAAGTACAACCTGCTCGCCCTGCCCATCGTCGACGAAGAGGGCGAGTTGCACGGCATCATCACCATCGACGACGCCATCGACCTCGTGCTCCCTCTTGCCTGGAAGAAGCGGCTGCCGAGGATCTTCCACTAAGGCTCAGCCGTGACGAGGCTTCGCGACAACCTCGGCGGCAGGGTCCTCCGCCGCGTCGGCCGCACGCGCCTGCTCATCATCCTGAGCATGGTCGGCCCCGGCCTGATCGCCGCCAACGCCGGTAACGACGCCGGCGGCATCACCACGTGGTCGGTGATCGGCTCGCGGTACGGCTACAGCATGATCTGGATCCTGGTCCTGATCACCCCGGTGCTGGCCATCGTGCAGGAGATGAACGCGCGCGTGGGCGTCGTCACCGGCCGCGGGCTGGCGGCGCTGATCCGCGAGAACTTCAGCCTCAAGGTGACCGCCCTCGCGATCCTCGCCACCGTGGTCGCCAACTTCGGCACCACGGTGGCCGAGTTCTCGGGGGTCGCCGCGGCCGGAGGCCTGTTCGGCGTGCCCGCGTACGTGGGCGTGCCGGTCGTGGCCGTCGGCCTCTGGTTTCTCGTCACGCGGGGCTCATACCGCAAGGTCGAGCGCGTCCTGTTGGTGCTCGGGTTCGTGCTCGTGACCTACATCGTCGCGGGCATCCTCGCGAGCCCCGACTGGTCGGCGGCCACCCGCGGCGCCCTCGTCCCGCACGTACAGATGAACAGCCTCTGGCTGTTCACCGTGGTCGCCGCCGTCGGCACCACGCTCACGCCCTGGGGCCAGTTCTTCATCCAGGCCGCGGTGGTCGACAAGAAGATCTCGCTGCGGCAGTTCGTCTACACGAAGTACGAGATCTACGTGGGCTCGGTGATGATGACGACCGTCGACTTCTTCATCGTGCTGGCCTGCGCGGGCACGCTGTACAAGGAAGGCATCGTCATCACGTCGGCGCAGGATGCCGCGAGGGCGCTGGCGCCGTTCCTGGGCGCGGCCGCCGAGTACCTCTTCGGCCTCGGCCTGCTGAGCGTCTCGATCCTCGCCGCGGGGGTGCTCCCGCTGGCCACAGCCTACGTGGTCTGCGAGGCCTTCGGCTTCGAGTCGGGCCTCGACAGCTCGTTCCGCGAAGCGCCGGTCTTCAACGGCATCATCACGTTCCTCCTGCTTGTGCCCGCGGCCGTGGCCGTGATCCCGGGGCTGCCGCTGGTGAAGGTCATCCTCGTCGCCCAGTCCCTCAACGGCATCCTGCTGCCGGTGATCCTCGTGTTCACCCTTCTCATCATCAACAACCCCCAGGTCATGGGTGAGCACGTCAACGGCCGCGTGCGCAACGTCGTCGCCTGGGGGTTCTCCGGCGTGCTGATCTGCCTCAGCGTTCTGCTGCTGCTCTCGCCGTTCTTCTCCTGACGATCAGGTACCGTCCTCGCGCTCGTGGGAACGCGGCTCGATGTGCACGAGCACGTCCGAGTTGGGCACGCACTCGCGGATGTCGGCGGCGATGTGCTCGGCGGTCTCGTGCGCCGCGGCCACGGTGAGGGTCTCGTCAACGGTGATGTGCAGGTCGATGTGGCGGCGGCTGCCGGCCTGGCGGGCGCGCAGCTTGTGGTAGCCCCAGATGAGGTCGCCGCGGTGGTCCGCGACGCAGCGGCGGATGTCTTCGAGCTCCTCCTCGGGCAACGTCTGGTCGAGCAGCACCTTGGTGGACTGCACCACGAGCTGGTAGCCCGTCCTGATGATGAGCACGGCCACGGCGATGGCGGCGATGGGGTCGAAGTACTCCCACCCCGTGAGCTTGACGAGCAGCAGGCCGCCGGCCACGCCGAACGATGTGTAGACGTCGGTAAGCAGATGCGCGGCGTCGGCCTCGAGCGCCGCCGACTGGGTGCGCCGGGCGACCGGGTAGAGCACCTTCTTTGAGACGATGAGGTTGACCACTCCCGAGACGAGCATGACAGAGATGCCCAGCCAGATGTGGTCGATGTGCGGCCCATGGATGATCTTGAGGATGCCCTCGTAGATGATCACCCCGGCGGCGGCGATGATGAGCAGCGCCTCGATGACGCCGCTCAGGTTCTCCACCTTCTCGTGGCCGTAGTGATGGTGGAGGTCGGGCGGCTCCGCCGCCTTGCGCACGGAATAGAAGGCGATGATCGCGGCCACGAGGTCGGAGCCCGAGTGCAGGGCCTCCGAGATGATGGCGATGGAGCCCGACATGATGCCGACCACGAGCTTGAAGACGATCAGCGCCGAGTTGGAGACGATGGAGACGGCCGCGGCGCGCGACTTGAGGCGCGTGTTGGTCAGGTCGCTCTGAGCGCTCGGCATGTCAGGGTCGTTGGTCACTTCGCAGCAGCCCTTCGCGTCGTAGACGTTCCAGGAGGGCTCTGCCGGCCAGTGCGCGGTGGCTGGCCTGGTCCTTGTCGGCCTGCGGCCATTCGGCCACAGTGAGGTCTGACCCCTCGGGGACGAAAACGGGGTCGTAACCGAACCCGCCTTCACCGCGCGGCGCCGTGGCGATGACGCCCCACCAGTGTCCCGTCGCCGCGTATTCTCTCAGGTCGGGGGCGACGACGACAACTGAGCAGACGAAGCGCGCCCGGCGCGCGCGCGGGCCGGCGCAGCCGGCCATCTCGCGCAGGAGGCGCGTCACGTTGGCCACGTCGGCGCCGGGCCCGTCCACGCCCGCGTAGCGGGCGCTGGTGACGCCCGGCGCCCACCCCAGCGCCTCGACCTCGAGGCCGGAGTCGTCGGCGAGACAGAAGAGCTCGCGGCCGTCGGACGCCAGCGCCTCCGCCAGCCCGAGCGCCTTGCCGCGGGCGTTGTCGGCGAACGACTCGACGTCTTCGGGCGGTAGCTCGACCCAGGCGGGCATCGGCAGCACCTCGAGCGGCGCGAGGATCTTCTGGAACTCGCCGAGCTTGTGGCGGTTGCCGGTGGCGAGCATGAAGCGCATGGTGCCCGCCCTCAGCCCAGCGTCTCGAGGGCCGCCGTTTGCGCGGCCGCCAGGACGGCCGCCCCAGTGGCGGCCAGCGCCAGCATCTCGTCCAGCGTCTCACGCGCGTACGGCTCGCCCTCGGCGGTGGCCTGCACCTCGACGAGCTTGCCGCCGCCGGTCATGACCACGTTCATGTCGACGGCGGCGGCGGAGTCCTCTTCGTAGTCCAGGTCGAGCAGCGTGCGCCCGTCGACGACGCCGACGGAGATCGCCGACAGCGAGTCGAAGAGCGGTACTTCGTTCAGCCCGAGGAGGTCCTTGATCTGGAGCGCGACCTGGTACACCGCCACGTAGGCGCCGGTGATGCTGGCGGTGCGCGTGCCGCCGTCGGCCTGGAGCACGTCGCAGTCCACGGCGATGGTGCGCTCGCCGACGATGCCGAGGTCGACGACGCTGCGCAGACTGCGGCCGATGAGACGCTGGATCTCCATGGTGCGCCCGGACTGGCGCCCGCGCACCGCCTCGCGGGCGGTGCGCGTAGGCGTGGCGCCAGGCAGCATGCTGTACTCGGCCGTGAGCCAGCCGCGGCCGGAGCCGCGCAGCCAGCGCGGTACGCCGTCGCTCAGCGAGGCGGTGCACAGCACGATCGTGTCGCCGAGCGCGATGCGCGCCGAACCGGCGGCGAACTTGGCCACCGCCGGTTCGATGCTCAGCGGCCGCAGCTCGTCGGCTTTGCGTTGTGTCCTCAAGATCGTCCTCCTCGGCCGCCGTTGCGGCCTCACGCGGCCGTCAGGCCGCGGGTAGCGTAAGTCCGAACAGGTCGCCGCGGCGCCTGACGAGTACGAGTAGCGCCGCGCCGCCGGTCGCCATGACCGCGGCCTCGCCGGCCGCCACCCACACGGCGCTGGCCCAGAACGGCAGCTCGAGCACCAGCGCCAGCATGGCCCCGACGCCGAGGCCGTTGACGACCACCGGTACCGCGAGGGCCAGGAACCGTGGCCCGATACGATACATGAGCGCGGCCGCGACCAGCGTCAGCAGCGCGCCGACGATGACGTCGACGAGCAGCATCGGGCTGCCGAGATTGCCCAGGGACGTGCCCACGGTGAGGCCCACCACGGCCGCCGGGTCGACGCAGGCGAAGACCAACAGAGCTTCGGAGACGCGGAACTGCACCTGCCCGTACGCCAGCGTGTTGAGGCCGGGCGCCAGGGTGAGCGCGGCGTAGAGCGCGGCGTAGAGCGCCGCGCGCACGAGCAGCCGGGCGCTCATGGCGCGACGAGCGCGTCCAGGGTGTCGAGCGAAAGCGTGCGCACGCGCGTGAGAGGCATCTGCAGAAAGCGCGCGCCGACAGTGCGAAAGGCCTCGACGTCGCCGGTGGCGTAGAAGCGGTAGGAGCCCACGCGGTCGTCGGCGCGGGCGAGGCCCTGCCGTTGCAGGATGCCTTCGACCTCCAGGGCGATCTCGGTGGCCGGGTTCACGAGCGTGACATCGCGCCCCAGAAAGCGCTGCAGCATGGGCGCGATGAGCGGGTAGTGCGTGCAGCCCATGATCACGACGTCCGGGCGCTTCTCCTTCAGCGGCGCGGTGAAACCGCGCACCGCGTCGGCGAGCGCCTGGCTGGCCACGTCGCCATCCTCGATGAACGAGACGAGGCCGGGGCAGGCCTGCTGGTACACCTCTGCCCCGCCGTCGAGGCTGTGGATGGCGCGCGGATAGGCGCCGCTGGCCACGGTGGCCGCGGTGGCGAGCACGCCGATACGGCGGTACCGCGAGGTCTGAACGGCCGCGCGCGCGCCCGGCATGACCACGCCGACGATGGGCGTCGAGAAACGCTCCTGCAGCAGCGGCAGCGCCGCCGAGGTGGCCGAGTAGCAGGCCACGACGACCAGCTTGACCGGCACGGTCTCGAGAAAGGCCGTGAGCTGCTGGGCGAAGAGCTCGAGCTCCTCGCGGGACTTCTCGCCGTAGGGAAAGCGCGCCGTATCGCCGACGTAGGCGAAGTTCTCGCCGGGCAGGGTGACCAGGCACTCGTGGAGCACGGTGAGACCGCCCATGCCTGAGTCGAACATGCCGATGGGCAGGGCGGCGAGGTCGCGCTCATCTGTGGAGGGGCTGGTCATGGTCGCGAGGCGCCGGAGCGGCGCCCCGGTAGTATCCCCCACCGCGCGCGGCAGTGTCCAGACGGGCCGCGGCGCCCTGCCGGCGTCGTTGTCCGCGCAGGCGACGCCGGGAATCAAGCGCCGCCGTCGGCCATCCGATACAGGCTGGTAGAGAGGAGGCGAGCCCGGGGCGGACCCGGGTGACGACATGGCCCAGGACGACTACCGCATGGAACTGTTCATCTTCCCCGACGGCACCGCCGTCGAGATGATCGTGTTCACCCAGGCATGCACCCCACCGCCGGGCTCTTGCCGGCCGCCCCGTGATCGCGACGTCGGCCCGACCGAGGCCGAGAGAGAGACGCAGCCCGGCGTGAAGCCTACGGCCACTCACGCGCCGCCGCCCGTGGGGCAGGAGCCGGTCGGCGCGGCCCACGAGTGCCCGCTGTGCGGCAGCGACCTCGTGTACCCCATGGACTGGGAGCGCAATAGCGCCGCGACCTGGAACCTCGTGCTGCGCTGCCCCAACTGCGAGACGCAGCGCAGCGTCATCCTCGGCCGCGAAGGCGTCGAGGCGTTCAACCGCGAGATCTACCTGGGCTCGCAGACGCTCGCCCGCGAGGCCGACTCCCTGACGCGCCGCAACTTCCAGGAGGAGTCGGCGAGGCTCGTCGAGGCGCTCGCGCGCGACCTCATCCTGCCGATGGACTTCTAGCGGCTCCCCCGCCGCTGTTCGTCAGCCACACCCCCGCCACGACCACCACGGCTGCGGCCGCCTGCCCCGGCGTGAAGCGCTCGCCGAGCAGCACGTAAGCGCTGGCCACGGCCACGATGGGGGTCAAGTTGATGAACACGGCCACCTTGCTCGCCGGGATGAAGCGGAACGCGTAGTTGAGCAGCAGAAACGCCGTGATGGAACACACCACCGTGAGAAACAGCACTCCTCCGGCGGCGCCCGGCGTGGGGCGCCGTACGCCAACGAGCGCGGCCTCCGCGAGCGCCAGCGGGAGCATGAACAGCGCCCCGAAGAGGTTCTGAAAGGTCGTCACGAAGAGCGCGGGGCGGCTGACCAGCAGGCGCCGCGCGAGGATGCTGTACACGCCGGCCGACAGCGAGGCGGCGAGCACCAGCAGGTTGCCCGTGAGGCCGCCGCCGACGGCGCCGCTGCCGCCGAGCAGCACGAGCGCGACGATACCGGCGAAGGAGAGCGCGACGCCCGCCCACTGCCGCGCCGTGTTGCGCTCGCGCAGGGTGAACGTGTTGAGGATGACGACGAACAGCGGGATCGTGGCGATGAGGATCGCGGCCTCGGAGGCGCTGGTGCGGGCGATGCCCAGGTTCTCGAAGCTGAAGTAGACGGTCAGCGAGATGAAGCCCAGGGCCGCGAGACGGCCCATCTCCCCGCGCGAGACCCGCTCCGGCCCGCGGCGCAGCCGCCACACGACCCAGAGGATGCCGCCGGCGAGAGTGAAGCGGAGCAGCGCGATCAGCAGCGGCTCGAAGCCGCGCAGGGCGTACTTGGTGGCCACGAACGAGAGCCCGAAGGCCACGGTCATGCCCACGGCGGCGGCGTAGGCCGAGGCGGGAGGGCGGGAGTGCATGCGGCAAGACTATCTCAGGTGCGAGGGCTCACCCTGCCGCGTGGGGCGGCGCCTCTCGGCGCCGCCCCACGCGGTCGTCCCTCGCCACGACCGGCCGCCGTCCGG
>Ga0315283_10004042_pt1 | contig 12674 bp, 10 predicted proteins | sample YL17G09_0_MG_FD_204541 | JGI IMG/M metagenome (GOLD analysis project Ga0315283, IMG submission 204541) | Sediment microbial communities from Yellowstone Lake, YNP, Wyoming, USA - YL17G09_0 | ecosystem: Environmental > Aquatic > Freshwater > Lake > Sediment | place: USA: Wyoming | collected...
AGCCAGGGCAACGCCCGAGTGGATGAGGTGCCGCGACGCGGACTCGGGATTTCGCAACCGGTTCTGCCGCTGGTACTGGCCCGCGAGGCCCATGCACCGATCGACGAACTCCGCCTCGCCGGGTGCCTTGCGCTCGCCGAGCGCGACGAGTGCATCGGCGACCACGGCGTAGGCCTCGAAGAACGAGCGCAGCATCATGTCGGAGCTGAGGGTCGGCAGCCGCTGCAGCAATCGCAGCACGCCGTCTGCACCGTCGGAAAGATCGGACGGCCACCCGGGCGCAAGGCGAGCCGTCTCTGCTCGAAGCGCTGCTAGGAACTCGTCGCGCTCCCGGAAGAAGAAGTCGAACTTGAGCAGGTCGCGCAATTCCAGGGCCCAGGCTTCGAATGCCTGGCCGCGCGATGCGGGGGGCGAGGCGGCCGCGGCGAGCAGCGCCAGTTCCGCGATGGCGGGCACGACGAAGAAGTGCACGAGCGTGTTGCGGTAGTAGGCAGCGGCGAGGCGCATGTCGCTGTCGAGGCCGTACACCGGTTCCCGGCCGTCGCGGAACTCGTTCACGATGCCCTGGTCGCGCAGCGACGCGAGCGTGCGAGTGACGTCGTCGAGATGCTCGAGGCGCGCCGTGGGAGCGATGGGCAGTCCCCGCCGGTGCGCAAAGTCGACGTAGCCGGCGCACGCTGCCCGGATCTCCCGCGCCGTCAGCGAGCGGCCTCGAGCGCCGAGGAGCGCGATGGCGACGAGTGCGCTGCCGGTGATCGGCGTGGCGTCGTTGATGCGGGCGGCGACTTCGAAGGCCAGCTTCTGCAGGTCGAGTGGCCGGCGCTCAGGCCCTTCGGGCAGCCCGTCGCCGAGCGCGTCGCGCATGGACACCGGTTCGCCGAACCGGACGTAGATCGTGCCGAACCGGCCGCGCTGCGACCGGATGAAGCGCAGGAGCCAGCCCAGCGACTCCGCCTGCTTGGACGCGCCGCGCGCTTCGCCCGCGTATTCCTCGACTTCGCGCAGCTGGTCGTAGGCGATCGAAACCGGTACCAGCAACACGTCGGACACGCGTCCTCCGGCATACGCCTCGGCCACGTACGACAGCAGTCCTAGGCGCGGCGGCCCGAGCTTGCCGGTGCGCGAACGCGTGCCCTCGATGAACCATTGCAGGGGCTGGCGGTGCTCGATCAGCGAGACGAGGTACTGGCGCAGCGCATAGCGATAAAGCGGGTCGTCGCTGCCCCGCCGGATGAAGACCATGCCCGCGCGGCGCCAGAGGTTGCCGACCGGCCAGAACGCCATGTTGATCCCGCCGAAGACGGTGAGCGGCGGGAGGCCGTGATCCGCGAAACCGACGTTCAGCGCGCCGCCGTCGAGGTAGGACTTGTGGCTTGCGAGGACGACGGTCGGCCATCGCGCGAACACCTCGCGCATTCGCTCGACCTGGGCCGGGTCGTAGTCGATGCGGGAATAGCCGCGACTGAGCAGGGCGCGCCCTCCACGCAGGAACCAACGCTGCACGAGGGGGTCGTGGCGGCTCCGCAATTCGCGCAGGTAGCGTCGCGCCCGCCCGAGCAGTGCCGCTTCGGTCTCGCCGGACCCCTTCGCGAGTGCGGCGAGGCCCGCGCGAAAGCGCGGCGAGGAGGCCAGGTCTTGCCCCGTTCCCAAGGATGCGGGTTTCGGCTCGGGCCGTGTCACTTCGGGCTCGTCGTCTCGAGCAGCCTGCGGGTGCGCGCCTCCACTTTACGGGCGCCTTCACTCAGCAGGTAGTCGCGGAAAGCCGTCGCCGCCGGCGGCAGCCAGCGCGTGCCGTGGTGCACGACGTACCAGGTGCGCTGGATCGGCGTGTGGTCGACGTCGAGACGCAGCAGGGCGCCCGTCTCGAGCTCGAGGAACAGCGTGTGCATCGAGGTGAGGCTGATGCCGAGCTGCGACATCACCGCGTGCTTGGCCATCTCGTTGCCTGTGACCGTGATGCGCTCGCGCGGCACGATGCGGTGCAGGTCGAGGAACGCGTTCAGCATCGCGCGCGTGCCCGATCCCGGCTCCCGCTGCACCACGCTTTCGTGGCGCAATTCGATCGGCGCGATGCTTCTTTCGCCCGCCAGGGGATGCCCCGGCCAGGCGATGAACACGTGCGGGTTGGCCGCGAGCGGCTCGTGCACCAGCACGTCGATCGGCAGGATCACGCTGTCCTGCTTCGCTTCCGGGCCGCGGCCCATCAGCGCGAGATCGACTTCGCCTTCGAGCAGCCGGCGCGAGAGTTCCTCGCGGGACGACACGGCCATGTGCACCGACACGCCGGGCAGCCGCTGGCGAAAGTCCGCGAGCAGCGACGGCAGGATGTGCGTCCCCGTCGCGAGGATGCCGAGGTGCAACGTGCCGTCGTCGGCCTTCTTGAGCGCGTCCATCTCCTTGGCGAGGTGTCCGATCCGCACGTGCACGTCGGTGGCGGCTGAGAGCACGCGCTCGCCGGCCACGGTCAACTTCAGCTTCCGGCCGATGCGGTCGAACACGGGTGCGCCGACCACCCGCTCGAGCTGCTGGACCTGCTGCGTGACCCCCGGCCCGGTCATGTGCAACAGCTGGGCCGCTCGTGCCATCGACCCGGCCCCCGCAACGGTGCGCAGGACCTCGAGCTGGCGGAGGCTGAGATGGCGTGGATCCATAAGTAATACTTAGTACAGATGCAACAAATCCTAAGTATTCTTTATCTGAAACCGCACCTAGAGTCTACCTGCCGCGCATTTCGCGGCCCGGAGGGCGGACAGATGGTCAAGGCAGCAGATCGATACAAGGCCGGTGTGCTCAAGTACAGGGAAATGGGGTACTGGGTGCCCGGCTACGAGCCCAAGGAGACGGATGTCATTGCCGTCTTCCGCATCACGCCCCAGGAAGGCGTCGACCCCGAGGAAGCCGCTGCTGCCGTCGCGGGCGAGTCCTCGACCGCCACCTGGACGGTCGTCTGGACCGACCGCCTGACGGCCTGCGAGAACTATCGGGCCAAGGCCTATGAAGTCCAGCCCGTGCCGGGCATCGAGGGCCAGTACTTCGCCTGGATCGCCTACGACCTCGACCTGTTCGAGGAAGGCTCGATCGCCAACCTGACGGCCTCGATCATCGGCAACGTCTTCAGCTTCAAGCCGCTCAAGGCCGCGCGCCTCGAGGACATGCGCTTCCCGGCCGCCTATGTGAAGACCTACAAGGGCCCGCCCACCGGCATCGTCGTGGAGCGCGAGCGGCTCGACAAGTACGGCCGTCCGCTGCTCGGCGCCACCATCAAGCCGAAGCTCGGCTTGTCCGGCAAGAACTACGGCCGCGTCGTGTACGAGGCGCTGGTCGGCGGCCTCGACTTCACCAAGGACGACGAAAACATCAACTCGCAGCCGTTCATGCACTGGCGCGACCGCTTCAGCTTCTGCATGGAAGCGGTGCAGAAGGCGCAGGCCGCGAGCGGCGAGGTGAAGGGCCACTACCTCAACATCACCGCCGGCACGATGGAAGAATTGTACCGGCGCGCCGAGTTCGCGAAGCAGCTCGGCTCGTGCATCGTGATGGTGGACCTCGTCATCGGCTGGACGGCGATCCAGTCCATGTCCAACTGGTGCCGCGACAACGACATGATCCTGCACATGCACCGCGCCGGTCACGGCACGTACACGCGGCAGAAGAACCACGGCGTGTCGTTCCGCGTCATCGCCAAGTGGCTGCGGCTCGCCGGCTGCGACCACCTGCACGCCGGTACCGCGGTCGGCAAGCTCGAGGGCGACCCGATGACGGTGCAGGGCTACTACAACGTGTGCCGCGACTCGTACACGAAGAAGGACCTGCCGCGAGGCATCTTCTTCGACCAGGACTGGGCAGGACTGCGCAAGGTCATGCCGGTCGCGTCGGGCGGCATCCACGCCGGCCAGATGCACCAGCTGCTCGACCTGTTCGGCGACGACGTGGTGCTGCAGTTCGGCGGCGGCACGATCGGCCACCCGATGGGTATCCAGGCCGGCGCGGTAGCAAACCGCGTCGCGCTCGAAACGATGGTGCTGGCGCGCAACGAATTCCGCGACATCGCGAACGAGGGCCCGGAGATCCTCGCGACGGCGGCGAAGACCTGTAAGCCGCTCGAAGCCGCCCTGAAGACCTGGAAGGACGTCAGCTTCAACTACACCTCGACCGACACCTCGGACTTCCTGCCGCAGGTGAGCGTCGCCTGACGCCAGGAGCAATGAACATGAAGATCACCCAAGGCACCTTTTCGTTCCTGCCGGACCTTACCGACGAGCAGATCGCGAAGCAGGTCGATTACGCGCTCGCGCAGCACTGGGCCATCTCGGTCGAGTACACGGACGACCCGCATCCCCGCAACACGTATTGGGAAATGTGGGGCATGCCGATGTTCGACCTGAAGGACGCCGCGGGCGTGCTCCAGGAAGTGCGCGCCTGCCGCAAGGCGAACCCGGACTGCTACATAAAGCTGAACGGCTTCGACTCGACGCGCGGCTTCGAGACCATGCGCATGTCTTTCATGGTGCACCGGCCGAAGGTCGAGGCGAAATACAAGCTGCGCCGCGACGAGGACGCCGGGCGGCTCATCCGCTACACGCTCGAGCGCGCATGACCGAGACCTTCGACCTGCACGCGGAGTTGCGCGACTCCGGCGTCACGGAAGTGCTCGACGAGCTCGATCGCGATCTCGTCGGGCTCGTCCCCGTGAAGACGCGGATCCGCGAGATCGCGTCGCTGCTGGTCGTCGATCGGGCCCGCGCGGCCCTCGGTGTCGAGGGCAGCAAGCCGTCGCTGCACATGTGCTTCACCGGCAACCCCGGCACCGGCAAGACGACAGTGGCCATGCGCATGGCGACGATCCTGCACCGCCTCGGCCACGTGCGTAAGGGCCACCTCGTGGCCGTGACGCGCGACGACCTCGTCGGCCAGTACATCGGCCACACGGCGCCGAAGACCAAGGAGGTCCTGAAGCGCGCGATGGGCGGCGTGCTGTTCATCGACGAGGCCTACTATCTCCACCGCCCCGAGAACGAGCGCGACTACGGGCAGGAAGCCATCGAGATCCTCATGCAGGTGATGGAGAACCAGCGCGACGACCTCGTCGTGATCTTCGCCGGCTACAAGGACCGGATGGATACGTTCTTCCGCAGCAACCCCGGCCTCGGCTCGCGCGTGGCACACAACATCGATTTCCCAGACTACAGCGTCGAGGAGCTCGAGGTGATCGCGGGCAAGATGGTCGCGGGCCTGGGGTTGAAGCTCTCCGATCGCGCAGCGCAGGCGCTGACCGAGTACCTGAAGCTGCGCATCCGGCAGCCGAATTTCTCCAACGCGCGCTCGGTGCGCAACGCGCTCGATCGCGCGCGCCTGCGGCAGGCCCGGCGCCTGCTCGAGGTCGGCCGCGTCGACGCGAACATGCTCGTCACGCTCGAAGCCGATGATTTCCTGGCCAGCCGCGTGTTTGCGGCGGCGAACGCCTGATCCGGATCCGAGGAGCCCCCATGCTGAATCCCGGCTACACCACGGTCTCGAAGTTCCTGATCCAGAACGTGCCGGAGGGGCCGCACGGGCGTGAGCTCGCGGCGCTGCTGGTCGACGTGGCGGCGGTGATCAAGGCGATTTCGGCCGCGGTCGGCAAGGGTCCGCTCACCGGGATGTCGGGCCTCGCCGGGTCGGAGAACACGCAGGGCGAGTCGCAGAAGAAGCTCGACGTCGTCAGCGACGAGCTGTTCGTGCGCGGCATCGAATGGAGCGGTCTCGTCGGGGCGCTCGCCTCCGAGGAAATGGAGGACGTGCACTTCGTCGAGGGCAGTGGCCGGCTCGCGCTCGTATTCGACCCGCTCGACGGCTCGAGCAACATCGACGTCAACGTCGCCGTCGGTTCGATCTTCTCCGTGCTCGCGTTGCCCGAGGGGGCGAGCACCGCAGCCGCGGTGCTGCAGCCCGGCGTGAAGCAGCTTGCGGCGGGTTATGCGATCTACGGGCCCTCGACACAACTCGTACTCACCGTCGGCACGGGGACGCACGGGTTCACGCTCGATCGAGAGATTGGCAATTTCATCCTCACGCACCCGGACATACGCATCCCCGAGGAGACCTCCGAGTACTCGATCAACGCGTCGAATCGCCGCTTCTGGGAGCCGCCCGTGCTGCGGTACGTCGACGAATGCAAGGCCGGCAAGGAGGGTCCGCGCGGTCGCGACTTCAATACGCGCTGGGTCGCGTCCCTCGTCGCCGACATTCACCGGGTCCTGATGCGCGGCGGCATCTACCTCTATCCCCGCGACCAGAAGGAATCCAATCGGTACGGGCGCCTGCGCCTGATGTACGAAGGCAACCCGATCGCCATGCTGATCGAGCAGGCGGGCGGCACGGCGTCGACGGGCCGCGGACGCATTCTCGAAGTCGTACCGGAGAAACTGCACCAGCGCGTACCGTTGATGGTCGGCTCGAAAGCCGAGGTGGCGCGTGTCGAGCGGTATCACGCCGAGTACGACCGCGGCGAGGACAAGCCGTACAGCTCGCCGCTGTTCGGCGAGCGCTCGCTGTTCTCGAACGTCTGACGCGACCTCCGGAGACCGCATCATGTCCGCACGCTATCCCATCATCGCCGTGACCGGTTCCTCGGGCGCGGGCACGACCACCGTCAAGACGACGTTCGAGTGGATCTTCCGCCGCGAGAAGATCGATGCCGCGATCGTCGAGGGCGATGCCTTCCATCGTTTCGACCGCATGGAGATGCGTCAGATGATGAAGGAGGCGGAGGCGGGCGGAAACAAGAACTTCAGCCACTTCGGCCCCGACTCGAACCTCTTTGGCGACCTCGAGGAATTGTTCAAGAACTATGCGCTGAGCGGCAAGGGCCGCTCGCGGCGCTACATCCACGACGCGGACGAAGCCCAGAAGTACGGCGGCCAGCCCGGGACGTTCACATCCTGGGAGGACGTCGGCGAGGGTTCGGACATGCTCTTCTACGAGGGCCTGCACGGCGCCATCCAGACGCCGGAGCACGACGTCGCGCGCTACGCCGACCTCATGATCGGCGTGGTGCCGATCATCAATCTCGAGTGGATCCAGAAGCTGCACCGCGACCGGCGCACGCGCGGCTACTCGACCGAGGCGGTGGTCGACACGGTCCTGCGCCGCATGCCCGACTACGTGAACTACATCTGCCCGCAGTTCTCGCGCACGCACATCAACTTCCAGCGCGTGCCGACGGTGGACACCAGCAACCCGTTCATCGCCAACGACATCCCGTCGGCGGACGAGAGTTTCCTCATCATCCGCTTCGCCAACCCGAAGGGCATCGACTTCCCCTACCTGCTGTCGATGATCGACGAGTCGTTCATGTCGCGCCCGAACACGCTCGTGGTGCCGGGCGGCAAGCTGCCGCTCGCAATGCAGATCATCCTCACGCCCTTGATCCTGCGGCTCATGGACACGAAGAAGAGGGCGTACTGAGCCGCCCTTTGCGCGCGCGATCCCGCGCTGCAATGCGCGACGGCCCCGGTGGATCCCGCGGGAGCCCGCGCAACTTGACGTAACGCGGGGCCGCGCGGCCTCGCCGCATGCGGTCCATCACAGTTCTCCGGTCCGCGGCGACCACGGGCGCCCGGCCGGCGTAGTTTCCGGCCATCGGAGGCACGTGCACGATGGCCGACCGCAGTCGCAAATGGGTTCGCATGCTGGCAGGCGTCGCCGCCTGCGCGGTCCCGTGCCTTGCGCTCGCCGCCGAAGGCGCTCCGTCGGCCGCGCATGCCCTCGCGGAATTCATGACCGGCGCGCGCGCGATCCTGCAGGACGGCACGTCGCGACTCGAGTCGATGCTGCAGAGCCGCTTCCAGGCGATCTCCAGCGACAGGCCCGACTGGTTCCGAGAACAGAGCCCCTCCGGCCTCGATGACGATGCGCAGTCGACCGTCGACTCGCTGCAACTCGTGGTGCAGCAGGACCGGCGCGACGGCACGGACCTGCTCACGCTGCGCTACCCGATCGCTTCCATCGGGGATCTGCGGGCATACGCGGGCGCAGGACTCAACCAGACGGAGTACTACGCCAGCGAGACGGGCGGGTTCGAGCCCGACGTCATTTCCCGTCGTCTGCGCCACCGCTCGATGGGCGGCGCCGCCGAGCTCGGCGCCGCGTTGCGATTGAGCGAGCAGCTCATGGTAAACGCCGACCTGCGCTGGGTCGATCTCGACTCCGACGCCAGCCTGCTGCGCGCCAACGACGGGCTCGTCGGTGCCGCACCGGTGTCGGTCGGCATCTCGCTCGGCTGGCGTTTCCGCTGACTCCCGCCGGGCGGCACTGGGCCGGCCCTCGCGCATCAGGCTCCAGCCGTTACGTTCGCGTGATGATGCAATGGTCCAGGAGGCCGTCAATCTGCTTTGCGGCGAGATTCAAGCGTGAACCTCTCGTCTGAGGCCCGCCTCCGCAACCGTCGTTCGGCGGAACCAGCAACAACACCAACGGCCCCGATCCGAGTTCGGCAACCCGGGCGCATTATCTCGCTGGAGCTACGTCGGTCAGATCCTGGAAGGTGAACAGCTTGGCCTCGACGAACTTGTCCGTGGCATTTCCGCTGTAGGTCTTGCCGCCCGCCAACTCAAGCTTCTTCACCGGCGCGCCCTGTTTCAAATCCAGGTCATCCAGCTTCACCCAGAACGTCGTCGGGGTCAGGGCCGAGTCGAAGATCACCACGCGGTTGGTGCTGTCGCTCACGGTCCGCCAGATGGTCGAGGAGACCCACGGCTGCTCTTCATTGGCAAAGCCCAGCGGGGTGCCGACGCTGCGCATCAATGAAAGCACTGCCATCGGGGCCTGGAACTTGAAGCTCTGCTGCGGCGTGCCGCTGATGTACGTCGGGGACACCTCACCCGGGAGCACGTCCAGCAGGAAGGTGGTTCGGACGAAGCGGTCGGCCGCGCGCGAGGTGCCCGGCAGGAACTTCGAAATGCCGCCGGCTTCCCGCCAGTACTCCATGATCGCCAGCTGCTTGTCGAACGTGGGCGAATTGGTCATCACCCTGTACTGCTTGCCGTGGTGGATGACCAGCTTGCCGTCGACGTATTCAAACACTGCCGAGTCGCCGCTGACGTCCGATATCACCAGGTGCATGTTGGCGGGCCGGCCCGTACCGAGCACCACGGTCTGTACGCGGAACTCCTCCTTCTGCAGATCCGCGACGGCCTCGGCCACGGTGGCAAAGTTGTCGAGGACATACTGCGGCCAGGTGCTCAGCGAAATCACCTTGGCGCCTTCCGCCGGCTTGCCGTAGTCCGACTCGACGAGGGCGAGTTCATTGACGACCAGCCCTTTCTCGTTCATGCCGTCGGCGGTGCCGATGTCGTAGGCAGATGTGATCAGGCTGCCGTACTTCGACACCCATGAGATCGTGTTCCTGCCACCCCGGCCGTCGCGCTTCATGCCCCGCGGCAACACCCACATGTTGGAATGCATGTCCTCGCCCCAGTCCATCGAACGGCCGACGATGACCGTGCCATCCTTGGACAAGTAGAGCGCTCGCGTACAGGCCTCGGCCGGCGCAGGAGCGGCAGAGACGACGAGCGCGGCGATGAGAGCGACCAAGGGGCCGCGGAAGGCGCTTATGGTTTGCATGACTGGCTTCCTGTGGGCAATGAATGCGTAACAAGGCAGCATCGCCGCCGTAAGGTGCTGCCCTCGTGGCAGTGAACACGGCGCACCGCACGCGACGCTCGCATGGCCCGCCTGGTCAATAGTAATGGTTTCATTACTTTATGCCATGGCTCGCAGTCGGCTTGCAAGCTCGGCGCGAATTGCTGCGCTGCCGTACGGAAGGAGCGACCGCGGCCGACGCGCGTGAGAACGACCATGGGCGGACATGTGCTGGTGCCTTCGTCGCGCTAGACTGCAGCGATTTCCCGGCACCAAGGTCGCCGATGCCTTCGAAATCGAAATCCACTCGCCGCCCGCGCCCGAAAGTCGCGGTCACGGGCCGGCAACCTCTCGCAGAACTCGAACCCCGCCGCGCCCCGATTCAGAAGCGCGCACAGTTGTCCGTTCAGCGAATCCTGGAAGCTGCCGGAGCGCTGTTGGACGAAGTCGGTCTCGAACGCGTGACCACGGAATTGATCGCCAGGCGGGCGGGCGTCAACGTGGCTACCGTCTACAAGTACTTCCCAAACAAGCACGCGGTGCTGGCTGAGTTGTATCGAACACATTACGAACCGCGGCTGGCCCATTTTGCCGGGGTGATGGCCGTGATCGCAGGTGGTGGTGACTGGCGACGGGCCATTGACGAGGGTCTTGATCTGTCGACCCGCGACCGGCGAGCGCGCAAGGGGAATCTCTCGATCCGACTGGCGGTGCGATCGTCTCCGGATCTGCACCGCCTCGAGCAAGGGAATCTCGAGCATCGAACCGGAGTGCTGGCCGCAGTGCTGGTGAGTGCCGGCGCGGTCCGTCCGGCTCAGGCACGCGTGGTCGCTCGCTGTCTTCTGGAAGTCGTCGCGACGTTGCTCGACGTCTGGAACTTGAGTCCCGAAGCGCAGGCCCCCGCGTACCTCGCGGAAATGAAGCGGATTGCGAAGACGTTGCTGGGCGACTACCTCGACATTCGAAAGACAGCCGCACCCGCAGCGGGCAAAAGGACTGGGTTGAAGCGTTCGAAGAATTGAGATTCAGCGGCAAGGTCGATCGACCCGGCACTGCAGTTCAGGATTTCGACCGTCGTGAACGAATACGCTGTCGAATGACTGCTACAGGTGAGAACGCTGAACGGGTGGTTGTGGCCGATTTTTCGCCGAAGCGAACGCCAGCTTGCAAATCGCGGCGACGTCAGGCGTGGGGCTCCAAATTTCCTTGCTGAGTAATCGCTGCCTGGTCGTCCCGGATTCATCACCCGGCCACCTCGCGGCGTTCCGGCCGGAACGTCCTAGGCTGAATTTCTCGCGATCGTGACGCGCATTTCTGGTCAAATACGCAGGTCATTTTGAGGCCTTAACCAATTGACTTTATTGACGATTTCGATACGATAGCTGGACATCCGAACAGTGCCTGGAGTCCGCATGGACAGCCCCTCGCCGCACCCGTTCCAAGGCCTTTCCAACCGCGATCTCGCCGCATCCATCACCGAGTTGATGGGGCACCTGAACTCTGCGAATCGCCGCTGGCTCGCGATGATCGCGGAGTTCGATCGCCGCAAGGGCTGGTCCGATTCGATGACCCAGTCGTGCGCACATTGGCTCAACTGGCAGTGCGGCATTGCCTTGGGTGCGGCGCGGGAAAAGGTGAGGGTCGCCCATGCGCTCGAGGAACTGCCGTTGATCGGTGCGGCCATGGGTCGTGGTGAATTGAGCTACGCCAAGGTGCGCGAACTCACGCGCGTCGCGACGGCGGCGACGGAGCAATACCTGCTGAACATCGCGCTGCACGGCACGGCGAGTCATGTGGAGAAACTGGTCCGGCAGTATCGACGGGTGCTCGAGGTCGAGGAACTGTCGCGCGAAGCACGGCAGCAGGTGGGCCGCTCGGTCACTTACTCGTTCGACGAGGATGGATCGCTGGTGCTGAAGGCGCGGTTGCCGGCCGAGGCGGGGATGCTGGTGTTGAAGGCCATGGAAGCCGCGATGCCCGACCTGCCCCTGCCGAAAGAGGATTGTGTAGATCCTGTTGACGTTCCGGCGGGAACGTTTTCACCGGGATATCGGGCGAAGGTCTCGAAGGCCGCGAGACGTGCTGATGCGCTGTCACTGATCGCCGAGAGCTTCATGGCGCACGGCGCCGAGGCGATGAATGGCGGCGATCAGCTGCAGATCGTCGTGCATGTGGATCACGAGACGCTGAAGGAGAAGACTGCGGGCCGCAGCGAGTTCGAGGAAGGCCCGGGCGTTGCTGCCGAGACCTGCCGGCGCCTGTCCTGTGACTGCAGCTACGTACAGATCACCGAAGACGAGCAGGGCGAGCCGCTCAACGTGGGCCGCAAGACGCGCTCCATACCGCCGGCGCTCAAGTGCGCGCTCAATTCACGCGACAAAGGCTGCGTCTTTCCCGGCTGCACCCATCAGAAATACGTGGATGGTCACCACGTGCATCACTGGGCCGAGGGCGGCGAGACCAAGCTCGGCAATCTCGTCTCGCTGTGCCGCTTTCATCATCGTCTGGTGCACGAAGGCGGCGTGCGCATCGAGCGGCTGGACGACGGCGGGTGGCGGTTCATCCGGCCCGATGGTGACGCATTCGTGTCCACGTCCCCAGGCCACACGAAGCCGATGCAGGGCGATTGGGAAACCGTCGTCAAGGAGCATGCCGAGCGCGACATCCCCATCGACCCGCACACGGCCCGCACGCACTGGCGCGGAGAATCGATGGACTACGGGATCGCGATCGGCGTGCTGCTGGCGAAAGAACGCCGGGCAGCGCATGGCGACAACTCGCCGCAGGCCTCGCCTTAGGCCGGCCCGGCGGATCGCGCCTTCAGTTCGGCGATTTCCTGGCGCAACTCGGCGACCGCTGCTTCCAGCGCAGCGATGCGTTCGGCATCTGGCGACGGCCTCGATGCGGACGACGATGCCGCAACCGTTGCGGTTTCCACATACGGCGGCGCCTCGCCGCTGAACAGGTGCATGTAGCGCGACTCACGCCTTCCCGGCTCGCGGGTGAGTTTCGCGACGTACGGGCCGTCCGGGCGCGTCATCAGGTCCTCGAGC
>Ga0315283_10004044_pt1 | contig 12671 bp, 12 predicted proteins | sample YL17G09_0_MG_FD_204541 | JGI IMG/M metagenome (GOLD analysis project Ga0315283, IMG submission 204541) | Sediment microbial communities from Yellowstone Lake, YNP, Wyoming, USA - YL17G09_0 | ecosystem: Environmental > Aquatic > Freshwater > Lake > Sediment | place: USA: Wyoming | collected...
CTTGGCGTGCAGCACCCCGGCTTCGCAGAACTTGCCCAGGACGCTGATCACGGTCACCTCTTCGAGGTGGCTCATGTCCTTGATCTCGAGGACGGTGCGTTCGTCGTTGACCAGCGACAGGATGTGGAACTCGTCGCGACCCATGGGGATGGTATGACGCGGCAGGCTTTCGTAGTCGTGGTTGCGCAGCAGCACGGTGCTGGCGCGACCCAGTACTTCGAAGGCCTCGACGTAGTCAGCGCCGACCGACGAGACCTCGATGAGCACGCTCTGAGTCTCGATGGTGATGTAGTCGACCGGCTTGGCCTGCTCGTCGATCATGAAGATGAACGAGCCGCCGTCGGTCGTCTTGGCGGACACCAGGGTGTTGGCCACCTGACGCGAGAGGACGTCGCGCATGTCTGACTCGGGAACGATCCCCTTCTCGACCAGGATCGTGCCCAGCGGCTTGGGGTTGTGCTCCTGTGCCAGCAGGGCTTCGGTGAGCCGCTGCTCGTCGATCAGCGAGCGCTTGAACAGGAGACTGCCAAGCACCGTGTCCGCGTAGACGCGTGTCGAGTCGCGCGTCTCAGCGATGCGACCCTGCACGAAGTGGACATCGATGATGCGGTCGGCACACTCGATGTGCAGGGTCCCCGAGCGTCGCACCCGGCCGAGCATCTGCAGGACTTCGACGACGCTGAACGTGTCAAGCGTGCCTTGCATACGTCTGCGAAGTGTATACTCGCCCACGATGCGCGTCGACCTCCACACACACACCACACCGGCGTCGTCGTGCTCTCAGATCGACCACGAGAGCTTCGTGACCGGCTGCCGCGCAGCTGGACTCACGGTCGTCGCCCTCACCAACCACGGCGACACGGCCGACAACCTCACGCTTGAACCTGTCCTTCGCGGCGAGGGCATCACGCTCATCCACGGAGTCGAGATCTCGACCCTTTACGGCGACTTCATCATCTACTCACCGGACCTCGAGTATCTGAGTCGCTTCAAGGACATCCAGGGCGTCCCCAAGTCCAGCGATATCCCCGACACCGCGGCCCTCGTCTGGGTCCACCCCGCCGCCGGCGGCGGACGCAGCGGTTCGAGCTTCTTCACCGGGCTGGCGACCACGGTGGGACCGCTCATCGACGGGGTCGAGGTCTACAACGGCAACTGGACGGGCGATCGCTACGTGCAAGTGGCGCGCGACATCGCCAGCGACTACGGCATAGCGGCGACCGGCGGCAGCGACGCCCATGAGGCCCGGCATATCGGGCGCTGTGCGACTGAGGTGGCCGGCGAGGTCACTTCGACGGCAGACGTCGTGCGCGCCATCAGGGAGCGGAACACGAGCCCCCTGATGGAAGCCAAGCCGGCGAGCCGGTTCCGCCGGCTCTTCGGCGCCTGAGCACAGGTCTTCGACTGAAAGGTGAGCCCATGATCACCATGACCGTGCCCACAGAGCGGCGTGTGTGCTTCATCGATGTGACCGGCCGGGTCGCCGAGGTCCTGCAACGCTGCGCCTTGACTGACGGCGCCGTGCTCGTGACGGTACCGCACACCACCGCCGCGGTGACGATCAACGAGAACGCTGACCCGACGGTGCGCAGCGACCTCGAGATGGCGCTCGAGCGCCTGGTGCCAGACGACCTGCCATTCGCCCATCTCGAGGGCAACTCCGATGCGCACGCCAAGGCTATGCTGGTCGGCGGCAGCGTGATGGTGCCGGTGGAGGCTGGGCGCCTGGTGCTCGGCACCTGGCAGGGTATCTTCTTCGCCGAGTTCGACGGCCCGCGCCAGCGCCGCCTGCACGTACAGCCTCTGTCCGCGGGCGACCCCCGGACCGACTAGCGACCGACCGCCGGCCGGCTAGCGCCCCAGGGCACGCTCGAGGTGGAGCTTGAGCGGTCCCATGTCGAGCTTGCCACCGCCGTTCTTGAGCAGCAGCTGCTCGGCGCTGAACTCCTGGCCGTGCGACCAGAGCTCTTTGAGCCAGGCCCCGGCCTCGGGGTCGCGGAACCACTCCATGCCGAAGCGGTCCTGGAAGAGCATGCGGAGGGCGCCTTCGAGCATCCACGCCCGCAGATAGGACGAGCAGTAGAAACCCAGGTCGACGTCGGTGAGGTAGTTGTCTTCGGGCGTCGCCACCTGTACCGCCTCGGTGAGCAGCCGTCCGTACGTTTGGGCGCAAGCGTCCAGGGAGCCGGTCTGGGCATGCAGCTCGACCTCGTAGGCGAGCTTGCCGGCGTAGCGGCGCAGGAAGTAGAGCTCGACGATGGCGGCGAACGTGAGGAACTCGCCGGAGTCTGTGAAGTCGAGGTAGCGCTCAAGCCAGCGCGGATTGAAGAGCAGGTGCTCGAAGAGGAAAGCGAAGCCTTCGTTGATCGCGTTGTCGCCCAGGTAGCGGTACTCGAACGGCAGATCGCGCCGGATGTGGGCGAACTGCTCGGCATGGCCCCCCTCGTGCAACAAGGCGCCGTAATCGTCCTGGCCGCCCTTGGGCATGACCACCAGGTAGATCTCGTCGGGGACATGGACCGGCGCGCAGAAGGCCCGCGGGGACTTGCCGTCGCGAGCCGCGGCGTCGACGTGGATGTTGGCCTGACCCTTCAGGCTGATGCCCATGTCGGCGAGCAGGTGGTCGAAGGTGCCCAGCAGCCGGTCGCCGCCAAAGATGTCGTCGAACTGCGGCGCACGCATGAGGTAAGCGAGATCGCAGTAGTGGACCTTGTCGAGCGAGCTGCCCATGGTCGCGGCCAGCAGCTTGTCGAGCGAGCGCTGATAGACGCCCTCGGTCTCTTGCAGGAAGGAGTCGGTGACCGCACGCAACATGCTGAAGTCGACGGCGCGCACCTCTGAGTACAGATCTGCGTAGTCGGCGTAGCCCAGCTCGCGCGCCAGGTCGTGCTGGACCTGCCAGCTCTCGTTGTAGCGTGGGTTGAGCTGGGTGCGGGTCGCCTCGAGGCGCGCCTCATACAGCTGCCGCCGGCGCGCCGCGTCGGGTTCGTTGGCCAGCACGACGCTCGACTGCCTGTAGCCGACCTCTTCCCCATCGAAGCTGATCGTCAGGCCACCTTCGAGGTTGGCGATCTCGTCGGTCAGCTCCTTGGTCTGTTCACCCATGAAGCCGTCAATGGCGAAATCGAGCAGGAATGCCAGGGGCTTCTTCTGGGGGCCTTCAGTCGCGGCGTAGAGCTCCGTGAGCGTGTCGACCGCAGGCCGCGTGAAGAGCTCTGGGTAACGGTCGTAGATGGCGCTGAGGTCGCAATCGGCTTTGAGCCCGGCGAAGTGCCGGTAGTATTCGGCGTCAAGCTCGCCGGTGAAGGCTTCTGACCGCTGCCGATAGGTCTCGAGATCGAATGCTGTCACTGGTGTCTCCTTGCCGGCCGATCGCCAACTCTTGTCGGCCGCCCGACGCGACCGTCCGGCACTCTAGCAGGTTCGACGGCCCAAATCGCGCTGTTTGGCCGGCGCGAGGTTGACAATGCCCGACGGGCGGTATGGCCGCCGGGTGGACAGCCGGTGTGCGCAGGATAGACTGTGCGCCCATGCCTCCCAAGCCCGGTGACACCCTTTCCCTTGAGATCGACGCGCTCGCCTACGGTGGCAAGGGCCTGGCGCGCAGTGAGGGCTTCGTCATCTTCGTGAGCGGCGCCGTTCCGGGCGACCGCGTGAGCGCTCTTGTGACGCGCCGCAAGTCGGGCTACGCCGAGGCGCGGCTCGTCGAGATCGAGCGACCCTCGGCAGACCGCGTGCCGGGCCGCTGCCCCCATCTGGGCGACTGCGGCGGCTGCGCCTGGCAGACGCTCGACTACGGCAAGCAGCTCGCCGCCAAACAGAGTCAGGTCGTCGAGTCGCTCGGACACATCGGCGGACTGGGTGGCTTCGAGGTCGAGCCCATCGTCGGCATGGACGATCCCTGGCGCTATCGCAACAAGATGGAGTATTCGTTCGGCGAGCACGAAGGCGCGCTCGTCCTGGGACTGCACCGCAGGGGCTCGTGGCGAGAGGTGGTCGAGACCGACGACTGCCACCTGGCGCCGGCGGAGATCAACGATCTCCGGCGCGCCGTGGCCGAGACCTGTCGCGAGCTTGGTCTCCAGCCCTACTCCCCGGTAGCCCGCGAGGGGCTCCTGCGCCACTTGGTGGTGCGCCGTGGCGCCGAGACGGGTGACCTCTTCGCCAACCTCTTCGTCTTCGAACGTTTCCCCGAAGAGAAGGAACTGGCCCACCTGGTCGCGCAGCGTACCTCTTTCACGTCCTTTGCCGTCACCGTCAACGAGACCGTCTCCGATGCGGCCGCGGGTGTGGGCCCGTTCATGATCAGCGGCAACCCGTACTTCCACGAGGTGCTGGCCGGTGTGCGGCTCAGGGTCCCGGCGCTCGCCTTCCTGCAGACCAATACGTCCATGTGTACGCGGCTCTACGAGATCGCGATGCGCTACGCGCGGCCTGCGGCCGCGCGTAGCGCCTACGACCTCTACTGCGGCATCGGTGGCATCACGCTTCTCCTCGCCCGCGAAGCCAGACACGTGTACGGCATGGAATTCCAGGAAGAAGCTATCGCCGCCGCCCAAGAGAACGCGACCCTCAACGAGGTGGCAAACGTGGACTTCGAGGCGGGCGACGTGCGCAAGCTGCTTGTGGCGCCCCCGACGGGGCGCGATGAGCAGCTTGCCACCGCTCTGGGACGCGACCACTCGTGGTCGCCGCCACAGCTTCCCTACGATCCGCCCGAGGTCGTCGTGACCGATCCGCCACGGGCCGGCATGAGCAGGAAGGCCGTCGACCGTATGGCCATGCTGGGTGCCGACCGCATCGTCTATGTGTCGTGCAACCCTACGACCCTGGCCGCCAACGCGGCCCAACTGGCCGGCCTCGGCTTCCGGCTTGAGAACGTCGCGCCGGTCGATATGTTCCCGCACACCCACCACGTCGAGACGGTCGCCCTCTTCTCGAGAGTCTAGGCGACCGCGTCCGTCGCAGGTGAGACGACCGGCGAGGGCCTGTGTCAGGCTCGGTGCTCTCCCTGAGCCGGACTTCCCATCTGCACCCACAGACGATCCGCGTTGACCGCCAGGAAGGCCAACCCCATGAGCGGCAACGCCGGCAGCGCGCGCCACACCATGGCGATGGCGACCGTCGCGACGAGCGACACGACCATCGCGACAGCGGTGAGGCGCACCCGCAGCCCGAAGATCGCGGCGCTCACGAGGTAGAGGCCGAAGAAGATGACGTCGGCGGTCCCGAGAGCCGAGTAGTCGCCGTTGTGCACCGAGTAGCCGAACGTCGGAAAGGCCACGACGAAGTACGGCACGGTCTCTGGGCTCCGCGTGAGAATCAGATTGGTCACGCCGAACGAAGCGAAGACGCTCACTACATCGACAACAGCAACGACCACCGCGATACCTGCCACCCAGCGCACATCGCCGGTCAGTTCAGCGAGCTTGGCACCGAGCCAGAAGCCAAGCGTCGCGCCCAGGAGTATCTTGCCGAGGTCGAAGATCGCCGCGACCTCGACCAGGTGACCGGCTAAGGCGATGAGCGCACCGGCGGCCGCGATCGCCAGCAGGCGATCGCCGACGGTGCGCAGCGGCAGCAACCCGTAGACGATCAGCGCCAGCAAGCTCGCGCCGAGCATCATCGAGACGACGATATCCGTGCGCAGCGAAAAGACCGGGAACCAGGCGCTGGTCAGCGTGAAGACGACGAGGAGAAGCGCCGCGACGCCGGCGACGATCAGGCTGGAAACGCCCGGCCGATCAGTACGGAGGGATGGCCTCGTACCACTCACCGAGACGCCGGAAGGCGCGCCAGAACCCGGCCTTGAGACGCTGCTCGTCAAGCGAGGCGTCGATATCGGCCGTCATGAGCACCTCGGTGGCGGGAGTGAACTCGACGATCTCCCCGAGGTTGAACTCAAGCGGTGTCGATGTGGGCAACTCGAGAGCGTTGAGCGCCGCTACCACCTGCTCGCCCATGGCGACGATGATCTTGGGCTCGACGACCGCCAGCTCGCGGCGCAGATACGCGAGGCAGTTCTTCTCGGCCTTGCTGTCATCGCTTACCGTGCCGCACTTGACGACATTGGTGCCGTAGAGCTGCAGGGGGTCGATGTCGAGCCGCTGGCAGCTCTTCATGACCGCCGTACCCGCCCGCCCGAAGAAGGCGACCCCCTCGTGACACTCGCTCGGCCGAGCCTTGTACTTGAGCAGCATGATGTCGGCCAGCGGGTGCCCCGAACCGATCACCGGCATGGTCCGCATGTGCGGACACTTGCGACAGCGGAGGACCTCCCCGGTGAGTTCGTTGATCTCCGAGATGGCTCTCGTCAGATACTTGTCGTAGATCTCGTTAGGTTGTGCCACCAGTCGCCTTCCCTCTCTGCCAGAGTATTTGGCGTGCTGGCTGAGATTCCTGCGCCGGAGAAGCCTGCTCGTCGTCAGTCGCGCGACTGGCCGTCGAAGCTCGTCTGCAAGAACTTGAGCGAGTGCAGGTAGATGAGGCTCTTGCGCCGGCGGACGATGTGGCTGTCGGCCAGCGCGGCCACGAAGTCAGCGGGGCCTTCGAACTCGGCCATGCCGGTCAGAGCCGTGCCGATGCCGGGAAGGACGTGCGCGTCACTACCGCCAGCGGAGGCTATGCGGTAGCGGGCCGCGAAGCGTTCGGCGCGCTCGTTGAAGGCCGGGAAGGCGATCCGCGAGTTGAAGACCTCCAGGACATCGATCTCAGCGAGCATCTCGCGCAGCAACGCCGGACTCGGCACCGCATGAAGACGGTCGAAAGGGTGCGGCACATAGACGACGCCGGCCTGCTGCCTGATCGCCGCCACGGTGTCGGCGAACGACATGCCGGCCGGGATGTCGTGGTCGAGGAACAGGCCGATGACCTCACCCTCACTCGACTTGACCTCTTCGCCGACGATGACCCGGATGCCGAATTCATCGGCCAGCTCTCGCGCTTCGCGCCCCCCCGCGGTGGTGTCGTGGTCGGTGACGGCGATGATGTCGAGGCCGGTCTCCCTGGCCCGCGCCAGGATGTCGCGCGGCGCCATGACGCAGTCGCTGGAGTGGTGCGAGTGGATGTGCAGGTCGGCGTAGACCTCGGCTCGCGCCCGGGCACGGGCGCGGATGCGCTGCGGCGACGGTCGTTTGACGCGCTGGAAGACCTCTTCGTAGAGCGCGCTCATCTGAGTCGCGACCGTGTCCCAGCCGTAGAGCTGCGCCGTGCGCAGCCCCTCGGCGGCGAAGCGCTCGCGCAGGGCTGCGTCGCCGATGAGGCGGCGCAGCCCTGCGGCGAGCGCCCGAACCGCGCCCGGCGGCACGAGGATGCCTTCGCGGTTGTCGGTGACCAGATCGCGGTAGCCGTCGATGTCGGAGGCGATGATGGCCGTACCGGTGGCCATCGCCTCGAGCAGGACCACCCCGAACGACTCGTGACCGAGCGCCGGGGCACAGAACACGTCGGCGTCTCGGTAGTGCCTGACCATCTCATCATGAGACACGCGACCGTGAAAGACGACCCGGTCGGCGAAAGCTTCGGGGACGAGTCGAGCCAGGCGGACGGCCGATCTCTCTGGACCGCAGACGTGGAGCTCGAACGACTCCCCGACATCGGCCAGCCGCTTGAGAGCGCGCAACAGCACCCGCAGCCCCTTGCGGCGCGACCCGGCGCCGACGAACAGCACACGGAGCGGTCCGGGCCGCCGTGGGCCGGGTGCGGGTGAGAAGCGCGCCAGGTCGATGCCGGTGGGGATGATGTTGTAGTAGCCCTCGAAGTACTTGGCCGCCGTATCGCGCGCCGCGCGAGAGACCGCTACCGTGGCGTCGAAAGCGTCGAAGTAGCGCTTGAGGAACGGGCGGCTCACCCAGTAGCCGAGAAAGCGTTCTGAGTTCGCGTGGAAGGTCGCCACCATGGGACAACGTGCGTGACGCAGGGCAGTCCACCCCAGGCTGGGAGCGAACGGCTCATGAACGTGCAGCAGGTCGAGGTCTTCGGCCTCCAGCAGCACGTCGATGTTGGAGATGAGGTCGAGCGGTGCCGCGATAACGCTCACGGCTCGGTTATGGCGCACCGTATAGGTACCGCCGGCGAAGAAGTGGCGCGGATAGGGCTCGTCGTCGTCGAAGATGGTCGACCGCTCTTCGAGCAGCACACCCCGCACCCGCTCGCGAGCCTGCCGGAGCGCCACCCTATCGTCGCTGGGAGCGATGATCGTCACGCGATGCCCCATCGCAGTGAAGCGCTCGGCCAACGCCGCGATGTGCTGATTGACTCCGCCCGGGACGGTCCAGGCGTACGGCGTCACCATGCCGATCTTGTGACTCGTACCGGTCATTGCCGACCTCCGGGCCCGTACGTGGCCCTCCCGCCGGCGACTACGTCGCCGGGACCCGCGGCGATCGTCGGCGGTCGCCTAGCCCTGACAGACGGCGGTGGCCCCGGGGCCGTCACCAGCGATGAACTCCTCGGTGAGACGACGGCACTGGTCGTCTGGATGCTGCACCGGTGGCGACTTCATGAAGTAGGAACTGGGGCCTTCGAGCGAACCGGCAAGACCACGATCGAGAGCGATCTTGGCGCAGCGCACGGCGTCGATGACGATGCCGGCCGAGTTGGGTGAGTCGACCACCTCGAGCTTGAGTTCGATGTTGAGCGGCACGTCGCCGAAGGTGCGGCCCTCCATGCGGATGTAGGCCCACTTGCGGTCGTCGAGCCAGGGGACGTAGTCGCTGGGCCCGATGTGGACGTTCTTCGCGCCCATGTCGTAGTCGAGCTGACTCGTGACGGCGTTGGTCTTACTGATCTTCTTGGACTCGAGGCGCTCGCGCTCGAGCATGTTGAGGAAGTCGGTGTTGCCGCCCACGTTGAGCTGACTGGTGCGCTCGAGCTTGACACCGCGCTCGCGCATGAGACGCGTGAGCACGCGATGCACGATGGTGGCCCCGACCTGGCTCTTGATGTCGTCGCCGATGATCGGCACGCCGGCCTCGACGAAACGCTTCTGCCAGTAGGGCTCGCGAGCGATGAACACGGGGATGCAGTTGACCATGCCGCAACCGGCGGTGAGGATCTGCTCGGCGTACCACTTGGTCGCCTCTTCGCTGCCCACCGGCAGGTAGCTGACCACCACGTCAGCCTTGGTATCGCGCAGGATACCGACGATGTCGTCGGTGGGGCCGGGCGCCTTCTCGATGATCTCCGACAGGTACTTGCCGAGGCCGTCGTGAACCATGCCGCGGGCCACCTTGACGCCCTTCTTGGGCACCTCGCAGAACTTCACCGTGTTGTTCGGCTTGGTGAAGATGGCCTTGGAGAGGTCTTTGCCGACCTTGTTCTTGTCGATGTCGATGGCGGCTACGAACTCGATGTCCTTGATGTGATAGCCGCCCAGGACGGGGTGCATGAGGCCGGGAACGAAGTCGGTCTCTTTGGCGCCCTTGTAGAACTCGACACCCTGCACGAACGATGAGGCGCAGTTGCCGACGCCGATGATCGCGACACGCACTGTGTTACCCAAGGTACGTCTACCTCCGTACGGTCGGCGGTCAGCCGACTTCGTGATGGGCGTGCAAGGGGACCTCTAGCGCTGCCCCAGCAAGCGTAAACGAGCGCGAGTATACCACAGGGCCACGAGCGCAGAGGCGCACCGAAGGCGAGCCGGGCTAGGCTCCCGGCTCGCCGCCGGGCGACTCCATCTGGCGGCGGACGTCGAGGACCCGCTGAACGACGGTCATGGTGGTCAGGACGGCAAGCAGCAACAGCATCGCGTTGAGCACGATCCCTCCCCACAGGTTGGCGAACACGAAGCCGATGGCAAGACCGACGACGCGCTCGGGCCGCGAGGCGAACCCGACCTTGCAGTCGAGCCCGACCGCCTCGGCGCGAGCCCGCGTGTAGGAGACCAGAAACGAGCAGATGGCGACGATGAAGACGACCGCCAGCATGACGAAGTCGCCTTCGCGTGCGTACCAGATGCCGACGGCCCCGAGCACGATGCCCTCGGCCAGCCGGTCGCTCACCGAATCGAAGAACGCCCCGAACGGGGTGACCTTTTCCGAGACGCGCGCCACGGCGCCGTCGAGCATGTCAAAGCTGCTGGCGATGAGCATGACGACCGCCGCCCAGATGAAGTGGCCGCTGATGATGAGCGGAGTCGAAGCGATGTTGAGGACCAGGCCGGCCACGGTGAGCTTGTTAGGTGTCACGTGGCTGAGGGCGAGTCGGTTTGCGACCGGGACCACCGCCCTGCGAGCCCCATTTGTCCATGCCTGTTTGAGATTCACGGTCAGGACCTCGCCGCAGTCGTGGGCGATCGCGCGAAACGGGCCGCCGACAAGGTAGCCGCTTGGGAGTCAGCAAACATCGTCATTCACGACCGAGACGGGAACGAGCTGACGGGACGCCATGGCCGGCACAAGGCGAACGACTGCAAAAGCCACAGCGAGGACAGCCGCCCCAGCCAGAGCGTCGAGGAAGTAATGGTTGCCGGTCAACACGATCGAGGCTAGCACGGCGACAGGATACGCGATGGCGACGACCCGCGCCAGTGGGCTCGACCAAAGGGTCCAGAGCGCCACCGCGGTGAAGAGAGCGTAGCCGAAGTGCAGGCTGGGCATGGCGGCGTACGGGTTGGTCACGAACGACATCACCCCCGCCTGCAGGCTGTCGCCTGCGTACAGGAACTTCGTGTCGATCATGCCCGAACCGGGCACCAGACGTGGCGGCGCCAGCGGGATGAAGACGAAGATCGCCAGGCCGATGGCGTCCATGATCAGGAAGGCGTTGCGAAAGCGACGCCAGGACTCGTTGCGGTACAGGTAGATGAGGACGAGGGTGAAGAATATCGCCGGCACGTGCACGCGGGCGTAGAACCAGTTGAGCGATTCGACGACCAACCGGTCGCCGAGGATCGCCCGCTGCATAGCCGGCTCCCAGTAGATGCGCAGAGCCTTTTCGGCATCGATGACGCTCTGGGAGTGCGCCAGCGCAACCACTTCGCGACCCCGTGAGACGATGCGCACGATGTCGTAGAGCGCGAACGCGGTCACCAGGATGACGAGCTGGCGCAGCGCGTCGCGACCACCGGCGGGTAGCGCCCGACGCCAGGAGCGAGTCGACTCGCCGTAGCGCTCGCGCACTCGGCGGCTGTTTCGGTCCGTCTCGTCTTTCATGGGCTTGGCCTCTACCACCGTCGGGATCGGGAAGGTTCCGCCGCGGATGCGGCAGGCGACAGAGAGCTCGAGAGACTCCGCGCTGGACATGGTGGTGGGCCGTGAAGGATTCGAACCTTCGACCTTGGGATTAAGAGTCCCCTGCTCTACCAACTAAGCTAACGGCCCACGTGAGCACGGTGGCATATGGTACCACTGCCTGTAGCAGGTCGCCAACGCCCTCAGCGAGGGATGGCACCGGCCCCGGCGCCCCCTCTCAGTCACCGAAAGCGTGTTCGCCGGCGACCGGGTATCCCTCGGCCGCGATCGCCGCCTTGACGGCTTCGATCGTGGTCCGGGCGGGGTCGAAAACGATGTCGACGCTCTTTTCGGCGACATCGACCTCTGCCCGAGAGACACCGTCGATGCCGCCGGCAGCGCTCTCGATCGCCATCTTGCAGTGACTGCAGGAGATGGCGGGCACGTTGAGGACGATGTGGGTCTCGGGGCTCATGTCTCCTCCTTGTCTGCGCCAAGCTCGTCGAGGCGGAACTTCACGGCATGACCTTCGCCCAGGTCGACGGTGACGCTGTCGCCGGGCACCTGAAGATCGATGACCCTGCCCTCGCCGGCCGGCGTCGTGACCATGCTGCCCTTCTTGGGAGCACGCTGCTTGAATCCGACATAGACCTTGTGCTCGTACTTGAGGCAGCACATCAGACGACCGCAGCAGCCGGAGATCTTGGACGGGTTGAGCGGCAGGTTCTGATCTTTGGCCATGCGGATCGAGACCGGCTCCTGGTCGCCGGCGAACGAGGTGCAGCAGAGGCGCCTGCCACACTGGCCGTAGCCACCGACCAGTCGCGCCTCTTCCCGATCCGAGACCTGGCGCATCTCCACGCGGCGCTGAAGGCGATCGCTCAGCTTGGACACCAGCTCGCGGACATCGGCGCGCTCCTTGGCTGAGAACGAGATCGTAACCCTGTTGCCGTCGAACGTGCTCTCGGCCGCGACCGGCTTCATCTCGAGGCGGCGCTCGGCGATGAGTTCGCGGCACGCCTGGATGGCGGCCGCGTCTCTCTCCGTGTTCGCGGCCACCTGCGCCAGGTCGGCGGCGGTGGCCAGGCGGACGACATCCTTCAGGCCCTTCTCGCGCTCGGCGGCGGTCACGTCGTTGATCTCTCCCACGACGCGACCGAAGTCGGTCCCTCGCGAGGTCGAGACGATGACCCGGTCGCCCGAGTGCAGCTCGAGCTCCCGGGGATCGAAGTGATAGACCTTGCCGCCGTCGATGAAGACGACGCTCACGAACTTAGGCACCCTCCCAAACCTCCTGGAAACGGGCGAACATCGCGCGCAAGGCGAGCGCGCGGTCGACATTGTAGAAGACATCCTTGCGCGTCGCACCAACGACGTCCAGGAGACGCGCATAGAGTTCGGGACGCGCCACGCTGCCGTGCTGCAACTGCTCGTGGTGGTCGCGATTGCAGACCGCGGTGTCGCCGCCCAGCCCGACGACCCAGACGTCACGCAGCC
>Ga0315283_10004045_pt1 | contig 12666 bp, 7 predicted proteins | sample YL17G09_0_MG_FD_204541 | JGI IMG/M metagenome (GOLD analysis project Ga0315283, IMG submission 204541) | Sediment microbial communities from Yellowstone Lake, YNP, Wyoming, USA - YL17G09_0 | ecosystem: Environmental > Aquatic > Freshwater > Lake > Sediment | place: USA: Wyoming | collected...
TGGAACCCGGCGTTACGTCCTGGCTGTAGTACAGGTAGCGGCCGTCGGCTGAAACCGCCGGCTCGCCCAGGTCCTTTTGATCGTTCGGCCGCTTCGTCATCTGCAGACCGTCGCCGCCGGTGCGATGGTACATCCAGATTTCGCCCGCACCGGCCGAACGCGTCGACGTGAAGTGCTTGCGCGCCACGATGTAGTCGCTGTCGGGCGTCCAACCGGGGCTGTTCAGCAGGCGGAACTTCTCGCTGGTGACCGCTTTGGGCTCTTTGCCGTCGCGATTCATCACCCAGATGTTGTCGCCGCCGGCGCGATCGCTCGTGAACGCGATGCGCTTGCCGTCGGGGCTGTAACGCGGCTGCTCGTCCCACGCCACCCCGTGCGTCAGCGTCTTGGCTTCGCCACCCGCGAGCGGGATCGTGTACAGATCGCCCAGCAAGTCGAAGACGATCTCCTTGCCGTCGGGGCTGACGTCCAGGCTCATCCAGGTGCCCTCGTCGGTGTCGAGTGCGGCGTCCGAAGACGGACCCGGCGGGTTGTCGACATCCCATTTCTTGGGCTTCTCGTCCGCCGTCTTTGCAGCCGGAGCGGGCGCGGTGTCGGGCGCCGCGAGGGCAGCGCGCGTGGATGCGAACCAGCACAGCAGAACAGCCAGCGATGCGACGCGCAATGCGCCGCCTCCACGCACGTTCGATTGGCGCGACAACATGCGACCCGGGCCCCCTTTGGCGAGGTGAGCAGTGGAAAACGAGCCGGCGGCGGCCTTGGCTCAGCGAGGCACAGTAACACGCCCGGGACCCCGCGGCGGCCGTCACACGGGCACGGCTCAGACCGGCGCGGCCCGCTCGGAACGTGGGTCAGACCGGCGCGGCCGGCTTGGGGCGCGGCCGCACCCGCATATAGATGAGCCCGCATACGGCGAACAGCGTGCCGCTCGCGGCCCCCACCAGGTCCACGTGGCCGGTGAGAATGGTGGAACCCGCGCGAACGACGCGCGACCGGGCGATGACGCTCTCCCGGCAGGGTGCCAGGAACCGGATGTTGAACTCCAGGGTGGTCAGGCGCGCTTCGGGCCCGGCGAGCGTGAGCATGGCGAACGCCACCGCGCTATCCGCCAACGTCGCCAAGATGCCGCCGTGCAGCGAATCGAAGATGCCGTCCAGATCGCGCCGGTCGTCGAGCTGCAAGTCGCATTCGCCGCGCTCGAGCCGCGTCATTCGGACGCTCAGCGATCGCGCGAGCGGAATGGCTGCGAAGCGCGCCGCGATGCTCCGCCGTTCGTCCGGGGCGAGTGGGGGGCCGGAAACGCCGTCGTTCACGCTGGGCCTCTCTTCAGGGCTGCAAGATGACGTCGTACGTCCCGGACCAAACGCCATCCGGGCGGCGCGACACCGTGACGATGGGATTGCCGCCGTCGCGCGCCCACTGGCGCCAGTGAGCGTCCAGCCGCGGATCATCCGCGAACACGAGCTGGAACGCGGCGCGGCCGGCGTCCTTGGCGCTCGCCTCGTAGTGGATGTGCGCTGGGATCTTGCGCTCTTGACCATCCAAGTGCACGGCCTTGGGATAGCCACCCGGACGGATGGTGTCGAGGGTGTAACGCCCGTCGGCACCGGTCACGATCCAAGCTGCGAGCCGCGCGTGCGGCTCGTCCATCGGATGTTCCGGGGTGTACGCACCGGCGGCGTTGGTTTGAAACGTATGCAAGATGGCGCCTGCAACCGGCCGCCCCTGAGCGTCGCGGATCACGCCGTGCAACACCAGCCGTTCGCCGGGCTCGCCGTGCGGCGCGACGCAGGCGTGACTCCGGTGCGGATGACTTTGCAAAATGGACATCGCACGCCGCCAGGCGCCGGTCCCGTAGTTCGGCACCGCAGCGGCGTGTTCTTGCAGAGAATCCAGAGCGGCGGAATCGGCCGGCGCCGCTTCGACCCGGTCGCAGAAGCGCGCCAAGCCGGCGCCCGGCGCAGCGCCGGCCATCGTGGCGGCCGGCAGCAACAGGACGCACCCGGCCCAGTGGCGCAGCGCCAAGGTCAACCGCCGCACGCGGTCAGCGCTTTCCGCTGCCGGCGGCCAGGTCGCGCAGCGCCCGCTCGGTGGCCGCCAGAAGTGCCGCCGATCCGACCGGTGCGCCGGTGGCGTTGCGCATCCACAAGTCGGGGACCACGCTGCCGTAGCGCGCCATGCGCTCGAACTCGGAGCCGATGGCGCCCGCCTGGCGCATTTGCTCTTCGACTTGGAATGCGATCAAGTGCCCGATGGGGTAGTCCGGCAAGTACATCGAGTTCGAGATCATGTGCGAGTAAACGCCGAGCAAGACCACATCCTGCTTCTTGAAGACCGGCGCGTAGAAGCGGTTCCACGTGTCCTTGGCGATCTGGATCGTGGCCTCCTTCAACTGCGCGGCGGTCGCCTCCGGATGGTCGTACATCCAGTGCCACACCGCGATGTCCACCAACGCCACGCCCGCGATCTCGTACGTGCCCCAGAAATCGTTCAGTGTCTTCAGCGCCGCGCTGCGCGCGCTGGGGGTCGCGAGTCCCAGCAATTCCAAATCGTGGCCCTGGAACACGAAGGCCAGCGCCTCGGTGAAGGCGTTGTTCGGCACCCCGTTCAGCAGCCAGTGATCGACGGTGTTCAGAGAAAACGTCTGCTCGACGTTGTGCCCCATCTCGTGGACGGCGATGTTGTAGCCCTTGTAGTCCATTCCATCCGGACCGACGCGCGTCCGCAGGTGCGCCGGCGCTTCACGCATGGCGGCCCCCATGGCATGGCCCGAACCGCGCGCCGGATCGACGACGATGTTGTTGGCCAGCATGGTGGCAGTTTCGAGCGTGAAGCCCAGGCCCTGCAATAGACGCGGGATGTCCGCCTTGTAAGCCGCCGGCGTCGGGTACTTCTTGCGGCAGATGGCGTCCAATTCGGCCTCGGTGTACTGGCCGCGGTCACGGAAGCCGTTGTACCAGACGTCGAAGGGCTCCAGCTTGCGGCCCAAACGCTTCTCGATCAGCTTGGCGACCCGCGGCACGAGCGGCGAGGACAGCACTTCTTCCAGCATGGCGCGCACGCGCGCTTCCGGAATCTCGCGGTTCTCGTCGAATCGCCGGGCGATCAACGTCGGCGCCGTGGGCGAATACGGATCCATCAGGCGCTCGGCGTGGTAGTTGTCGAGCAAGCGCTGGTAGCGCGTATCGGGCTCGGGCGCGTTGGTGATCTGTAAGTTGGCGGGCGCGGGTTCGGGCGCGTCGTCCGCGGCGGCGCGGCGCACCGCATTGGTGTAGGGATTCCAGTCGATGTACGGACTGTCGATGACCCCCTGGGGGATGGTCTGGGTGACGATGCGCTCCATGACCTGCTGCATCACGCGCTGCTTCGCGAGCCCCGCTTTGCCCTCGCTGTAGTCGGCTTTGATCTGATCGCGCAGATTCCAGTGCGACAAGAGCCGCATCTTCGGTGGAAACAGCCGCTTGCCGCCCCGGTCGAGCACGTGGTGCATCCAAATATTGTAGTCCGCGATGTACTGCTCGCCTGCCGAAGACGCGCGCGCCATCTCCTGGTTGACGCTCGCGGGGATGCGTTTCGAGAAAGCATGCGCCAGGCGGGTTTCGGCCCACTGGCGGCGTGTCCAGCCGTCCCCCTGGGTGACGCGCTCTTGCAGCGTCGTCAGCGGGAAATTCAGCAGCGCGATGTGGGCGATCTTGTTGGCGAAGAAATCCTCGCTGACGTGCGCACCGGGATCGTACGCCGCGAAGATCTCGTCGAACGGCAGGATCGGCCCGCGCACCAAATCCGCCTGCTCGCGGAACTCGCGGCTGATTTCCTGCAGGTGTCCATGCATGGATTCCAGCAGCCGCTCGTAGCGCGCGAACATCGAATCGCGCCCGGCCGGCTCGCCGGCATAGTTCGTCCGGACGAATGCTTCGAAAGCGGCGGCATCGCCGTCCTCGGTGCGCCAATAGCTGCCGACTTGATCGAGCCCCCGTTCAATGCGCGGGCGCTGCTCGCCGCCGTACTTGGCGGCAAGCTCGTCGGCCAGCTTGGTGCGCGCCGGGGCGAACCAGTCGGGATGCAACGCGTCGGCTTGCACGCGGGACGCGCCGGTGAACTGCGACGCGATCACGAGGGTGACGAGAGAGCAGAGTGTTCCGAGCCTGCGCCGGGCAGGAAGTGCGGGAGTTTTCATGCGGCGAAGCGTAACCGCGCGGGGCGGCCGGAGGCAAGCCGCGCCCGAACGGCCGGGACCGGGTCGCGTCCGGCACCGCAGCCCGGCCGTACAGGCGCCGGTCCGGATCAGCGGATCAGGACCGCCTTCAAGGTCTGTGCCCGGTCCCCGGCGACCAACCGCAGGAAGTAGACGCCGCTCGCCAGCGGCGGCGTTTGACCGGTGAACACCGGCTGGCGCCACTCCCCTGCCGGACGCGTCCCGCGGAACACCGTGTGCACGCGCCGGCCACGGGTGTCGTACAGCGCCACATCCACCGGACCGGCGCGGTCGAGCGCGAAGGTGACATAGGCCTGCGGGTTGAACGGGTTGGGTTCCAAGCGCAGCGCCCGGCCCGGCGTGCGCGGCGCGCCGTCGCCTGCGACATCGGTGGGCGCCGGCGCGATCACATCCAGGGCCACGGATGCGGCCCCTTCGACGTTCGCCGAATTGCGCGCCTTCACCGTGTAGCGATACGTCTCGTCCGCGGTGACCGCTGCGTCTACGTATCCAAACGTGGTCCCCGGCAACGTCGCCAGGAGCGTGTTCGTACCGGCCGGCAACTGCTGGCGATACAGCCGGAACTCGTTCGTGAGCCCGGAGACCGGCCACGCCCACGTCAGTTGCACCGTGTGATGCTTGGGACCGCCGCGGTACAGCGTCGGCGGCGTGAACGGCGCGGTGTACCGCAGCCCGCTCGAGAGCCGCACGAGGTCGATGTCGCCGGTGAGCGGGTCCGAGATCGAGTTGCCGCCCGAGCTCGAGGTGCGGGCCCCGAAACGCAGCACCTCGGGGCCGGTGTACGGCGTGCCGTTCGTCGCCGCCGAGCCCGCCAGCACCCCGTCGATGTACACGAAGGTCTGGTGGGCGGCGATGTCGAACGCGCCCGCCAGATGGTGCCATTCCGAGTCCGAGATCGCAGCCGTGCTGGTCGCCTTGCGCGTATTCCCGCCCGGCCCATCGCGCCACACGAACTCCACCAGATTGGCGGAGGTGAAGGCCAGCAGGTAGTTGCGCTTCGAGGACCCCTCGTCCTTGGAGAGAATGGCCTGCGCGACGCCGTTCCGAGTGCGGCGGACCCAGGCCTCGACCGTGAACGAACCGCCGAAACGCAGGTCGAGGGCATCGGGCGTCACGGCGAAATCGTTCGCACCGTCGAACTGCAGCGCGCGCTGGTAGATGCCGTAAATCCGCTGCGGATCGGCGCTGTCGATGGCAGGCGTCGTACCCAACTGCACGACGTGTCCGAGACCCGCACCGTCGGACGTCGTGTTCCCGGCGGTCTCGTCGAACTCCCAGAACGGCGCGGCGTCGACCAAGGCGGTGCCCTGGGTCCAGGCGACATTCTGCGGGGCGCTGGGGGCGGCGGGCGGGATGCTCTCGTAGTTGGTGAGGGGCGCCCACGCCAGCGTGCCCTGCTGTGTGAGTCCGTCCACGGCCCGCGCGCCGTACTCCAAGTAGCCATCCACCGGCGTCAGATCCGGGAACCAACTATTCGGCGTCACGACGGCATTGAGTACCGTGGGTGCGCCGCTATTCACCTTGCGCTGGATTTGCGAGCCGGCAATTCCCGCGATGCTCGCCGGCGGCGTCCAGGTGATCCGCATGTATCGGGTCGACGACGCATTGTAGAGGAACGGCGGCGTGAAGCTGCTGCCGCTGTACAGTGCGACGTTGGCGATCGCGAAGTTGTCCATGGTGCCGACGAAATTGTCCGTCGGCAAGCCCGCGTTCAGCATGCCGCCCACGTACAGGGGCCAGGAATCGGAATAGATCGGAGCACCCATGGGCTTGGCCACCTGGCGGCTGCCGTCGACATAAATCCGCCCCTCGCCGTTGGGCGAGTCCCAAACCGCCGCCAAGTGGTGCCATGCGCCGTCCGCCAGATTCTTGGTTGCCTTGACGCTGGTATCGGTCGTGTCGCCGGTGGACCAGCCGAACTCCAGCGTCGGATTGATGATCGTGAAACGGAACGTATGGTGAAGGAGATCGCCCCGGTGCGCGATGATCCCGGTGCCCGAGGAGTTGGTGAGGTCCAGGTTGACCCACGCCTCGATGGTGAAACTGTTGGTCGTGTACCCCGTGCCGCTGCCGTTGTTCGACAGATAATCGTCGCCGTCGAAGAACAGGGCGTTGCCTTGCAATCCCGGCACCCAATGCGGATTGAATCCGGAGGCCGCGGCCCCGAGTGTGCCGGTACGGTTGCTGCCGCTGGCGTCGGCCGCGGTGGTGCCGGTCGTCGAGTCCAGCTTCCAGAGCAACTGCCGCGGCTGCGCGCTCTCGGTGACGATTTGCGCCGCGACGTTCGTCGGCGCCACCGGGGGCGGCGGAAAGGCGCCTCCCGGATCGCTGCCCCCGACGCCGGAGACGCTGCCCCAACCACGCCAATAGGCCTTCCCGACCCCGTCGCAGACGACCGCCAGCGAACCCGGCGGGAGCACCTGCTTGGTGCCGGTGACATCGTTCATGCTGACATTGTTCGCGGCGATGATGACGCTCGGCAAGCTGAAGAGCAAGTTGTCCAGGAATGCGACGCGTTCTTCGATCGCATGGTTCCCGGTGCTCGCGCAGGTTTCCCAGCGCGTGTAGAACACGTAGAGTTTGTTGCTGGCTTCGTCGATTTGTAAGATCGGCCGCGTGCCGCAGTCCAGCCCGCTGGCGCCGGTCGTCACGCTCCAGGTGCCGTCCACATCGCGCCGGCCCACCCACACGCCGTCGAAGAAGTCCTTCGCGACGAAGTACACCCGGCCCTGGGTATCGGCTTTCATATTGATGTGATCGTCCACGACGCCGAATCCGGAGCGCACGACCTCCGTGGGCTGCCACGTCGCGGGCGCATCCCCATCGTTGCGCCAGCGAAAGGCAACTTGCTGCGTGGCTTGATCGCTCCACAGGACGCCAACCTTGTTGCCACCGAAGGCCACCACGGTCGAGATGTCATCCGCATCGACGGTCCCCGACAACGCCAGCGCCGCGGCCCACGTCGTGTGGTCGCCGGAAGTCGTATAGGTGACGTACATCTTGGTGCCGGCCTTGAAGGTGGCCCACAAGCGTCCCAGGGAATCCTCGTCGATGACCAGCGTTTCCGAATTCGCCAGAATCGGAATAGTGACCGGGAAACCGGCCAGAAGTACGTAGTTATCCGTCACGAAGTTGTACGAGTATTTGTAGAGCTTCGGAGTGGTGGCGCTGTAGGTGGCAAGGAACAGGTTGGTTCCATCCCACAGGGCGTCGCAGATTCCGCCCTTGTTGACGGGCACGACGGCATTCGCAACGTCCAGCCGGTGAGTCCAGGCGGTGCCGTCCAGTTTGTAGATGGCGAGCTTGGTGGCGTTGTTCAGACAGCCCCACCAAGCGCCGTTGTTCACCCACAGCTTGGACTGCGGCTTGTCGCTCGTCCCCGCGGTGTTGAACATCAGGCTGCCTTGGGCAGCGGCCAGGCTGGGGAGCGCGACCAAGGCCAGCGCGATCGCGATGGCACGGGCCGCGCCTCGGGTACAGAGCACCATCGGCGGACTCCTGCGGTTACAAATGTGGGGCTGGCGCTGGTGTAGCATTGTACTGAAACTAGCCGGTGCGTGGCCAGTCCATTCCATACGCGGGGCGCCGAAACCGCTCCATACCGCATTCGGGTGTTCAAATCGGCAGCCTGTGGGGCAAAATCCACAGGCCGCAGCCCGTCGCCATTGCGGGCCGGCACGGGCGGCTGCCGCAGCACGGTACGGGGCGCTCACCGAACCTTCACACCGGCTGGGCAAGCGGCTTGCTTTTCCGTCGCCGGGCGGGTGCACATCGGCCTGGTCCGGAATCCGGTAGGCGAAACCCCGCGGAGCGAGGCGCAGACGTTGGAACTGGAAACCGCACTGTCGCACGCGCGGACCTATCTGCAGCGCGTGCGCGAACTGAATGCCGCATACCGAGCGGGCGAAATCCGGGTGCATGTTCCCGCCGGGCTCCTGGATCACGACCGGCCCCTCGACGACCTCGTGGTCGAGTCCCTGCCGGCATCCCACGCCGCACTAACTGCGGCTGCCAAGAGTCTGTTCTTCTCTCTGCCCGTCGCTTTTGATCCGGCCGAGTCCGTGGGACCGTACCTCGCCACCGCCGACCGCGATCCGGGGGGTAACCCGTACCGATTCTTGGACATGGGTGCGCTGATCGCGACCCACGCATTCGGGGAGAACGATCCGGACGTCGTTGCGGCGGTCCTCGAGCAGTTGCCGTACGTGGTGGCACGCTATGCGCACTCCGAGTACCAGACCATTTTGTCCTTGCGGATGAAAGCGGCGTTGAACCGGATCGCACCGGCCGGTACGCCGCGTCACTTCGTCGTCAACACCGGCGCGGAAGCCGTCGAGAACGCCATCAAGTCCGTGCTGCTGAACCGCGTTCTCACCGCCGGCGAACGCGACGGCGGGTTCATTATCTCGTTCGAGGGCGCATTTCACGGCCGCACGCTCGGCAGTCTTGCCGTGACGCAGCGTAAGAAAGCCCGCACCGGATTCCCCACCTTCGACTGGCCCACGGTGCCATTCCCCGTCGAAGAACCCAATTCGCCCAAAGAGACCGCACGCCGCGATGAGCGCAGCCTGCTGCGGATTTGGGAGTTGCTGGTCTCCGGACGGCTGCCGAACGCGGTCAAGAGCCGCGAGCAGTTCCGGCGCGAGATGGACAGCATCGATGCGTTCCTGGAGGCACCCGGCGGTGATTTCACGGCGTTTGTCGCCGCGCAGCGCGCCCAACTGACCGCCGATGTGCAGCGCCGCGCCCGGCGCGTCGCCGCGGTGCTGGTCGAGCCCATCCAAGGCGAAGGCGGAGTGCGCTCGACGACGGCGCGCTTCATGCGCCGGCTGCGCACCCTGACCCGGATCTACGACGTGCCGTTGGTGTACGACGAAGTGCAAGCCGGCTGGGGCACCACCGGCCGCTTGTGGGCGCACGAGCTGTTCGAGTTGCCGGCGCCTCCCGATGTCGTCATCTGGGCGAAGAAGGCCCAGAACGGCGTGCTGTTCGTGAGCGATGAACTGGCGACTTTCTTCCAGGAAGAAAAGAAGTTCAACACCACCTGGGAGGGTGATTCGGCCGGCATGGTGCGGCTGCTGGCGATGCTCGACAAGCTGGATTTGGAACAAGTGCGGCGAACGAGCGACCACGCGCGGGCCGGACTCGAAACCCTGGCGCGCGCTTACGGCGGGCTGCTCAAGAACGTCCGCGGCCACGGGGTCATGCTGGGTTTCGACGTGCTGCGCGCCGATCTGCGTGACGTGCTGCGCGAACGCGCTTTCCGCCGCGGCTTGATCCTGCTGCCGGCGGGCGAACGCACCTTGCGCTTCTATCCGCGCCACGACACCGAGCCCGCCACGGTGGACGAGGCGATCGCGATCCTGCGCGCCGCGGTGGAGGATGTTTTGGGCGGACGGGTGGCGCCCGAAGCCGCCGCGGGGCCCAACATCCGCGTCGGCACTTTCGACTGCCCACCGGAAGCCGCAGAGATCCTGGACGTGACGGCGGCCAACTTCGCGGCGTGGCGCGCCGCCATCGCCGCGGTGGAGCACGACCGGTATGGCGACATCGCGCAGTACCCCGACGACGTATTGCGTGAGGGCCGCCGTCCGCTGCTGCAGTTGCCGGTAGAGACGCTGGAAAACACGCTGTCGAATCCGCAAGCCCTCGGCTGCATGCTGCGCGACCGGGTTTCCGATCGCGTCGTGGGATACGCACTCGGCAGCCCGCTGGAGCAGCACGATGAGGAGGGCGTCACCAGTGACCCGCACCATGGCGAGGGCAACACTTTCTACCTCCACGCCATGGCAGTCCTGCCTTCGGTGCAAAACCAGACCGAGATCGAAGCCCTGGTGCTGAATTCGATGCGCGACCGGGCACAGGCGGCGGGATTCGAGTGGATATCGATGCTGATCGAGGCACGGGTGCACGCGACCGGGCCGGAATGGCTGCAGCGCGCCGAAATGCTTGTGGAACTGGACAATTATCTGCGGAGCGGCATCCGTTTTCTGTATCTGCAAGCGCCGCTCACGGCCGGCTCCACCGCGGCTACGCCGGCAACACCGGCCACCTGAGCGGGCGCGGTCAGACGTCCAGAGTGCGATGCTCGGCGCCCGCCCGGTAGGCCACATCGAGCAAGTGCATGACGGCTTCGGCTTCCTGGAGCAGGTCCAAGGACGTATTCGCGCTCCGCATCCGCTGCACGAATTCCCGCAGCAGCGCCGCGTACCAGCTCACATATTGCGATTTGTCGGAGACGTCGCCGATGGGAAGCTCATGCGTCCCGCCGGCAGTCGTTTGCAGCAGACGCATGCCGTCGTAGGCCAGGCTGCCCGCCGTCCCCGCGATATACACCGAGTTGGCGCGCTCGCTCGCCGCCCAGGTGAGGGCGAGCTGCACGGCCATTTGATCGTATTCCAGCGTCACCAAGGCCGTGTCTTCGACGGCGTACTGGGAATGTTTCAAGTTGCGCAACACCGCCGTCACCCGCTGCGGCATCCCGAACATCCAGCGCGCCAAATAGAAGTAGTGCGCGCCGGTGTCGGTGAGCACGCCGCCGCCGCCCAACTCGCGCTGCGTGCGCCATGCCGGGTTCCATGCCGCGGTGCCGGTGTCGGCCTGGGTGCGCCAGACTTCGAACCGCGCCAGGGTGACGCGGCCCAGCGAGCCGGCGGCGATGCATCGTTCGATGGCGCTCCAGAGCGGCGCGTATTTGTATTGGTGGCAGGGGACGAACACCGATTGCGTGCCGCGCAAGGCGGAACTGACTCGCGCGACCGATGCAGGCCGGTCGGTGAGCGGTTTCTCGCACAAAATGTGCAGGCCCTCGCGCGCACAGATTTCGATGGCATCGGCGTGCGTGCTCGGCGGCGCACAGATGTCGACGAAATCGACCCGCTGGGTCCGCAGGAGTGCGTCGAGCGTCGGGAAATAGCTCGCGCCGTCCAGTAGTCCGGGGTGTGCGGGCCGCGGATCCGCGACGTCGACCACCGCCACGATCCGCGCCGCCTCGTACAGCACCGGGTCACTGCGGAGCGCCGGCAGATGCCCGCGGGCCGCAATGTTGCCGCAGCCGATCAGTGCCCCCCGATACACGGGTCCTCCCTCGCCTGGCGTCGAGTTGAACGGACTGCTGGTATGCGTTCTCAAGAACCGCCGTCCAGACGAATAGGACTGCCGGGGTGGACGCCACGCGCGTTGGGTGGTAGCCTGGCCGGCACTGAGGAGTGCCGTCGCCGCACGCCACTATAACGGTCCCGAGGTCCGCACTTCCAGAGCGAGCTCTGCGCGAATGATCGGTCTCCTTCTTCCCATGGGCGCAGTCATGCTTCTCGGAGGCGCATACGCGAGCCGCAAACGGACCCGGAGCCGTTTCAGCAACTCGCGTACGGACCAACTGCCGAACTCGCCGTTCGTCCCCAAGCCGCTGGTGGAAATCGCCTACACCGCCGTCCGGGCCATCGGACGTGGCGCGGCCCGCCTGGGATTGACCGCGAACCAGTGCACCGCTCTGTCGATCGTGCTCGGCTTGGCGGCGGCTTGGACGATCGCCGCCGGCCACCTGGTAGCCGGTGGCGTGCTGCTGTTCGTCGGTTCCTCGTTCGACACCCTGGATGGGATCATTGCCCGCGAAACCGGCACTGCGTCGGACGCCGGCGAACTTCTCGACGCGACGGCCGACCGGCTGAATGACGCGGCGGCGTTCCTGGGGCTGGCATACTACTATCGCGGCAACTCCCTCGGGTTCGTTCTCGTGTGCGTCGCGCTGGTAGGCTCGTTGCTGGTCAGCTACGTCCGCGCCAAGGGTGAAGCGCTACAGGTCGAGTGCGCAGTCGGCTGGATGCAACGCCACGAGCGCATCGTTTGGCTGGTGTTGGGTTTGCTCCTGGGCCCGGCCGCCGCGCGGTGGCTGGAGCCCGGTGTCGAGACACCCCGCTGCCACGTGCTCCTCGTCATTCTCGCCGTCATCGGTTTCTTCTCGCTGATCACCGCGATTCAGCGAACCAGGCTCGTCTATCGAGCGCTCGTCGCGCGCCGCGACTCCACTCGCAAGGCGCGCCCGGCGTGACGCGGCCCATTCCAGGGCCTTTCAAGGAGTCAACTCGCATGTCCGTGCAGACCCAGGCCGGCTCCGGCATCCCTGGCCCGCGTACCCGCAGCGCATGGGAACGCGAACAGCCCACCATCGGACCCGGCTTGCAGCAAGTCGTGCTGTGGTCGCAACTGTCGATCGCCCGGGGCGAGGGAACCCTGCTCTTCGACCAGGATGGCCGCCGCTATCTCGACTTCTTCGGCGCCAGCGGCGTCAACAGCATCGGCCACGCGCATCCGCACTGGGTTGCGGCGATGACCCGCCAGATGTCCGAGTGGACCGTCGGCGGCTTCGGCTCGAATGCCCGGGTGCAAATGCTGGACGCTCTGCGTGCCGTGCTGCCGCCGCAGTTGGATCGCGTGCAGTTGTATTCCAC
>Ga0315283_10004046_pt1 | contig 12665 bp, 10 predicted proteins | sample YL17G09_0_MG_FD_204541 | JGI IMG/M metagenome (GOLD analysis project Ga0315283, IMG submission 204541) | Sediment microbial communities from Yellowstone Lake, YNP, Wyoming, USA - YL17G09_0 | ecosystem: Environmental > Aquatic > Freshwater > Lake > Sediment | place: USA: Wyoming | collected...
TCGACTATCGGCACACTAAGCGGGGTGGTCGGGATGGAGTGGTCCATCGTCGCCACGGTCCGCTCCGGACGGCGGACTTTCAATCCACGCTGACGCAGGCCGGTGAAGGCTTGCGGCGATGTGACTTCGTGAACGAGGTGCAGGTCGAAATAAAGGATGGCAGGGGAATCCGGCTGTTGGGTAACAACATGGGAATCCCAGATTTTTTCAAACAACGTTTTAGTCATACATTATCCCTGGATATCGATATTTCCTTTCCATCTCAGATGTGGATTCGGAAACAACGGATGGGTTTCTCTTGGAAATGAGATTGCTGACATCCCACCCTTTGGGTACGGTTTGTGGTTCAGGGAACGGGTCAAAGATCGATGTCTGGGCTGATTCGTTTTCCATGGTTTTTGCGGCGTTCATTTTTTCTCCTTTAATGATTTTTTTATAGCATCACACCATAATCATGCTGTTGGGCTTCGTCGCTTTCAGTTTGAGCGATGATGAGCTTGTTGAGGGCGGCAAGGTAGGCTTTCGCGCTGGCAACAATGATGTCGGTATCTGCTCCGTGACCGCCAAAGACACGCGCATAATTGGTCTCCTTTTGGGCATCCATTTTTTTGATGGCTTGCTTGGGTTGGACGCGCACCGTCACTTCACCCAAGGCATCAATACCTTCAGTAATGGCATGAATATTAAATTCAAGCAGAGAGGCAGGGACTTTTACAATGGCGTCAATTGCCTTGTAAGTGGCATCTACCGGTCCGGTTCCAATGCTGGCGTGGGTGTGGATTTTGCCGTCGGGACCGCGCAGACGGATGGTGGCGGTGGGTAATCCCATCGTTCCGCAGGCCACTTGCAGACCATCCAACGCAAAAATATCACGAGGTCGGTAGAATTCATCGGCGATAAGCGCCTCCAGGTCAAGGTCGGTTATGACCTTCTTGCGATCAGCGAGGTCCTTAAAGCGGGAGAATGCCTTATCGAGCTCGGTTTCATCGAGGGAGTGCCCCATCTCAGCCAGGTGCGCACGCAGGGCGTGGCGTCCGCTATGTTTTCCGAGCACCAGCTTGGAATAGTTTACGCCTACGTCCTCGGGACGCATGATCTCGTAGGTCTGGTTGTTCTTAAGCATGCCATCCTGGTGGATGCCGGCTTCGTGGGCGAAGGCATTTGCCCCGACGATCGCCTTGTTCGGCTGAACAGCCATGCCGGTGTAATTGCTGACAAGTTTGCTGACACGGTTGATCTGGGTGGTATCGATTCCGGTTTCCAGCCTGAATACGGGATGGCGGGTCTTGAGCGTCATTACCACTTCCTCGAGCGATGTGTTACCCGCCCGCTCGCCAATACCGTTGATGGTCACTTCAGCCTGGCGCGCTCCGGCCTGGATGCCCGCCAGCGCGTTGGCCGTTGCCAGGCCAAGATCATCGTGTGTATGTACCGAGACGGTCACATTTTCGATCCCCGGCACATTTTTCATGATGCCCGCAATCAACGCACCGAACTCGTCAGGCGTGGTGTACCCCACAGTGTCCGGGATGTTCAACGTCGTAGCACCGGCCTTGATCGCTTCTGTCAGCACGACATAAAGAAAATCCGGCTCGGATCGCCCGGCATCCTCGGGGCTGAACTCCACATCGTCGCACTTGCTTTTGGCATAGACCACCATCTCACGAACGCGCTCGATGACCTCCTCAGGATCCATTTTAAGTTTGAACTTCATATGGATTGGGGAGGTGGCCAAAAAGGTATGGATGCGAGGATGAGCCGCACCTTTTACAGCTTCCCAGGCTTTATCAATATCAATTTTGTTGGCACGCGCCAACCCGGCAATCATTGGCACCTTCGCATCAGGATTCCCTTTTGCCGGGTTACCCACCTCATTGGCAATGCGCCGTACCGCTTCCAGGTCATCGGGCGATGCAGCCGGGAATCCGGCTTCGATGATGTCCACTCCCATGCGTGCCAATGAGCGGGCGACCTCCAGTTTTTCCGCTGAGGTCATCGATGCACCCGGGGATTGCTCACCGTCGCGCAGGGTTGTGTCGAAGATCTTGACGTAATTACTCATAAAGGAGTCTCCCGTAAAATACGCACAAGCGCGGCTTACTTCTTCCAATTTTCCGGTCGTAAAGATCGTACTGCGGCGCCAGCCTGCCACATTTCCGAATCGCGAATTACAGCAAGTTCTTTTTCCAGCCCTTGACGGTAATCGGTGCGGGAATTTGCTTCCAGCGTGATGCGCGCTTCGTTGCCGGATTCCACGCTTTTATAGAGATTGCTAAAGACCGGCGCGACGGCGTCGCGGAACCTGTCCCTCCAGTCGAGTGCGCCGCGCTGGGCGGTGGTGGAGCAGTTGGCGTACATCCAGTCCATGCCGTTCTTGCCCACCAGGCGGATGAGCGACTGGGTAAGTTCCTCCACAGTCTCGTTAAAAGCTTCGGATGGGCTGTGACCGTGCTTGCGCAGTTCATTGTATTGGGCTTCCATCACGCCGGCTAACGCGCCCATGAGAATTCCGCGTTCTCCCGTCAGGTCGCTGTAGACTTCGTTCTTGAAAGTGGTGGGGAAGAGATAGCCGGCGCCAATGGCGATGCCAAGCGCGATCGTCCGCTCTGTGGCGTGACCGGTGTAATCCTGGTGAACAGCGAAGCTGGCATTGATGCCGGAGCCTTCGAGAAAATTCTCGCGAACACTTCGACCGGAACCCTTCGGCGCGACCAGTGCCACATCCACATGCGGAGGCGGGATTACGCCGGTGTCCTCTTTGAAAGTGACCGAGAAACCGTGCGAGAAGTACAACATATCACCTTCGTTCAGGGTCTCAACGATTTTGGGCCACTGTGAACGCTGCCCCGCATCCGAAAGCAGGTATTGGATTACCGTCCCGCGCTCGGCGGCCTCTTCTACCGAGAAGAGCGACTCGCCTGGAACCCAGCCATCCGCGAGAGCTTTGTCCCAGTTGGGTGTACCCTCGCGCTGACCCACGATGACCTTGATTCCGTTATCGCGCATGTTCATCGCCTGGGCGGGACCCTGAACACCATAGCCGAGCACTGCTACTATTTCATCTTTCAGCACCTCGCGTGCCTTCTCAAGCGGGAATTCCTCACGAGTGACGACTTCCTCGATGGTTCCTCCAAAATTGATTCTTGCCATGAATTCTCTCCTGTAAGATAATTTCTTCTACCGATGATTGCAGCTTGCGACTAATATTCCGCCAGGCCTGACTCATCCACTTCGTGCCATCCATTGCCGTTCGCGCCCGCTGTCCGGCGAATACCTGCGTATGCGCCGCGCGTCATAGCCACCTGTCCTGTGCGCACCATCTCCATAATGCCGATCGGGCGCAGAAGTTCGATCATCCCTTCGATTTTCTCCTCCGTCCCGGTCACCTCAACGATAACCGAATCGGCTGCCACGTCCACGACATGGGCACGAAAGATTTCCGCCAGGTTATTGACCTCAGCGCGCTGTTCAGGACCTGCTTTCACTTTAATGAGCGCAAGGTCGCGTGCCACGGAGGGCTGTTGGGTGACATCCTGCACATCGATGACATTGACCAGTTTGTACAGGTTCGCCTCAATTTTGTGAGCGTCCATGTCGTCATGGCACTCCACAACGATGGTCATCCGTGAGACATCGGGTTTTTCCGTCCGTCCGACCGCCAGCGATTCGATATTAAAGTTTCGGCGGCGAAAAAGGGATGCCACCCGGTTCAATACGCCGGGTTTATTTTCCACGAGTGTGATGAATGTATATTGCATGTCATCCTCCTACTTGGCATTTCTAACCGGACGCCGGATCATATTGTCCAGGGCTGCTCCAGCCGGTACCATCGGGTAAACGGCTTCTTCCTGTTCCACGCGGAACTCCAAAACCACAGGTCCTTTCGTTTTACGAGCCCATTCAATGGCATCTTTTACTTCATTGAGTTTGGTCACGCGCCGTGCCGGGACACCGTGCGCGTCTGCCAGTTTGACAAAGTCCGGGCTGACCATGTTCACCGCTGAATAGCGTTTTTCGAAGAAGAACTCCTGCCATTGGCGGACCATACCGAGGAAATTATTGTTCATGATGGCGACCTTGACATTGGCGCCCTCCTGCACGGCAGTCGTCAGTTCTGCTGCTGTCATCTGGAATCCGCCGTCACCTGCGATTGCCCAGATCTCCTGGTCTTTGTTAGCAAACCATGCCCCGATCGCCGATGGCAGTCCGAAGCCCATCGTCCCGGCACCGCCTGAAGTGATCCAACGATTGGGTTTATCCAAAGCGTAGTATTGAGCCGTCCACATCTGGTGCTGTCCCACATCGGTGGTGACGATGGCGTTGCCGCCGGTCGCCTCCCAAATATCACGGACCAGGTGGGCAACATGCAATTTTCCATCATCATCCCAGGCCATAATGCTGCGCTGATCGCCCTCAGAGCGCCATTCTGCGATCTGCTGCATCCATTCCTCGTGATCGTATTCGTCGACCAGCGGGACCAGATCGGTGATCACGTTTTTCAGGTCGCCGACCAGAGGCACTTCCACCTGGACATTTTTATGAAGCTCGGACGGATCGATTTCGATATGGATTTTCTTGGCGTTAGGCGCATACGTCTTGAGCGTGCCGGTCACCCGGTCGTCGAAGCGCATCCCGAAAGCAAGCAGCAGGTCCGCATTCTGAATGGCAAGGTTGCAGTGTGCCTCGCCGTGCATACCCATCATCCCGAGGTGCAAAGGGTGTGAAGCAGGGAACGCGCCAAGCCCCAGCAGGGTGCTGGTGACCGGGGTGTTGGTCTTAACCGCGAAGACCTGCAAAACATCCTCCGCCCCGGACATCAAAATACCATGCCCGCACAATATCAAAGGGCGCTTGGCCTTTTCGATCAATTTAACCGCCTGCTCCAGCGACGATTTAGGTGCGTGCGTCGGAGGCTGGTAGCCAGCCAGATGGACAGTCTCAGGGTATACAAACTCAGTCTTCTCGATTTGGGCATTCTTGCAGATGTCGATCAGAACAGGACCAGGCCGGCCACTGCGCGCGATATAGAACGCTTCTCGCACCACCTCGGCGATCTCTTCGGCGCGAGTGACCAGGTAATTGTGTTTTGTGATCGGCAGGGTGATGCCGGTCATATCCACTTCCTGAAAAGCATCGCCGCCTATCAGATGCGCCGCAACCTGGCCGGTGATGAACACCACGGGGGACGAATCCATCATAGCTGTAGCGATCCCGGTCACCAGGTTGGTCGCACCGGGTCCCGATGTTGCCATCGCCACACCCACTTTGCCCGAAGCGCGCGCATACCCGTCCGCCATATGGGCGCCGCCCTGTTCATGCCGAACAAGCACATGGTGAATGGTGTAATTTAGCATGGCATCATAGATCGGCATGTTCGCCCCGCCAGGATATCCGAACACGACCTCCACGCCCTCACGAACCAGACATTCCCACATAATTTCTGCGCCGCTAAGTTTCATAATTCCTCTCCTATAAAATTCGACAGTCGACCTAAAATTGCCTTCAATAATTAGAAATCCGTCATCAGGACCGCGCCCGTATCCGCGCTGGTCACAAAATATGAATATCGTTTAAGCCACTTGCTCGTCACCTTGCTTTTGAATGGGGGCAGAGCCGCCAACCGTTTCTGGAGGATGTTCTCGCTGAGACGGACATCCAGTTTCCGGGCTTCCAGATCGATCTCGACGATATCCCCGTTTTCAAGCGCCGCGATCGGGCCACCCGCAGCTGCCTCCGGGGATACGTGCCCGATACACGCCCCGCGCGTGCCGCCGCTAAAGCGCCCGTCGGTGATGAGCGCCACTTTGTCGCCCAATCCCTGCCCCATGATCGCGGAAGTCGGCGAGAGCATTTCCTGCATTCCCGGACCGCCTTTTGGACCTTCATAGCGGATGACGACCACATCGCCGGGCTGGACCTGCTTCGCGAGGATTCCCGCTAACGCGTCATCCTGGGATTCGTAGATTCGCGCCGGACCTGAAAACTTCATCATCCCCGCGCTGACGCCGCCGACTTTGACGACTGCGCCATTGGGTGCCAGATTACCGAACAATATCGCCAACCCGCCTCGCTTCGAATGGGCATTCTCATAAGAGCGAATTACTTCTTTGTCTTTGATCTCAGCACCCTTTATGGATTCCCCCAGGGTCATTCCTGATACGGTCAACCGGTCGAGATGCAGCATACCCGTCCCGCGCTGGACTTCGTTCAATATGGCCGGGATCCCGCCAGCGCGATGAACATCCTCCATGTGCCATTTTCCAGCCGGCGAGACTTTGCATATATGGGGGACTTTTTCCGCTACAGAGTTGATGCGTGAGAGCGGGTAATCCACTCCGGCTTCGTTTGCCAGAGCCAGCGTATGAAGTACCGTGTTGGATGAACCGCCCATTGCCATATCCAGAGCGAAGGCATCATCAATCGCTTCCGCAGTGACGATATCGCGCGGCTTGATGTCCTGCTCAATGAGGGTCATCACCTGAGCCGCGGCTTTCCTTGCCAGCGCCTCGCGTTCGGGAGTTTTCGCCAGCGCCGATCCGTTGTATGGCAGCGCGAGACCGATGGCTTCCATCAAACAGTTCATCGAGTTGGCGGTGAACATCCCTGAACACGATCCACAGGATGGACAGGCATATTTCTCGAGGGTCAATAATCGTTTTTCATCAATTTTCCCCGCAGAGAACGCGCCAACTCCCTCGAAGACGGAGATCAGGTCGAGCGTCTCACCGTCGGGTGTTTTCCCGGCGGCCATGGCTCCGCCGCTGACGAAGATCGTCGGGATGTTGACCCGCATCGCCGCCATCAGCATCCCTGGGACGATTTTGTCGCAGTTGGGGATGCAGACCATCGCGTCAAAGCGGTGAGCTTCGATCATCGTTTCGACACAATCCGCGATCAATTCCCTTGATGGCAGGGAATATTTCATTCCCTGGTGTCCCATCGCGATGCCATCGTCCACGCCGATGGTATTGAATTCGAAAGGGACACCCCCGGCAGCACGAACTGCTTCCTTTACGATTTTTCCAAACTCTTGCAGATGGACGTGACCAGGAACTATATCTACATAGGAATTGACAATGGCAACGAACGGTTTCCCGAAGTCATCATCCTTCAGTCCTGTCGCGCGGAGCAGTGCGCGGTGTGGTGCTTTATCGTAGCCTTTCTTGACCGTGTCTGAACGCATGGCTCTCTCTTTACTTCCTTCTCCTAGATCGGAGGCGTGGGATAAGTACAAAAAGAGAGCCGCCCTGTGGTCGGGCGGCTCTCATCTTCTTCGAGTAGGTGTGTCTACTTTACTTTCACCTTTGCCGTCTCAACCACAATCAGGTCCTTGATAATAAGGGCCGCAATAAGGACGACAATAACGTAGGTGGAAAAAAGATATGTAGACATGGGCTGGGTATTTCGCTCGATTATAGGCGCTTTCGGAAATATGTCAAGGAGCAATTGTCGATTTCGGCGGATATCGTTTTGTGGCAGTCCCCATAGAGGCAGTAATTATCCATTCAAGCCAAAAAGGAAGAATAAGTGGAACCTTTTTACAGGTTTGTAACCCGCGGGTAACACCCCAGTACGCGCAGCATGGTCGCATATTCGCCAAGGTGATCGAGTGCCTTGGCCACGTGTGTTTCCTTTTCACTTCCAACAAAATCAATATAAAAAAGATAATCCCAGGGTGTGCCGGCGAGCGGGCGCGATTCTATTTTGGTTAAATTAATGTCGCGCAAGGCGAATACGCTCAATGCTTTGAACAATGCCCCAGGTTGGTTTTTTAGCGAGAAAACCAGAGAGGTTTTAGACTCGCCTGTTGGGTTGATTGGGTCCGTCCCGATTGCGAGAAAGCGGGTGAAATTCTCCGGGTTGTCCTCGATGCCTTCTTCGAGGATTTGCATTCTGTACAATTCTGAAGCACGGTGTGAGGCAATTGCCGCCGTATCGAGCGCTGCCGACCCTTTCAATATTTTTACACTGCCGGCGGTGTCATACACGGCTTCCGGCCTTATTCCGTTTTGACGTAAATACCCCGAGCACTGTCCGAGTGCCTGAGGGTGGCTGATCGCTTTTTTTATATCCGATTTCCTGACCCCAGGCATTGCGATAAGGCAATGGCGGATGCGAAGCAAGTGCTCGCCCGTGATGAACAGATTATGGCGCAATAAAAGATCGTAATTTTCGTGAATGCTGCCAGCCAGCGAATTTTCAATTGGAATCATGGCAAATTCGCTCTTCCCGAAAACCACAGTAGAAAAAGCCGCATCGAATGTTTCACAGGGCAGCGTTTCAACTGGACCGAAAAATTCGAGAACTGCCTGCTCGCTATATGCTCCTGGTTCACCCTGGAAGGCAACGATCATGGTTTTCCTCCGACCTGTCGAAAAATGATTTATTGCTTTTCCGCCCATGCCAGAATGGCCTTGAAGCCTGTCTCCACATCCGAATCGGATGCGGAGGTGGTCATACGCACGAATCCTTCGCCACATTCACCAAACGCCGCACCCGGAACAAGACCAACACCCGCTTCGGTAAGTATCTGCTCACAAATTTGGAGTGACGGCAAGTTCAGCTTGCGCAGATCCAGAAAGAAATAAAAAGCGCCCATGGGTGGTATGACGCGAACCGGGTTTTCACCTGCCTCTGCGGCGATGTCCAATACCCTTTGTCGCCGCCGGGCATAGCCTGAACGCATTTCTACGGCAGACTTTTGAACATCCGGGTCTGTGAGCGCAAAGGCGGCAGCTTTCTGGATAAATGGGGCAACGCAGGTAATCGAGTTCTGGCCTGCTTTGATGGCATTTTCTATCACCCTGGCTGGTGCGGCGAGATAGCCCACGCGCCAGCCGGTCATGGCATAGGTCTTTGATAAGCTGTTCACCACCAGGGTTCGTTCTTTCGCACCGAAGAAGGCAGCTGCACAAGAAGGTTTTTCAGCATAATAAAGGTTCTCGTAGACTTCATCACTGACAATCCAAAGGTTATGTGCAGAGGCGAAATCATGCAGTTTTTGCAGATAATTAGGGGAGGGGTATGCTCCCGTCGGGTTGGATGGATAGTTGATAACGATAGCCTTGCTCCGGGGCGTGAGAGCTTTATCCCAGGATTCAAATGTTGGAAGGAAATCATTTTCCACTGGGGCAGGTACACTAATCACATTGCCTCGCAGCATGATGACCATGTTGGAATGTGTTGCCCAGGTCGGGTCGGGTATGAGCACATCATCTCCGGGATTTACGATAGACTGCATGGCGACGTAATAAGCGTGGATTCCTCCATGTGTGATCAATATTTCCGATCCCGGGTCATATGAAATGGAGTTGTCGCGTTCCAATTTGAAAGCAGCCGCCTTTCGCAATTCCAATGTGCCCTGACTGGGCGCGTAATGAGTTCCCCCATCGTTTAAGAATTGTGAGGCCGCATCGATTATTGATTGCGGAGTGGAGAAATCCGGATCACCTACTTGAAGTGCGATGACTTTTTTGCCGGCTGCCTTGAAAGAAATGATTCGGTCATTCAAGGATACAGTGGGAGATTGGCGAATTAATTCGAATTGAGAGTTCATTTCATCTCCGGTAATGTTCGGGCTATTATACTGCCGATTACATTGACGGCCTTCAGGCCCGGTGGTATAACTGCGTCCATTATGAAAACCGGATTGTTTTACATGGATATGACTACGACTTACCCCCGATACTCTCGTGGGGCTGTGGTGTTTCGGGTGGATTAGCACCCGCACAGTCTGGGCTAACCCAAAGCTCCACGATAATCGTGGGGTTTTTTTTATATCAAAAGGAGATAGTAGAATGCCACACTCCAGGACATTGGTTATGAAATTCGGAGGCACCTCGGTCGGGTCTGCGCAGGCCATGTCGGAGGCTGCCATGATTGTTAAGAATACCCTTGCGGAATGGACTCGAGTGGTTGTGGTTACATCCGCCATTTCCGGCGTGACCAACCTTTTACTGGATAGCGCATCACGCGCTGCAGCAGGCGACATTTCTCAACTGCCCGATACGGAAAAAAGCCTGCGCACGAGTCATGTGTCCATTGCGAATGCATTGATCCCTAAAACTGAAAAGCGTAACAAAAGCATTGCTGAAATCGAAGAGCTAGTTTCAATTTTCTCTGACCTATGCAGGGCGATCACCTTGATCGGCGAAGCCAGTCCCCGCAGCCTGGACGCGGTAGCTTCATTGGGCGAACGCATGAGTGTCCGGTTGCTGGCAGCTGCCATCGAAGAAAACGGCGTGAACGCAATTGCTCTCGATGCGAGTGAGCTGATCATTACAAACGCTCATTTTCAAAATGCCCATCCCGATCTCGATGCAACCACCCAGCAGACGAGAGCAAAAATTCTGCCGCTTCTGGATGCAGGGATAGTCCCCGTGGTTACCGGGTTTATCGGTGCCACATCTACCGGTGTTGTTACCACCCTGGGACGGGGAGGCAGCGATTACAGCGCTGCCATCCTCGGAGCTGTATTGCCAGCCAATGATGTCTGGATATGGACCGATGTGGATGGCGTTATGACTGCCGATCCGCGGATAGTCCCCGAAGCCCGCACGTTGCCCGAGATCACCTACAGCGAAGTGTCGGAACTCGCTTATTTCGGTGCAAAGGTGCTACATCCCAAAACTGTCCGCCCCGTTGTGGATGCGGGCATCGGGCTGCGTATTTGCAACACATTCAATCCATCGCATCCGGGCACCCGCCTGGTATCAAATTCCCAAGGGAATGGCACATCCGGAAATGGTTATATCGTTAAGGCTGTTACTGCAATTCGCCGGCAGAGACTGGTCACTATCGAAGGACGCGGCATGCTAGGCATACCTGGAGTGGCGGCTCGAGCCTTTGGAGCAGTAGCTTCAACCGGGACGAGCGTTCCGCTGATCTCGCAGGCATCCTCGGAGCAATCCATTTGTTTTGCTGTTCCAACGGAAGCGTGCGAATCAGTCCTTTTTCAGCTGGAAAGGATATTCGCCGAAGAATTGGATGAAAACGATATCGACCGGGTCTGGGCTACCGATGATATTTCGATTATTACAGTTGTTGGGGCGAAAATGCGTTCAACGCCGGGCGTGGCTGGAAAGGTATTCGGTAAACTTGGTGAGAACAATGTGAACGTACTGGCGATCGCGCAGGGATCATCTGAGGTGTCCATCTCAATGGTCGTTGAATCTGATAGGACAGAAGACGCTGTCAAAGCGCTGCATGACCTGATCATTAATTAAAGGAGCGAATTATGAATCCCATCCCCGTTGCAGTAATTGGAGCCACAGGTTCGGTAGGCCAGCGTTTTGTATCTCTTCTAGATCACCACCCCTGGTTCAAAGTGGTTGCGCTTGCTGCATCCGATCGATCCGTTGGGCAGCTTTATGGAAAAGCCTGCCGCTGGGTGCTCTCCGAGCCGATGCCGGATTGGGCACGCGAAATGATGATCGTGCCCACTGAGCCGGGAGCCATCGACTCTCGGATAGTTTTTTCAGCTCTACCGGCTGATTTGGCCAAGGAACTTGAACCACAATTTGCCAAGGCTGGTTTCAATGTTTGCTCGAATGCGTCATCCTACCGTCGGGATGAAGATGTCCCTTTGCTTTTACCGGAAGTCAACGCTGACCATATTGCCCTGGTCCGGCAGCAGCGCAAGACCCGCGGCTGGAGCGGAGCGATTCTCACCAATCCCAACTGTACCAGTACCGGGCTGACAGTCGCTTTGAAGGCTTTACAGGATGCCTTCGGGCTGCAGAAGGTATTTGTGGTTTCTCTGCAAGCCCTGTCCGGTGCAGGCTATCCGGGAGTCGCGTCCCTCGATATTGCCGATAATGTCATCCCCTTCATCGGCGGTGAGGAGGAAAAAGTAGAGTGGGAACCCCGAAAAATGCTTGGGAATCTGGTGAATAACACCATCCAGTTAGCGGAAACTAGATTTTCGGCACACACCAACCGGGTGGCTGTTATTGATGGGCACACAGTCTGTGCGTCCGTCGAGTTTTCGTCTGAAGTGACTCCCGAGCTGGCCATTCAAGCCTTGAGTTCCTACCAGGCTCCACCGGAAGCACGAGCGCTACCAAGCTCGCCCAAGCCAGTCATCCTGCTAAAGGATGAAAAAGACCGCCCCCAACCTCGTCTTGACCGGCTGACAGGAAAAGGAATGACCACTGTTGTCGGCAGGGTACGGCGCGACCCGCTATTCCACATCAAGTTCGTGGTCCTGTCTCACAACACTATTCGCGGCGCCGCGGGAGGTTCGATCTACAATGCTGAACTGCTTGTGCAGGAAGGAATGTTATGAGTGTCACACAGAATGTTGGATCTCGCATTACTTCATTACAAACCTTAATCTTGCCCTAGCAAAAAATAAAAACTAACATCGTAGTATTTATTCATACCAGGTAAACAAGGAGACCCACACCGCGACTCCGCTCCCATCGTCCACTAATATAATCAGCTTGGGATCATACTTCGTTCCAGTACCGCTTACTGCACCGAACAATAAAAGTGGTGCCACCAATAATAACCAGGGCGAGAATTTAATCAGTGAGACCAGCGAGATGGCAATCAGTCCAACGAAAGCAACAACGCCGGCGATCAGGATCAGTTTAAGCAGTGTTTCTCCGACCGAGAACAGGGTTGTTTTAAATGGTTGTAGCGAGACTTCAGTCTGGGCAGGC
>Ga0315283_10004048_pt1 | contig 12664 bp, 11 predicted proteins | sample YL17G09_0_MG_FD_204541 | JGI IMG/M metagenome (GOLD analysis project Ga0315283, IMG submission 204541) | Sediment microbial communities from Yellowstone Lake, YNP, Wyoming, USA - YL17G09_0 | ecosystem: Environmental > Aquatic > Freshwater > Lake > Sediment | place: USA: Wyoming | collected...
CCACTTCTCCCGCCAGGCCGGTGGAAATGGCGGGGTCCAGGCGCCAGTTGACGGCCTGTTCCGTGCCGGGTTCGCTGGCCGGGAAGCGCCAGGACGTCTTTCGGTGGTACTGCCCGTACAGCGACACTGGTTCCCGCATCGTGTCGGAACCCATGAAGCCGGCCGCGCGCTGGTAGACGGGGTTGGCCCGGCCCTGGAAGCCTGCATAGCTCACGGTCCTGGCGCCGGCGCCGGCCGCGGCGATCGCCGCGGCATCCTCGACGGTGTGCGCGATCGGCGCCTCGAGGTAGACGTGCTTGCCCGCCTGGATCGCGTCGAGAACGATGGCCCGGTGCAGGTGGGTCGGAGTCGCGACAACGACCGCGGGGATGTCGGCCCTGCCGAGCAGCACGCGATAGTCCGGCAGCCCGTCGGCGCCCGGGGCCCGCTCGAGCGCCGTCGCCAGGCGCGAGGGGCTGGAGTCGCAGACGGCCCCGATCTGGACGTCCGGGATCTTCTGCAGTTCGCCGATGATGGCGCGGCCCTGCCGGCCCGCCCCGATGAGACCGACCTTGATCGGCGCGGCGAGGCGGACCGGTTCGGCTGGGAGCAGGTCGGGAAGCAGGGAGATTCCCGCGAGGGAAACCGCGGTCTGGCGCAGGAAGGTGCGGCGATCACTGGGCGACATGCGTGGAAAGTGCCGTCAGCCGCTGCGGTCGGCAAGCAGTAACCAAGCCCGGCCCCGAAACCGAACCGGGGGTCAGAGCGTAGGTGTCAGCATGATGTTGCGACGATCGGTAGCACTCCTCACGCTGGCCATTGGGCTCGGCAGTTGCGGCTCGGGGTCACCCAGTGGGGTCGACGATCCGACCGCGACCATGCGCGTCCTGTTCATCGGCAACAGTCTCACCTACGCCAACGACCTGCCCTATCTCGTGAAGACCCTGGCGGATTCGGCCGGGGTCGAGAAGATGTACGTGGAGACGATCGCCGTACCCGATTACTCCCTCGAGGACCACTGGAGCGGACCGGACGCGCGCCGCGCGATCGCCAACGGCCGTTGGCGATACGTGATTCTCCAGCAGGGCCCATCCGCTCTAGAGGAAAGCCGGGTGCTGCTCCTCGACTACGCCAACCGCTTCGCCGGGGAAATCCGGAAGTCCGGCGCCAGGCCCGCCCTGTATATGGTCTGGCCGTCGCTCTCGCGAAGCGGCGACTTCGATCGGGTCAGCGAATCGTACCGCCTGGCAGCGGAGGCGGTGGACGGCGCGCTGTTTCCCGCCGGAGAAGCGTGGCGGGCAGCTTGGCGGCGCGATCCCAACCTGCCGCTCTATTCGTCCGACGGGCTGCATCCCAGTGCCGGCGGCTCATACGCCGCGGCGCTCGCGATCTTTGCCGGGATCTACGATCGCTCGCCGGTGGGGCTTCCGGCTCGTCTCGGCACTACGCTAATCGTGGCGCCCGGGGTGGCCGCGCTGCTGCAGGACGCGGCCGCGGAGGCCAGAGAGCGGTTCGGGCGACCCTAGCGGGTCATGCCACGATAGTGATCCATTCGGGGCCAAGCCCGTCAGGGCGCTGACCAAGAACCAGTGCGGCCGTGGACCAGGCATCGGCGAGCCGAGCAGACGGCCCGATCACGACAGCTCGCCGGGGCTCACCCAGGACCATGCCGGTCCGCGGATCGGTCGTCGGATGCGGGTTTCCCGGCCAGACCGCCGACACCGACATGGCCTGATCCCGCAGGCTCACCGCCGCCCCGTCACCGAGGGCCACCCGCCATTCTCCCGCCGGGGGCGTTCCCATCCCCAGGGCGCTGCTGGTGCCCCCGTGCAGGAAGGCGTTCGTCACGCCGTGATCGCGGAGCACCCGTGCCGCCAGGTCGATCGCGTGTCCCTTGGCGATGGCGGCCAGGTCCAGCCGAGCCCCGGGAGCGGAAAGGCTGATCGTTCTGGCCACCGGGTCGAGCACCACGGCGGCCATGCTGCGATCCGGGGTGGTCGGGTCGAACGCCCCACCCGATGCGTTCCAGACCGCCACCGCGTCGGTGAACAAGGCGAACGTGTCCCGGTCGAGCGGCACCGGTCTCTCGAAAGCCGTCCGGCGGATATGACTGAGGAGACTGGCTTCGTCGAAGCGGTTGAACCGCTGGTGGCAGAGCTCAATCTCCTCGAGGGCCGCCTCACCCGCCGCCCGGAGCCGGTGGGGATCCTCCGCCGGGAGCACCAGCTCGAAGCGGGTGCCCATGGCCTCCAGCGCGAGGGTCAGCGGCTCGAGTACGATCAGAGCTTCCGGACCTTCAGGGACTGCGGGTCGAACTCGAACGCGCCGCCTTCCCACATCGAGCGGGTCGCCAGGTCCACGATCACCATCACCTTGGCGCCGAGTTCGACCGGGCTGGGCGACGGTTCGCGCGTCCGGATGCATTCGAGCCACTTGAGCCGGAGGGCGTCCTGGTCGTCCCCATGGTCCTCGCCGGTGACCGTGCGCTCGTCCACCTCGTTGGCAAAGAGCTGCTCGGGTACCAGTTTCGTCGTCCGGCCGTCGAGGTAGAGGTTGGCCTTATGGCCCCGGATCAGGGTCTCGAGCCCGCGCTCGTTGGCCGTGGAACCGGCCACGATCATGGTGTGTTCCTTCTCGAACTGGATGGTGAGGTTCACCTGGTCGTGGTTCTCCATCACCTTGTCCACGTAGTGGCCGCCGGCGGCGACAACGCGGGTCGGCCAGCCGAGGTCCATCGCGAACAGGAGCGGGGTGATCTTGTGGACCAGCAGGTCGCCGATGATGCCGGTCGAGTAGCGACGGTAGCGACGCCACCGGGCGTAGACTTCAGCGTCCCACGGGGCCTTTCCCAAGGGCCCGCACCAGGCGTCCCAGTCGAGGTTCACGCCCGGCTGCCACGCCGGGTCGATCCCGTAGTAGAGCCATTCGCCGTCCTTGGAATTCCGGCAATAGCTGGTCTGGCTCCACACCGGTTTCCCGATTGCGCCCTCGGCGATGAGCTTCTTGGCCTCCACCGTGCTCGGCGACATCACGTACTGGGTGCCGACGTTCGCAATCGCCGCCGGGTTCTCCGCGACGACCTTCCGGAGCCGCAGCGCGTCCTTGAGCCGGAGCGTCATCGGCTTCTCGACGTAGACATCCTTGCCGGCCAGGATCGCGTCTTCGGCCATCCGGGCGTGCCAGTGCTCCGGTGAGGCGATCAGCACACCCTGGATGTCCTTCCGCGCCAGCAGGTCGGGGTAGTGGGTGAAGGTATCGATGCCGGGGCCCTGGACCGCCTCGGCCTTCTTCTTGGCCTCCATCAGCCGGGGCTGGCAGACGTCCGCGAGCGCCACGACCTTCACGTTGGCGCGGCCTTCCTTGGCGGCCGTCACGAAGGATTCGAGGTGACCGGTGCCCATGCCGCCGGTGCCGATCAGGCCGATCCGGACCGGCTCGTCAGGACGAAGGGGCGTGCGGGGCAGCGCCCGGGGGACCGGACGCGGGTCCGCGAGCAGCTCCTCGACCGGGACGGTGAGCGCGGCGGCAACGCCGGCGGAGGTGCGCAGGAAGTCGCGGCGCGACGTGGTGGACATCGAAGCCTCCTGATGGATGTGACGGCTAGAGCTCGGCGCGAACCCGCTCGAGCAGCTCCAGCGTTTCCCGAATCCCTTCGCGTTCCGGCAGCCGGTCGCCCTCGTATTCGATGCCGACCCAGCTGTGGTACTTGGCATCGAGGACGATCCGCATCAACCGGTGGTAGTCTTTGGTCGTCTCTTCGCCCTGGCCGTCGAAGTCGTGGGACTTGGCGCTCACCGCCTTGGCGTACGGCATCATGTCCTTGACGCCCTGATAGCGGTCGTAATCGTAGAAGTTCCCGAAATCGGGCAGGGTCCCGCACCGCTTGTGCTGCACCAGCTTCATCACCCCGACCAGCCAGTCGCCGTGGGAGGAGAGTCCGCCGTGGTTCTCGACGATGACGTTGATCCGGTACTGGTCGGCGAACTCGCAGAGGCGGCGCAGTCCGTCGGCGGCGAGCCGCTGCTGTTCCTCGGGGGTGCCGTCGCTGGCGGCGTTCACCCGGATGGTGGCACAGCCCAGCGTCCTCGCCGCCTCGACCCATTGGTAATGGTTCTCGACCGCCTCCGTGCGCTTGGCGGGGTCGGGGTCACCCAGGCGGCCCTCCCCGTCGCACATGATCAGGTGCTGGTAGACGCCCTGGTCGTCAGCGCGCCGGTTCATCTCCGCCAGGTAGGCGGCGTCTTTCGCCTTGTCCTTGAAGAAGCTGTTGACGTACTCGATGGCCTCGATACCGTAGTCCTGGCGGGCGACGCCGGCAAAATCAAGATGGTCGATCTCCCTGGTGCCGAGCGCCCGGTGAAGCGACCACTGGGCCAGCGATATCTTGAAGGGCGCTTTCGGGCGCGGCCAGGGAAGCAGGGCGGCGGCGCCGAGGCTGGCGGCGCCGGCGGCGAGGAACTCCCGGCGCGGAATCGATTCAGGCATGTAGGTTCCCGTCGTGGTGTGCGGCCAGCACAACCGGCAATTCGTATAGTATACCGTCGTCCCCTGACTCGCGACCCGTGGCTCATGACCCGTCTCGGCGTCTGTTCCTGGTCTCTCCAGCCCGAGTCCGCGGGGGAGCTGGTCGCGCAGGTGCGGGAGACGGGACTCTTGGCGGTCCAGCTGGCCCTCGACCCGGTTCGCCGGGCGGAAATGCCCCTGCCAGGGCTGCGGTCCGCGCTGGCCTGGGCCGGCGTCACGGTGGTATCCGGCATGATGGCCATGGCGGGCGAGGACTACTCGACGCTCGAGGCTATCCGCCGTACCGGGGGGATCGTTCCGGATGCCACCTGGGAGGCGAACCTCGCCGCCGCGCACGCCAATGCCGTGGTGGCGGAGCGGCTGGGCCTGCGGCTGGTCACGTTCCACGCGGGCTTCATCCCCCACGACGCCGGCTCGCCGGGTTTCGCCGTGCTGCTGGACCGGGTCAGGCGGATCGCGGGTGCCTTTGCCGAGCGGGGCATCCGGGTGGCCCTCGAAACCGGCCAGGAAACCGCCGCTGCCCTGCTCGACCTGCTCCGTGGGCTGGACACCGCGGGCATAGGAGTCAACTTTGACCCAGCCAACATGATCATGTACGGGATGGGAGATCCGATCGCCGCGTTGCGGGCGCTGGCGCCGCACGTGGTACAGCTGCACGTCAAGGACGCCCTGCCGGCCCGCCACCTGGGCGAATGGGGCACCGAGGTGCCCGTCGGTGAGGGCACGGTGGATTGGCAGGCGCTCTTCGGCGTCCTCCGCGCGAAAGGAATGGCATTGGATCTCGTCATCGAACGTGAGGCGGGGGGTCAGCGGATCCTCGACGTCCGGACCGCGGCCGCCCTGGTCCGGGCGCATGGGTCCGCGGCTTGATCGGCGTCGCCATCGTCGGGTTCGGCGTCATGGGACGGCGACACGCCGAAGGATACGTCCGGGCCGGCGCGGCCGGCCTGCCGTGCCAGATCCTGGCGGTGTGCACTCGGTCCGTCGGCGGCCGGGCTATGGCCTCCGGTGGCAACCTCGCGCAGCTGGCCGGTGACGTGCCGTTCGATGCGGACCAGGTCCGCTTCACGATCGACCTTGACAGTGTGCTGGAGGACCCGGCCATTCAGGCGGTGAGCATTTGCACCTGGACGGACTCGCACGTGGAGCTGGCGTTGCGGGCGGTAGCGGCTGGGAAGCATGTGCTGGTGGAGAAACCCCTGGCGATCCGGGCGGAGGCGATGGCGGCGCTCGTGCCCGTGGCCGCTTCGGCCGGCACCCTCTGCGTGCCGGCCATGGTGATGCGCTGGTGGCCGGGCTGGCCGTGGCTCCGGGACCAGGTGCGGACCGGGACCTTCGGGCAGGTGCGGAGCGCCACCTTCCAGCGGCTGGGCGTCCAGCCCGACTGGGCGGCGTTCTATCCGGACCTGCCGCGATCCGGGGGCGCCCTCACCGACCTGCACGTGCATGATGCCGACTTCGTCCGCTGGTGCCTCAGCGATCCGGGGGAAGTCTTCTCGACCGGCACGATCAACCACCTGAGCTCGATCTATCGCTACGGCAGCGGCCCGCCGCATGTGATGGCGGAAGGGGGCTGGGTGCGTTCCAAGGGGTTCCCGTTCCGGATGCGGTACACGGTCGAGTTCGAGGACGCGGTCGCCGACTTTGACGTCACCCGTGACCCGGCGGTGCTGCTGTCCCGAAACGGCGAGACGGTGCCGGTGGTGCTGACGAAGGAGAATCCGTACGACGCGGAAGTCCGGGACTTCGTGGCGGGAATCCTCGAGGGCCGTCGAGAACTGCGCGCCACCGTGGCCGACGCATACCAAACGGCGCGCCTGCTCGACGCCGAGCGGGAGAGCCTGTCCACCGGTGAGCCGGTGGTCCTCTCCCTGCCCACGCCGGATCGCCTCACATGAATCTCTGGCAGATTCTCCGGCGGTGGCGCTGGCCGGTGGCCGTGGCCCTCGGTCTGGTGGTCATCGAGCAGGTGGCCTGGATCGCCGAACCCAGCGTCTTCGGGCCGGTCATCGACGGGATGGTGGACATGACGGTGGCGCGGCTCGAAGGGAAGCCGCTGCCGCTGCCGATGGTGCCGCTGGTCATCTGGATCGGGGTCTTCCTCCTCAACTCCGGCGTGGGCGCCATCCGGCGCTCGGTGGATCAGCGCATCTACCTGAGCATGTACGCCGACGTCGCGGCGGATGTGTCACGGAGCTCCAACGCGCGCAACCTCTCACTGTCCCAGACCACTGCCCGCGGCCAGCTCTCCCGCGAGTTCATCACCTTCCTGCAGTATCGCGTTCCCGAGGTGTTCGAGCAGATCATCAACGTGTTCGGCGCGCTCGTCGGCATGGCCGTCTTCGACTGGAAGCTCTCGCTCGCCTGCGGGATCGTCGGCTTTCCGCTGCTGCTGATCAACTGGGTCTATGCCACCAAGGTCTCCAAGCTCCAGGCAGCCATCCACGACCGGCTCGAAAAGGTCTACGAAGTCTTCGAGACCAGGGACCCCGAACAGGTGCGGGCGTACTTCAAGGCGCTCGCGGGCCCCCAGCAGACGGTGGCCAACTGGGGCGCCGCCTCCTTCGCCCTGGTGCGTTTCTTCCTGCTCGGCATCTTCCTCGTCGTGCTCTGGGTGGCGATCGACCTGGACGACTTCACGACCGGCAATCTGTACACCACCGTGGCCTATCTCTGGACCATCGTGAGCTCCACCGAATACCTGCCGGAACTGCTCGAGAGCTGGAGCTCGCTCCGGGACATCTCGGCGCGGATCCGGGCGGTCGATTGATGGATCCGTCTTCGCGACACGGGAGGGTAGATTCTCTCCGATCAACCCTGCACCCCCATCCGGCCTGACCATGCCCAAAGAGCGTCTTGGCGTTGGCTTCATCGGCAGCGGCTTCAACGCCCGTTTCCACATGCTTTCCTGGACCGGGGTGCGAGACGCTGACGTGCTCGGCGTCTGGAGCCCGAACCGGAAGAACGCTGAGTCCGCGGCGGGCTATGCCCGCAGTCTCGATATCGGCAGGGCCAAAGCCTACCGCTCGATCACCGAGATGGTGGCTGATCCGGCCATCGACGCCATCTGGCTCTGCGGGCCCAACCAGGCTCGGATCGAGAACGTGGAGGAGCTGACGGACACGGTCCTCCGGGGCCGGGGCACGCTCAAGGGGATCGCCTGCGAGAAGCCGCTGGCGCGGAACGTGGCCGAGGCGAAGCAGGTGCTCCGGCTGGTGACGCGGGCCGGCCTCGTCCATGGTTACCTCGAGAACCAGCGGTTCGCGCCGCAGGTCGAACGGGGGCGTGCCCTGCTCTGGGCCCGTGGCGCCGTGCTCACCGGCCGGCCCTATCTGGCGAGGGCGGCGGAGGAGCACAGCGGCCCCCACATGCCGTGGTTCTGGAACGGCCGACTGCAGGGCGGCGGCGTGCTCAACGACATGATGTGCCATTCCGCTTTGGTGGTGCGCCACCTGCTGACCCGGCCCGGGGAGTCGCTCACCACGGTCAAGCCGGTCCGGGTGACGGGTCACATCGCCAGCCTCAAGTGGTCGCGGCCCGAGTACATCAAACGGTTGAAGCAGGCCATGGGGCCGACGGTGGACTATGCCCGGGCGCCGGCCGAAGACTTCGCCAGCGTGCACCTCGAGTTCGAGACGGCCGACGGCCAGACGGTACTGGGCGAGGCCACAACGTCGTGGAGCTTTGTCGGGGCGGGCCTTCGGCTCTCCGCCGAACTGCTCGGTCCGGAGTACTCGCTCAAGTGGGACACGCTCGACAGCGGGCTCAATCTCTTCTTCAGCCGCGAAGTGCGGGGCCGGGCGGGTGAAGACCTGGTCGAGAAGCAGAATGCCGAGATGGGGCTGATGCCGGTGGTGGCGAACGAGGCGGTGGCCTACGGGTACGAGGCCGAGAACCGGCATTTCGTGCGGGCGTTCCTGGGCAAGGAAAAGCCCCTGCTGACCTTCGACGACGGGCTCGACGTGGCCCGGATCCTGATGGCGGCCTATCTGAGCGCGGAACAGGGCAAGACAGTCAAGTTCCCGCCGGCTGGTCTCGATCGATTCGTTCCCGCGGTCGCCAAGGGTACCTGGAGACCGAGATGAACAAGTCCGCGATGGGCCGGCTGTCCCTGATGATGTTCCTCCAGTACGCGGTCTGGGGGGCATGGCTTCCGTTGGCGGCGCGGTATCTGTCGGCCAGCACCGCGGAGGGCGGCCTGGGCTTCACCGGGTCGCAGATCGGCCTGATTCTGGGCCTGGCCGGTTCCATCGGCGCCATCGCCTCGCCGTTCATCGCGGGGCAACTGGCCGACCGCTACTTCAACACCGAGCGCTTCCTGGCCTTGCTGCTGGCCATCGGCGGGGTGATCAAGTGGGTCACCTCGACGCAGACTGGGTACCCGGCGTGGCTCGGGCTCTCGATTGCCTATGGCGTCGTCTACATGCCCACGCTGGCGCTGTCCAACTCGATGGCCTTCGCCAACCTGAAGGACCCGGACGGACAGTTCCCCAGGGTGCGCGTCTGGGGCACCATCGGGTGGATCGCGGTGAGCTGGATCTTCCCGATGATCTACCTCCAGACCAACCTGCGCTTCGGTTGGATGCCGCCATTCCTGACCGGGCCCGAGCTGCCCAATGTGACCCACCGGCTGGCGGATTCGCTGCGATTTTCGGCGATCATCTCCTGGGCCTACGCGGTCTATTGCCTGTTCCTGCCCCAGACGCCGCCCCGGAAGGATGCGGTCGAGTCGCTCGCCTTCGCCAAGGCGTTCCGGCTGCTGAAGGAGCCATCCTTTGCCGTGCTCGTGGCCGCCAGCCTGCCGATCAGCATCATCCACCAGATCTACTTCCTGCAGACCCCGCCGTTCTTCTCGCACCTGGGCCTGCTCGACAGCCAGATCGGGCCGGCGATGACGATCGGCCAGTTCAGCGAGATCGTGGTGATGGCGCTGCTGGGCTGGTTCCTGACCCGGTTCGGCTTTCGGGCCGTGATCACGGTGGGAGCCTTCGCCTACTTCATCCGCTATCTGATCTGGAGCCTGCCGTCGCTGCCCGTGGCGGTGCTGATCTCGAGCCAGGCGCTGCACGGCATCTGCTACGCCTGCTTCTTCGCCGGGGCCTACATCTACACCGACCGGGTCGCCCCGCCGGACGTGCGCCACTCGGCCCAGACCGTCTTCGGCATCCTGATTCTCGGTGGCGGGCCCGTCATCGGCGGGTTGCTGTCCGGCATCCTGCAGGCGCGGTACACGCTGGCCGGCGGCGGGGTGGACTTTGCCTCGCTCTGGCGCGTGGTCGCCTTCATCGGCCTGGTCACGGCGATCGGGTTCGTCACGTTCTTCCGCGAGCGGGTTCGACGGGTCGCCTAGCCAGCACCAACCACGCTGCGCGAGCAGCCAACCGTGAGCAGTCTCTCTCGAGGTGAAGCCATGTTCCGATCCACCACTCCGGCGATGCGCCGCGCGGCCCTGCGGGGGATGTCGTGCCTCTTCCTGGCCACGCCGCTGTTGGCCCAGCAGCCGCTCACCGTCGGACCGATCACGGCGCGGCCCGGCGAGAAGGCATCCGGGTACCTGGAGGTCCCGGCTGGGGTGGACGCGGCCACGCGGATTCCGATCACGGTGGTGCGGGGCGCCAAGCCCGGTCCGACGCTCGCCCTGATCGGCGGCACGCACGGCTCCGAGACCGCGCCCATCATCGCCCTCCAGCGCGTCCGCGCGATGGTGGACCCCGCCCAGCTCAAGGGCACGCTCCTGATCGTGCACATCGCCAACCTGCCATCGTTCCTGGGCCGGACCATCTACTACAGCCCCGTGGACGGCAAGAACCTGAACCGCGTCTACCCCGGGAAGAAGGAGGGCACCGTCTCGGAGCGGATCGCCTTCGCGATCACCAGCGAGATCATCGAACGGGCCGACTACCTGGTGGACATGCACGGGGGCGACGGCAACGAGTCCCTCCGGCCGTACACCTACTGGAACAAGCTGGGCCTCGACGAGGCGGTGGACGCCAAGGCCCGCGACATGGCACTCGCCTGGGGCCATGATCACATCATCATCGACACCACCCGCACCAAGGATCGGGAAAAGTCGCTGTACACGCAGAACACGGCCCATATCCGGGGTAAACCCGCCCTGACGACCGAGACCGGGGCGATGGGCCTGGCCTCCGAGGACATGGTGCAGCGGAACGTGAACGGGGCCTTCCGGATGATGCGCTTCCTGGGGATGCTGCCGGGGCCGGTCGAGAAGGTGGAGGCGCCGGTCTGGCTGAGCCGCTACGAGGTGCTGACGAGTCCGGAGACCGGCACCTTCCACGCCACCGTCGAGTCCGGTACCACGGTCTCGAGCGGCGCGGTGATCGGCTATGTCAACGATCCCTTTGGCTACCGGCTCGCGGAGGTACGGTCGCCATTCGATGGGGAAGTGATGTACGTGATCGGGACGCCGGCCATGAACAAGGGCGAGCCGGTGGCCATGGTGGCCCAGCGATAGGTTACTTGGCCAGGGTGCTGTTCAGGTAGGCAGGATCGTCGGTGACGTCCCGCTCGACCCAGGGCGCCAGCCAATCCGGCAGGGCGGGCACCAGATCTTCCGACGGCAGTTCCACCTCCGCCAGCACCAGGGTGCGATCGGTGAAGTCGTCGATTTCCCAGACGAGGTCGCCCGCCGCGATCCGGTAGCGGTGCTTCGTCACCCGGTGCCCTTCCGTCAGCGGCCAGAGGGCCTCGAAGATGGCCTCGGTGGTGAGATCCTCGAATTCCTGCCGCACGACGCCCATCCCCAGCTTGACCGTCCGGTAGCAGCGCACTCCGTCCGGCGACCGCACTCGACGGACCCGCTCGCGGACCTGCTCGCCGGGCAGGTATCCCTGTTCGAGTTCCAGCGGCACCTCCGAAGTGACTCGGTCGGGCAGTCCCCGAAGCAGGTATTTCCGCTCGATCTCCACCGCGGGCGCGCCGGTCTTGGCCAGCGAATGGGTGATGGCCGCCAGGGGCTGCAGCAGGCGGGCCTGCCGCTGGCTCATCCAGTCACGCGCGAAGGTGCGCCAGGCGTCCTCCCGCCGGCGCTGGACGGCAGTCGCCAGGGTGATGAGCCCCGGCATCGGGTCCCGGCGTCGCTCGCGCCGCAGCGCGGCCCGGTCGAGGACGCCGCTCTCCCTCACCGAGCGGGCCACCCGCTGTCCCCGCTCCAAGGCGGCCACCTCGATGGCCTCCGCGATCATGTGGGCGGCCACGTCCGCGTCGTGCATCTCGCCCAGCAGGTCCTGGAGCAGCCTGAACTCGTTGATCAGGGTGCCGGCAGGCGGGAGCGCCCCGGCCAGCGGCTCGAGCAGGTAGCGCACCCGCTTGCCGGTGATCCGCGCCTCGTGGGCTTCGGGCTGGTCCTCGATGGCATGCACCTGGGCCAGGTGATGGTCGTATTCCGCCGCCAGGCGCCGCAGCAGTCCGGCTGTGGCCTGACCGAGGGTGGGGCCGGCGGCGCTGCCAAGGCGCGAGAGGGTCACGATCCGTCGTTCCACGGCGTCGGTCAGGTCCGCGAGATTGGCCTCGATCGCCTGGTGCGCCGCCTGGTCGGCCTGGCGTCGGGCTTCGGTCAGGCGTCCGACCAGCCAGCGCAGTCCTACCTGGTCCCGGGGGCGCACCTCGTCGCGCCGGGTCTTCAGCCAGTCGAGCTTGACCTCGATGTCCCGGCTGGCGTTGGTGGCCCGCGCCAGCCGGCGGAGACCCCGGCGCAGCCGCCGGGGGAAGGCGCCTTCCACGACGTCACAGTAGACCCGGATCAACGACCGGAGCCGGCGGAGGGCGACCCGGAAGTCATGGAGCGCCTCGTCGTCTTCGCGCCGGGCCAGTCGCTCGCGGGCGGCCCGGAGGCTATTGAGGCGGTCCTCCAGGAGCGCGGCGATGCCCGGCGCCGCCGGATGGGCCAGGGCGCCGGGCGTGAAGAGAGCCTCGAGAACGAGATCGCGAGCCATGGGGGATTCTATCCGCTCCGAGATGCCGGCCACAACCGCGTTGACTTTGGCCGGACCGCAGGTACGATTTCCAACATGCAAATCGACGACATCATCGCCCAGGCCAGGAAGATCTCACGACCCCACCGGGTCCGCGACGGCAAGGAGTTCCGGCTCCGGAAGATGGACCCGGCGGACATGGGTGGACTCGGGGCCGAGGACAAGCC
>Ga0315283_10004050_pt1 | contig 12663 bp, 13 predicted proteins | sample YL17G09_0_MG_FD_204541 | JGI IMG/M metagenome (GOLD analysis project Ga0315283, IMG submission 204541) | Sediment microbial communities from Yellowstone Lake, YNP, Wyoming, USA - YL17G09_0 | ecosystem: Environmental > Aquatic > Freshwater > Lake > Sediment | place: USA: Wyoming | collected...
CCATCGCTCGGTACACCTGCGCGGCGGAACGGGCGGTCGAACCGGGTGCAAACCGTTCCAGCAACCGGCCGGTGAATCCCGGCACGACGCCGAGGGTTCCACCGTCAAGTCCGGCCACCGGGTCTGCGGAGGTTTCCACCACGGCGGCGGTGCCGTAATAGCGCAACCCGGCGGCATAGATGTTGGCCAGCAGGGTGATCGTCGGGTCGCTGGTCGCGCCCACGGTCAGGACGGCTGCCGGTGCGGGCGTGCCGCAACCGGCCACCGGTGCAGTCAGCACAGTCAACGCAGCCAGTGCGGCCGCCGCTGACCGGCGACGCGCTATCGGCCTCATCGCCGAACCGCTCACTCCTCGCCGGCGGCCGCGGCCACCGCGGGCCCGACCCGTGGGTCCAGCGGGCTCGGAACGATATGGTCCGCCGCTAAGACGATGGGGATCGAGTCCAGGCCACCGAAAGCCTTGAACAGCGCGATCTTTCCCGCGCTGACAGTCATCCCGTCGATCATCGCCGGCGCGCTCAGATCATGCCGAGTTCGGTGACCGCGTCGCGTTCGTCGGCCAGTTCGGCGGTGGAGGCATCGATGCGGCTCCGGGAGAACTCGTCGATCGTGAGGCCTTCGACGATCGACCAGTTGCCGTCCCTGGTGGTTACCGGGAATGACGAGATCAATCCCTCCGGCACGCCGTAGGAGCCGTCGGATACGACCGCCATCGACACCCAGTCACCGGCAGGCGTGCCGAGCAGCCAGTCCCGCGCGGCATCGATCGTCGCCGAGGCGGCAGAGGCGGCAGAGGAGGCTCCGCGCGCGTCGATGATCGCCGCGCCGCGCTTGGCGACGGTGGGAATGAAGTAGTCCTGCACCCAGGCCTGATCGTTGACCACTGCGGCTGCGTTCTTCCCGCCGACCTCGGCGTGGAACAAATCCGGATACTGGGTGGCCGAGTGATTGCCCCAGATCGTCATCTTCTTGACGTCGGTGACCGCCGCGCCGGTCTTGCGGGCCAGCTGCGAGATCGCCCGGTTGTGATCGAGGCGGGTCAGTGCTGAGAACCGTTCCCGCGGAATAGCCGAGGCATTCGTCATGGCGATCAAGGCGTTGGTGTTGGCCGGGTTGCCGGTCACTCCGACGCGGATATCGTCAGCGGCGACCTCACCCAGCGCCTTGCCCTGGGCGGTGAAGATCGCGCCGTTGGCCTCCAGCAGGTCCCCGCGTTCCATGCCCGGGCCGCGCGGGCGAGCGCCGACCAGCAGGGCCAGGTTCACGCCGTCGAAGATCTTGGTCGGATCGGCACCGATCTCCACGCCGGCCAGCGACCCGAACGCGCAATCGTCGAGCTCCATCACCACACCCTCGAGTGCCTTCAGGGCGGGTTCGATCTCGAGCAGTCGCAACTCGATCGGACGGTCGGCGCCGAGCAGAGCACCGCTCGCCAGCCGGAACAGCAGGCTGTAGCTGATCTGACCGGCGGCGCCGGTGACGGCGACTTTGAAGGGCGCTGTGCGCACGGGAGTGCTCCTTGCTGGGGGCCGGGCTGGAAACGGGGAAAGCTGCGCCCAAAAATCTAGCGCACCCCGTCCGACCGGGAATCTCCGGTCCGGTGGGCTCGGGGCCGGTAGCCGGCTCCGGGCCCACCCGGCCGCTGAGTCCCAGCTGTACCTGAGCTAGTTCGGACGAGCGCGTAACATCACCGACGACCCGAGACCGGGGCCCTAACAGTGGCGGGGAGGACGTTGCCATGGCGCAGTTTCAAACTCGCCCACCGATACTTCTCGAAGTGAATCTGATTCACAATCCTGACCCCGAGCCGGACGTCGCGACGGTGTCGGAGACCGTGGTCGACTGCGCGGTGTATTGCGACGGCGAGCGTCTGCCCGGTACCTACACCCACCAGACTGCGCTGGCCGAGGTGCGCAAACTCGAACAGGGTGGCCTGCGGCCCTTCGTCTGGATCGGGCTGCACGAACCGGACGCCGAACAGATGCAATCGGTCGCGGAGGTCTATGGCCTTCACCCGCTGTCGGTGGAGGACGCGGTGCACGCCCACCAGCGGCCCAAGGTTGAACGCTACGACGACATCCTGTTCCTGGTCCTCAAGACGGTGAAGTACGTGCCGCACGAATCGATGGCACTGGCCCGCGAAATCGTTGAGACCGGCGAGATCATGGTGTTCATCGGACCTGACTTCGCCGTCACGGTCCGGCACGGAGACCACACCGGGCTCGCGGTGGTTCGCCGGCAACTCGAGGAGAACCCCGACCGTCTCAAACTGGGTCCGCCCGCGGTGATGCACGCTATCGCCGACCACGTCGTCGACTCGTACCAATCGGTTTCCGAAGCGATGGAGGCCGACGTCGACGCCATCGAGGAGGAGACCTTCTCGCCTGGGCGCAGAACCGACATCGAACCCATCTATCTGCTCAAGCGTGAAGTCGTGGAACTGCGCAGAGCGGTCTGGCCCCTGACCGATGCGCTGGCGAGAATGCAGACCGACTATCAAGACCTGCTGCCCAAGGAAATCCGGCGCTACATGCGCGACGTCGCCGACCACCAGACGATAGCGGCCGATCTCATCGCCAGCCACGACGAGATGCTGACCTCGCTGGTGCACGCCGCGCTGGCCCGCGTCGAACTCCAACAGAACCTCGACGTGCGCAAGATCTCGGCGTGGGTGGCGATCGCCGCCGTTCCGACCATGATCGCGGGAATTTACGGGATGAACTTCGAGAACATGCCGGAGTTGGCGTGGCAGTGGGGATATCCGGCGGTGCTACTGCTGATGGCGACGGTGTGCGGAAGCCTGTATTTCACCTTCCGGCGCAACCACTGGCTGTAGCGGTTCGGGGTCGACCGCTACTGCGGCGACGACGCCGGCCGCCGCGGATCGAGCACGTCGACGCGATCGTCGGCCCACGCCTGACGCAGTGCCTCAGCACCTTTGAGCCGGACCCAGGCCGCCTCGGTCTGGGTGATCGGCACCGCGGAAAGGAAGCGAACTGGATCGCGCGGCGGCTCCAGTGGCAATTCGGGAATCTCCGAAAGACCCAGTAGCACAGCGGTGAACGGCGCGCCGTCCCACAGTGGGCCGGACAGGTCCACCAGCGCACCGGCATCCAGCACCACCCCATCGACCGCCGGCGTCGCGGCCAACACCGCCAGGCTGCGGGCCAGACCGGCCCCCGGAGCTCCGGCCCGCAGGCTTAGCGCAATCTCCGCTCGCGGGCCACGGATCGGATCGGTTACCGCCGCCGAACCGTCGGCCATCGGATAGCGCGAGCACCCCACGGTCACATAGTGGAACAGGCTCTCCGATCCGACGCGGAGGTCGGGGCCGAATCGCAGCACATCAATGCGCTCGACGCCGAGGAAGGTGACGTTGGCACCGTCAGGTTCGGTGTCAATGCCAGCAGATTCGAAATGCTTGCGCAGGTGATCTCGCACCGCGGCGGGCAAATCGTTCACTGCGCCAGTGCGCTCAGTCCGGTATCAGCGTCGAAGACGTTCAATCGGGTGGTGTCCAGCGCCAACTCGACCGGTTCGCCCGTCCTGGCGCTTGACTCAGCCGAAACCCTTGCCACGAAACGGTTCTCGCCGAAACCCGACCCGTCGCCCGCTTCGGTAGCGAGTTCCGCCAGCTGCGTCGAGCGCACGCCGACGCCGCCGGTGGAGAAGTACACATACTTGTCCGCGCCCAACGACTCGACCAGGTCGGCGGTGACACCGAGGGTCAGATACCGAGATCTTTCCTTCGCGTCGATCAGCGTGGCGTCCTCGAAGTGTTCGGGGCGCACACCCACGATCAGGTTCGTGATGCCGGCATTGCGGGCCAGCACGCTGCGTAGCGTGCCATCGAGCGATACCTGGCCGATCGGCAGTCGCAAGCCTGTTTCGGTCAGCGTTGCCGGGAAGAAGTTCATCGCCGGAGAGCCGATGAAGCCGGCGACGAACAGGTTGGCGGGGGTGTTGTATAGCTCCGCCGGGGTGCCGATCTGCTGGGCTTCGCCGGCCCGCAGTACCACCACTCGGTCACCGAGGGTCATCGCCTCGGTCTGATCATGGGTGACGTAGACGGTGGTGGTGCCCAGCCGGTTCTGCAACCGAGCGATCTCGCCGCGCATCTGCACCCGCAACTTCGCGTCGAGATTGCTCAACGGCTCGTCCATCAGAAACACCTTGGGCTTGCGCACGATCGCCCGCCCCATCGCAACCCGCTGGCGCTGACCGCCGGAGAGTTGAGAGGGCTTGCGGTCCAACAGGCCGGTCAGATCGAGGACGGTGGCGGTCTCGGCGACCCTAGCCTCGATCTCGGATTTGCCCATCTTGGTCAGGGTGAGCGGGAAGGCGATGTTCTGGCGCACCGTCATGTGCGGGTAGAGCGCGTAGGACTGGAACACCATCGCAATGTCACGATCGCGCGGCGCCTTCTCGTTGACCCGCTGATCGCCGATACGCAGTTCGCCGGAACTGATGTCCTCCAGTCCGGCAATCATGTTCAAGGTGGTGGACTTTCCGCATCCGGACGGCCCGACCAGGATCACGAACTCGCCGTCGGCGATGGTGAGGCTGAGGTCGCGCACTCCGGTCGCGCCGTCGGGATAGATCTTGCTGACGTGGTCCAGAACAATTTCGGCCATAGAGAACCCCGCTACCCCTTCACCGCGCCGGAGGTCAGCCCGGCAACGATCTTTCGTTGGAAAATCAGAACAAAGATGATGATCGGGATGGTGATGACCATCGCACCCGCGGCGATCGATCCGGTCGGCTCCTCGAACTGCGAACTGCCGCTAAAGTTTGCGATCGCTACCGGCGCGGTGATGGCCGCCGTGGTTGCGGTCAGCGACAACGCCAGTAGCAGGTCATTCCACGCGAAGATGAACACCAGGATGGCGGCGGTGACGATCCCCGGAGCGGCCAGCGGTGCGATCACCCTGCGGAACGCCTGAGCCGGAGTAGCACCGTCCATCTTGGCGGCCTTCTCCAGATCTCGCGGAATCTCACGGAAGAACGCCGCGAGGATGTAGATCGCCAACGGCAGAGCGAAGGTGATGTAGGGGATGATCAGACCTAACCAGGTGTCGAACAGGCCGATCCGCCGCTCGATGTTGAACAGCGGTGTGACAAGGGAGATCTGCGGAAACATCGCGATCAGCAGAGCGGCACCGACGAGCAGTTTCTTGCCGGCGAACTCCAGTCGTGCCACGGCATAGGCCGCCATGCCGCCGATCACGACGGCGATGACGGTGGTGATCAGTCCGATGCCGAGGGAATTGACGAGCGCCGAGGTGAACACATCACCTTTGAAGATGCCCCTGTAGTTATCGAACGTAATCGACGACGGAATCAGCTTTCCGTCCTTGACCGCCTGGGTGGGCTTGAGCGACAAACTCAGGATCCACACCACCGGGAGCAGCGCGTAGACGATCACGAGGGTGTTGATGACAGCCCAACCGGCGGCGTGACGAGGTGTGACTGCCATGTCAGTGCGTCTCGCCGTCGGTTCCGGGTGCGGCCGCGCCGAACAGTCTGATGAAGACGAACGCGATGATGGCAACTGTGGCGAAGACCAGCACGCTGATCGCCGAACCCAGCCCGAGGTTGAACGCCTTGAACAGGTTGTCGTAACCCAGGATCGACACCGAGGCGGTGTCGTTGGATCCAGCCGTCAGCACGTAAATGTTGTCGAAGATCCGGAATGCGTCGAGTGTGCGGAACAGCAGGGCGACCAGGATGGCGGGTTTCATCAGTGGGATGATCACCCGGGTCAGCCGCGTCCACGCACCGGCGCCGTCGACCTCAGCGGCCTTGAGTAAGTCGTCGGACACCAATGCCAAGCCGGCCAGCAGCAGCAGCGCCATGAAGGGTGTGGTCTTCCAGACCTCGGCCCCGATGATCACCGCCAGCGACGGAATCTGCTGGGTCAGCGGGGCACTGCCATCGGGGAGCAGATTCGCCAGGTAACCCGTGCCGGGCGTCCAGGCGTAATACCAGCTGTAGGAGGCGGCGACGGTGACGATCCCGTAGGGGATCAGGATCGCGGTGCGCACCGCGCCCCGGGCGAAGATGGTGCGGTGCATGACCAGAGCCAGCGCCAGACCGAGAACGAACTCGATCGCCACTGAGATGACGGTGATGGCCAGCGTCACGAAAAAGGCCGTCCACCAGTACTTGTCGGTGAGGATGGTCTGGTAGTTCCCCAGACCGATGAACGCGGTGTCGGCGGGGCTGGCCAGGTTGTAGCGGTGCAGGCTGAGCCAGAACGCGTAGATGACCGGGTAGGCGGTGACCGCCACCATCAGGATCACCGCCGGGGCGATCAGTCGGTAGGCAAGGCGGCGCTGCGAGCGGCGATCATCGGTACCCGCGGTGGGCGCCGTCACGGGATCAGGCCTTTGCCGTCGATGGCCTTCTGCACCTGGGCGGCGAGTTCATCGGCGGTGCGCTCGGGATCGATCGACGTGATCGGCGCCAAGGTGGCTGAGATCCGCGTGGACATCGCCTGATAGTTCGGGGTCGCCGGCCGCACCGCGGCGGTGGTCAGTTGTTCGCGGATGATCGCGTACTGCGGATACTTCTTCTGATAGTCCGGGTCGTCGTAGAGCGATGCCCGCACCGCCGGCAGTCCGCCCTCGATCGAGGTGTAGCGCTGGTTGCTCTCGCTGCGGATACAGCGGATCGCCTCGAACGCCTCGGCCGGATGGCGCGTGGTGCTGGCCACCGCGAAGTTGAGACCGCCGAGGGTGACCCGCGCGCCCTGCCCGGGCGTCACACCCGGATACGGGGCGAAGGCGAACACCTGCCGACTGGCGTCGAGGGCGACCTGGAACTGCTCGTCGGTGGGCGCGAAGGTGCCCGCGTCGTTGATGGCGCCGGCAAGTTCGGGCTTGTCTGCCAGCGGTAGAAACGGCACGCCGCCCTTGACGGCGTTCTCCAGCATGGAGGCAAATACGAACGGCCAGTTGACTTCCAGCGCGGCGTTACCCGCCTCCAGTGCCAGCCGCGCGGTGCCCTCGTCGGTCTGGGTGATCGAGGGGTCCGCACCGGGCGCGGTGGCCACCGCCTTGATGATCTGCAACGCCTTGACTGTGGCCGCGCGGTGTTCGGGCGTATCGACGAGGGTGACCGTCTTTCCGTCCTCGGAGAGCACCCGACCGCCCGCGCTCTCCAGCAGAGTGTTGAACCAGACCACCAGCCCCTCGTACTGCTTGGCCTGCACCGCGATCCAACTGGGTTTGCCTTCGGCGTGCAGTCGGGTTGCATCGGCAATCATCTGATCCCAGGTCGGCGGGGGCGGAGCCACCAGATCCGGCCGGTACCACAGCAATTGGGTGTTGGTGGTGATGGGTGCGGCGTAGAGGCCGCCACGCCATCTGGCTGTTTCGAGTGGACCGGGCAAGGTGTCGGCGACGGCGTCCGCCTCGGCCAACCCGGCGGGATCGGCCGATAACGGCAGGGCCCAACCAGCCTCAGCGAACTCTGCGGTCCACACCACATCAAGGGCCATGATGTCCAGCGTGCGGTCATTACCGGTGATCCGGCGCGCCAGTTGCAGTCGCTGGTCGTCGGCACCCTTCGGAAGGCTGAACTGCTGGATCCGGAATCGTCCGCCGAGTTGTTCCGTGCAACGCTTCGCCACTGCGGTGAACGTCGCGGTCTCACCTGCCGCGGTGTAAAGGCTCACGACTCGGCCGTCGTCGGCGGTGCCACACGCCGAGGCGAGCGATGCGGCGCTGATCGCGGTCAGTGCTGCCGCGGCCACGCGCCGCCCGTACGCGCCAACGATCGTCACGACGCCCACCTTTCGCCGCTCATCACCGGTGCCCGACAGGTCACTGTAGCCGGGCGCTGGGCCGCACTCAGCTATAACCTCAAGCGCCCCAGCATGTCCCGGGCCTTTTCGGCGTTCTGCGGATCGCACAGCACGTCGTAACGCCCGGCCACCAGTTGCATGGTCGAGCTGAAATCTCTTGTCCCCTTGGACATCGCGTACGGGATCGACGAGGTGATCAGACCGAAGACGACACCGGCGATGACGCCGACGAGAAGCGACTGGGCCGGGTTTCCGAAGAATCCCAGAACCAGCCCAATGAACACACCGAGCCACGCTCCACTGAGGATTCCGCCGCCGATGACCTTGCCCCAGCTGAGCCGTCCGGTGACGCGCTCAACCTGCATCAGGTCGACGCCCACAATGGTCACCTGCTGCACCGGGAATTGGTTGTCGGAGAGGAAGTCAACCGCTCGCTGCGCCTCGGCGTAGGTCGGATATGAGCCCACCGGCCAGCCTTTGGGCGGCGTCGGCAGACCCAGGGGGCCGCGTCGCGACGGACCGGCGCTGCCGCCGGGAACCGCGCCGACATTCGGCTGCAATGGACTGGTCATGGTGTCGCTCTCCTCCGTCGATCATCGCTGACCTGCAGCGCATAGGCTAGGTTTACCGCATGACAGGTCTACCAGCATGACAGCTGGCAGCGGTGAACCCGGGGAAACGCCCCAGAACCAGGGTTGGAACCCGGACCCGGAAACCTTCGAGTACCCCGACCAGCCGGTCTACGGCGATTACCCACCTCCACCGCAGGCGTCAGGCGGGTACCCACCACCGCCGCCGGGCTTCGCGCCCCCGCCGGAATCCGGATACCCCTACCCGGTCGGCTACGGATATCCGACGCAGCAGGCCGGCACCAACTCGCTGGCCATCTTCTCGCTGGTGGCCTCGGTGGTGGGTCTGCTGTGCGGACTGGGTTCGCTGGTCGGCATCGTGCTGGGAGCGATCGCGATCAGCCAAATCAAGAGGACCGGCCAGGGCGGCTACGGCCTTGCGGTGGCCGGCATCGTCGTCGGCGTGGCGTCCCTGGTGATCAGTGTTGTGTGGATGACGACCTACGCCTTCAACTAGCCGGGCGGCACGAACCCCGGCGAAAGCCGGCTCATTCCGGCGGCTCGCCCCTTGCCCACGACCACCAGGGCCATCTTGCGGCTGGCTTCGTCGATCATCTGCTCGCCCAGCATCACCGCGCCGCGCGCGCCCCCGGCTTTCGAGGTGTGCCACTCGTAGGCCTCCAGAACCAGTTCGGCGCGGTCGTATTCGTCCTGACGAGGACTGAAGATCTCGTTGCCGGCCGCGATCTGGTCGGGATGCAGCACCCACTTACCGTCATAGCCCAGCGCCGCCGACCGCCCGGCCACCCGACGGAACGCCTCGACGTCTCGTACTTTCAGGTAGGGCCCGTCGATCGCGGCCACACCGTGCGCACGTGCGGCGACGAGGATCGTCATCAGCACGTGGTGGTAGGCGTCGCCGATGTCGTAGCCCTCGGGTTGCTCGCCGACCACCTGGGTGCGCATATTCAGACTGGCCATCATGTCGGCGGGCCCGAGCACCAGGGCCTGGACCCGCGGGGCAGCGGCGATCGCGTCGATGTTCCGCAGCCCGCAGGCATCTTCGATCTGCGCGTCGATCCCGATCCGGCCGGCCGGTAGCCCATGGCTGCGTTCCAGTTGGGTGAGCAGCAGATCCAGCGCATGCACGTGATGCGCGTCGGCGACTTTGGGCAGCACCATGACGTCGAGGTGGGATCCGGCGGCCGACACCACCTCGATCACGTCGCGATGCGTCCACGGCGTCGTCCAGTCGTTGACCCGGACGCCGCGCAACTGGCCGGCCCAACCCGGCGCGGCCAGCGCCGCGCCGACCTGAGTCCGCGCCGCCGCCTTGGCGTCCGGCGCCACCGCGTCCTCGAGATCAAGGAACACCTCGTCGGCGAGCAGGCCTTTGGCCTTCTCGATCATCGCGGGGTTGCTGCCCGGAACCGACAGACAGGTTCTGCGGGGCCGATAGCGAAAGTCCACCCGCAGGCTCCTACTCTTTGTAGTCATGGCGCCGATGAACAGGGTATACGCGGCGCGGCTGGCAGGGATGGTCGTGCTGGGTCCCGATGGCGAATCCCTGGGTCGGGTTCGCGACGTGGTGATCAGCATCGGTATTGTCCGTGAACAACCCCGTGTGCTGGGCCTCGTCGTCGAGATGACCAGCCGGCGAAGTATTTTCGTTCCGATGCTGCGGTTGACGGCGATCGAGCCGAACGCCGTCACGCTCAACACCGCCAACCTCTCGCTACGCCGGTTCGACCAGCACCCGGGTGAGGTGTTGGTGCTGGGCCAGGTGCTCGACACCCGGGTCCGGGTCAACGACCCCGAACAGGCGCAACTGGACGGAGTCGATGTCGTGGTCATCGATCTCGGCATTGAACAGAGCCGGACCCGGGACTGGCTGGTCACCCGGGTAGCGGTGCGCAGCGTGCGCCGCCTGGGACGCCGGTCGACCGTCACGGTGGTCCAGTGGCAGAACGTTGTGGGTCTCACGCCATCGGGCTTAGAGATGCCGGGCCAGGGTGTCGCGCAACTGCTGCACCAGTTCGAAGGCCGGCGCCCGGTGGAGGTGGCCGACGCACTGCGCGACCTTCCCGCCAAACGCCGCACGGAGGTCATCAACGCCTTCGACGACGAGCGGCTGGCTGACGTGTTGCAGGAGTTACCCGAGGATGACCAGACCGAACTGCTGATGGGTTTGGACACCGAGCGCGCCGCGGACGTGCTCGAGGCGATGGATCCCGACGACGCCGCCGACCTGCTGGGCGTTCTCAATCCGACCGAGGCGGAGGCGCTGCTGCGCCGGATGGATCCGGAGGACTCCGAGCCGGTGCGGCGACTTCTGAGCCACTCCCCTTACACGGCCGGCGGCATGATGACCTCCAACCCGGTGGTTCTCGCGCCCGACACTACGGTGGCCGAGGCACTCGCCCGAGTGCGCGATCCCGACCTGACCCCGGCGCTGGCGTCGGTGGTCTTCGTAGTGCGCCCGCCGACGGCAACCCCCACCGGCCGATATCTGGGCTTGGTTCATCTTCAGGCGCTGCTGCGGGAACCGCCGGCGAATCTGGTCAGCGGCATCGTCGACACCGACCTGCCCGCGCTGCCGCCCGACGCCCCGCTGGGGTCGGTGACCCGGCATTTCGCCGCCTACAACCTGGTTTGCGGCCCGGTCATCGACGAGGGAAACCACCTCCTCGGCGCCGTGACCGTCGATGACGTACTCGATCACCTGCTGCCCGACGATTGGCGGGATAGCTTCGAAGAGGGCGACACGACCGCGGAATTGCACGGCGTCGCCGGCCGGGACGCGCCATGAGCGATTCCCGCCAGCGACTGGATACCCCGCGGACGTCACGGCGGCCGTCATTGAACCTCGACTCCGACTCAGTCGGGCGGTTCAGCGAGTCGATCGCCCGGTTCCTCGGCACCGGCCGCTACCTGATGTGGCAGACCGTCCTGGTAATCGTATGGATCACCCTGAACCTGTTCGCGGTCGGCCTGCGCTGGGATCCCTACCCGTTCATCCTGTTGAACCTGGCGTTCTCAACGCAGGCTGCCTACGCAGCGCCGCTGATTCTGCTGGCCCAGAATCGCCAGGAAAACCGCGACAAGGTCGCCCTCGACGAAGACCGCCGGCGAGCCCAGCAGACCAAGGCCGATACCGAGTTCCTGGCCCGGGAACTTGCCGCGTTGCGCCTGGCTGTCGGCGAGGTCGCGACCCGCGACTACCTGCGCCGCGAACTCGAGGAGATGCGGGAACTCCTCGAGGCGTTGAAACCGCCGACCGCCGGCAAACACCCGGGCTCCGAGCGCCGGGGCAAGAGACCCCAGGGTGACAAGCTGCCATAGCCCGCCACAGGCGTCACAGCTTTAGGTATGGTGACGGGGTTCACATGCACTGAGAATGGGTACCGGGGTGAGAAGGGATACCGGGGGATGAAGCATCGGTTCGGTCGGGTGGTGAGTAGCCCCGCGTTCGGCGTTGTGGTGCTGACGCCGCTCTTGCTGACCGGGGCGGTGGCGGCCTCTCCCGGCCGGGCAGGCGTCCCGATGAGCCGAATCGATGTCACGCCCCTGGTCACGGTGGAAGAAGCCCAGCCGGCGGCGCAGGGGGTGGCAGTGGTCGCCCTGGCCAAGCCTCCGGCCGATTTCCGGATCGCGGCAACGACCGGTTTCGCGCCCCCGCCCCCGGCTGCGGTGATCAACGCCACCGGCGGCATGCGGATCCCGGGCATGGCCCTGTCGGCCTACCGCAAAGCAGAGCAAACCATGGCCACCGCAGCCCCCGGGTGCGGGGTCAGCTGGAACCTGCTCGCGGGCATCGGCCGCATCGAATCGTCACACGCCAACGGCGGCGCCACCGACGCACGCGGTACGGCGGTCCGGCCCATCTACGGCCCGACGCTGGATGGCAGCCTGCCTGGTAACGAAGTCATCGTGCAGGGCAACGTCGGCGGGCGCGCGACCTACGCCCGCGCGATGGGTCCCATGCAATTCCTGCCCGGGACCTGGTCGCGGTACGCCTCCGATGGCGACGGCGACGGCCGGGCCGACCCACAGAATCTGTTCGACGCCACCCTCTCGGCCGCACGTTACCTGTGCAGCGGTGGTCTGAATCTGCGCAACCAGGCCCAGGTGCTGACCGCGATCCTGCGCTACAACAACTCAATGCCCTATGCCCAGAACGTGCTGGGCTGGGCGGCCGCGTACGCCACCGGGGTCGCACCGGTGGACCTGCCGGCGATCAGCGGTCCGATACCCGCACTCGGCGCTGTGCATCTTGAGAACCCGGCC
>Ga0315283_10004051_pt1 | contig 12661 bp, 9 predicted proteins | sample YL17G09_0_MG_FD_204541 | JGI IMG/M metagenome (GOLD analysis project Ga0315283, IMG submission 204541) | Sediment microbial communities from Yellowstone Lake, YNP, Wyoming, USA - YL17G09_0 | ecosystem: Environmental > Aquatic > Freshwater > Lake > Sediment | place: USA: Wyoming | collected...
CAACGACCGCGAGAGGACGCCGATCAGACACGTCGCGTCGTAGACGGGCGGGTCCGAAGCGTATGCGCGGCGCCACATCACGGGAATTCCGCGGTACGTCTCTTGGTACCAGAGCCAATCGACGTCGCGTGAGCGAGATGGAGATGGGGGCCGTCCCAGTAATAAGAGCGGGTAGTCTTCCAGGAGCAGAGCGCCCTTCCGGTAATGCTCCGAAGACGTGAACCTTTTGCGAAGAGACTCGGGGAAACGTTCCATGTAGGCGTCGATGGTGAGCATGTCGGCGGCGGTGCACGGGAAGTCTTCAACTTCTACGAACTCCATCTCACAGAGCGTCTGAAAAGTCCTAAAACTCCCAAGACGCTTCAAGTACAACCCAGGCTGCGAGCCCAGAAGTTAGTGAGCGGGTTTCAATCAAGGCCCGCTCGGGAGGACACCGCGTCCTGGGGGAGCGTCTGAAAGGTCGAACACACTCTCATCGCAAATCAAGTCGAGAAACGTATTGTCAGACGCTCTGTAACGACTTGACTGCTCGCATTCACTCTCTCACGCCGCCAGAAAAAAATCAAGCGACCCGCCCTCCCAAAATAGTAGCGTGTCAGTCTCTCCTTTTCGGCGCTGGCGACACGGTACACGGTACACGGTCATCGAGAACTGCTGTTGTGAAACAGAGAGCGCCAAATCTCGGGGGTGACGTGCTGGGCCGCCGGCTCTTGCGAGGCCGCATGCGCGCCTCCACGATCGGCGGAGGCGTGCGGCGGTCGCTGCGATCCGTGTCCTCCGGCGTTGAGGACGAGCATCTTCTCCATCTTCTGCTTCCACGGCGTCTCATCGTACAATGCGTCCATCATCTCCCTGTCTCGCTCCGTGTACTGAATGCGCCAGGCTCCTTGGCACCAGGCGATCCAGGGCTTCTCCTGCATCATCAGAGCATTCAGCAGCTTGCGCTTCTTGAGCTCCTTCGAGAAGGGGGGGCTGAAGTGGCTGATGACGCACTGCTGCCCCAGCTCGAGGCGCCCTTCGAGGAAGGTGCTGACGGGAAGGAGGTTTCCGACTTCTTGGAAGAGAGAGATGCCTTCGGGAGTGCAGGGAATTTTGAGGCCGCGCTCCAGCAGCAGCGCCTGCTCGGCTTGGTGCGCCGCCGAAGTGCCGGCCTGCCTCGTGATCTCGATGACACCGCTGGCCCGCGCCTCGTCCACCACCTCGTTGAAGCTTTGGCGGAAGGAGCTCCTGAGCTCTCCGAAGAGGGACCGAAAGATCTTCTGCCCGTACATGAGAGCTCGCACGGAGACCTGCTCGCACTGTTTGGCCAATTTCGTCAACATCTGCTCTTCCTGTTGAGACAATGCGGTGTGAAGCGCCGTTTCCAGGAGAGCCACGCGGTCATCGAAGGCCGTCTGCACACGGACCAGAGCACGCTGCTGCTTGGTGTGGGACTTTCGAACGGCCAGAATGCCGCGGCTGCTGAGATGGTCCATGCGCTTCACGAGGGCGGCGCTCTGCTTGCCCAATGCCTTCTGCAACTCGACGAAGGCAGGAGCGGGTTGGCCGATGGTGTATTGGCCAGTGCGGCGGAGGCAGGGGAGCACATCGTGCAACACCCAGCGCTGGAAAGCCACGCAGTGGGGTTTGCGCGATCCGAGGACCATAGTGTAGAAACCGCTCTCATTCACCCAGATGGCCTTATTCTCGTGGTAATCTTTGGGATTGGGGGTTTTTACAAATCCGTAACAACCATCTGTTGGAAATCCCTTTGATTTCACGAGGTCTTCGAAAGACATTTTGTCATCAGCAAAAACTCTGTCCATTATATGGGATATGTTGGCTTCGCCCGTCGTCTTCATCACCGGCTTGGCCGGCATCCAGATCTCTTCCTTGCTCCCGTCGTTGTAGTGGATGAAGGGCACTCGCACCTTGTTCAGGATCAGCGTCTTGTTCATGAAGCTACAGTCAAGTGGCGGGGCTTTTCCGGAAGGAAGAGCGAGCGCCATGGCTGAAGGCACAACTTACGAAGCCTTCAAATATAAGTTTGAACGCTATGAAAAATGGCTTCGGGACATGCATATTTTGAAGCTGCTTATGGAAGTTCATAGTGAGCATCGCGTGAATGTTCACAACTATATCCTGCGAGAGTGTTTCAATAGCATGTTGCTGCCCCAGCTCGAGGCGCCCTTCGAGGAAGGTGCTGACGGGAAGGAGGTCTCCGACTTCTTGGAAGAGAGCGATGCCCTCGGCACCCGAAGGAATCTTGCGACCTCGCTCCAGCAGAGAAATCTGAGCATCATGTCATCAGGAAATACCCTGCATGATCAAAACAATCCAAGAGCGCGAAAAAATATGAATGGCTACCAAGGCACTGAGCCTGCATCGCTCGAGGGCCCAAGAGTTTTGAGTGTTGCTGAAACTCTTGACACATTGTATATGTTTGCAAAACTGAATGTCAGTGGGCTGCCATCGAAGGTCATGATGGCGACGCGGTACACGGTCATCGAGCACTGCTGTTGTGAAACAGAGAGCGCCAAATCTCGGGGGTGACGTGCTGGGCCGCCGGCTCTTGCGAGGCCGCATGCGCGCCTCCACGATCGGCGGAGGCGTGCGGCGGTCGCTGCGATCCGTGCCCTCCAGCGTTGAGGACGAGCATCTTCTCCACCCTCTTGGCCTCCTCGTCGAAGCTCTCCACGCGCCGGCGGCGGCCGCTGCCGATGCTCCGCGGCACCGTCCACACGGTCTCCACCAGGCTCTCGTGCTCCCGCAAGACCACGTAGCGCTGCCCGCCGCCCTCCGCGGTGCCGTCGCCCGCGAAGCTCCAGAGCAGCGGCCGGTCAACGTACTCCAGGGACGCCTCTCCCAGCGCGTGCCGCTGCAGCCGTGCCTTCTTCACCGCCTTGCCGAAGTTGGAGCGCACGGCCTTCCACGTGTCGTACGTCATCCGCGGGAAGTGGCGGACGGCCACGCTCAGGAGCGAAATCAGGGAGCTGAGCACCTCCAGCTGCATGGCCTTCTGCGAGGCAGGAAAGCGGCGGGCGGAGTGTGTGCTTCGGACGGCCGTCTTCTTCGTGGCGGCGCGCAGGTTCTTGATGAGGGCGCTCCCCGGGCTCATGACCGCTGCAAAGACCACGTCCGAGATTTTCTGACCCAGAGCGAGCGGTAGGTTGGCCACACGGGTGACCAATGAGGTAAGAGTTTCCGAGGCTTGCTGCGCATCGGCGCGCCACACCTGCACGGCCTCCCTCAAGTTTATGCGCCACTGATCGTCGACGAGCGTCTGCTGCATCAGCTCCTGCTGCAAGTTTTGGGTGAGCTTGAGAAACTCGGAGGCCATGGCCAACTTCATAGAGTCCTCGAGCTGTTTCTGCAGAGCTTCATGACCGCTGGGGCCATCCGTCTCAGCCCTCAACTGAGCGGCCGCCGGGTCATTGGCGGCGCGCCTCAGTTTGGCCTCCAGAAAGCACCTGGCCGACTGCGAGCCGATGTCCGTGAAGGCATCGAAGAAGCTCGAGCGCAAATGCAGAGTCTTTGCGAGCGGTCCTGGAAGGTTGTTGACGCAGACGACGAAGGCGATGTACAGAGCGTCTGAAAACTAATATTGCGTCCTGATGAGCTAGGACTCATTTCCAGACAAACTGTAACAGGATCCGTGGCTTGCATGTGCCCTAGCACAAAGTATCATCACACCACGATCCCAATGACTAGGGTTGATGCATGCCATCATTTGCATCAAAGTGCATCAGGCAATTGGTACGCCCTAAGCCATATGCATATCAATGCATAATTACTGGGTGAAATGTACTTGGAAGATTTGATAACTTTTCCGTACCTCTGGTGAAACATTGCGGTCTACCACTTCCAGCGACTCCCTCCAGAAAAATCTTTCGAATGTTCATAGCTCCATGAAGATCATGATGCAGAATCTTTGGCCCTGTCCCGGCGTCATTTCGACAGTTTGGACAAGACTCTAATACCCAACGGCGTTTGCCATGAACTTTGGATTTATATAACCTCGCCAGATTGCAACAAGAGCAGACTTGGCTGGTGCGGAACTCGTCGATCATGGTAACTTTGACCTTATGAACTTTCTCCAGCCGATGTAGAAGACGCGCTTGTGGAGAAGACGCATGACCAAAGCCTGTTGAGCAGACTTTCGCCGCGCCAAATGCCACCCACGTCGACTCGCATGCTTGCCTGGATAGAGACCCTCCGACAATTTCTTTGATAACTTGGTCTAGAACCATATCTCTCCGTATAAACGAGTCGAACCGCGTCCGCCTCAAACATCTAGATCGCTTGGCCAAGGCCAATGGCGTGAGCAACGGAAGGTACGCATCAGTGAACGTTCTCCACTGGAACATATCTTTGGCGGATGGTAATGACCCCATTGCGGTCAAGAGAGTTCTCCCGTCGTCTAAGAGGACGCGCTTCAGACATTTTTCTCCAAGGGCCTGGTTTTCAGCTGTGTGGCACCTTTGTCTGAAGTTTGCAGTAGGGACTGAAAAGCGTCCATCCACGAGATGCTCAGTACCATAGACCGCGTAGATCATATCCCTACGCCCTGGATCGATGGCAACGATGCGTTTTCCTTCCAGTGGAGAAGGTGTAGAGTCCACAGAAGTCTTCGACGAAGTTTTACGTCGCTTCTTTGCTTGTTTTTGTTCATCGCATTGTGATGAGGTCCTTCTCTTTGAATGGACGTGTTTTGGTCCAAACAACAATGAAGCGCTTACACCATCGGTGCGAAATGACTGGAATGTGAAAACTCCATTATCAACGTACCTCGCATGATTCTGGAACACGCGTAGGCCTGGGAAGTGTGTCATGTAGTGTTGTAGCGTTGCTGTCTTCGACGTAATTCTGTAGACATGAGGTAGGTCTCCCCTGGCAACGATTGCATTGATGAGATTCACCATCGTCGAGTTGTTGATCTGTATGTGACGGACCTCGGCGTGACAAAGAGGAAGTAAAGCCTGAGGCTTGGAACTCTTCTTGTAAAAATAACCATTGACCGACTTGCCAGGCGGAGGTAATGAAGGTGGCAACAAATGCGCCATATGCTGCACGCAAGCGAGTCGATGTTGTTGCAATGCATACAACCATTCCAGAAATCTGCATGTCTTCGTCATCTTGAGGTCATTCTCGATGAAAGAAGGTGAAGGGCACGGTAAGATGTCTGCAAACGTCGTTGACCACGACGTCACGAGCACATCCAATCGCTGCTGTAACGCCAATGGGCATTCGTCTGGCATATCTGTTAGGATGGTATTACCAGTTGTTCGCGATATACACGACCTTGTTATTGCCCGCACCGTACCGTCTTGAAAGGTCACGTTACCCTCACGACAAAAAATGGAAATCTCCCGATAGAATGCCTTTGAGAGTTGCTTATGGAAGGTACTAGACACCATATTATGGCACCCGGTTTGCATTTCATTGACCAACGCACTCATGTGTGAAGCCATATCATTGGTTAACACTGGAGGATGCTCAACATTCGGTGCGACATCATGCTGCAGAGGCGACTCGTACGTTTCCCATCCAAATAACTGTAGTGCTATCGTCTGCAGTTCTGTGAGTTGAGCTGTTTTGTCAGGACCTCTGACACCGATTCCGTATCCACATACTGCAATGCAGTTTCGCCACCACGTGGTGTCGTGTACGGGAGGGCATCCTCGTCCAGCTTCCAAACTGTTGATCACGGCAGTATTCGCCACCAGTGAGCCACGTAAAGCCAGTATCTGTATCGTTTGAACTGTCAACTCGATTTGATCACGAACTGCTCGTGAAGGTAGTAAGCGCCCAAGCGCTAGCTTAAGGCTCGTGGACCCTCTCGGGCCAGCATCAGACATGAAAGGTGCATATGGACCTAATGTGAAAGTGTGGAACTTTTAACTAGAGCCAACATGGATTTGCAAACATAATGAACGCACGTTGGTAAAAGAGGCAGCGATTACCCAGCAATAAAATTTTTAGTACCAAATCCATGCACAATTTAAGCAATCGGAAACATATGCGTTCCAGCAATGAAATGAAAACTTTTCATATTTGCAATTCGCGCATCATATCTCAATATAATGCGTCTGAATTTATCAAATCGACCAATTGCGATTTCTACCATAATCCTGATGCTGTCTCTGATCGGTGGAGTTCTACGTCGTGGTATGATTGGATTTAAACCGTGTTGCAAACAAACAGTCCGACACGTGATGCTATCGTAGCCCTTGTCCGCATGTAGACTTCCATGAGATAATAACGACCCTCCCGTTTTTCTAGAAGCTTCATTTAACGTATGATGTAAAGTTTGACAGTCGTGGCGATTTCCCTTGCAAAACGTCATTGCAATGGGAACAGATCTAGAATCTGTCAGTAAGGATACCTTTGTGGAGTTTCGACCTCTATCGGCATGGTTACCGCCGATGACATCTACACCATATACATTTTTTACGTGCGTCGTATCTGCAATTAATGGGCATTGGACGCGTTGTCTGTACATGGTCGCCATATTATAAAACGCATGCTCAAAAATGCGCATTCGTGACCAAATGTTAAATCGATGATATACAGTTTTGTATGACACGCCGTATGGGCAAGGTAACATACTCCACGGACACCCAGCACGACACATGTACATAATTAATTGAATCACATCGATTGTGCTCAGACGTCTCGGTCTCCCGATTGCCTTGGGAGGGTCAATCTGAATGGCTACTCGTACGAGTTCATTTCTGGCTCGCACGACTGCTGCCATATATTACAATAACAAACTAAAAACTTGAAGACTTCAAACGCTTTTTTTTTTACTTTTCAGACGCGCTCGTAGATGCCATAGAGGTACCGGAACGACCAGGGGCATCCGAGATGCAGTGCCGCGAGTAGTGTGCGCGTTGTAGTTGGGTTAACTCCAAAACTACACACTTTCGGCATTTTCCAGGAACCGGTGGCTTGTGTACCACCTAAAACGGGGTGTAACATGCGTGGGCGGAAGCCAACCCCCCTCTTGCGTCCGTTTCTCGACAAGGATGAGTCCAGAGCCTTACAGGAGGCATTTGCAGACGTTCTCCGTGATGAATTATAACGTCGAGAGCGCCAGAAAAAGCCGGTGGGGAATTTTTGGCAATGAGTCCTCGACGCACATATACCCCTTAAAAAAACGATGAAGACGTCTGGACACTCTTTCACAACCTGTCCTCTTCGCAGCGATCCTGGACTCATCGAGCAGGCGTCCTTCTCGGATATTTTTATGTCTGCCACATAAACATGAGCCTTCTCTCCAAACGAAACTTTGCGAGTCGAGTGTATACCTTGGGCGGAACGCGGTTCCAGGGCCGGACATCGGAAGAATTGGCGGAGTTGGACGGTGTTCCTGTATCTGAGCAAATTTGGAGTGGTGATCCGCCAAAGCGGTTGCATACCAAGCAATACGTTCACAAAAATGTAGCTGTTGCCCGGCAATGTCGCCCGGTCATTTGCTTCAAAATGCCATCATCCGATTATATATGCAAAATTCAAGGTTCCAATGATCTGACTACCGATGCGGACCTACTGCCGTGTAATGCACCAACGCTGGGAGACTCCTCGGAATATGAGCATTTGCGTACCATCATGATTTCCATATACTCTCTCATGAAAGCCGTGGCCGCAACATTGGGGGAACGGGTTTTAATGGGCTATCCGCATTTAATTTTCCACGGCCACGGTCCACGAGGCGAGCTTTTTTATGTAATTTTCTCCGATTCTGAAATACAATTGCACGTGCCGAGTGTCGACAGGGCTAACAGTCAACTCATGGTCGAGTTGTATGCTCACGACAACAACAGTCTACTTGTGAGGGGAGGTACTGTACCGCAAGCCGTGCAGATTCTACACGGCTACATGGACGATGCCAAGTGGATTGAAGGGGCGCTGAGGTTTGGCTTCGTCGGACGAATTCCCGCTAGATTTGGTTTCCGAGTACGAGATCTGAATGTGCGTAGACGCAGCCGAAGCGCTCGTCGCAGTCCTGAAGTACCATCGGTACGGATGCGTGGCATGTCTCGGGACGAACGTCATGCAAGGGAAACTCTGGCGAGACAGGAAGAGGAGAGGAGGCGACCCCCACGCGAAAAATCTGGTGGAAAATTTTGAGCAACGAGTCCGCGACGCACATATACCCCCTTACAAAAAACGATGAAGCCGTCTGGACACTCTTTCACGACCTGTCCTCTTCGCAGCGACCCGGGACCGATCGAGCAGGCGCCCTTCTCGAACGCCCCCGTGGGGGACACCATGGCATTCGTGTCGATGTGCGCCGGCACGCCTCCCTTCAGTCTCGGGTGCCCTCCTACGCTCCTACAAGGAGGAAGCGGCTTGGGTTGTGCTTCTTGGGGCAGCGGCCCTTGTTGGCCAGAAAGTCCCAGCATGGAATGTTTTTTCGGCGTTCCTCCAGGAGCGCCTGCAGTTTGGGTGACGCGCCCCGATTTGGTGCCTCTTGACGACAGTGCCACGAAGTAGACATTTTGGCTCTCTAACCCTGAGATCGTAGTTCGAACGCTCGTGATGGGTATTCAAGGTCTCGTCCCTTTTTTAAGGAAGCGGGCGCCGGACGCCTTGAGGCGAGCTAGCCGGGAAGATGTGACCTGTAAAAAGGTCGGCGTCGATCTCTCGATAACTATTTACAGAGGAGCCGCGATGGCTTACAAATACGGGCCCTTCTCTCATCTCGAAACCTTGGCCCGCGAGGTCGGATGGCTTAGAAGCCTCGAAAGCGTTCCTGTCTATGTCATCGACGGTGTCGCCCCCTGTGAAAAGCTCGAGGAGGCCGAGAAGCGAGAGCAGCATCGAAAAGCAACGCAGCAAAAGCTCGAGAATCTCTTGGCGCAGCTGGAAAGAAATCCCACCGACCGCGGGATCTTGGAGTCGGTGTCAAAACTCGAGAGGCAGTGCTTTCGAGTCACTCCAAAGATGAGGGAAGAGGCGTTGCGTCTTCTGAAAGCCTTGGGAGTCGCTGTGGCGCAGGCTCCGGGGGAAGCCGAAAGAAGCTTGGCCCACATGCAGAGATCAGGCCTCGTGGACGTCATCTTCACAGAAGACATAGACGTCCTCGTCTGTGGGGCCCGTTCCTTCATCAAAAACTCTGCTTGTCTCATGTACGAACAAGAAGGGCGCTTCGCAGAACCGCGGTTTGCAGAAGAAGTCGCACTGGCCGACGTCCTTTCTGGCCTGGAGATGACGTACGAAAGCTTCGTGACGATGTCCGTGTTTTCCGGGAGCGATTTTGCTCCCAAGCTCGCGCGCTTCGGACCGGCCACCGCTTGGAAGCACGTGAAGCGCTTTGGTGAGAGCGTGGAAGCTTGTTTTCGAGACTTGGGACCTGCAGACCGAGCATTGACGGAAAGGTACCGAAGAGCGGTGGAACTCTTGACTTACGCCAGTTTGGAGCGGGGGCCCACACCGTCAGAGACTAAATCTCCCTCCCAAGAGGAGATCGAAGGACTTTTACAAGAGATCCGTCCGTTTGGCTCAGTCGCAGTTCTCCGAGCATACGTAGAACGGTGCATCCCAAACAAGGACGAAGAAGACGCGGAAGAGGACCGGCCCGAGAAGAGAGCGAAAGTACAGGGCTCTCCTAATGCTCTGCCACTGGCCGTCGTGGTGTCCACTGTCGCGCCGCCACCCGTGGCTTCTTGAAGAGCCGCAGACCATCGAGGACGCTGACCCGCCCTTTGACGCGCCTTTCGTGTCGCCCGCGGTAGCATGGAAGACATCGCCTCTCCTGACCGCGTGCACCCCGGAAGAGATGCATGCCTCAGCCGCGTCGTTTTCTCCTTCGGCAGCAGAGGATGGGAGCCGAGATGTCCGAGTGGAGCTTCACCTCGCAGAAGCGACCGCTGCGCCTCCTCTCAGTTCGGAAAGTCTCCCTCCATCTCCGACGACTCCGCCTGTCTAAAAGCCGTCGGTGTGAGCAGACCTTTCTTCGCTCCCAGACCCTCCAACTTCAAGCCGAAGCGCCATTGGAGAGGAGCCCAGTCCGCGACTTCGTCGAAAGGCCTCAAGGAAAGGCCGCGCGTCGTGGCGGTTCGAAAGTGCTCGAGCAAGAAGACGCTAGGGCGCAACGAAAAGACTGGCCAGAGCGAAAGGTATGGTTCGTCGTCCACGTACTTGTCGGGATTGAGAGCTTTTTGGGCTTTCTCGTCCGGGTGCGGCAAGACTTGTGTGAAGCCGTCTCGCTCCAGTAGCCTGTCCTCGGGAAGGTCGTCCCAGTCCTCGGTGATTTGAAGCTGCCAGAGGTGAGCGCCGGGACCTTTCAGCACCGCGGCGGCGCTGTTCCAAAAGGGGCGCGAACAGACGTGCTCTTCGTCCACATGCAGCCAGTACTTGGCGCGATCGCACGAGACCGCGAAAAGAAAGGCGTCATTGAAGCATTGCCCCCAGCTCGTGTCGCACACGTGGTGGATCGGGATGTCGTCGGCCAACCAGGATGCCTCAATCTCAGCAGTGATCGCCTCTTTCAGGAAGCACGGTCGAAGACTAATGCAGAGGACGCACCTCGTCTCTCGCAAAACCGCAGGGTTCTTTGCGTGCAGCGCGTTCCAGCATCGCTTGAAAGCTTGAAGGTCGGTGACCCCGTCACCCGTGCTCGGCACAGTGATCGAAAGAATGATGTCTCGGGGAGCGCTCATTGTTTTAGCCTGCTTGCAGAAAGGCGAAAGCTTTATGTTACGGCAGACCATGATGAGGGTTGCATTGAACGCGGATGATATGAGCCGGTTCTCTTCTCACCACAAGGCGAAATCCGATCCAGACGCGTCCTTTCCTTTCTTTTTCTGGCGTGGCCTCTCTTTGATGAGTCGTTCGTTGGGTTTGTCTCGCCACGACCTCCACCTTAAGCTTCGTTAGGAGCGCGCCCATGGAAAAGAACGCGCCATGCATGGAGGAAGGCGGGTTCGTCAGATCTCGCCCCTTCGTACGCTTTGACGGGGAACGGCAAATGCACGACAGCTCCTTCGCGTGTCAGCGCGCCTTTTTTGTTCCTTCGGAGTTCCAGCGCATAACCGTCTAAATTGTCCAAGTAAGGAACGTCTTCTCCCAAGATCTTAGAAATGGATTTCATGAGGAAGGACCCGTGAGCGACAACGACGAAGTCCGAAGCACCCTCTGAAGATGCAAGCGCGTTCAAGTCATCGAGAAAGCGCGCCCAACTGGGTCTTCGGTATCTCATTCCACGTGGAGTGTTCTCTGGGACGTCTGAGTTTTCCCCCAGAGCATCGAAGACGACGAGGTCCTTGAAGGGAAAGATGAGCTCGGCCGTTTCCTGGGCGCGCAAGAGTCGACTGCTTCCAAGGACGCAGGAGTGAGTGTCGAAGCCGAGCCTGCGCAAACGAGCGGGCAGCACGGTCCGGTACCATTCGCACGCCTCTTCACCAAACTCCGTCAGCCGAGGGTCTCTCACATTTTGGCTCTCTTCTATCTCTTGCTGGGTGGGGGGTCTTCCGAGCCTTCTCGGGTCTCTTATCATGTTGGAGACGGAGCGACCGTGTCGCATCACGAACAAGCGAAGCGGGGGGAGGGATGAGTCTCTTGGCATTTATGTTTCACGAAGAGATCGCCGTCGATCCCTCAGCATCCGAAATAGCGCCGACGGTCTGCATTCTTCCGACCCGGCAGGACGCAGAAGTTCTCGTCCACCATTGTTGGAGTCCACTCCTTCGGAAAGATGATGCGAGGGGTCTCCCTTTTGAAGCGTTTTGCGATGTCGTTCAGGGGGGCGTTCACGAGTACCTCTGTCTGCGCCTGATGTGCCAGGAGCATTTCTTTGGCTTTCGTCGGGCCCATTTCACGATCGTTCGCGAGACGATATGCCAACTCGATGGACAAGAGGACGAAAAGCTGCAGGCACTCCCGCACGTCTACGTCGAACTCTCGCTTGCGCTCTCTCCGTTCCAAGTGCAGCTTGAAGCGCGTCTCTTCCAAGGCATTCAGACAGTACTGCACACGCAGGTCGCTGTTGTCTTCTCGTCCACGATCGAGGTGCGCCATTCGCGGGAGGATCCCGTGCTCTATGTTGGTGGCCGTGCGATGGAAGGATGTGAGCATGGCGTGTTCGGGCCCCTTGAGCCACCGAAACTGGGTCATGGACGGCCACCGCCCGCAGCCCTCATAGACCTCCCTCGGTAGCTCCTCCGCCTCTTCGTTGCCGACTTGAGCCCTCATCTGGCGCAGTCGCTCGAAGTAGTGCGGGTTGTGAATGATGCCGCGGATGCGCTCGCCGGTGGCGTAAGAAAACGGCACGTCGCACTGCGTGCAGTACATTTGGTCGCAGCCCGAAACGCGATTGATGGACATGCCGCAACCGGGACATGCTCGACTGTCTTGCAGAATGGCTTTGATGGTCTCCACCGTGTCCGGATCGCAGCGGTGGTTCGCTTCCTTGAGTTCACGGCACGAGGGACAGAAATGCTTCAGGCAGGTGCCGCACTTGTACTGAGTGCTCAGAAACCCTTTGCACTCTTCCGAAGGACACGCCGCCACGAAGGCTCTCCTCTCGTGAACCTCCCGCTCTCGCGTTCCAGAGGTTCTGAAATTCCACAGAGCGGACGTGGCTGCTTGATGATCACTTCTCAGGTGCTGTTGCACGCGGCACGCGTTCTTGTAGGCGCGATAAGCGTCCTGTCGAGCGGTTTCGAGCTGCAGTCGC
>Ga0315283_10004058_pt1 | contig 12655 bp, 9 predicted proteins | sample YL17G09_0_MG_FD_204541 | JGI IMG/M metagenome (GOLD analysis project Ga0315283, IMG submission 204541) | Sediment microbial communities from Yellowstone Lake, YNP, Wyoming, USA - YL17G09_0 | ecosystem: Environmental > Aquatic > Freshwater > Lake > Sediment | place: USA: Wyoming | collected...
CCGGAAATATCCCCGGTTGCGCAGCCGGCCTGGCTGTGTTTCGGATCATGGAAGAACCCAGTTTCTTCGAAGGCTGGCTGGGAAGAGTGGATTCGTTTATGGACAACCTGCAATCCGGTCTGGATGATGCAGGTTTTCCGGCAAGAATTCAGCACCTCGGATGTAATTTCTATATCTATGTGGGCACCCGTGAATCGATCTTGGAATACCAGGATTTTGACAGGTTGGATACACAGCTTGCCCGGGCATTTTTCTTAAAATGCATCGAAAACGGGGTGTACTTCCACACCGATTTCACTGTTTCTGCAATGCATGATGCAGCTACTCTGGAGGTTGCACTTGGCAAGATCATTCTTTCAGCCAGGGAGGTGTGGCGGGATCGAAAATAATCGATAGCGAAATCACGCGCACATGTTTACTTGGCAATACAAATAACAAAGGAGACCCGATAATGCATAAACGACTTTCAACCGGTAGAATGATGCTTTTCAGCTCAGCTTCGATCAGTACGAATATCATGGCCATCACCGTATCCACCTGGCTGATGTTCACCTACGCCCCCCCACCCGACTCGGGACGTCCGAACCTCGTCCCGCTCGCAATAATCGGAGTCCTGTTGGCAATTGGTAGTATCGTCAATGCGATTATTGACCCATTCATCGGGCATTGGAGTGATTCCCGCCGCGGAAAACTCGGCAGGCGGAGACCATTTATTTTGGTCTTTCTTCCGCTCTCCGTACTGGCGCTGATCCTGATCTGGACTCCCCCCAACCAGTACGCCTCGACAGCAAATATCGTTTATTTACTGGTCATAACAATTGCGTTTTATGGCGCCCAGAGCGCCTGGCAGATCCCATATGATGGCGCCCTGCCCGAAATGGCAGATGACCCCAAGGATCGAGTGACCCTGGCTGCCTGGAAGAATGTTTTCGCCCTTGTCGGCGTTCTGGTCGGTGCGCTTGCCTCCGGAATCCTCTATAACTCAGCATTCGGACCCAGGGGAATGGGAATCGTGGTTGGCATTGCTGCATTGATCGGAGGCGTGCTAACACTCATCGGTCTGAAAGAGAAAAAAAGCGAAGAGCTGGGTGAACCCCTGCCTGTCGCGAAAAGCCTTCTGGCCACCTTCAAGAACCAGCAATTCATGCATCTCTTCCTTGCAATCCTTTTTGTACAATCAGCATACGGGATGCTGGTGACCAATCTACCCTATTTTGTTACACAGGTGCTGGGAATGTCATCGGATTTCGTTTCCATAGTCATGGGGGTGGTCATCCTCGTGATGGCATTTGCAGCCATCTTCTGGAACCGGATCGGTCGAAAACGACTCAACCGGAAACTCTGGCAAACAGCCACCATGATCCTTGGAATTCTATATGCCGCAGGCTTCCTGATCGGAAGCATTCCGGGAACCCCCGCGGTAATAATGACTTTCGCCATCTTCATGGCCTTGGGATTCATGCTGGCCGGTTCCTCCATGCTGCCCTACGCGATGATGGGCTCGGTGGCAGATTATGATGAGTTAAAAACCAAGACCCGCCGGGAAGCGATATATTACGGCGCATTCTCGCTTGCCGTCGAAGGTGGACCCGCCATTGCAGTGCTCATCCTCCCGGTGCTTTATCAGAATTTTGGATACTCCGTTGCCGATCCAATGGGTGTGCGTCTTTCCTTCCTTGTAATGGGTATACTCATTTTGATCGGGCTGCTTCTTTTCCGGGGATACAAACTTGGTGATACCCCCGAGGATGTAAAACAATTCATGGTCGAAAATAAAGAATTGGAATGAAAACCTCGGAACATAACGGGGAAATCCTCGCCGGGGTGGCCAAGCAGGAGATCACCCCGGAATGTCCCATTTCTATGGGAGGTTACGGCCAGCGAGCCGGATTGTTAAGCAACGGGGTCCACGACCCGCTTTTTACCAAGGCGCTATTCTTAAAGCAGGGGGAAAACCGATTGTGCATCATCACCGCAGACCTGATCTCTATCCCGGATGCGGTATTTAATCGCGTGCTTACTTTTTTAATGAAGGAAGGGAAAATTGATGAGAAAGGCCTTTGCATCAGCGCCTCCCATACCCACTCCGGACCGGATGTGGAGAAATCCCTGATCATCGCCTCCCCCACCCGGGAATATCTGGAGGGATTAATCGATAAAATGGTCCTGGCAGCTAAAGAAGCAGCAGGCAAACTTCAACCAGTGGAGGTAATAATCGCCACAGGCCAGGCGAATTTTCAAGCGAACAGGCGATCGGACGTTGCCGAACCATTGGTGGATCCCCGGGTTCTGGCAGTTGAATTCGATCACAAGGAAAAACACAAACCTCTCGCCATATTGTTTGGAGTTGGCTGCCACGCCGTCTGCCTGGGGCATGATAACCTTCAGATCAGCGCGGATTACCCCGGAGCTGCTCAGGCATATCTTGAGAAACACCTTGGAGTGGAGGCTGCCCTTTTCGTCAATTTGACCGAAGGCAACATCATCCCCTCCACGCGGCCGCGATTTGATTCCCTGGATACCCGCGGCTATATGGGTGGAACCTTTGAAGATTCCAGAACCGTTGGAGAGTCGCTCGGTCTCGAGGTGATCGAAGCATTGCGGGGATCACAAACTCTTGATAATCCTTCACTGCAATCCGCCAGAAGGGTAATATCGGTAAAACCTTCGCATGCCGAAATGGGTGCATGGTCAGCCTGGAAGAATCTGCTGAAAGAACGCAGGATCATCCTCGAATACCTACCGGGTTTCCGAAAAGCTACACCCTTCAACTTGAAGCCTGTCTACACACTTTGGCGGGATGCCTCGCAGGTGGTGATCGAACGCAACATGGACGAGAGCGAGATGCGCAGGTTAATGTCGGCTGTTTCCCGCTTTCTGATCATGGCAATGAAACTCGGTAACCCCAGCTTCCGCAAACCATACTCCCTGGCAGTACAGGTAATCCAGCTCGGTGACCTTCGCATTCTTACTTTGCCGGGTGAAGTGCTGGTGGAAGTTGGCCAGGAATGGCAGGCGCGTAACGCACCTTTCGGCAAGCAAGCCTTCATTTTCGGCCTTTCGAACGGTTTCGTCGGGTACCTGCCCCATCCTGATAATTTCAAAGAACCCGAAGCGGATTTTAAATACGAAACGATCATGAATGCTTTAGAACAAAACGCAACCGTAATCGTTTTGAACGCAGCCACCGAAATGATCCAAAAAGGAGTATGACGATGACAACCACCCACGAAAAAATAAACCAGGTTGTGGATGAATTGCGGGATGAAGCCCTCAGCCTTCTTCAGAATCTGGTGCGGATCCCCACTCTTCCAGGCAAGGAAAAAGGCGTTCAAGATGTGATCGCTGAGCTGATGAAGTCGATGGGGCTTGAATTGGATATTTGGGACCCGGTGGAACCCGAACTTCAGGCTCATAGGGCATATGTACCTTCGGAGATTCCCTATACCGGGAGACCCAACGTTGTCGGAACCTGGAAGGGGGTTGGTGGAGGGAAAAAGCTGATTTTCAACGGGCATGTGGATGTGGTCCCGACCGGCGAGGAAGCCAAATGGACCCACTCCCCCTGGAGTGGCGATTTCGAAGATGGGAAAGTTTATGGCCGCGGTTCGGCTGATATGAAAGCCGGTTGTGTGGTCAACCTGATGGTAGTGAAAGCTCTCCAATCCGCTGGCATTAAACTCAAAGGAGACGTGATTCTGGAATCTGTGGTGGATGAGGAAAATGGCGGCAACGGGACGTTGGCCTGTGTTCTGCGAGGTTATACCGGCGAAGGTATGGTTTTCAGCGAACCCAGCGCGGATTATGCGCTGGGAATTGCCCAACGTGGGGCGCAGTTCTTCCGCTTGAAGATCACCGGTGTCGAAGGTTCCATTGAAGGCCGGTATGACCTGGTCAACCCCATCGGTAAAGCGTTGCAGGTTTACCAGGCAGTCGAATCCTATGCGATCTGGCGGGAATCGACTGTATCTCACCCGCTATACGATCCGTATTACAAGGTCAAAGTACCCCTAGCGATTTGCATGATCCATGGTGGTGAGTGGGCATCCACCATTCCCTCCGCCTGTTACCTGGAAGGATCGATCGAAGCCCTGCCAGGAGAAGATATTGAAACGGTTAAGGCTGGTTTCAAGAAGTATGTCACCGCCCTCGGTCTCCAGGATGCCTGGTTCGCGGAGCATCCCATTGAGGTGGAATGGTGGGGACTACGCCTGGAAAGCGCTGAGGTGAACATCGATCATCCCCTGGTGCAGGCTGCTGCTGGTGAGATCGAGAAAGTGATCGGGCATCAACCCATCATCGGAGGAGGAGGCGGCTGCGATCTTCGGCTGCCCGTTCTTTATGGAAACACCCCTGCAATTATCTATGGACCCCGCGGGGGGATGGTGCACTGCGTGGATGAATACGTGGAATTCGAACAGGTAATCACCTGCACCAAGGTCCTGGCGAACCTTGCAGCTAATTGGTGCGGAACTGCTGATTAATACCTGGAGTCGAGAATAATTGAAAGGCGCCTCTCGGCGCCTTTTGTATTATTGAACCTTCACCCATCGTTTTTCTGCAGCGGATTTCTTGATCGCGTCGCACAGGATCATTTCGTGGTGGCCATCCTCAAACGTGGCAAATTGCCCGGTTTCAGGCATTTTGCCGGTTTCGATGGCTTTGTAGAATTGGCGAAAGACCTGCAGGAAGGTATCCGGATACCCTTCCGCATGACCGCCGGGGAAACCGGTGAGCGCGCGCACTTCGGGGTGGAATAGGGATGGATCCTTGGGAAGCAGCTCGTTCGGCCGGTCTCGATGTCCGATCCAAAGCTCGTTCGGGTTTTCCTGCTCCCAATGCATGGCGGTTTTTGAACCGCTGATCTCGAACCAGAAGAAGTTCTTGCGTCCCGCTGTCACCTGGGAGAGGGTTACAGTTCCGAGCGCACCATTATCAAAGCGGAATATGATAACGGCCGCATCTTCGGTTTTGATCGGCACTTCATTCGTGGAAAGGTTTTGGTCGATCTTCCCTGCGTAGGTTTCCACTTCACCGGATGGTTTAAGTCTGGTTTTGTGGGCGATCGAGAATTCGGCGAACACTTCCGTTACCTTCAACCCGGTCAGGTAAGTGATCATATCCATCCAGTGCGTGCCGATATCCGCGACCGCACGGAGATCGCCCCCCTGCTCCGGTTCCAGGCGCCAGTTCCAATCGGTTTTTAAAAAGAGCCAATCCTGTAAATAAGCGCCGTGGATCAGGTAGGGTGTCCCCAAATCGCCGTCCTTGATCCTGGCGCGTGCTTCCTGGCAGACCGGGTAAAAGCGCAGGTTGTAATTCACCGCGGTGAAAAGCCCCTTTTTCTTTGCCAGCTCTGCTAGTTCTGCAGATTCCGCAGAAGTCATCGCCAGCGGCTTTTCGCAGAGGACGTGCTTGCCATTTTCAAGCGCCTTCTTGGCCTGGGTGAAATGCAGGTTGTTCGGCGTGCAAAGGTGAAGAACCTTCACATCCGGGTCGGATACAGCCTCACCGAAATCACGGTACCATTTTGGGATGGATAGTTCAGCAGCGGCTTTTTGGGCTTCTTCAGGGGTAATGCCTGCCACCCCGTATACTTCCACGCCGAGTCGACGCAGAGATTGGATGTGCGTGCGCCCCATGAAACCCAAGCCAATTACTGCGACCTTCGGATATGTCATCGTTCCTCCTGAAAAAAATGATAATAATTTAAAGAAATATAATTGCTGCGAATTCTTTATGAAACCCGGCTTTTCAGGTAATTGAAGGCTGAGGTGTTGCAGGAAAAGCCGGGATTTCACCATGAGAGGAAACCAAAGATTAGATCAGTTTGCTCAGGTATTCAAAACTGCGAATCGCATCGGGAACGGTGCCGCATTCCACACTGAAGACAATATCGTTGGGGCACTTCTTGACCATATCGATGACCTTTTTCCAATCGACCACACCATCACCGCAAGCGCAGCCAACCGGGGTGCCGGTAACTTTACCGCGTTCCTCGCCGCTCTGCGCCATGCTTATATCCTTGGCGTGCAGGTGAACAAGTCGGTCTACCACGTGACCCAGCCATTCATAAGTATCGTCTGTTCCAGCCAGGAAGCTATTCCCAGTATCATAGTTGATCCCGATAGCAGGGGATTTCACCAGGCCGTAGATGCTATCCAGACCTTTGAGAGACTTGCTGTACTGCTGGTGGGGTTCCAAACCGATCTTGATGCCATATCGTTCGGCAACCATGGAAGCTTCCTTGAGTGTGTAGGTCATCAGGGTATAGTCCATCTCTTTGGTGGTCCACTCGGGCTTTGGACCTTCATCGGTATTGACTACCGGAGCACCGGCGTCGGATGCCCAGCGGATGGCCTGCTTCAGGTATTCAACACTGATCTCGGGTTTGCAAAGAGGGGTATGCGATGAAAGACCGGAGAGCTTGATCTTGTTCTTGTCGCAAAGGTCTTTGACCCAGCGCGGGTCGTCATACATGGATACGCTGTGGAAATAACGGGCTTCACTGAGCAGCTCGCGGCCGAGGTGCACCATTGGTTCGATATACTCGTACCCGATCTCGGCTGCCTTTGCCACGCCCCACGCAAATGGTTTATCGTGATGTCGAACGAACTCCATATTTACGCCTAAAAAGATTTTTCCCATTACCAACTCCTGTGTTTATATGAAGGTGAGTTACTTTGCAGCAGCCATGCGTTTGTTCGCATCGTTGACGATCTCACGCACAAAAGCAAGGCTTTTCTCAATCATCGGTCCGCCCTGTCCTTCGCATTCCAGGCTGACCACGCCGTCATATTTCATATCTACAAGGATATCGAAACATTTACGGATATTGTCTTTGTTTACCCCATCACCAATGGCGCACTGGCTGACAGCGATGCCGGTGAGCTCACCGCGCAGAGAAGCTGCAAGGGTATCGCTCACGTCTTTGACGTGAACATGGCTGACCTTGTTTTTGAATTTATTCAGAAAAGCGACCGGATCCTGTCCGGCGATAAATGTGTTGCCGGTATCCATATTCATACGCAAGTAAGGGCTATCCACAAAGGCAAGCATTTTTTCCATGAACTCGGGCTTCGTTGTGTAGAAACCGTGAGGTTCGATATCGATGATCATCTTGTAGCGTTCGGCAACTTCCATGATCTGACCATAAGACCGTTTCATCATATCGAGCGCCTGGTCATTGCTCAGTCCTTTTGGCGCAAAGCGGTCGTCGGTGGTATCGATGTGATCGCAGCCAGCCAGGTAAGCCCAGCGGATGGTGCGTAAGGCGTATTCCACGCCCAGGGAGGCACCTTCCGGCAGCGACATGGGAAAAGCTGCGTCGATCTGGGAGAATTTCACGCCATACCCAGCAGCTTTTTCCTGCCACATCTTCGGGTCTTCCCACATGGCCACATGCGGCTGGTAACCCAACCCGTGGATCCAGCTTACCCCATCGATCATGCCGCACTCGATCCAGTGCACATCATTTTTCTGCGCCCATTGGAGAGCTTGCTCAAAATTCCAGTAACTGCTGTTGAAAGCGTCTGTATGAAAACCAATTTCGATCATGGATATCGAACTCCTTTCATGGATTTTTGCTTGAAGAAAAAGAGCCCGCCCGTAAGCCGAGCGGGCTCAATTCAATAATTGTAAAACTTAGAGCCTAGGGCATCACGTCCTGATACTTGGTTGTATCGAGCGCTTGCCAGGCTGCCGGCCAATTGGGCAGGTCTTCCGCGCTGCTCATAACATAATACAGCGGGGGCATACCAGAACCGATGAAATTCTTAAGGTTCTCAGCATTGACATCCGGTTGGGGCAGAACCCAGTTTCGCTGGACAATCTCACCCTGGAGGAATTTGACTGCGGCCAGAACAGCAGTGCGCCACTGGAAGGTTGAGAAGGTGGGAGCCAGACCGTTGATGTCATTGGCTGCCCAATATTCCAGGAAGTCCTGCTGATCCTCACCGATCATGACTTTCGGGTAAGGGGCTCCGGCATCCTTGAAGGCTTCCAGGATGGTAACTGCGGTACCGCCAGCGTCCATCCAGACTGCATCGATGGTGCCATACTTGGCCAGGTAGTCACTAACAACCGTGCTGGCTTTAAAGGAATCGTACGCAACGAATTCGACACCGATGACGTTGATCTGGGGATTCTCTTCGAAGATCTTGCGGGCTGCACCCCAGCGCTGCTCAAGCACGTCCACACCCGGGAGGATGCGGAAGGCGAGCACATTACCGCCCTCGGGGCCGAGATCTTTCACGACTTTCTCAGCACCCAAAATACCGAAGGCATAACCGCCGACGGTGCGTTCGGAAACGACCGGGCAGGAGGTTTGGGCATAGCGGTCAAACTGAATGACCGGCATAACGGCACAAGCCTTTTCCACAATGGGAGTCAAGGCTTCGGAGGTGTTGGAAGCGACGATGAGGAGGTCGCATTTCCCGGGGGTATTGATGATATCCTGGATGTCAGCAATCTGCTTGGCATCGTCACCTGCGGCATCGAGGTGATAGAAGTTCTTGACAAGGCCAGCGCCACGAAGCTGCTCAACCTGCTCGCGCATGGTCACATACCCGGTCACACGCCAGGGGTTATTGACGCCCGCGTTGGAGAAGCAGAGGTTGTAGGGGGGTTGCTTGCCGGCAAAGCTGGCATACTCTGGGAATTTGCTGATGTCGGTGGGGTTGTCGATCAGATACTGCAGGTAGATCGGGTCGTTCGGATTGATCGGTTTGGCACTCATCAAACTCTTGTTGACTTCATAATCTTTATCATTAAAGAATTGAGGTGCAACTTTCGCAGATTCCATCTGCAAGCCGGGATTGCTAGCGGCTGGCGCTTCTGTGGCGGCTGCCGGAGCGCATGCCGCAAGGATCATGGAGATCCCAACCAGAAGTGACACAACAATAAAAATACTCTTTTTCATTTGTTTTCTCCTCCAATGTGAGAAATGTGAGATTTGTGAAACACGATCTTACAACTTCTTACAACAACCTTGCATGAATTATTCGCATCACCTCCTTTATCATTAATATTTAGTCTGAGAAATTTCCTGATCATCATTGAAGCCAAATTATACCTTTTTTATTGTTATCTCTTCTTCGTCGCGCTTAGCGCAGAGTAAGCCACAACTCCAATAATGATCAAGCCTTGAACTACATCCGTATATGGCTTGGGTAGACCAAGCTGATTAAGCAAATTAACGATCGCCTGCAGGGTAAATGCTCCAAAAATGACCTGAATAACATTAGCTTTACCCCCTCCCAGCATAACACCAGCGATTACACAGGCTGCGATGGCATTCAATTCCATACCTTCCCCAATGGTCACATTAACGCCGCCATAGCCCGCGACCATGATTCCCCCAAGAACCGCGAAAACGCTGCAGAAAACGAAGGTCATCATGCGGACTAGTTTGAGTTTCACTCCGGAAAGGCCTGCGGCACGCACGTTATCCCCGATAGCAAGGATCTGCCGGCCCCAATTCGTCCGGTGGAAAATGATATATGCGATCGTTGCCAATACGATCAAAACGATAAAGGAATATGGTATGCGGGTAAAGAAAGGCACATCCATAATATAGTTGCGCCCGAACATTCGGAAGTTATCAGTCAGGTAACCTTTGGGAGCCCCTCCGACATAATATAATGCTGCCCCCCTAACGACCATCATCATTCCCAGGGTTGTAATGAAGGATGGTACCTTTAGAAAACTTACCACAAATCCGTTTATTAGACCGACAGATACACCTAAACCCAGCAAAATGAGGATATTGGGTACCATATTTGAAGGATCATTCGCCAGAAATTTTGAGGACGCAAGAACGACGAAGGTAACGATCGCACCGATTGAAAGGTCAAATCCACCCAGGGCAAGGACGAACATTTCTCCAATGGCCAACACTGCCAGGGGCGAAGCCGGGCGAAGATAGGTCATGATGCCGTTCATCGTCTGGTATCCCTTGGGGTTCAGAAATCCCAGGAATATGAAAATCACTAGGAAAATGGGATAAACGGGAGGGACTTTTCTTATCCATGCCCAAATCTTGCGGAAAATATTGAGTGATGAACCTTGTGAAGTGACTATTGAGGCTGCCATTCGATCCTCTCCTTATGCCGCTTCTTTTTTCGAGCGGATTGTATAACTTGCCACTGCTAGGATAATGATCACACCCTGGAGAATGTTTTTCATATATGGGTTTACTCCTAGCTGGTTGAAACCGGTGGCAAGTACACCAAAGATCAGAACCCCTGCCAAAGTACCCCACACACCACCTTTTCCGCCTGAGAGGGCAGTGCCGCCGATCACCGCGGTTGCGATGGAGTTTAAATCATACACACCATTCGGACCAACCCAGGGAGCACCGGAGCGCATCAGGCTAACCAGAAAAATCCCGGATAGCACTGCGGTGACGCTGCAAAGTACATGCGCCCCGATCAGCACCCTATCGGTACGAACCCCGGAAAGACGTGCAACCTCTGAGTTGCCTCCGACTCCATATAGGTGGGCTCCGAACTTTGTTCTTGCCAGAATGAACCAGCCGATGGTTACCACCAACAACAGGATAATGATCGAAACCGGAATTGGACCGAGCGTCCCATACCCGAACCATTCGAATGCTTGAGGAACGCTGCCGGTATAGTTGGAAAAGGTGGCGTTAATCACTCCTTTAATGACCAAGCTCACACCAAGTGTCGCGATAAAAGGATTCACGCGGAGTTTCGTTATGATTAAACCATTTGCCAGTCCGATAACAATTCCAATTGCGAAAACACCCAGAAGCGCGACGGGGACATTCGAGTTGTTTCCCTGCATGATATAAGACGACATCACTGCAGTAATGCTGATGGTGTAGGCGACAGAAAGATCGATGGAAGCGCCAATCAGAACAAGTGTTTGACCGACAGCCACTATACCTAACGCAACGGAACGGACGATGATGTTCATCATAATACTTGGGTTAGTGAACATTTGTCCGTCAGAATTAATCTGATCTAATATGCCAGTGAACAAGAATATAATGATCAGAAAGATATAGACTGGGGGAATCTTGGATGACCGGGTCATTTTTTTGAACCAGTTACCGGAAGAAGTTGTGGTTGTCATGTTATTCCCTTCCCACCGCTACTTTATTAATTTTATTCACCTCTTCCGCTTGGCCGGTCGCTACCAGCATGATATCCTGCTCTGTCGATTTCGCCGGGAGCTCGCCGGCTATGCGGCCATCCCGCATGATTAGGATGCGATCACTCATTCCCAGAACTTCAGGCAGCTCGGAAGATATCATTAAAACCGCAATGCCCTCTTTTGTCAGACCGCGGATCATGTCGTGAATGCTGGCCTTCGATTCCACATCAATACCGCGGGTGGGTTCGTCAAAAATGAAGATATTTGCTTTTGAAGAAAGCCACTTGGAAAGGACCACTTTTTGTTGATTGCCACCGCTGAGGTATTGAGCTTCCCGGTCGAAGGTTTCTGCCCGTAAATCCACCTTACCTGCCAGGGTCGGAACCAACGACCTGGAATTTCGAGTCCCATCCTTATAGATGAATCCAAGCAATGGTTGAAGCGTTCTGACAGTCAGAAGGATATTATCCCGGATGGGTTGTTTGGGAAGCAGCCCTTCAGCCTTCCTGTCCTCCGTTACAAAACCCATTTTTAACCGGATCGCATCTGGAGGGCTTTTAATCGTCTGTATCTTTCCAGAAACTTCCATCGTACCGGTTTTGAAGGGGACGACCCCAAAAAGTGCCTGCGCCAGTTCAGTCCTGCCTGAACCCTGAAGCCCGGCAACACAGAGAACCTCACCTTTGCGAAGTTCTAAGTTTATATCTCTTAAGAAATCATTCCCGCCATCTTTAACCCGTAAAACAACCTCGCCGAAGTCCTCCAGTTCTCCTAGCGGCGGGAAATAATGGTCCAGGTCGCGCCCAACCATCATATGCACGACTTCCTTGGGAGTCGTATCCTTAGTCGAAACCGTCCCTACCAATTCTCCATCTTTGAGTACCGAGATTTTATCTGCAAGATCAAAAACTTCAATCAGGCGGTGAGATATAAAAATGACAGCCATGCCGCGGTCGATGAGCTTCCTGATCAGGTCGGTAAGAATTTTTACCTCAGTCAATGTTAATGATGCGGTCGGCTCATCCATGATCAGGACTTTGGAATCGAAGGAGATAGCTTTCGCGATTTCCACGATCTGCTGCTCTGCAACGGATAATGAACTGCACAGTGCAGTTGGACTGATGAGTTGATCAGCTTCCACTTTTTTGAGCACTTCAACCGCATTCTTGTTTAATTCCCGGACGTTTAATCCGCCGAACTTTCCAGGCTCCCGACCTAAAAAAATATTTTGCGCCACAGTCCGGTCAGGTAGAAGGTTGAATTCCTGGTAGATGATACTCACTCCTTTGAGCTGAGCTTCCTGAGGGTGAGTGAAGGAGACGTGCTCACTCTGTAAAACGAGCTCCCCTGAATCAGCAATATATGCCCCGGCGATGATCTTCATGAGGGTGGATTTTCCCGCGCCGTTCTCCCCCACGACCGCATGCACCTCACCCGGCAGGAATTGCAAAGAGATATTTTTACATGCCATCACCCCTGGAAATCGTTTACAGATATTCCGGACTTCCATCACGGGTCCATCATTCAATTTGGG
>Ga0315283_10004059_pt1 | contig 12654 bp, 13 predicted proteins | sample YL17G09_0_MG_FD_204541 | JGI IMG/M metagenome (GOLD analysis project Ga0315283, IMG submission 204541) | Sediment microbial communities from Yellowstone Lake, YNP, Wyoming, USA - YL17G09_0 | ecosystem: Environmental > Aquatic > Freshwater > Lake > Sediment | place: USA: Wyoming | collected...
CCGGCAGGCTTTGAGGAAGCGTTCGTTGATCATTTCGGCATTCTAGAGACGAGGGGGCGAGGGTGTCAATTCGCAATGGGGCGGGCCTCGCTTCGTTAATTGTTATACGTTATTCGTTAATCGTCAGGACTCTCACGTTTAACGAATGGGCCGCATGCGGCTCCGGTTGACAGGGTGTGAATCTCTCTACTAAACTGCCAAATCCCGCTGAGAGCTGGGAGACAATCTTGATCATGAGGAACATAGGGAGGCCCGAATCCGGATGGCAAAGAAAACGACGAATGAATCGGACGAAACCAGACTAAAAAAGAAGGTGGCGGCAAAATTAACCGACCACAAGGATGCCAAAGTGGATGAGGCCCTTCGTTCGCTGAAGAAACGGCTGCGAAGGACACAACGGAAGCGGCGCACGATAGTATTGCGTAAAAAGAATTCTGCGAGCAAGAAAACGGCTGCTCCCGCTGCGAAGTAGTCTTTTGGTCCAGGCAGTCGACGGGTAAATGAATCGTTAAGGTAACACGCATGGAACCATCACGACCGACAGAAGAAGGCGCGACTCCCACCGCTTCAGAGACGGTGACCGATGCATTGACCGATCAGGTGGCGGCGGAGTTTACAGGGGAGCCACAGGTATCGGCAGAGCTGCCAGCGGAACCGACCGAGCAGGTCGCCCTTGAAGAGGAGCAGGTCAAGGATGAGATCGAGATCCAGATCGACCTGCTCAAGGATCCTGATTGGGTGGTCCGTCGCGAGGCTGCCATCACTCTTGGAGAAATGGGTGATGAGCGTTGTGTGGAACCGCTGTGTAATGCGTTGCGCGACGGTGACTGGCAAGTTCGGGAAGTCGCGATCGAGGGGTTGGGGCAGATTGGTTCTCCCGCCGTTGAATTGCTGATCAAGTTGCTCCGCGATTGGGACGTCCGAAAGTATGCGCTTGCCGCATTAGGGAAGATTCGCGACGAGCGGGTGCTCGATCCGTTGATGCTTCAGCTGAAAAATGATGAGTTCAAAGACGATGCGCTCAACGCGTTGGTCGAGCTGGGTGAACCGGCGTTGCCGCGATTGGTCACAGCGCTGAAAGATAAAGACGAAAATGTCCGGAAGCAAGCGGTGCTGGCCCTGGGGCGAATCAAAGATGCCAAGGCGATCGACCCTCTGATCGACATGCTCGCCGACAGCGATTGGTTTACGCGCTTGACATCTGCGGCGGCGCTCGAAGCGATTGGCGATGACCGGGGCCGAGAAGCGATCAAGCCGTTGATGAAGGATCCGGACATGGTAGTACGGATGCGGGTAGAACGGATTCTGGCGAAGTGGAAGAAACAGCCCGCATGATGCTGAAAAAGTCCGTCAGCGTAAGAAGATCGTTATTTGGTTTATTTGGTTTGTCTCGTTTGTTTGGTTAAACCAGACAGACCAGATAAACAAAACAAACCAGTTTGAGCATCCTGCCTGAGGTTATTGGATAACCACTCAGGTGTTTAGGCTGAAGTTGGTTTCTACGACCGTTAGTTCAAGCAGAACTAAATTCTCGTTGGGCAAGAACCTCAACCCCTAAAAGCCTTCAGCCTATCTGCCTGAGCAGTACGCTACTTATTCACCTGCCGATCGACCTCCCGCTGAATGTCATTGAGCTTCTTGATCGACACCGGTTTTCCCATCGACAATTCCAGCCGCACTTCTTGAAGCGTTCCGGTCAATGCACGCAGAGCGAGGATCGACTCGTCTTGCTTCGCGCCTTTGGTTGCTTTCTCCAGCGTCGCAGCCGCTTCGCCGAGTTGTGTGGCGGCCTCTCCCAGGTTTTTGTCGAGCAGGTCCGATTTCGCCTGCACCACCCGTGATTTGGCGTCGAGCAGCCCCTGCCGCCTGCGCAGGTCTCTTTCTATTCCCATCGTGGTGTCGATGATGTTGCGTGAGGTGTCTTTGAGGGAATGTTGGAGGTCCGAGACCGTTTGTGGCAGTGTGCCGACCGGACGTTGGCCAAAATAAAATCCGAGACCGAATGACACGGCAGCCAGGGCAAGAACAGCGATAAATTTCCACATAGTGCGATCCTTTCGACTAACGACGTATCAGGATGCTGAAAAAAACCGCCAGCGTAAGAAGATCGTTATTTGGTTTGTCTCGTTTGTTTGGTTAACCCAGACAGACCAAATGAACCAGATAAACAAAACAAACCAGTTTGAGCATCCTGCAGGAGTGCTCCGTTCTTATCCCAGACATACAGATTATCGATGTTCTGTTATGCCGGAATTGTTTTTCCGCGGGCTGTTAGGAACCGTTGCAGAACGGCGGAGTTGTTGGAGCAGACTGCCTGCGGCGGCTAAACGAATGGAGAGATCCGAGTCTTGCAAGGTCTTTTTGAGCAGCGGCATCACGGGTGCGCCGATTTTTCCGAGTGCTTTTGCAGCCAGGAGACGTGGTTGTGGCTGTTGGTCTTGCAGGAGCGTCTGTAGGATGGCCACCGCTTGCTTGTCGGAGGTGGCCGCCAGCGCATGGGCTGCCGCTGCTCGGATAGAAGGGTCCGCGTGTTTCGCCAAGTCTGCTGCAAGCAAGACAGCCGATGTGTCGCCCAATCGAAGCAGGCCTTCCACCGCGCTGGCCCGTACCTGCATATTGGCATCGCGTGTGAGAACCCGCAGCAGCGGGTGAGTATCGCGAATTCCCAGTCGCCCAAGACTCGTAGCTGCCACCGCCCGCACGTGGGCGCTTTCATCCCCTAGGGCGTGGGTGAGTGGCGCAACGCCCCCGGCTTGTCCATAGTCTCCCAATGCGCCGGTGGCGAACGCGCGAACCGATGGCTCAGGGTCATACACTCCCTGGCTCAGGACCGAGAGACTGGATGGGCGCTTCAGCCGCCCCAATGCTCCTAAGGCTGCCATGCGAACCTCGGGATCCGGAAGCGTCACTGCTCCGGTGATATCGGCCAGCATGTCCTGTTTGCCGAGCCGATACAGTGCGGCATAGGCGAACACGGCTTCAGGCCCGTCGTCGACTCTTGCAACCTCGATGAGGTAGGGCATGATGTCGGTAACATGGGCCTCACTGAGCGCGTTCATGGCGGCAATTCGCACGGCGGGCATCGCGTCGTTCAGGGCCCGTCGCAAGGGGCCGGACTTCCCTGCAAGTCCAGCTTTGCCGATAGCGTCTGCGGCACGAGCCCGTACCAGGACCGATGCGTCGAGCAGCCCATCTTCCATGACGGCCTGTGTTTCCGGGAGGCCGAGTTCAGCCAGGATTGTGTAGGCCGCGATCCGCACATATTCCTGTGAGTCGCGGACGTGGCTCGTCAGAAAGCTGAGCGCCAAGGGCCGTAGCATGGCCGGATCATCAGGTTGATCTGTAGGGACTAGCCGTTGATAGAGAGTGAGGGCTTCTTCCGGTCGCCCTAGTTTGAGGGAGCTCTGGAAGGCCAGGCGGATGAGTGGTTTCGATGTGGCGGTCTCAGGCGGAAGCGACTGCCAGAGCTTCAGGACCTGGCCGTATTCGGCACGGTTGAAGAATTCTGTGGCCTCATGTTCGAGGGCTGAGCCGGTCTGCGCCGTTAGCGTGCCTGCGTCGGCAAGGAGCGGGCTTACGAGGATTGAGACAAGTGTGAGCAGCAGGAGCGCTTGTAGGTGTGCTGTGGCAGCGCAGCGACGGGTTCTCTCAAACACGTGAAAGGTGAAACGTATAACGACCGAGTCCGTTCCCTCTGTAACTTTCCACATCTAACGTTTCACGTTTCACGAATCGCTGGTTACCATGTCGAAGGCGCGAGCACCATGGCGGGCGCATACATCGTGTCGACGTACTCCTTGACCATCCGTTTGGTGCAGAAACGGGGAGCATTGGTCCGAAGGTTTTCTTTCATGAGCTGCAACCAGCCGCGGGGTATTCCGTCAAGGTCTCGTTGATAGTAGAGGGGAATGGCTTCTTGCTCCAGCATGCGGTAGAGTTGTTGTGCGTCATGCTCATCCTGGGCCTGAATGTCCTGGTTCCCGACTAAAGGTTCAATCCCCCATCCGTTGGCTCCGTTGTAGCCTTCTTTCCACCATCCATCAAGGACGCTGAGATTGATGACACCGTTGAGCGCGGCTTTTTGCCCGCTTGTTCCGCTCGCCTCCATGGGAAAACGTGGGGTGTTGAGCCAAATGTCGACCCCTTGAACGAGGAACTTCGCCATGTGCATGTCATAGTTTTCTATGAACGCCACATGGCCGCCCAACTTATGGTCGTCGCAAAAACTCAACACTTCATGAATGAAGTAGCGGCCAGGTTCATCGGCCGGGTGAGCTTTGCCGGCAAAGATCAATTGGACAGGTCGCCATTGGTTATGGAGCAACTGTTTCAGCCGTTCGAGGTCACGAAACAACAAGGTTGCCCGCTTATAGGTGGCAAAGCGCCTGGCGAAGCCGATGGTGAGCGCTTCTGGGTCGAGCAGCGTGCCTCGCGATATGACCTGCGAGGCTTGGAGATGTCCCTGCATCCAGCCGCTCCTGGCGCGCTCCCGGATGAAGCTCATGAGTTTACGTTTCATAGTTTGGCGTACGGTCCAGAGTTCCTGGTCGGGGATATCCAGGACTCGTTGCCACATCGCCGTGTCGTCGCATTTCTCCGCCCATTCGGGGCCGAGATACTTGCCGTATAGTTGGTTGAGTTCCGGCGCGACCCAGGTCGGCGCATGGATGCCATTGGTCACGCTGCGGATCGGGACTTGCTCAATCGGGAGCCCGGGCCACATATGATGCCACATTTCTCGCGAGACCTGCCCGTGTTCACGACTGACCCCGTTCACATGGGCAGCCAGCCGGATGGCGAGTGCCGTCATGTTGAAGCCCTGCCCTTGGGATGCAGGAGTGTCTCCTAGGCGGAGAAAGTCTTCTCGCGAGAGGCCCAACTGTTCCCAATAGCCGGCAAAGTACCGGTCCATGAGGTGATGGGGAAATACGTCGTGACCGGCCGGCACCGGTGTATGGGTGGTAAACACCGTGCTCTGGCGGACGGTCTCGCAGGCGTCCGCATGCGTCGATCCTTTCTGGATCAATTCGCGGATGCGCTCCAATGTGAGGAAGGCGGAATGGCCCTCATTCGCATGCCAGACCGTCGGTGCGATACCCAATGCGCGAAGCATACGGACACCGCCGATACCCAACAGGAATTCCTGACAGAGGCGCATCTCCTGATCGCCTCCATACAGTCGAGCTGAAAGAGCCCGATTCTCGGGACTGTTCTCGGGGACGTCTGTATCGATGAGGTAGAGGGGAACCAGCCCGGCGAGCACTTTCCAGACCGCTGCAGCCACGACCCGGCTGCCGATCTCGACCGTAATCCTGCATAGATCTCCCGATGGAGTGAGGGCGGGATGAATGGGCGATTCTGCTTGTTTGAATGGAGCGTAAGCCGCTTCCTGCCATCCCTCCGGCGTGATCCGCTGTCGAAAATATCCTTGCGGGTACATGAACCCCACTCCCACCAAGGGCACACCCAGATCGCTGGCCTCCTTGCAATGGTCTCCGGCAAGAATGCCGAGGCCACCGCTGTAGATAGGAATGGATCTGTGAAGGCCAAACTCGGCAGAGAAGTAGGCGATGGTGGGAACTTTCAAATCGCCGTGTTGTATTTTAAACCAACTGTGTTCGTTATGAAGGTACCCGTCGAATATCTTGAGGGTGGCAGAGTACATCCGCATATACGAGGGATTTTGGGTGAGGTGCATGAGTCGGTCTGGCCTGACTTTGGCCAGTAGCTCGACGGGGTTGTGGTGGGTCAGCACCCAGAGGGTCGGATCAATGTGCTCAAACAGCCGACGGGCTTCCGGAGTCCAACTCCACCAAAGGTTATGTGCCAATTCCATGAGACGTGAGAGACTGGGTGGAATAGCCTGTGATGATGTATCTGCTGTTCGGGGGATATCCACTGCACCTCCTCGCTGCTGATGTTTAAGTCGATGTTGTTGTGAGGGAACGGCCTAAGCTCTGCCAGTGAGGGCAATCAGGCGTGACCAGCCTTATGCCAAGATGTCCATTCATCTGAGAATGCCACGGAGGCGTACCGTTCGCCAAGTATTTTAGCAACTCGGTTCATCAGCTTGGCGATTTGTTGCATATCCTCCGGGGGAAGATCTTGACGAAATCGAGGGTGGAGTCCCCACCGAGTTTCCACTTCTTCTCCGGCAACGGTCGAAATGACGCTCACCAGTTTAATTTCGCTTCCTGTCGGACCTTGGGGGCCAGGCGTCGCGGTGGGGAGTGGTGAGGAGGACGGGATATGGGTCGCCACGGGGACCTCTGTACCGACTGCGGCGGCTGGAGGGAGATCTCCGGCCAAGATGGCTTTGATAGCAGGAATCACGGCGCTCGCGCAGAGCGTTGCGGCGGAGGATACCTGCGCGTGTTCCGAGATTCCCATCGCGTCGGCGACTCGACCGCCAAAGGCTTTCAACATCTCGTCTTTCACAGGACTGTCATCAGTAGCGAGGAACCGAAACCGCTCATAGGTCTGCCGACTCTCCGACACAGCCGCACCGACTGTGAGCATGATTTCCATTTGATCGGCGCCGGAACCGAATGCTGGCTCCAACACATTCTTCAATTGCAGGGTGACGGCATCTTCAAGGCTGTCCATGAACTGAGGCTGTTCTCTGACCGGCAGGTATAGGGCAGAAAGCCGGTCTGTGAGATTGAACATAATTTTGATGAATTCAAGGTAGATACCCCACTCATCCTGGCGTTTCAATTTTAAGGCCCGCTCCGGTGCCGTCCGTTTCATGACGGTTACGGACTCGCCTGCTACGGCGAGTATGAGTTCGGCGAGTTGGCGAAGCTGCGATTGCTGTTCTTGGTTCGCGGTGGCCATAAAATCTCCCGTTCAGTCGCGGGATTATAGCGGAGACAGGCCCGGCGAGCAAAGCACTTGTTTTTGCAATCGCTTGTCGGTATGGCACCTCGCAGGTACGATTGCATATAGCAGGATGCTGAAAAAGGAGGGGATGGAGGCTGATGATCTTCTGTGCTCGCGCAACGCGCGGCCTCTGAAGGCCCTCGTTGGACGCGCGCAGTGGAAGATCAATCAGCCCCCATCCCTAGAGACATAACGAGCAAGCTTGGAAGGAGCATGTATATAGTTTGATGCACGCAGTTGGGATCATCCCAGCCACCCCTTTTACAGTGATAGTTGGCTGCGGCCTTGTTTGGGACAGGGCGTGTCTCGGCGCGCCAGGGTTGGGCGGGTGAGATGTCTGGCCTTTTTGAGCATCTTGCGATGTTGAATGTTGGATTGTGGGATGGATAAGGAGATTGAGATGAAGAAATTCAGATGCAGTCTGTTATTTGCTTTCGGGTGGCTGGTGGCAGTGGGGCTATTCGGCTGTAGCCAGGAGACGCCGGCGGAAAAGGCGAAGGCTGCGGCTGCGTCCGGCAGTGCCGCGACGCAGGCAGCAGGGCAGGCTGCAGTGGATAATATAAAAACTCCGATGGATCAGGCCCGTCAGACGGAAAGTACATTGGAAAAGTCGGCTGAGCAGAGAGCCGCTGAGGTCAAGGAAGCGACGCAGTAGCGGGGGGAGGGGAACAGCCAGGCCATCCTTCTTGCTCGCTGAGGCCGCACGATCAGACTGTGCTCCCTCAATGCGCGCAGTGAAGGACGGTCTGGCTGTTCCCCTCAGGGCAGAGTGGAAGATCATTGGAAGGGTTTCGTTTTCTGGCCCTGTTAATATACGTACGCAACGGTTAAATGAATGAAGATCGTGCTTGCCGTTATTCTTTCATTGTTGACGTTATTGGTTAGTGTGGCGTTGTACTTCAGCTACACAGAGAGGCAGGAGTCACATTTCGAGACATATCAAGAACTGCAAGCTTCAGAGGTAATGGCCAAGGGCTGGGTGCCAAGCTTCATTCCAGGCAGTGCCTACGACATATATGAGGAACATCGCGTGGATGAAGGAAGAGTAAATGTTAAGTTTCGCTTTGCACGTGGCGACACCGCGCAAATTGAGGCAAGTTGTACACGGCAAATTGGCGATGACCCAAGGGTTACCTTGTACAAATGTGGTCACCGCAATGACAGGGTGAGTGTAAGGTTGAGTGAAGACGGAAAGTGCGAAATCTCCAGTGAATAGACATGCATCTAACCCAGCGCTTAACCCTGACACAGTACCTGGAGAGGCTCGTCGGTTAGCTTCAAGTTGGACGTCAAAATGACAGTACAATCTAATGAGGTCGCTACCCAGGTCCTTGGATGGGCAGAAGTAGGAGTTGCTGGGTTAGCAATGCTGGTCGCCTTCTACTTGATGGCATCACCTCTGATGCCGGCCCCAACGATCACCATGGCGGTATGCTGCTTTTCTTCTCTGGACTAGTCCTTCTAATCGTTGCAACTCCCGTCATGGTCCCAGGCGTAGCCCTCATCTGCATCCACCGGTGGCGGTGGTGGGCACATGTCCTGCCCGTGGTAACTTGGGCTTTCCTATTCGTTTTCTTGTCATAGGGCCGAGGGGAAAAGTGGGCCCAGGATGGGGTCGTTGATTGACTTCACACCTCGTCGTTCATCCATTATTTGTCTTGTCGACGTTGGCGCAGATGTCAACATAACCTCAAGATCCCCAAAGACTCCGACTCCTTACACCTTTCTCGGCGTGGGTGACCGAAGCTGCTCTATACTGCGCGCATCGAGCAACCGCCATTCGTCTAATTGATCCTTCCAAGCTCGCTTGCCCTCCCTCTCTGGGAAGGCCACCCATGTTGGTCTAAGTGCGGCCGGAATGCTTGTCCTCCTCTACCCATTCTCAGCGAGGGGGCTGGCATAGTCTCTACTGCGCGCATCGAGGGACCACCGTTTTATCGTGGGGCCTCTGCGAGCACAGAGACTAGCCAGCTTCCTCGCATCCCTCCTTCTCAGGGCGCGCGTTCCGGGAGCACAGGACCAGCATGGGTACCCCCTGCCTATCCTTTTCATCGTGCGCGTTCTGCGAGCAAGAAGGGCACCTGGCCGCTCCCTCCTCCCATCTTTCCTCGTTTATTTCTCCCCTTCGCAGGATGGCTCGAATGAGTCCCCCACTGCGCGCGTCCAACGAGGGGAGTCCGCGACCGCGCGTTGCGCGAGCACAGGGGACTCACCGAGCCATCCCTCTTCCTTCTTTGAAAGGACCGCGGGGAGTATGTTATACAGCGCTTCCCCTGAATGACCGGACTGCGCAACAATTCCTTCGCTCATCTCTATGGAACAAGAAGCTAAAACCTATGTGCTGAAGCGCCCGGTTGACGAGGTCGTTTCCCGGAAGCTCTCCATTGATTATGCGGCGGCGTTGAATAGCCAGCAGCTTGCGGCAGTGACCGCGGGCGAAGGGCCATCGCTGGTCATCGCCGGCGCCGGCAGCGGCAAGACGCGGACTTTGGTCTACCGCGTGGCTTACTTGATCGATTCAGGGATCGATCCCTCCCACATTCTGCTCCTGACCTTTACGCGAAAATCATCGCAGGAAATGCTTGAACGGGCCGGTGAGTTGATCGGCGTCCGCAGCGAGCGTGTCCGTGGCGGCACGTTCCACTCAGTGGCCAATATGTTGCTCCGGCGTTATGGAAGGTCCATCGGTCTTGAGCCGGGCTTCACGATTCTCGATCGGGGTGATGCCGAAGACCTGATCGCCTTGGTTCGCGCACAGCTGGGGTTGAACGAAAAAGACAAACGGTTTCCCCGCAAGGGGACGATTGCGGAGATGTTCAGCAAGTCCGAGAATACCCTGCGCCCGCTCGCTGAGATCGTGGTCGAAGAGTTCGATCATTTTTCCGACCATCTGGATGCCTTGGAGCAGTTGCAGCGGGGGTATCAGGCGTCGAAACGGCAACGCCAACTGGTGGATTATGACGATCTGTTGGTGTTGCTGCGGCGGCTTGTGATGGAGGATGACGGAATCAGGCGGACGATTTCTTCCCTGTATCGGTATATCCTGGTGGACGAATATCAGGACACCAATCGTTTGCAGGCGGATGTCGTCCGGCATCTCGCATCCACCCACCAGAACGTGATGGTTGTCGGTGACGACGCGCAGTCGATCTATGCCTTTCGAGGAGCGACGTTCAAGAACATCATGGAGTTTCCCGCGCTCTTTCCCGGCACCACCATCTATAAACTTGAAGAGAATTACCGCAGTACCCAGCCGATCCTGAATCTCGCGAACGCTGTAATCGAAGAGGCGAAGGAAAAATACAGCAAACATCTCTTTACAAGGAAGCTCGATGGGCCGTTGCCGGTTCTGGTGGAGGCGGCGGGGGAGAATGCCCAATCGCGTTTTATCTCGCAGAAGATTTTGGAGTTGCGGGAGGAAGGGGTTCCGCTCGGCGAAATGGCGGTGTTGTTCCGGTCGAGCTTTCACTCGTTCGACCTTGAAATCGAACTCTCTCGTCACGGACTGCCGTTCGTCAAGCGCGGCGGGGTCAAATTTATCGAGACGGCACATGTGAAGGATCTGTTGGCCCACATGCGTGTGGTGGCCAATCCCTTGGATGCCGTGAGTTGGCATCGCGTGCTCATGCTCGTCGAAGGGGTGGGACCGAAGAAGGCGCAGGATGTCATGGCTGCGCTCGTGAAATCGGACAATCCCTATGTCACTCTTCGCGCAATGCCGGGGCGATCTGGGAAAGGGCTTAGAGATTTGGCCCTGACACTCGAAAGCCTGGCTGGATCAGGAGACCTTCGTCCGGCTGAGCAAGTGGGCCATATCTATGAGTACTACCTGCCGATTCTGAAGGAACATTACGACGACTATCCCAAGCGCACGCGGGATCTGGATCATTTGCAGACGATCGCGGAGGGGTATCAGGGGGTTGAATCATTTCTATCCGACCTCGCACTGGAGCCACCGGACGGAAATGCCGCTCGATCTGAGGCGCCCGATCGCGACGACGAACGACTGGTGTTGTCCACGATCCATTCTGCCAAGGGGCTAGAGTGGCAATGTGTATTTGTCATCTGGATTGTGGATGGAAGATTCCCATCGGTCTATTCGTTCAGTGAAGATGAGGGGTTGGAGGAGGAGCGCCGGTTGTTCTACGTTTCCGTGACGAGAGCCAAGCGGCATCTGTACTTGACCTACCCGATCAATGTGTTTGACAGGGGCAGCGGCATGGTGCTGTCGAAGCCGTCCCGGTTCCTGGACCCAGTTGCGCCTAGGCTGCTGGATCAGTTGGTTCTGGTGGAAGAAGGTGGTGGGCGGCATGACTGGTATTCTCGCGATGATCATTGACAGGATGCTGAAAAAGAGAGCGGGATGGCTGGGACGATCCCTGTGCTCGCGCAACGCGCGGTCTCAGAAGACCCTCGTTGGACGCGCGCAGTGGGGATCATCCCAGCCATCCCTTTAAAATGATAGATCGCTGCGGCCTTGCTTGGGATAAGGCGCGTCTCGGCGCGCCAGGGTTGGGCGGGTGAGAAGTCTAGCCTTTTTGAGCATCCTGTGTGGCCATGAGTAATGCGGACTAAGATCGTTGGTGCGTATGCTGTGCAGAATGGTCGTGATGGGTCTTCTCATGGGCGGACTTCTTTTCGCGCCGAATGTGGGGATGTCGGAAGAGCGTCTGTCGTCAGCCGACCGGATGTGGGGTCAATTGCTTCGTGAGGCTCATGCGCTAGGCCTTCCAATAAAGTTCCTCAAGGCAGTTCCATCGAGCTTCGTGCGGTTTGAATTCGACGATTTGCACAGTTATGCCGCTGAATATCATCCCGGGGAGCATCGGATGGTGCTGAATCGTGCGCTGTCTTTTAATGGAGCCGGGGCTACGTTACGTCCGCTCAGGCAACTCACCCATGCCCAGATCGAAACACTCTTCCATGAATTGTTCCATGCCTATATCGATTACCTGATGACAGAAGTTGAGACATTGCCCGGCGTAGCGCCGAATCCTGTGCTCACTTTTGCGAGAGCACAGCAGGGTTGCCACTATGGATCGGTGCTGATCACGCCGGTTGTGCAGCGAAAGGGTGAAACTGAAGAACGGTTTCTGACTGAACGCGAGTCCTGGGAAGCGCTCAACGAAACGTGGGCGGTATTTGTCGGGTGGATCGTGTGGAACCAGTTGGAGTTGAGCAGCGGCACAGGACAATCGATTCAGAAACCGGGGAAGAGTCAGGATGAATGGGTGCGACGTCTCAGGATTGCCGATCGAGAAGGAACATTCCGTGGGTATTATGAACCGGAGGATTCTGTTGAGCGGGCCGTTGTTCGAAAGCGGTATTTGGCCCCTGCATCTCGGTTGTTGGAATCGGAAGCCACGGTCATTTTGAAGGAAGTCATTGAATATTCTCCCAATCTACTGGCCCGTGCGAGGGAGGTATTCTCCGGTCTCGGCCAAGGGGTTGACCGGCATGGCCAGTGTGGATAGTAGGGACGCCTTTCTATAAGTTCATGAAATGGTTGTGAGCTGCTCGAAGCAAGCGGGCTTGGCCGGACTATTTGCTCCATCGCTGGAGATTAGGGAACGGTGAAATGAAAGGGAGGCGGAACGCTAGCGCGAAGAAAATCTCGGTCGGCAGCAATATTTTGACAAAAAGCAAGATAATTATGCTTTAGGGTATTGACTTCACCAGACTTCATCAATAGAATCCAGCGTTTCATGAGCAAGGCTGGTCCACGGCCTCACCGCCTGCATCCTTATTCAATAAGGAGGGGGAAGCTGTGTG
>Ga0315283_10004060_pt1 | contig 12650 bp, 7 predicted proteins | sample YL17G09_0_MG_FD_204541 | JGI IMG/M metagenome (GOLD analysis project Ga0315283, IMG submission 204541) | Sediment microbial communities from Yellowstone Lake, YNP, Wyoming, USA - YL17G09_0 | ecosystem: Environmental > Aquatic > Freshwater > Lake > Sediment | place: USA: Wyoming | collected...
TGCCGGTCAGCGACGAGGCCACCACCCGCGTGCCGGACTCAATCGTCGGAAAGGACCCGCCATACTCCACGGCGAACGCCACGTTGCGGCCGATCGACTTGCCGAAGGTGACCGCCAACGCGGGCGCCTCGTAGACCGGCTGGTCGTCGCCGCAGTCCGCGCAGGCAAAGCGCAGCGTAGCGATCCCGCCCCCGAAGCCGCCCCACCACCCCTCGGGGTGGACGGGTGCCGGCGTCTGCGGCGACTGTGCCATGGCGGGGGCCGCCATCGCGACCAGCAGGGTGAACACGAGCACGTGAATCCACCGCATAGGACAACCTCGTGACATCCGGTGTGAAGACCCGTGCTCACGGCCGGAGACCGGCCGTTCACGCAGGTCTTGAAACCGTCTCAAAATCGGACGCCCAGGAAGATACGGGACTCGGGGTACCTGGTGTAGGTATCGGCATCGGCGGTGTAGTAGCTGTTCCGCATGAACAACGAGTACGAGCCGCCCGCGCTGAAGCGCTTCGTCAGTGGCCAGGCGAGGCGCCCCTGGACCATCTGGACGACGTGGCTGCCGCCGGACCCGTTGACGGCATTGATGTACGCCGAGGTGTAGAACAGTCTGAGTACAGGCTCGTCCCTGTGACGGATCGCCAGGAACACCGACGCGGCCGGGGCCGGGCCGTAATCGTACGTGCGCTCGTTGACGTCGACGTGCTCCGCGGAGATCGCCGCGAGCGGGAAGAAGCTGCCCGACACATTGAGCAGTATGGCCGACCGGCTGCCGAGGGATTTCCAGTACATCACGCTGGCCCCGGCCGACTGGCCGCCGAGGTCGTACGCGGGGTTCGACACGAAGAGGTATCCCTGGTTGATGTTGAAGCGCGCGGCGGACGTCGGCGTGTCCTTCAGGGCCTTGCCCCACAGGCGCCCGCTCACGTTGAATTCGGAGAAGCCCGATCCTCCGCCGAGGACGAACTGGGCCTGGAACGCGTCGAACGGCTTCTTCCACGCCGACTTGATCGGATCCCCGTAAAGGAAGTCGAGTTCGAGATACGGGTAGGCCTTGGCCTCCTGAAGCGTTCCGGCGGCCCCACGCCAGATCGCGCCCGCCTGCGCCGACACGCCCAGAAAGTCCGGGCGCTGGTCGGGCGGGTTGGCCTTCACCTTGCCCCACTCGCCGTTGATCGCGCGCATCGCGCCGCCGACCGGATCGATCGCCGTCGCGAGGAACTCCTTCTTGCCGCGCCCGCCGGTCGCCATGTTGTCCCGCACGAGGCCGGCCATGCGATGGAACACCTCGCCGAGCACCATGCCGCCCATTGTCGTCGAGTAGAAGTCGTTGATGGATCCCCGGTTGGTTTCGCCGCAGCATTCCCAGGTGAAGCTGCCCATCGCCGACATCATCGCCGACTCCCAGTAATTGAGCCCGTTCGCGCGCCCGGCATTGAAGTACATGCCGCCCTGGTACGGGTGGCCGAACTGGTTTACCCGGAACTGGTTGTCGTCGAAGATGTAGCCGTACTTGAGGTTGCTCCACCACGTCTTCGGCGTGACCTTGAACTGGTCGCGCTCCTCGCCGCTTCGGGTGGCGAGGTTGAGGAGGTTGAACATCACGTTGACGCCTACGGTGCCGAGCAGTGCCCGGCCCCAGCTGAGCCTGGGGCACCCTGGGCACTCCGGCGACTGGTAGTCCGGCACGCGCACCGCGGCTACGGGCGCTTCCTGCGCGGCGGCGGCCCGGATGCGCTCGAGCAGCGGCGAGTCCGGAGCGGGTGCGGGGGGCGCCGCCGTTGTCACGGTGGCTTCCTGGGCGGACGCCAGCAGGGGAGCCAGGAGGCAGACGGCCAGCACGCAGGCCGCGATGACGCGTCTCCGGGAGTGTTGGATCACACGACAATCAGGCACACATCCTCCGAAATCAGCCCCTATATTGTACTTGGTTCGAGAGCGTGCCTGGAACGGAGACGGGGTCGGGACGTCGACACGAGGGGTCGGGATTCATCCCGACCCCTCGTGTCACATCAACCGATGGCCGCGCGGGCGTTGCGGAACAGCCGCATCCACGGACTGTCCTCGCCCCAGCCGTCCGGGTGCCACGAAAGCTGCACGCTGCGGAAGACCCGCTCGGGGTGCGGCATCAGGGCCGTGAACCGGCCGTCGGCCGTGGTGACAGCCGTCAGCCCGCCCGGCGACCCGTTGGGGTTGAGCGGATAGACGTCCGTCGCGCGTCCGCGGTTGTCCACGAAGCGGCCGGACACGACGACCTCGCGCTGGTGCGCATCGCACTCGAAGACGGCGCGCCCTTCGCCGTGCGCCGTGACGACGGGAATCCGGCTGCCGGCCATCCCCGCGAAGAACAGCGAGGGACTCGCTGCGATCTCCATCGTCGAGAGCCGCGCCTCGAACTGCTCGCACGTGTTCTTGACGAAGCGAGGCCAGGCCTGCGCCCCGGGAATGAGTTCCTTGAGCGCCGCCATCATCTGGCAGCCGTTGCACACGCCGAGCGCGATGGTGTCGAGCCGCGCGAAGAACGCCGCGAACTGGTCGCGAGCCCGTCCGTGGTAGAGGATCGACTTCGCCCAGCCCTCGCCGCCGCCCAGCACGTCCCCGTACGAGAAGCCGCCGCACGCGGCGAGCGCGCGAAACGCCGAGAGCGACACCCGGCCCTCGATGATGTCGCTCATGTGCACGTCGTGCGCCTCGAAGCCCGCGCGGTCGAACGCGGCAGCCATCTCGACCTGCCCGTTCACGCCCTGCTCCCGCAGGATGGCGATGGCCGGTCGCGCGCCCTTCCCGATGAACGGCGCGGCCGGGTTCTCTGCGGGGTCGAACCTCAGAACCGGCGTGACGCCAGGATCGGCATCGTCCAGGATCCGGTCGTACTCTTCCTGCGCTGAGGCGGGATTGTCGCGCAGCGATTGCATGAGCCACGTGGTCTCGCTCCACGCGCGCTGGAGCGCGACGCGGGTGTCGCTGAACACGATTTCGCTCCCGCGCCGGACCGTCACGCGGCCGTCCGACGCCGGCCGGCCGATGACCCGCGCCGCGAGCGCGTTCGCCTGCAGCACGCCGAGCACGGCCTGGACGTCGGCGTCGCGAACCTGGATGACGGCGCCGAGCTCCTCGGCGAACAGGCCGGCGACGAGGTCCGCGCCACCGCTGACGTGGTCGACGGAACCGTCGCCGCGCGGGGCGATGGCATCCGCGTCGATCTCGATCCCTGTGTGGCCCGCGAACGCCATCTCGAGCGCGGTGACAATCAGCCCGCCGTCCGATCGATCGTGGTACGCCAGGATCCGCCCTTCTGCGCGCAACTGCGCGAGGGCGGCGAACAGGCCGCGGATCGCGGCGGGATCGTCCACATCAGGCGTCGCCACGCCGGTCTCGTTGTAGACCTGCGCCAGCACGGACGCGCCCAGCCGCGTCCTGCCGCCGGCCAGGTCAATGAGGACCAGCGAGGTCGCGCCGGCGTCGGTGCGCAACTGCGGCGTCCACGTGCCGCGCACATCGTCTGACGGCGCAAACGCCGTCACGATGAGCGAGACCGGGCTGACGACGGCGCGGGGCTGGCCGGCCTCGGTCCAGGTCGTGCGCATCGACATCGAGTCCTTGCCGACGGGAATGCTGACGCCGAGCGCGGGGCATAGTTCGAGCGCGACGGCGCGGACCGTGTCGTAGAGCGCGGCGTCCTCGCCGGGGGCGCCGGCAGCCGCCATCCAGTTGGCCGAGAGCTTCACGAGCGACAACGACATCACGGGCGCGGCGGCCAGATTCGTGAGCGCTTCGGCCACCGCCATCCGTCCGGATGCGGGCGCGTCGAGCGCCGCGATGGGCGTGCGCTCGCCGATGGCGAACGCCTCGCCGGCGTAGCCCTCGAACGAGAGCAGCGTGGTGGCGCAGTCGGCCACCGGGACCTGCCACGGGCCCACCGGCTGGTCGCGCGCGCAGAGGCCGCCGACGGTGCGATCGCCAATCGAGATGAGGAACGTCTTGTCGGCCACCGCCGGCGCGCGCAGCACGCGATGGAGCGCGTCGGCAATCGTGATGCGGCTCGTGTCGAAGGGACGGCCGCGCCGGGCCACGCGCGCCACGTCGCGAGTCATGCGCGGCGGTTTGCCCAGCAGGGCCGGCAGCTCCATGTCCACGGCGTCGTTGCCGAACACCGGATCGTGGACGACAAGCCGATGGTCGCTGGTGGCGTGGCCGACCACCGCGAAGGGGCAGCGCTCGCGGGCGCAGAGGGCGGTGACGCGGTCGAGATCGCGCGGGGCGATGGCGAGGACGTACCGTTCCTGCGCCTCGTTGCACCAGACCTCGCGCGGCGTCATGCCCGGCTCCTCGTTGGGCGCGGCCCGCAGATTGATGCGCGCGCCCCGGCCGGAGCCGTGCGCCAGTTCCGGCAGCGCGTTCGAGAGGCCGCCGGCGCCGACGTCGTGGATGGAGATGATCGGGTTGTCCGCGCCGAGCGCCCAGCAGCGATCGATGACCTCCTGCGCGCGGCGCTGGATCTCGGCGTTGCCGCGCTGCACGGAATCGAAGTCGAGGTCGGCCGCATTCGCGCCCGTCGACATCGACGAGGCCGCGCCGCCGCCCATCCCGATGAGCATGCCCGGGCCGCCCAACTGGATGAAGAGCGCGTCGGCGGGCACGTCGGCCTTGAGCGACTGATCGGCGCTGATGTTGCCGACGCCGCCGGCCAGCATGATCGGCTTGTGATACCCGCGTGTGACGCCGTCGACGGTTTGCTCGTAGGCGCGGAAGTAGCCGGCCAGATTCGGCCGGCCGAACTCGTTGTTGAACGACGCGGCGCCGATGGGGCCGTCGATCATGATGGCCAGGGGCGACGCGATCCGGTCGGGCCGCGACTCGGGGCCTTCCCAAGGCCGTTCGTAGCCGGGGATCCGCAGGTTGGAGACGGAGAACCCGCACAGGCCGGCCTTGGGCTTCGAGCCGCGGCCGGTCGCGCCCTCGTCTCTGATTTCGCCGCCGGACCCGGTCGCCGCGCCCGGGAACGGCGAGATCGCCGTCGGGTGGTTGTGCGTCTCCACCTTCATCAGGGTGTGGGTGGCGATCGCGTGATACCCGTAGCGGCCCGTGACCGGATCGGCGAAGAAGCGGCCGACCGTCGCGCCTTCCATGACTGCCGAGTTGTCGGCATACGCGGAGACCGTGCCCTGCGGGTTCGCCCGGTGCGTCGTGCGCACCATGCCGAAGAGGGACTCGGCCTGCGGCTCGCCGTCGATCACCCACGACGCATTGAAGATCTTGTGGCGGCAGTGCTCCGAATTCGCCTGGGCGAACATCGTGAGCTCGACGTCGGTCGGGTTGCGGTGCTGGTCGGTGAAGTAGTCCACCAGGTAGTCGATCTCATCGGGCGCCAGGGCGAGGCCGAATGACGCGTTGGCCTCCTCGATGGCGTGCCGGCCGCGGGCCAGGACGTCGATCGCGGTGAGCGGCTTCGGCGTGAAATGGTGGAACAGTTCCCGCGCGTCCTCGAGTGCCGCGAGCACGGTCTCGGTCATGCGGTCGTGTAGCAGCGGCAGCACGGAGATCAGATCGCCCTCGCCGTCGAGGCCGTAGACGACGCCCCGCTCGATCCGCCTCACTCCGTCCAGCCCGCACTGGCGCGCGATGTCGGTGGCCTTCGACGACCACGGCGAGATGGTGCCAAGACGCGGCGTGACCAGCACATGGCGCCCGGGCGGATCATCCGCCGGCACGCCGTACGTCAGCAGCCGCTCGAGTGTCTCGCGCTCGGGCGCCGACAAATCGCGCGCCACCTCGACCAGGTGCACGAACCGCGCGGAAGCGACCGCGAGGCCAGGCTGTACGGCTGTGATGCGGGCATTCAGCTTTTCCAGGCGGAACGCGGAAAGCGCGGCGCCGCCGCCGATCGTGAGGACGTTCATGGCCTGACGATTCTATCGTGTCTCGGAAGCCGCCCGTTGGCCGTCCGGCGTGCCCGCATCCCGCGCCATCGTCACTTGCCCCGCAGTTTCGCCACCGCGCCGTCGACGCCGCCCGGCGGTTGCACGTCGGCGAACTGGTCGTCATCACGAACCGCCGCTTTCAGGCGCGCCAACTCGGTCTTCAACGCCGCGGTGATCTGCTCCTGGCCGCGCTGGCCGTACAGGTTGTGGAGCTCGGACGGGTCCTTCACCAGGTCGAACAGCTCCCACTGATCCTTCTTCCAGAAATAGATGAGCTTGTGCGTCTCGGTCCGCACGCCGTAGTGCGCCCGCGTGTTGTGGTCGCCGGGGTCGTGGTAGTAGCGGTAGTACATGGACGTCCGCCAGTCCGCCGGGGTCTTCCCGCGCAGCACCGGCAGCAGGCTCCGGCCCTGCATGTCGGGCGGCACGCGCAGCCCGGCCGCGTCGAGAAACGTCGGCGCGAAGTCGATGTTGAGCGCCATGGCGCCCGAGACCGTGCCCGCCGTGATGCCCGCCGGCCACCGGACGAGGAACGGCATCCGCAGGCTCTCCTCGTACATGAACCGCTTGTCGTACATCCCGTGGTCGCCCAGGAAGAACCCCTGGTCGCTCGTGTAGATGACGATGGTGTTCTTCGCGAGGCCGGTGCGATCCAGATAGTCGAGCAACCGCCCCACGCCATCGTCCACCGACTGCACCGTCGCGAGGTAATCCTGCAGGTAGCGCTGGTACTTCCAGCGGTTGAGCGCTTCGCCGCGAAGCGTGGTCGCCACGCCGCCGATGTCGGTCGTCACCTCGTCCGGCTTCGCGTTGAGCCAGGACTGGAGGGCCGGTCCCTCGAGCCCCGCCGGCGGCACCAGCTTCAGATCGCGGCGCGTGAGGTCATCGAACACGCGCTGCCGGTTCTCGTGCAGCGCGTCGGTGCGCGTGGCGTAGGTGTCCCACAGCGTCGGCGGCTCGGGGATCCAGCGCCCTTCGAACATCTTCCGATGCGCTTCGTCGGGCACCCAGTTGCGGTGCGGCGCCTTGTGATGGCACATCAGGAAGAACGGCGTGTCAGCCTTCCTCGTCTGCATGAACTCGATCGCCAGGTCGGTAATGACGTCGGTGACGTACCGGCCGGTGTACGTCTTCTCGCCCGTGGCCGTGTAGAACACCGGGTCCATGTAGGCGCCCTGGCCGGGGAGGATCTCCCAGCGGTCGAAGCCGACCGGGTCGCTGCCCAGATGCCACTTGCCGATCATGCCCGTGTAGTAGCCGCCGGCCTGGAGCAGGCGGGCCACCGTCTGGCGCGCGCTGTCGAAGCGGTTGAACACCGGCACGCCGTTCAGGTGCGAGTACTGGCCCGTGAGGATGGCGGCGCGGCTTGGCGTGCAGATGGAGTTGGTGACGAAGACGTTGTCCAGCCGGAGGCCCTCGCGCGCGAGCCGGTCGATGTTCGGCGTCGTGTTCACGCGCGACCCGTACGCGCTGATGGCGTGGGCGGCGTGGTCGTCCGCCATGATGAAGATGATGTTCGGACGATCTGCCGCCAGGGCGGGCAGGGCGGCCAGGGAGACGGCCAACGCCAGCAGGGCTTGTCGCATGGGGCCGATTCTAGCAGCCCCTGGTGAAAGTTGGTCTGCATTCGACCAACGCTGCATGCCGCCTCGCGGCGTTGCTCAACGCTCACATATAGGCCATATTCTCGCGTCTCGCGCCTTGCGATCCGGGCGCATCGTCGGTCTCGGTGCGACGACCGACTTCCACCACGGGCTGCTGGGCCCCGGGCCCGGCAGGCGCACGTTCGGCAAACTCCCGACCGGATTCGAACGTCTCCTCCATATAGAATCAGTGTGCCGAAGCCACCACCATGATGCCGCCCGCGCCGACGCTGTCGCCCGAAGCCAAGTACCGGCTGCTCCTGACCCTGTCGCAGGAGATCGGGCGGACGCTCGACCTGCAGGAAGTCCTGCGGCACCTGCTGGCCACGCTGCGCACCAGCGTCGCCTACGACGCCGCCGGCGTGTTCGTCCTCAACCGGCGCGTGCCCCTCGGACAGGACAGCGCGCACCGGATGATCGCCGGGATGGCCACGGTCGGCTTCGATGACACCCCGAGAGACGAGGACCCGATGCTCCGGCAGGGCAAGGGCATCATCGGACACGTCGTCTCGACCGGCCAGTCCGTGATTGCGTCAGACGTGAGCCAGGACCCGCACTACGTCCAGGGGCGGGTGCTGACGCGGTCCGAGATCGCGGTGCCGATCATGATCAGCGGCGAGGTGATCGGCGCCCTGAACCTCGAGAGCGACATGGTCGACACCTACGCCGAGGCCGACCTCGAGTTCCTCGAGTTCTTCGCGGTGGCGGCCGCCATTTCGATCGAGAAGGCCATCGTCCACCTCGAACTGGTGGGGAAGCACCGGATCGAGCACCAGTTGGCGATCGCCCGCGAGGTGCAGTCGGCGCTGCTGCCGGCCCGCGATCCCGTCGTGCCGGGCTTCGAAATTGGCGGGATCAACATCCCGACCTGGGAAATCGGCGGCGACTACTTCGATTACCTGTGGGAGCCGGACGGGCGCCTGGCCATCGCGCTGGCCGACGTGTCGGGCAAGGGCGTGCCGGCGGCCCTGCTGATGGCCACCTTCCGCGCGGCCCTGCGCGTGCAGCGGCAGATCGACGGGGGTGTCGGATCGACCGTCGCCGCGCTGAACCGCGTGCTGCTCGACTCGATGGACGCCTCGCGGTTCGTCACGGCGGTGTACGGCGTGCTGGCGCACGAGACCGGCGAGTTCGACTACGTGAACTGCGGCCACAACCCGCCGCTCCTGCTGCGCGCGGAAGGCGGCTGCGAACTCCTTCCCGGCGGCGGGCCCGCGCTCGGCATGTGGGACGGCGCCGGGTTCACCGCGCGCACGGCCACGATCGATCCGGGTGACACGCTCGTGCTCTACACGGATGGCGTCGTCGAGGTGGCTGATGCCGGCGACTGTCAGTTCGGCGTCGAGCGGCTGGAGCAGGTCGTGCGCGACCACGCGGGCGACCCGGTCCACGTGGCGGTGGACGCCGTGGTCGGCGCCACCCGGGCGTTCCTGGGTCGGCCGGCGTTTGACGACGACTTCACGCTGGTGTTGGTGCGCCGCCGGGCTGACGGCCGCATCCAGACTGAAGCTCACTAGAGGTGAGTATTACTTCGTGGGGTCCGGCTTCAGCCGGACCCTGATCGGCGCTGGCTAAAGCCAGCACCCACGACGTGCTTGTGACTCAACGGAAGTGATCTCCCGGGTTGAGGGTACAATCTCAGTTCGGACCGCGTTTCATCCAGACAGGCCCAAGGAGAGCCACACATGCGTCGGATGCTCGCTACCGCACTGCTCGTCACGATCGTCCTGGGCGGCGGCGCCGTCTTCGCGGGGAAACTGAAGTCCACCTGGAAGGCGCCGGATCTTCAGCCCACCAGCTACGCCGGCCGCAAGGTCGCGACGCTGGTCATCACCGACGACCAGAGCATCCAGATGTCCGGCGAGGAGGCGCTCGCCCGCGAGCTTGAGGCGCGCGGTGTGCTGGCCACGCCGACCTACCGGTTGATCCCGCGCGAGGAACTGAAAGACGCCGAGAAGGTGCAGGCGTGGCTTAAACGGGGCAAGTTCGAGGCTGTGGTCGCGATGCGGGTGGTGACCGCGGAGAAGGACGTCAGCTACAACCCCGTGATGTTCTCGTCGGGCTACTACACCACGTTCGGGGGCTACTACGGCTATGGCTATAGCACGGTGACCGCGGTGGGCAAACCGAGCACGGACATGGTGGTCACCATCGAGACGCTGATCTTCTCGGTGGCCGACGGGAAGCTGCTGTGGGCCAGCGTCAGCGAGAAGACCAATCCGAAGGGCGCCGGGCCGCTGGTGAAGGAACTCGTCAAGGACATCACGAGCGAGATGAAGAAAGAGGGCCTGCTCGCAAAGTAGCCGGGGAGCTGCCCGCCTCATGAGATACCTGGTGCCGGCCGGACGTCGTCGGCGAGCTCGTGCGGCGGTCGCGCTGGCCGTCGCGCTGATCTGCCTACTTCCGGCGGCGCGCGTGGCTGCCCAGGCGCCGGTGGTGACCGAACAGGCGCCGGTCGCGTCGTCCGTTCAGGCGCCGGTCCCTGCGACGCCCGGGGGGCCGCAGACCGCGACGGCCGCCGCTGCGACACCCGGCACCGAGCAGCAGGACATCTGGGATTACTTCCGCCGCTGGCGGAAGAAGCCGCCGCCCCCCGATCAGCACGCACGGACGAAACGCGCGATGCTCATCATGCCGATCTTCGGCTCGAAGCCGTCGACAGGCTTCCTTGTCGGGGCCGGCGCCAGTTTCGAACGTCCGCGCGGCGACCTCGCCGACACCTACGTGTCATCAACGCTCCTCAACGTGTGGGTCTCGACCAAGCAGCAGTACGCGGTCTCGCTTCGGCCCACCTGGTTCGGCGCGAGCAACGCCTGGCTGGTCGCCGGCGACAACCACTTCCAGAAGGCCGGACAGGATACCTACGGCCTCGGAACGAGCGCGCAGGCTGCTTCCGGCGTCGCCATCCGCTACAACTCGGTGAAGTTCATCGACGCCTACTACCGGCAGCTCTGGCGTGGCGTCTACGCCGGTGCCGGGCTGCAGTTCCAGCAGCAGTCCGACGTGAAGCCGCCCGACGGCGAAGACGCGAGCTGGACGCAACAGCCCTACTACCGCTACTCGACGCAGGCCGGATTCGACCCGGCCGGCCAGACAGCCGCCGGCCTGTCGATCAGCATGCGCCGCGACAGCCGCAACAACGTGTCCGATCCCGATCGCGGGTGGCTCCTCGAAACCACGTATCGCGCCTACATGGCGGACTTCCTTGGCGGCGATTCGACCTGGCAGCGGCTGTACGTCGAACTGCGCCGCTACCGCGCCCTCACGCCGGATAACCGCCAGAAGCTGGCCGTGTGGTTCTACGGAGACTTCGTCACCCATGGCACCGCGCCGTATCTCACGCTCCCGGCGACGGGCACGGACACCATGGCCCGGTCGGGCCGAGGCTATGCCGAGGGACGTTTTCGCGGCGAGCGGCTGCTCTACGGAGAGGTCGAATACCGCCGGTCGTTCACCCGCGACGGCGTGGTCGGCATGGTCGCGTTCCTGAACGCGACGACCGTCGGCAGCACATTCACCGGCGAGCGGATCTTCGACGACGTGGCGATCGGCGGCGGGTTCGGTCTGCGCGCGCGGCTGCAGAAGCGATCGCGCACCAACATCTGCCTCGATTTCGGGTTCGGCCGCGAGGGCTCCCACGGCATCTACATCGGCCTCGCCGAGGCGTTCTAGATACGAGACCGCGATTCTGAGTCGTCGCCCGGCGGCCACGGGTGGCCGAGGTGCTTTCCATTCCGCCCGCAGGCAGTACACCTGAAGCGCAGCCGAGGACGGATGGAAACGCCTCGGACAGGACCCGTGGCCGGGGGCTCACCGATCCCGTATCGCGGCCTGCTATTCAGGAGCGCTGCGGTTTCGGCAGGCACACATGCAGGACCACCGCGCCCCAGAGCGCGGCCACCAGCGACGCCGCCAGGATCCCGACCTTCGCCCGCGCCAGGATTCCCGCATCGTTGAACGCGAGCTCCGTCACGAAGAGCGACATCGTGAACCCGATGCCCGCCAGGCAGGCGCCGCCGTAGATCTGGGACCACGTCACGCCGTCGGGCAGGTCCGCTCGCCCGCTGCGGACCGCGATCCAGCTGAAGAGCGTAATGCCGATCTGCTTGCCCAGCACGAGGCCGACCGGGCGCATCTCGCCGGACGCCCGGCAAATGTCCGAGGTCGCGGCCCACCGCGCGTTCGCCAGGGCCAGCGCCGCGGCGGTGCACACCAGCAGCAGCACGCTCCCCGTGACCTGCGAATGCGCGAAGCGGTCGAAGATGCTCTGGGGGTGATGCCCGCCGCTCGAAGGGGCGGCCAGGCGGGAATTATCGCCGCTCGCGGGCGCGGTGGACGGCGACGGCGGCCAGCATCAGCGGGAGCTCGGTCAGGAAGTAGGTCGTGGCGAACACGGCGAACTCCACGCGGCCGAGCATCGTGACGGCGATGGCGGTCGCCACCGCCACGTTGCGGGTGGCGAACTCGGCGGCCAGCGCAAAGCGATCCGCCCGCGTCGCGCGCGCGGCGCTCGCGAAGAGCCAGCCGACGGCAAAGGCGATCACGACAAACGCTGCCGACATCGGTACCGCGCTCTGCAGGCCCGCCAGGAACAGATTCAGCTGCGCGGCGATCACGAACACGATCAGCAGCGCCAGCGCGGCGAACCCGACCCGTGTGATCGCCGGACCGTGGCGGTCAGCCACCGCGGGCCACCACCGCCTGGCCGCCATGCCTACCCCGACCGGGAGCGCCAGCATCAGCAGCAACTGCAGCACGAGCACGGAGGCCGGCGCATCGAAGCGCAGCGGGCGATGCAGCAAGAACTCGAAGACCCGCGTCAGCAACGGGATCGTCGCGACGGCCAGCAGGCACGACGCGGCGGTCAGCGTCACCGACAGGGCGACCGACGCGCGGGCCAGGAAGCTGTACGTGTTCGAGATGCCGCCGATGGGGCATACCGCGATCAGCAGGAGGCCGGCTTCGGTGGCCGGGTCGGGCCGGAACCACCCGATCAGGGCGAACGCCAGGAGCGGGAGCACCAGCAGCGGCGCCAGCAGCCCGATGGCCAGGAGACGGGGCGTGCGGCGGACGCGGGCGAAGTCGTCGA
>Ga0315283_10004062_pt1 | contig 12650 bp, 8 predicted proteins | sample YL17G09_0_MG_FD_204541 | JGI IMG/M metagenome (GOLD analysis project Ga0315283, IMG submission 204541) | Sediment microbial communities from Yellowstone Lake, YNP, Wyoming, USA - YL17G09_0 | ecosystem: Environmental > Aquatic > Freshwater > Lake > Sediment | place: USA: Wyoming | collected...
AGGAAGTCGACCGCGTGGCGGGCGACCCATTCATCCTCGCACGCCCCCGGCGGCGCGCGCACCGCCATGCCCAGCTCGCCCTGGCCCAGGGTGGCGGAGGGCGCGGCCGCGGCGGCGAGGGCGGCGGGGTCGGGGGGGAGGGCGGAGCGCGGGGAGGCGCGCAGCGTGCCGGCGGCCGCCGGGCGGCTGTGAAAGGGTGGGGGTGAGAGGGCGCATCGCTCGGGCGCGCGCGCGGCGCCGGCGCGACCCCAGGGCGCACCGGAACATGGTGCGGCGCGGGAGTGGGACGAGCGCGAGGGGGCCGGCGCGCCGCCCCCCACACTCCTCCTCCCCCTCGACCCGCAACCAGCATGGCGCTGCCCGGCGACGACGCGGGGCTGGCGTACGAAGCGCAGCGGGCGGCGCGGATTGCGGCCAACCGCGAGCGGATGGGTGCGCGGCGCGCGGGGGGGTGGAGCGGCCGCCTGCGCGCAACCTCGTCGCGCGCACCGAGAGACGCGCGAGCGTTGGGAGGTGGCGCCGCAATCGTTGGGGGCCGCCGCGCGCCGGGCTGTCGCGCGCGCCGTCCGAATCGCGCCCCCCTCTCTCCTCGCAGCCCAGCTCGGCGTACTGGCCGCCGCGTCCTCCCTGGAGACCGCCACCTCGGGCGAGCCCAAGCCGAAGCGCGTGCGGGTGAGGAGGGAGGGAGGGGGGGTGGGAGGGGGTACCGCCGCGCGCGGGCCGACCCCCGCCGACGACGCCCCCTCCCCCCCCCCCCTCCAGGCCCCGCGCCGCCCGCGGTCGGCCGAGGCGGCCGCCCCCGCCCGCGCGTCCACCCGCCTCGCGGCCGCGCCCCCCAAATTCTTCGGCGACGACTGGGCGGTCGATTTTTCAGACGCCCTCGGCCGCCCCGCCGGCGCCGCCGGCCCGCGCCACCGCGAGATCGAGCGCCTGCTGGCCGACGGCGGCGGGTGGTGCCCCGACGCGCTGCGCGCGCGGCGGATGGCCGGGTCGGCGTCGAGGGGGACGGTGTACGACTCCCTGGCGGGTGTGACCTGCCACTTCTGCCGCCAAAAAAAGCTGTGCGGCGAGCCCGGCTGCCCCCGGTGCGACGCCCGGGACCCGGCGCAACCGTGCGCCGGCAAGTCGGAATGCTCGCGCTGCGGCGGGCCGACGGGGCGCTTCTGCCGCGCGTGCCTCGACGTCCGCTACGGCCAGTGCTTGGACGCGGTGCGCGAAGCCGCGGCCGGGGACGGCTGGCTCTGCCCGCACTGCTACGAGGGCGTGCACGGCCCCGCCGACGGTTGGATTTGCAACTCCTCGATCTGCCTCAAACGCAAGGGCATCCCCCCCACCGGCATCGCCGTCTTCGACGCGCGCGCGGCGGGGCACGCGTCGGTGGCGCACGCGCTGCAGGCGCGGCTGGCGCCGGGGGCGGGGGTCGCGGGGCCGCGCGCGTACGTCGTCGCGGCCCGCGACCGCGTCGCCCCGCGTCCGCCCGCGCCGGCGCGCCGGGTGGCGGCCGCTGACGCGGCGGCGGCGGGCGGGGGCGAGGGGCGGCCGGCCAAGGAGGGCCGGCCGACGGCGCCGCGCGCGCGCACGCCGTCGCCGGGGCCGCCGGCGCGCGCCGCGACGCCGCCGCCCCCCTCGGGCCCGCGCGCCGCGCTGTGGCGGCGCCGGGTGGTGCCCAAGCGGGTGCAGGGTTGGTAGGGGAGGGCGGGGGGCGAATGAAAAACAAACGGCACGCACACAGTCGCCACAATCACCCCCTCCCCCCCTCGTCCCCCGCCTTGTCCCTCAGCGGGCAGTTTCTCTCGCCGCACGTCGCCGCCTCGTTGACGCCGCCGCACGCTTCGCAGAGGCCAATCTCGCGCCGCTGACCGCGCGCAAGCGCGGCGTCGACCCTGCCCGCGAGCGCAAACGAGGCGAGCATGCCGCCGGCGAAGACGAGGCCGGCCAGCTGGTCCAGGGTCCAGGCGGGGGCGGCGTCCGGGATGAGGGCCTGACGAGGGGGAGGGCGGGGAGGGTCGCGCGCGGCGTCCGTCCGCCGCGCCCCGCGCCGCGGCGGCCCCGTCCACACGCGCGCGTACGCACCGGCAGTGCGCGCGGGCGCGCGAGGCGAGCCGGCGCGGCAGGCCGCCGGCGCGGCGGCGGCGGCGCGGCCGCGGCGGTCGGCGCCAGCGACGCTCGCATGCCCGGCGCGGCGCCTGGCGCGCGTCCGGCAGCGACCGAGAGGGGCGGCGTCCGTGCGGGAGACCGCTCGCGGTTGTGTGGGCGCCCATCGCTCTGCCAACCGAGCCTCTCCTGCCCCGGGCGGCGCCCGCCGCCCGCCCCTCGGCCACCCGTCGAGACCGCGCCCCCCTCCTGGCATCCACCATGCTGGGCCGGGGCGCGCCCCGGGGCGCCTCCGCCCGCCCATGGCCCGCGCGCACGCTCCTGGCCGCCGGCCTCGCCGCCTGCGCCCTCACCTTTGCCGCGACGTCGCTCCTGAATCGGGCGGCCCTGGATCGCCAGGCGGGCGCGGTGCGGGCCGCGCTCGGGGGGAGGGCAGAGGGGAACGACGCGCCGAGGGCGCGGCGGGCGGGCAGGGCCGCGCCCGCGGCCAAGTGCGCGCCCATGGAGCACACAGAGTGAGCGAGGGGAGGGGAGGAGAGGGCGAGGGCGAGGCGTGGGTGCTTCCTTCCCAACCCCCCCCGTTCCCTGCCTCCCGCCCCAGCTACTGGGGCGACGCCCTGAAGTGGGGCCCCGACCACCTGCAACCCAGCGCCGCCGCCTGCTGCGACGCGTGCGCGCGGCACGAACCCGACACGGCGGGCGGCCCGCGCTGCACCGTCTGGGTGTGGTGCGGCGACGCCGCGCTCTGCGGCCCGTCCACGGGCCAGTGCTGGCTCAAACACCTGCCCTGGCCGGAGGCGGTCAACCCGCGCGTGGGGGCCGACGTCCCGTGGACGTCGGGCCTCGCGTCGGGCGCGACGCGCCCGCGCGCGTTTGCCGCCGCCGCCATCGGCGGCGCCGAGCGCGCCTACCACGTCGTCATCACGGCCGCGGGGCCGGCGGTGCACTGGCAGGTGTGTGGGGGGGGGGGGGGGGGGAAGAGCATGGACCGGGGTGGTGGCGAGTCCCTCCTCGGTCGACGACCCGCGACCCCGCCGCCGCCCCCCCCCCGCCAGTCCCGGGTCCACTACTACCACTACGTCAAGCAGCGGGCCGCCTGCCGCCAGCGGTTCGGGGCCGCGTGCCAGATGGGGGGCTTCACCCGCATCCTCCACTCGGGCGCGCGCGACGACCTCGCGACCGAGATCCCGACGTTCGTCGCCGCCCCCCTCGCCGCGGCCGGCCAGTCGGACGACGGCTACGTCGTGCTCAACCGGCCGTGGGCGGTGGCGCAGTGGGTGCGCGGGGTGCGCGTCCGGGAGCGGTTTGTGCTGATGGCCGAGCCCGACCACCTCTGGCTCGCCCCGCTCCCCAACCCGTGCCCCGCCGACGGCCGCCCCGCCGCGTTTCCCTTTTTCTACATCGAGCCGAGCAAGGCCGAGTACCGGCCCCTGGTGGAGCGGGCGGCGGGGCGGCGGCTGACGCTGGCCGAGGTGGAATCGATCCCGCCGATCGGCTCCGCGCCGACCGTGATGGCGACCGACGCCCTGGCCCGCCTCGCGCCCGTGTGGATGAACGTGTCGCGCGCGATGTTTGACGACCCGCCGACGCGCGCGGCGTGGGGGTGGGTGCTGGAAATGTACGGGTTTGCGGTCTCGACCTTTCTGGCCGCCGACGCCGCCCCCCCCCCCCCCGGCTCCCCGCGCCGCGCCCCCATGCACCTCGTGCCGAGGCTCATGGTGCAGCCGCCGTGGGACGCGGCCCTGGACGGCGCGCCCATCCTGCACTACACGTACGGCGCGGACTACGCGCTCAACGGGACGGCCACCCCCGGCCTCGTCGGCGAGTGGCGCTTCGACAAGCGGTCGTACGGCGGGGGCGGCACGCGGGACGGCGCGTCCGGGGCGCCCCCGCGCGGGCTCGCGGCGCCGCCGGCGGCCGTCGCGGTGGCCGCGCCGGCGGTCGCGGCCCTGGTCGCCGCCATCAACGAGGCGACGGCCGCCATTCCGGGGTGGGACGAGTACGTGGCGACGGGGGTGGCGGGGGAGGTGTGGGGGGGAGGCCAGGACGGGGGGGGCGGGCGCGCGTGACGCCCTTTTTTTTTCGCGGCCGCCGGCCGTGGCCGGCAGACGCGACTCGGGTCGCGGCCCCGGCGATTGCAACAACAGAAAAAAGTCCGGGCGACGGCGCAGACACCGCGCGCCTCGTTCCCTCGTTCTCCGCCCCTCCCCCCTCCCTACCCTCCGACCGGCCCCGCCGCCGACGGGAACGCGGCCCCGACCCACCGCCTCCGCCCTCGCGCGGCCGCGTCCTCCAGGCCCGGCGCGGGCAGGGCGCGCGCGAGCGCGGCGGCGGCGGCGGGCGGGAGGGGGGTCGCGAGGCGGGCGGACGGCTCGCCCAGGGCATCGAGAACGTCGCTGGCAACGTACGTGAGGGGCGTGGGGGCGTCCAGGGAGGGCGGAGGAGGGGGCACGGCGGCGTCGGCGGCAACGCCGCGCGCGATCAGGTCGAGCGGCGCCCCTTTGTCCTCCTCCCCCGCCGCCAGGTCCGCTTGCAGCGCCCGCGCCCCCGCCAGCGCAGCCCGCGCACTGTACGCTTTCCACAGGACGTAGTAAACCGGGAACGCGGGCAGCGGCAGGGCGAACAGGGGGAGCGTCGGGAGGACCGCCGCGGCCCACCCCGCCGCCCGCCACCGCAGGCGCGCCGTCGCCGTCCGGGCCAGCAGCCTGGCGCGGCGGCGCACCAGGCGCTCGGGCAGGGAGGCGGCGTGCGCCACGGCGAGGCCGGGCGCTTTCTCGCGCGCGGTCGCGAGCGCGCGCAGAAACGCCTGGTCCGGGTCCTCCCGCGCCAGCACGGCCTGGGCGGCTCGGTAGACCCAGAACTTGACGCTCCGATCGGGCGCGGCGGCCAGCGAGCGCCAGGACGCGTCGGCCTTGCCGGCGGCCCACTGCGTGGCGGCCGCTTTGGCGCGCCCGCCGCGCTCGACCAGGCCGATGCCTGGCGCGCGCCAGTTGGGGGCGGTGGGAGGCGGCAGGGGAGCCGGGGGCGGGCAAACATGCCACGCCCAGTGCCGGCGGAAAAGTGGCAGCGCCACGACCGACGCCCGGCGCGCGGGGTCGGCGACCATGGGGGCGGGGCGAGGCGCGGGCGGCGCGGGCGCGCTCCCCGCCGCCGGCGGGGAGTGGGGAGCGCGCCGCGCGCCGCACCCTGGCCACACCGCCGCCCGCCCGCGGCCCGCCCGCCGGCGGGTCAGACGGCGCGATCAGGCGCCCCCCTGGCGCCGATGTCGGCCCCTGTCGCCCGCCCGCGCGCCGCGGCGTCCTCCGCGGCCGCGCTCCTCGCCGACGCGGTCGCGCCCGCGTTTGCGGGGTCGGAGGACCGTGTGGTGGCCGTGTTTGAGGTGTGGGGGAGCGGCGGGCGGGGCGGGGGACGAGGAGCGGCGAGCGACGCTGCGGTGGCCCCGACCCGCGCCCCTCTCCACAGGTCGTCAAGTGCTCCCCGTCGGCCGGCGCGGCCTGGACCCGCAAGCGGGCGCCCAAGGTGATACAGGGATTGGCGGAGACCGTTTCGGCGGCCCTTTGTTCAGACGCGCCGCGACCCCGACCGTTCCTGCCCCTTTTTTTTCTTTCTTTTTTTCTCCCCAGCCCACCGGCAAGCCGCGCCTGCTCGTGCTCACCGCCGTGCGCCGAGCCCACGCCCGCGGGTTCAAGGGCGCGCTGCATGTGCTCAAGTGGGGGGCGGAGGGGGCGCCGCCGGCGGGCGGCGGCGGCGGCGACGCCGGCGCGCACCCGCCGTCGCTCCGCCGCTCCTACCTTTTGCGCCACGTCTCCCGTATGGACGCGTGGCGCCCTGGCGCGCCCCCGCCCGGCGGCGGCGGCGGGCCGGGGGCCGACGTGGCCGCGGTGGAGCTGACCGTCGCGGCGCCCGGCGCCGGCCTGACCGGCGACACGCGCGCAGCGTTCGCCCCGTCCCGCGGCGACGCCGGCCTGCGCGACATTGTGGGCGTGTTGGCCGCGTTTTGCAGGCTGCACGAGGCGCGCGGGCCCGCGTTTGGGGGGGTGGCGCCGGGCGAGGCGGCTGCGTGGGGAGTTGCGGCGGCGCGGTCGCTCCCGCCCTTTGGCGCGGGCCTCCTGTCCCAAGGCGCTGCGGCGCCCGCGGTCGGCCTGGGGCCTGTGGCTGAAGGAGCGGGCGGCGGAGGCGGAGGCGCCGCCACCACCACCCCCGCCGACGACGCCGCGTCGGCCGCCGCCCTCGACGCCCTCGCCCTGCTCGCCCTCGAGCGCGGCGGCGTCTCCGGCGCCTTGCGCCGCGCCCAGGACGAGGCGGCAGCTTTGGAAGCGGCCGGCGCGCACGCGGCGCTCGAGGCCGGGGCGCCGCGCGCGGCGCTCGCCGCGCGCGCGCGCGCCGCGGCGGCCGACGCCGACGCGGCGGCCGCCTCGCTCGCGTCGCTCGCCGCGTCCCTGGCCCACGTCAAGGCCGACGTGGGCGCCATCGCCGCGCGCAACGCGGCGCTGGACGGCGCGGCGCGCGGGGCGGCGGGGTTGTTGGCGCAGGTCGATGCGGCGTGCGCGCGCGGGCGGCTGCCGCCCAAGGCCGAGGCCGCGCTGGCGGCCGGGCCGCGGGGGCCTGGAGGGGCTGCCGCTGCGGCGGCGGCCGCCACCGCTCTCAAGGCCGCCCTGGACGGCGTCTCCGACGCCGCCCTCGGCCCCCTCGCAGGCACGCGCGCCGCCGCCGACGCGGCCGCGCGCCTGCGCGCGCTGCGCGCCCAGTTCCTGGCCACCGCCGCCTCCTGGACCGCGGACGCGGCCGCGCGCCCGCCCCGCGTCGACGCCGCGGGCCTGGGGGGGCTGGTGGGGGCTGCGGTGGCGCTCGCGCCCGAAGCCGCGCCCGGCCTCGCCGCCGCGCTCGCCGCCGGCCCTGCGCCCGCGCTCGCGGCGACGCTGTCCGCCGACGCCGCGCGCGCCCGGCGCGAGCTCGCGGTCGCGCTCGCCGACGCGCCGCCGGTGCCCGATTTCGCACGCGAGGGCGGCTACGCGCGCGGCGCGGCGACCGCGGCCGCGGCCGCGCTCGCCGCCGCGGTCGCCGCCTGGGCGCCGGCGGCCGAAGCCGAGCTGGCGGCGGCGGCGGGCCTGTTTCCCGCGACCACCCTGCGCGGGCCGGCGCGCGCTGGCGTCGAGGCGGGCCACGCAGCGATGCTCGCCGGGTGCGACGCCGAACTCGCCCCCTTCATCGACGACGCCGCCCCCCGCGCCGGCCCCGCCGCGTACCTGGCCGTCGCCGCCGCGGCAGCCGACGCGGCGGCCGCGGTGCGGCCCGGGGCGGGGGCGCTGGCGGCCGCGCTGCGGCGCGTCGCAGCGCGCGGGGTGCGCTCATTTTCCGCGTGGGTCGCGGCCGCCGCCGCCGCCGCCGCCCGGGTCGACCCGCGCCCCGATGGCGCCAAGGGGGCGCACGTCTTGCCCGCGGTGCGGGGGGTGGCCGCGCTGGCGGCCGCGCTGGCCGAGGCGGGTGTGTTGGGAGGGGGCGGCGGCGTCGCCGGCGCCGCGTCCGGCCTCGCCACCCCCCACTCGGACGACGACGACGACGATGACGGTTCCGACGATGACGGCGCCCGCAGCGACGCCGCCTCGCCCGCCGCGTCCGGCGACTCGGCCGCCGGCGGCGCGACGCGCGCCGCCGTCGCGGCCGCCGCCGACGCCGGCCTCGCCACCCTGGCCGCCGCCGCCTGGGCCCTGGTCCGGCGTGCGGCGGCGGGCGACCCCACGAAGCACGGCGCGAGGCTGGTGCTGCAAAACGGCGACGCGCTCGCCTCCGGCCTCGCCGCCGCCGCCCCCCGCTCGCGTGCCGCCGCCGCGGCCGCCGCCTACGCCGAGGACGCGGCCGACGCCGCGTCCCGCGACTATGCCCGGTACCTGCTCATCAAGGAGAAACTGGGCGCGGTCCCCGAGTTTGCGCGGCGGCTGGCGGGCGCTGGCCGCGGCGCGCGCGGCGGCGTGGCCGCGGGGTCGGCCCGCTTCACGCCCGGCCTGGCGCCCTCCGACCTGCGCACCGCGCTCGCGCCCGCAGCCGGCGCTGGCCTGGGCAAACGGCTGGCCGCGCTGCGGTCGCGCGCGGAGCGGCACGCGGGGCCGGGGGGGCGCGCGGTGGCCGCGCGCGCGGCCGACGCGGCGGAAGCGCAGCTGGCCGCGGCCGCGGTCGCGCTCGCCGCCGCTGCATCCACCGCGTACGGGCCGGGCGACGCGGCGGCGGCGGCGGCGGAGCTGGCGGCGGCGATGAAAGCCCGGCAGGGGGGTGGGGGGAGCGAGGCCGCGACGCCGCGGGGGGGGCGCGCGGCGTGACGCGTTTTGGGGAGAGGCAGCGTCGAGTGCGGAGTCGGCACAGTGCGCTGCAGGCAGGAACCGACAGGGAGAGAGACAGACGCCGCGACCCCGACCCCTCACCCGCCCCCACCCCCACCCACGACCCGCGCCGCGGCCGCCGCCGCGCGCGGCGGCAGCGGAAGCCCCCCGAGCGCCACCAGGTCGCGCGGCAGGCCGTCGGCGACGGCGACGCCGCCGCGCCACGCGCGGCCGCGGCGCGGCGCGAGGCGCGCGTCAAACCCCGCCCAGTAGATGACGAGGCCGGACCCGTAGCGCGACACGTAGCGCGCGTACTGCTCCTCCAGGTGGGCCGCGTGCAGCGCGATCGCGCCAAACGCGGCTTTGGAGTCGATCCAGTGCACGACGTGCCCCCCCCCCGTCGCCGCGGGCACCGCCAGCCGGGCGTCGGGCGTCGCCGCAAACCCGCCCGCGCGCAGGCCGCCTTCCGCCCAGAACGGGATGCCGGCGGCCGCGAGGCGGGCGCAGAGGAGGGCCTCCGCTTCCAGCCCCGACACGTGCCGCACCGCGTCCGCCCTCGGCGACGCCAGCGCGTCGCCCGCGGTCGCGGCAGCGGCGGCGGCGGACGCGGCAGCCAGCGCGGCGGGGGGCAGGGCGGACCCGGGCACGCGCGCGGGCAGGGTCGACGGCGCGCGCAGGATGTCCGTCACCCGCCCCTTGGCCACCCCAAACGGGGGCGCCTCCAGCAGGCGCCGCAGCAGGAGGCAGGGCGGGATGCCGGCCTCGACGGCGAGCGCGAAGAGGGAGTCGGGGTCGGCGTCGGGGTCGGACGACGGGTCGGCGCCCGCGCGGGACAGCGCCGCGGCCCACCGCGCCGCCACCGCGCCCGCCCGCTTCCTCAGGCGGGCGTGGGGGGCGGCCGACCGCGCCTGGGCGAGTTGGGAGTGCAGGGAGGCGACGGCGTCGTGCGAGAGGCTGGACGAGGAACGGGGGGCGGGGTTGGCCGCCCGCCCCGGCACGCCGCGCCACCGCCGCCGCCATCCCACCACCACCGCCGCACCCGGTCTCGTCCGCCAGGCGGTCGAGCAGCGGCACCGCGCCCGCCACGGCGGCCGCGGCGGCGACCGCGTCGACCGCGGCCGCGGGCGCGCCGGCCATGGCGCGATGGAACCGCCCGGGCCGGCGACGGTGGCGGAAGGCGCAGGCGCGGGAGGGAGGAGGGAGAGAGTGTCGCCATGGGGCCAGCCCCACTCCCCGCCCCCAATCGGGCCCCGCCGGCCGGCCGGCGCCCGGCCACCAATCCAGGATGACCTACATCCCGATCACGCCCGCCCACGTCGTGGCGGTCGACGCGTGGCGCCCCCCCCGCACCCCGCCCACAGGCCCCGCCGCGGTCGCGGTCGCGGCCTGGGTCCTGACCCACGCCCACGGCGACCACATGGCCGGCCTGGGGGAGCGGTGGGATGGGGGGGGGGCCGGGGGCGGGCGGATCCTGTGCTCGCCGCCGACCGCGGCCGCGCTGCGCGCGCGGTTTGGGGACGCGCTCGCCGCGCGCTGCGACCCGTTTGGCCCCGGCGCGCGGGCGGTGGTGCGGGATGCGTGTGGGGTGGAGCTGGCGGTGCTGGACGCGGTGGACGCGCACCACTGCCCGGTGAGGGCGCGGCGCGCGAGGGCGGGGGGTCGGGCGGGGGCGCTCGAACCGCCTCGGCCGCGCCCCGACTCGCGCCCCCTTTTTTCCCTCCAGGGCTCCATCATGGTCCTCGTCCGGTCCCGGCACAGCGGCACCGTGCTGCACACGGGGGACGCGCGCGTCGAGCGCGCGCTGCTGCCGCGCTTCCTCGCGTCGCTCGCCCGCGCCGCGGGGCCGAAAGAGCCGGAGCTCGCGTCGCCGGCGCCATCGCTGGCGTCGCCGGCGCGGGGCGCGGCGGCCGGTGGGACGCCGGGGCGCGCTGCCGCCGCCGCGCGCGTGCGCGCGCGCGCGCGCGCCGCGCCACCCCCTCCCCCGCCCCTCCCCGCCATCGACGCCCTCCTCCTGGACAACACGTACTGCCACCCGACCATCAATCACCCCCCGCGCGCCGCCGTGGCGGCGGCCGCGGTCGCGGCGGCGCGCGCGCGGCGCGTCGGCGCTGTGGGCGTCGTCGCCGACGGCGTCGGCAAAGAGGAGCTCATCGCCGCCCTCGCCGCCGCCCTCGGCGCCCCCGCGCGTGTCGGCGCGGTGCGGCTGGCCATCGCGCGGGCGGCCGGGTTCCCGGGGCGGCTGTTTGTCGGGTTTGGCGATGGGCGGGGCGACGGCGCGGCCGGCGCCGGCGGCGCCCCCTCGGCACCCCCCGCCCTCGCCGCCGTCCCCCGGCGCGCCATCGCGCCCTTTCTCGAGGCCGCCGCCGACCGGGACGCGCCGAGCCTGCTCCTGGTGCCGTCCGGCCTCGGGTCGCTCCAACCCTCGTGGTGCGCGGCCGCCGCGCGCGCCGCCGCCGCCGCGTCCGCCGCCCGCCCCGCCGGCCCCGGCCGAGCGCCCCACGTGGAGCTGGTGGAGCTCCCCTACTCGCTCCACTCTGGGTTTGCGGAGCTCGCCGCGCTCGTGTCCGCGCTGCGCCCGCGCGCGGTGCGCGGCCTGACGCCGCCGAGGGAGGGCGGGCTGGACATCGACCCCGCGTCCCACCTGCCGGCCGCGCTGGCGGCGCTGTCGGGCGGGAAGGGAGGCGGGTGGGCGCCGGCCGTCCTGCCGGCGGCGGGCGGCGGGTGGCCGTTTCCGCTGGTGGAAGAGGGTGGCGACAGCGAGGCGAGCGAGGGTGGGGCCGAGGGCGGGGAGGAGGGCGCCGGCGGCGGGAGCGTCGAGGGCGGCGGCGAGAGCGGAGCCACCGCCGCCGCCGACGGCGACGCCGCCGACGACGATGGCCAGCTCAGTCAGTAGTGTCGTGCAAACAAGGGGTGCCTGCTTCAGAGGCGACCGCGGCCGGCAGCGGCGACCGCCGTCGACGCGCGCTATCTCGTCACACACTCCCCGCACGCACGCCGCGCGGCCCTTGCCCCCCGCCCCCTGGTACCATGGACCGCCTGCAGCGCCTGTTCCAGCAGGCCGGCGGCGGCGCGCCCCCCGGCGGGGACGCGCCGCAGGTCGACACCGCGGAGCAGGTCTACATCTCGTCCCTGGCCCTGCTCAAAATGCTGAAACATGGTGCGTGAAGGTGTCGGGGGGGGGAAGGGCATCGATGGGCGGCTGGCGGGGGCACGCCGCGCGCCCGCGCATCGCGCGCCGCGGCGCGGCGCCCGGAGGCCCCGGGACCGCGTGCGCGGCGCCGCGGCGATCCCACAGCGCCCCCGGCTCGGCCGGCGCGCGCCGGGGAGGGCCGCCGCGCCCGCCGCGCGATCGCGCACCCCTTCGCGCCCGCGCCGCCGCGCCGCGCGACCGCGCCCGCCGCCCGCGGCACCACACAATGCACGCCAAGAGATGACCCGACGCGGCGACGCCGACTCCTCCCCCGCCCCCCCCCAGGCCGCGCGGGCGTCCCGATGGAGGTCATGGGGCTCATGCTCGGCGAGTTTGTCGACGACTACACCGTGCGCGTCGTCGACGTCTTCGCCATGCCGCAGGTGGGGGGGGAGGAGGGGGAGAGGGGCGCGGGGAGGGAGGGGCGTCGAACGGCGCGCGCGCGCGCCGACGCGGCCCCCGCCTCCCCTCGCAGTCCGGGACCGGCGTCTCGGTCGAGGCGGTCGACCCCGTGTTCCAAACCAAGATGCTGGACATGCTGAAGCAGGTCCGTGAGCGAGGGGGAGAGGGCGGGGGTGGCGCCCCGCCCGCGGCGGACGCCGCGCGCCGACCCGCCCCCTCCCGCCGCGCCCCCCCCAGACCGGGCGCCCCGAGATGGTCGTCGGCTGGTACCACTCCCACCCCGGCTTCGGCTGCTGGCTCTCCGGCGTCGACATCGGGACGCAGCAGTCGTTTGAAGCGCTCAACGCGCGCGCCGTCTCGGTCGTCATCGACCCCATCCAGTCGGTGCGCGGCAAAGTCGTGATCGACGCGTTCCGGCTCATCAACCCGCAGACCATGATGCTGGGGCAGGAGCCGCGGCAGGCGACGTCCAATTTGGGGCACCTGCACAAACCCGCGATCCAGGCCCTCATCCACGGCCTCAACCGGCACTACTACTCGATCGCCATCAACCACCGCAAGAACGCGCTGGAGGAGGGGATGCTGGCGTCGCTGCGGCGGCGGGGGTGGGCGGCGGGGCTCTAGGAGGGCAACGTGCTGCAGGCGTGCGC
>Ga0315283_10004066_pt1 | contig 12644 bp, 14 predicted proteins | sample YL17G09_0_MG_FD_204541 | JGI IMG/M metagenome (GOLD analysis project Ga0315283, IMG submission 204541) | Sediment microbial communities from Yellowstone Lake, YNP, Wyoming, USA - YL17G09_0 | ecosystem: Environmental > Aquatic > Freshwater > Lake > Sediment | place: USA: Wyoming | collected...
CATGCTGGTGCCGGATGACGTCGTGGACGGCATCGCGAAAGATCGGCTCATGCGCCCGGACTGCGCCCTCGGTTTCATCCTGGATGGATACCCGAGGACGATTCATCAGGCGCAGCATGTCGAGAATCTTTTTTCTCCCGGCGATTTGTGCACCGTGGTTGTGGGCATCCGGGTCGAAGACGATGTGCTTTTGCGGCGCCTCGCCGGACGGCGTACCTGCCCCGGCTGCGCCAAGATGTTTCATGTGCAGTCCAGTCCCAGCAAAGCGGGTGACCGCTGCGACGAGTGCGGGACGCAACTCGTCCAGCGGCGGGACGATTCCGAGGAAGTGGTGAAGGAACGGCTCCGCGTTTATCAGGAGAACACCAGGCCACTGATCGATTTCTACAAAGTCAGGAAGGTTTACTCTGAGGTCGACGGGAGTGGAACCGTCGACGTCATTTTCGGATCCATATCGGGAATTGTAGATGCGCAGATCAGCCGCGGAGTGATGAGCGCGTAGCCGGTTTAGCGGAACGGTACTCCTTTATGCCTAAAGAGGATGCAATAGAGGTAGTCGGGACCGTACTCGAAACGCTCCCCAACGCCATGTTCAGGGTCGAATTGGAGAACAAACACATGGTCCTGGCGCACATCTCCGGGAAGATGCGCAAGAATTTCATCCGCATCCTTCCCGGCGACAAGATACTCGTGGAGCTGTCTCCTTACGACCTGAGTCGGGGCAGGATAGTCTATCGATACAAGTGATTGCCGGGCTGTTTCCAGGCGGCGCAGTGCGCCTGAAAATCTCTCCCGGTGGCAGGACGGAACGGCGGGATCATGAAAGTAAAAGCTTCGGTCAAGAAGGTTTGCAGCAAGTGCAAGGTCATACGCCGCAGAGGTGTGGTTCAGATCCGTTGTACCAACCCGAAGCACAAGCAGAGGCAGGGCTGATCGCCTGCTCATGCTGCGGTCGTTCATCGAAGGAAGAGCACGGAGGTAGGACTTGGCCAGAATAGCTGGTGTGGATTTGCCGCTGAACAAGCACGTTCAGATCGGCCTGACCTATATATATGGCATCGGAAAGAGCCGGGCTGCCAAGATCTGCGGGGAGGCGGGGGTCACATTGACGACCAAAGTCAAAGACCTCACGGAAGAGGAGACGCTTCGCATCCGCAACATCATTCAGCGGGATGGCATGGTCGAGGGCGACTTGCGCAAGGCCATTTCCATGGACATCAAGCGGCTGATGGAAATAGGCTCCTACCGGGGTTTCCGGCACCGGCGCGGCCTCCCGGTTCGCGGGCAGAGAACTCACACAAACGCCCGGACCCGCAAGGGACCCCGCCGGATGGTTGGCAAGAAATAGAAGGAACGGGCTGGGCGCGGCCCCTGGCCCCCGTCTCCCCGCCTGCAGTCAGGCAGGGAAACGGCCCGGACAGGACCTTCGCCTCGCCAGGAGTTACGGATGGCAGAGAAAGTAAAAAAAACCGGCAAGAAGAAGAAGACGGGTAAGAAGCGCGAGAAGGTGAACGTTCCCATAGGGATCGTGCACATACGGGCTTCCTTCAACAACACCGTGATCTCGATAACGGACATGGAGGGGAACCTGCTCGCCTCGTGCAGTGCCGGCGCGGTAGGTTTCAAGGGTTCGCGGAAGGGAACCCCCTTCGCAGCACAACAGGCAGCCTCAAACGCGGCCAACGCCGCCCGGGAATACGGGATGCGCACGGTCCAGGTCCTGCTCAAGGGGCCGGGAGCCGGACGCGAGTCGGCCGTCCGTGCGCTCCAGGCCTCCGGCCTGGATGTGAAATCGATCAGGGACATAACCCCGATACCGCACAACGGTTGCCGTCCGCCCAAGCGAAGAAGGGTCTAGCAGCATGCCGGCTCACCGGGGCATCAGCTAGTCTATAAAGGAGAAACGAATTGGCAAGATATCGTGACGCAAAATGCCGGCTTTGCCGGCGGGAAGGGATGAAACTCTTCCTCAAGGGCGATCGGTGCTTCAAGGATACCTGCGCGATTGAGAAGCGCAATTATCCTCCCGGGCAGCACGGCCGGGCCCACCGGCCGAAGACCATTGGCTACGGCGTCCAGCTCCGCGAGAAGCAGAAGGTCAGGCGGATCTACGGGGTGTTGGAAAAGCAGTTCTCGAATGCCTTTCTCAAGGCTACAAAGAAGAAGGGCATCACCGGCGAGACCCTGCTGATCAACCTGGAACGGCGGCTGGACAGTGTCGTCTCGCGCCTCGGCTTTGCCGCCTCGCGGGACCAGGCGCGCCAGCTGGTGAGCCACGGGCACGTCCTGATAAACGGTCGCAAGGTGGACGTCCCGTCTGCCCTCGTCAAAGCCGGGGATGTTATCACCCTGCGCGAACGGACGAAAAAGGTCCAGCGGGTCCTGGACTCCGTCGCTGGAATCAGTGGCCGGGGCGGTGTGCCGGCATGGCTCCAGCTGGATGCGGAGAACCTCAAAGGCACCGTTGTTTCGCTGCCGAAACGCGAGGACGTCCAGATGCCGATCGACGAGCAACTCATCGTCGAGCTCTATTCGAAGTAAGGCGAAAGCAGCAGCAGGCTGACTTCACCTGGTTGACGCGCACCAGACTGGGGCAGTCTGAACACATCCAAGAGGACAGATGCCATGACCAAGGGTTTCCAGAAACCGAAAAGACTCTTTTGCGACCTCGAGACGCTCAGCTCGCGCTACGGTCACTTCTATGCGCAGCCTTTCGAGCGCGGTTTCGGCACCACCATAGGCAACGCTTTGCGGCGTGTTCTCCTTTCCTCCATCGAAGGGGCCGCGATCACCGCCGTCAAGATCGAAGGCGTTCTCCATGAGTTCACGCCGATCCCGAACGTCACGGAAGATGCCACCAACATCATCATGAACCTGAAGCAGGTTCCGCTGAAACTCAACGTGGACCATACCAAGACGATCTACCTCGAGGCCACGGAACCCGGGGAAATCAAGTCCGGCAACATTACCCCGGACGCAGACCTGGAAATCCTCGATCCCAATGTTCACATCGCGACTCTCGGCCCGGGCGGAAGCCTGAAGATCGAGATGCGTGTGAAGAATGGCCGCGGCTACGTGCAGGCGGACGAGAACTTCGAGGAGGATCTGCCCATAGGTTATATCCCCCTTGACAGCGTTCACTCGCCGATCAAGCGCGTAAACTACGCCGTCGAGGCTGCCCGGCTCGGTCAGACGACCGACTACGATAAGCTCGTCCTGGATGTCTGGACCAACGGCTGCATTCTCCCGCAGGATGCGGTCGCGCAGGCCTCCAAGACCGTCAAGGACCACATGTTCATCTTCATCAATTTCGAGGAGAGGCCGCCTGAGGAGGAAGCGGAGGTCGATCGCGAAGCCGAGAAGGTGGCCGAGAACCTGAAGCGGTCGGTGGAGGAGTTGGAGTTGTCCGTGCGCTCGTACAACTGTCTCAAGAATGCCGACATCAAAAGCATCGCCGACCTGGTGCAGAAGACTGAACCGGAGATGCTCAAGACCAAGAACTTCGGCCGTAAGTCCCTGAACGAGATCAAAGAGATCCTTACGGAGATGGGTCTGTCTTTCGGCATGAAGCTGGGTGAAGACGGCAAGCCGATCCCTCCCGTAGGAATGGAATGACCGGATTCAACGCCCAGCCAGATCGGAGATCGCTTCCATGAGACATCGAGTCGGTGGCAGGAAACTCGGACGCAAGACCCCGCACAGAATTAGCATGTTCCGGAACATGGTCACTTCGCTCCTGGAACATGAGCGGATCCGTACCACGCTTCCCCGCGCCAAGAGCCTGCGCCCGATTGCAGAACGCATGATCACACTGGGGAAACGCGAGACGCTTCACGCGCGGCGGCAGGCGATTGCGTTCATCAAGGATCCCGCGATTGTCGCCAAGCTGTTCAGTACGCTTGCGCCGCGATTCGCGGACCGCAGCGGCGGCTACACACGCATCATCCGGCTCGGTTTCCGGGACGGTGACGGTGCGCAAATGGCCATACTGGAACTCATCGGCAGTGAGTTCACACCGGCGAAAGGCGCGGAAAAAGGCGGCAAGAAGCCCAAGCCTGAGAAGGTCGCCGGCAAGACGGCCGAAACGAAGAAGGAGCCCGCGGAGAAGGGTGCCGGGAAGGCTGCGGGAAAGTCCAAAGTGAAGAAGGCGTGGAAGAAGGCGTGGGGGAAGAGCGCTCAGGCAAAGGCCGAGTCCCCCGCAAAGCCCGAGGGGCGCAGCGAGGAAAAGTCCGGCGAGAAGAGAGCGGACTCGAAAGCCAAGGCATGAAATGAGGCTCGGCAAGATCCCGCAGGCAAAGCTCCCCACCCGCTTCGGTGAGTTCACAATCTACGGCTTCCAGGACGAAGACACCGGTGAAGAAGCTGTGGCGCTCGTTGCCGGCCGGATCAACCCCGAATCCAGCGCACTCGTGCGCATCCACTCTCAGTGCCTCACCGGTGACGTCTTTGCCTCCGAGCGCTGCGACTGCCGCGATCAACTGCACATCGCCCTGGGACTGATAGCGCGCTCAGGCTCGGGAATCCTGGTTTACCAGCAACAGGAGGGGCGCGGGATTGGATTGATCAACAAGATCCGCGCCTACGAATTGCAGGATCAGGGGCTCGATACCGTCGCGGCGAACGAGCAGCTCGGTTTTGAGGCGGATCAGAGGCACTACCAGCTCCCCGCGGAGGCGCTCAAGTATCTGGGAGTCTCGCGGGTGCGACTGCTCTCCAACAATCCGGACAAGGTTCGCGGCCTGCAAAGTGAAGGAATCCAGGTCGAAGAGCGCGTGCCCCTCGAGATCCCTCCCAAGTCATCGACGCGGGACTATCTTGAGGTCAAGAAACGCAGGATGGGACACCTGCTCTCCAGCGTCTGACCCCCCCCCCGCGTCCCCACTCCGGTTGCCGGCCCCTGATGGGTCGGCACATGCCTCAGAACTGTAAATCGCAGGTCTAAGATTGAGCTATTGCCCGCCCGGCGAGATCCTGTAACCGCGGGACGCAAGCCGGCACCTTCAGACTTCCCCTTCATACGACGACCTGAAACCTGCGTCTTGCGATTTGTGACTCAGGGGAGGTAGCTCTTGACTAGAACGATGTCGTCGGGGGTGTCCAGTTTTTCATCCGGTCCCGCCGAGACCAGCCTGACTGTGTCAGCGCCCTCCCGGAATGCCCTCAGCGGTTGACGCCAGGCATCCAGGCGGAGAGGCTCAGGCTGATAATCCGGATAGAGGGCGTCGGACAGCGCCGGGTAGTCATCGAAGGCCGGAAGCCGGCCGTTCTTCTCCCAGTACCGGCTGATTGATGCGGCAACCGTTTCCAGCAGCCGGCGGGTATCCTCCGCCTTGATGCGGTTCAGTGCGCTCAAGAGGCTGTCGATATTCTCCCACTGGCCGCTCCCCACCCGGACTTCACGTGCCGCCCAGTCTCCCTTTACCTTCTCCACCCTGAAGGCGGCTTTCACCCTGGTCTCGACTACCGCGGTGCCCGAAGAGGTCTGGCTCACGGAGACGACCTCGACGTCCTTGGAGTCGAGGATGCCAGAAGGAAGACTGACAAGGAGCTTCTCCGCGCCACTTCTGGTAATGGTGCGGCCGCCGCAAGCGGCAAAAGTGACCAGAAGCGCCAGGGTGACCGGGAGCAGGGTGAGCCTGTCGGAAACCATCACCAAAATATACAGTAATAATTGGTGTCAGGCTACAATTGCACCAATTTCTGCACTCATACCTTGACCAATTGTTCCCGACGAAATTGGTACAATTGCAGCCTGACACCTATAATAAGTCGCCTATGGCCCGTTCCAGGTTTGACGATCCACCCAGGACGCTCCAGCTCGACACTGCAATCCAATATGTCAAGGGTGTTGGTCCGCGGCGCTCCGAGCATTTCGCGGAGCAGGGCATCCGCACCGTTGGCGACCTCCTCTGCCATCTCCCTTTCCGTTATGAAGACAGGACGCAGTACCGCTCGATCGCCAGCCTGCGCGAAGACGAGTGGGTGCTCACGCGCGGACGCATTACCGGCGTCGGCGGTTTCGAAGGACAAAGGCGCAGGATCTCGATCGTGGAGATCCTGGTCCGGGATGCAACTGGCAGCGTTCGGCTGAAGTTCTTCAACCAGCCGTACCTGCGCAGCGTCTTCAAGCCCGGCCTGGACCTGATCATTTACGGCCAGGTTAAGCGCGACACCCATGCCGGTGGGGCACTGGTGCTCATGAATCCCGAATGCGAAGTGCATGAACAGGAGTCGGGGCCGACCGTGCACTCCGGAAGGGTCGTTCCCGTGTACCGCAGGCTGGGCGACATGCGCGCGCGAACCCTGCGCCAGATCATCTATGGGATAGTGTCGAACCTTTTTCCCGACGTGGAGGATCCGCTCCCGGGCTACCTCCGCAAGCGATATCGGCTGATGTCAAGGGACAGAGCCTTCGCCCTCGTCCATTTTCCGCTGCTCGCCGGTTTGACTCCCGAGGCCCGCGGTGCGGAAATGGAGACGCTCAGCCGGGGTCTTTCGCCTGCCCACAAGCGTTTGATCTTTGAAGAGCTGTTCCAGTTTCACGTCGGCCTGCAGATGATCCGCAGTTCCCGTGCGCGGCTGGTAAAGGACCGCAAACTCCAGATCGGTGACACTGTGCGGGAGGCGATCAAGAAGATATTGCCCTTTCACCCCACGATCGCGCAGAAGCGGGTGCTCAGGGAAATCGCCGACGATATGCGTGCGCCCAGCCCCATGTCGCGACTCCTCCAGGGGGATGTCGGCTCTGGGAAAACCATCGTTGCGGCGCAGGCGGCGATCATTGCCGTCGAGAACGGCTACCAGGCCGCGATCATGGCGCCAACGGAGATCCTGGCCGAGCAGCATTATTTCAATTTCCGCAACCTGCTTGCGCCGCTCGGGTATGGGATCGACCTCCTCAAGGGGAGCCTGCGTCAGAAGGAGAAGGGCGCGGCGCTTGCCCGCATTGCCCTGGGCGAGACGCGCATCGCGATCGGGACCCACTCGCTCATCCAGGATGAGGTGGAATTCGCGAACCTCGCGCTGGCGGTAATCGATGAGCAGCAGCGGTTCGGTGTAGTCCAGCGCGGCGTGCTCATGGAAAAAGGCCGGAACCCGGACGTGCTGGTGCTGACCGCGACGCCGATCCCGAGGTCGCTGGCGCTGACTCTCTACGGGGACCTGGACATCTCGGTGATCGATCAATTGCCTCCCGGCCGCAAGCCGATCGAGACCCGCTGGTATACCGAAGCGAACCGGGAAATGGCTTACGCGGAAATCAGAAGGGTGGTCGAGGCCGGACACCAGACCTATGTCGTGTATCCGCTGGTCGAGGAATCGGAGAAAAGCGATCTTCGCGCCGCCACGGAAATGGCTCGGCACCTGGAGAAGGATGTTTTCCCCGACCTGCGTATCGGCCTGCTCCACGGCAGGATGAAGAGCGCTGAGAAGGACAGGGTGATGACCGCGTTCGCGGCAGGGGATCTTCATGTTCTCGTGGCCACGACCGTGATCGAGGTCGGGATTGATGTCTCCAATGCCACCCTGATGGTCGTGGAGCACGCGGAACGTTTCGGGCTGTCACAGTTGCACCAGCTCCGCGGGCGGGTCGGACGGGGGGCCGCCCAGTCCATGTGTCTACTCGTGGCCGACGTGCGGGATAAGCCCGATGCCCGGCGGAGGCTCGAAATCATGTGTGAGACCAACGACGGCTTTCGCATCGCCGAAGTTGATCTGGAATTGCGGGGCCCCGGAGAGGTCGCGGGCACCAGGCAATCAGGTATTCCTGCGTTCCGCTTCGCCAACCTGATCCGCGATCGCAAGGCTCTGGAGCTGGCCCGGCAGGAAGCCAGGGAATTCCTGACCAGAGTTTGCGACGGAGGCGACGAAGAGTGCGGACGTATCGCTGCCCTGATACGGAGGCAGGTCAGCGCGCGATATGGGTGGGCTCTCATCGGCTGACGTGTCCGTGTCCGAGGATCCGGCGCCTGAGGGCCTGCTTGTTGATCACAGACGTCGGAAGACAGTTTTCATCATTCAGGTGGGGTTCCATGCGTGTCATCTCGGGACGCTACAAGGGACGCAGGCTGTGTGGCCCGCGCGGGCTGGACCTGCGTCCGACGGGGGATCGGCTCAAGGAAACACTCTTCAACATACTGGGCCCCGGCCTGCAGGGTTCCGTATTCGTCGACGCATTTTCCGGTACGGGCTCAATCGGCATCGAGGCGCTGAGCCGCGGCGCGCGCGAGGTCGTGTTTATCGAGTGCAGCAAGGAAGGGACGTCGCTAATCCGGCAGAACCTCGATCTCTGTGGGATCGCGGCTGGCTTTCGACTGCTGGCCCAGGACATCTTTCCTGCGCTCCGCTCCCTCGGCCGTGAGGGATTTTCGGCAGACACGGTCTACTTCGATCCACCCTATCACTGGCAACCCTATCAGGACCTGATCGAGACACTCCTGGCGGTTTCGATTGCCGGGCTGTCGTCTCGCGTAATTTTGGAACACCATCGGAAATCGAATGTCCCTGAGGCTGGGACCGGATACCACCTCGCCCGAAGGGTTCGACAGGGCGACAACTGCCTCAGCTTCTACACCATCTCCCGTGATCGGCACGAAATAACGTCCGGGTGACGCGAGTGTCAGCCCGCAGGCCCCGGATGACGCCGTCGATCCCCCCGGCCCACGCAGGCGGAAGTCATGCGCGTCGGCGGATGCTGCATCGCCTTGCGCAGGAACCTGCGCAGTCTCCTGAGACCCTGCATGCTCCGGTGACGCAGGGTGGAGTAGGGTATGCCGCTGGCAGTGCCTGCTTCGCGGATCGAGCTGTGATCAGGGTCGAGATAGGTGAGGCACAGGGCCTGGTACTGTTTTGGAGGCAACCGGCTCAGCCCCTTGCGCAGCCAGTGGATGGCCCTCTCCCTCCTTTCCGACTCTTCCATGAGCTCCATCATTTCCTGCGGATTTGCCTGGACAGTTGCCGGGCAAGAATCCGCGTCGATAGAAGCATGGCTGAACCGTTCCTTCTTTCGAAAATGGTACAGCTCAATCGCAGCGTTGGCTATGGTTCGCCCGAGGTACATCCTGAGCTGATCCTCTGAAACGAAAGACCGGTTCCGCACAATCACGCGCCACACGGCCTCTTGCAGGACATCCTCTGCATCGGACGGACTGCTGAGGAATCCCCCCAGGTACTTGAGCCACTTCTTCTTGTGCCGGTGAAAGACCGTCTCGATTGCCCGGCGCAGTCCCGGATTTTCTGTCTGCGGCTGGTGCATCTTTCTTGGCTCAAACGGCGGGATAGTTGTTGTTAAGGAGAGAGGTCCGTTCGAGCCGCTCGTAATGTTTCAAGGAGCAACCGGATATTTCAGGGCAATCTCCGTGGAAGACGACGCCGCACTGCAGCTTTATGACCCTGGAGCGTTTGACGAGCTGGTACATGCACTCGAGGCCGCACGCTCCCGTTTGGCCATTGCCGTTGCGGCCGACAGCAAGATGACGCCTCTCTGTCAGCGAAAACTCTACCTCGAGACCGATGTGCGCCTGCGCAGGTGCCTCCGGAAGCTCCGTGCCCGGCAGTGGCCGGGGCGTTCGGGACACAGTGACCGGATCGAGTGCCTGGAAAGCCTCACCCGGTTGCTCGACGAGGCTGCCTGCCGCGGCAGATCCCACCGGATGTGCGCACGCCTGGTTGAGATCCTCAACCGGCTCGAAGGGGGAGGGGAAGGAGCTACGATAGTTCCCGAGCCTTGAGGCCGGAACGGATGCGCGCGCACATCAAATCCCTGGATTTCGCACCATGCTGACCATATAATGCGCCCACGACGGCACTTCCGGGCATACCCGGGCTGAGTGGTTGCCTTTCGGCAATCGGCACGGGCGACGGGCTGGCCGTCAGGCCGGAAGCATCCTGGAGCCGGCCCCATGCCCAGAAATGGATGCGGGACTTGGATTTCCGATGAAGACAAGGGCCGTTTATCCGGGCACGTTCGATCCCGTGACCAACGGGCACATCGACCTGATCGAACGCGGCGCAGCCCTCTTTGATTACCTGCACGTGGCAATTCTCGGCAACGCAGACAAGACGCCCCTCTTCAGCATCGAGGAACGCGTGGAGATGCTGGAGGAGGCGGTCAAGCGCTACCGCAACGTATCCGTCACGACCTTCGAGGGTTTGCTGGTCGATTATGCCGAGAAGATCGGCGCCTCGGTGATCGTCCGCGGAATCAGGGCTGTGTCGGACTACGAGTACGAGCTGCAGATGGCAATGATGAACCGCAGGCTCTCCTCGAGGGTCGAGACGGTTTTCATGATGCCGGCGGAAGCTTACTCGTATCTGAGCTCGCGTCTCGTAAAGGAGATATCCCAGCTGGGAGGGTCGGTCCGAGGCCTGGTGCCGCCGGGTGTTGAGCGACGGCTGAAGATCAGGAAGTCAAAGAAGCGGTGAGCGGGAGATTCACTTTCCGGGACCTGGGCTCCGCAGGTGCCACGAGACTCAAGGTTTGTCTGAGAGGAATGATCCCATAGTGCGGCCGGTGAGGTGGTTGCCGGCATACGGACGATGCGCCTTGGGCATGCTCGTGTCTTTGCCGGTCGTGTTGCTGTCCGTCGGCGGCCTCGATGCGCTCCGGACAGCGAAACTAATCCGTGCCGCGCAACCTGCCACGATTGCCACCCAGCCCGTGGGCCCGGTTCTGCCTCAGCTGAAGACCATTGTCGGCGAATTCGCGCCCAACGGGAATATCACGGATACGCTCCTCCGGCATGGATTGACAAGGGAGCAGGTGTTGCGGTTGGTGGATGACGCGCGGCCCGTGTACAACCTCGCCCGGATTGCGGCCGGCAGGCCATACTGGCTCGAAGTCGCTCCCGATAACGACCTCCGTTCATTCCGGTATCCACTCGACGACGAAAGATACCTCACCGTCTATCGCAACGGTGACCGGTACGTGCCCGTGGTGAAGAGTTTTCCTTTCGTCACCAGCGTGGAGACGGTCGACGGCGTGGTCCGGAGTTCGCTCTTCGCGGCCATGACCGACGCACGGGAAGAAGAGCGGCTCGCTCTCGATCTTGCCGAGATTTTCATGTGGGATATCGATTTCTACACCGAGCTGCAGCCCGGCGACTCCTTCCGGATGATCGTGGAGAAAAAGTACCTGGACGGCAAGCTTGCCAAGTACGGCGCGATTCTGGCAGCCAGCTTCACCAATCAAGACCGGGCTCTGACGGCATTCCGCTTCCAGAGCCGGCCCGGCGTCGCGGAGTATTTCACTGCCGATGGCAAGGCACTGAAGAGGTCTTTCCTGAAATCCCCGCTCAGGTTTGCCCGGGTGACTTCCCGGTTCTCGGGGGCACGCATGCACCCCGTGCTGCGGATTGTGCGGCCCCACCTGGGCGTGGATTATGCTGCTCCCCTCGGGACACCCGTAGTATCGGTCGGGGCAGGGACGGTTGTCTCCGCGGGCAGCACGCCGGAGGCGGGGAAAATGCTCCGCATACGTCACACGGGCGGATACGAAACCCTTTACTTGCACCTGATGCAGGTCGGGGTGCGCGCCGGAGAGCACGTGGATCAGAATCAGGTGATCGGCCGTGTCGGATCAACCGGACTCTCCACGGGACCGCACCTGGACTTCAGGGTGATGCAGCACGGCAGGTTCATCAATCCCGCCAAGGTGATATTCCCGCCGTCCCCCCCCGTGCCCGCCTCTGAGTTTGCCCGTTTCGTGGCCGTTCGCGATCCGTTTCTCGAGCGGCTGGGATTGCCTTTGCCTGGTCCCGGCCGGGGCCCGGCCTACTCAACCGGGTTAAGTCAGAGCGAAGCGCCGAAGAGGGGTCCCGATCCTGCTTTGGTTCGCTGATTCGGCCCGGAAGCTGGCCCGAATGCTGCCGGATCGCTTCCGGCCGCCGACCGATGGATGGCAGGGGACTGCAGCCCCGCTCCCGAACGCGGCACGAGAACACATGAAGAAGCCAAACCGGATCGCACTTGCATGGAAGAGATTGACCGGTTCCCGCGAGGCGGCCAGCTTTCATGACTTCGTGACTTTCTTTGCGCGCCGGGCCCTCGCAATACTGGAGCCCGAGGAACGTAAGGCCTTCATGGAGGTTGAAATCCGGCGCGCCCTTGATCTCCGCAGAGTTGAGATCATGGTGCGGCCGGAAGGTGCCGAGCGGTTCACGTCCGAGAGCACCCGCGTCCGCGGCACCATCGGGCGGGTCGTTGGCATACTGGACGGCAGTGGAGAGTCCTTTCTCAACGAAACGGTCGCGCAGCGGCTCGGAGTCCCCGCGATATTGCGCGGGATGCAGGCGACCTACGCTTTTCCCATCAGGCAGCGCGGTATGACACTGGGGCTGCTCCTGGTCGACAGCTCGCCCCGCGTTTCCCTCGATCCTGGTCTCGAGGGTGTCGTGACTTCGGTCTGCGACCAGGCCGCACTGGTCCTCGAAAACTCGAACCTCCTGAAGTCCAGGCTGGAGTTGCAGCACACGATTGCGGCGCAGGCACACATGGTCCAGCTCGGGGAGATGACGGCGAGGATCGCTCATGAGATCAAGAACCCGCTCAGCTCCATCAAGACCATCGTGCAGGTCATGCAGGAGGACCCTGAGCTGCAGCGCAGGTACGCGCAGGACCTCGGGCTGATCTGCAGCGAAGTGGACCGG
>Ga0315283_10004068_pt1 | contig 12643 bp, 9 predicted proteins | sample YL17G09_0_MG_FD_204541 | JGI IMG/M metagenome (GOLD analysis project Ga0315283, IMG submission 204541) | Sediment microbial communities from Yellowstone Lake, YNP, Wyoming, USA - YL17G09_0 | ecosystem: Environmental > Aquatic > Freshwater > Lake > Sediment | place: USA: Wyoming | collected...
CTCCCCGTCGCCAGCTTGACGTTCCGCAGGCGCAACGCGTTGGCAATCACCGAAACCGAACTCAGACTCATGGCGGCACTGGCCAGCATGGGGCTCAGAAGCCAGCCCGTCCAGGGGTACAGCAACCCCGCGGCAATCGGGACACCGGCGGCATTGTAGAAGAAAGCCCAGAACAAGTTCTGACGAATATTGCGCAGCGTGGCGCGGGCCAGTTGCCGGGCCCGCACGATGCCCATGAGATCCCCGTGCAGGAGCGTCAAACCGGCGCTTTGCATCGCGATATCGGTGCCGGTGCCGAGTGCAATGCCGACGTGGGCCCGCGCCAGCGCCGGAGCGTCGTTGATTCCGTCGCCGGCCATGGCGACCACCCGCCCTTCGGACTGCAGTCGCGCCACCAAGGCTTCCTTCGCCTGGGGCAGAAGTTGCGCGTACACCGCCGTGATCCCGAGCGCCGACGCCACGGCCTGCGCGGTGGCCGCATTGTCGCCCGTGGCCAGGACCAGATCGAGCCCTTCGCGGCGCAGCGCCTCCACGGCCGCGGCGGCATGCGGTTTGACGGGATCCGCGATGCGCACCGCACCGGCGGGCGCGCCACCGATGGCTATAAAAACGACCGTGTCACCCGCGTGCGCCGCGTCCGCAAACTGGGACGCGAGCGCGGCGGTGGCAATCCCCGACTCCGCAAGCCATGCTGCGGTGCCGATGCGCACTTCGCCGCCCGCGAACGTGCCACGGACACCGCGGCCGGGAAGAGCTTCGAATGCGGTTGCGGTGCCGCCGGCAAAGCCCCGCTGTTGCGCCTCGTGCACGATTGCGGCGGCAAGCGGGTGTTCGCTGGCGCGCTCCACCGCTGCAGCATGACGCAGCACGTCGGCGGCCGTGAAGTTGGCGTACCCTACGCACTCCGCAACGCGCGGTTTGCCTTCGGTCAGCGTGCCCGTCTTGTCGAAGACCACGGTATCCACCCGGGCCATGGCTTCGAGCGCTTCCGCATTGCGCACCAACACGCCGGCGTGCGCGCCACGGCCCGTTCCCACCATGATAGCCATCGGCGTCGCAAGTCCCAACGCACAGGGACATGCGACGATCAGGACGGCAATCGCATTCACGAGCGCCGTCGCCAGGCGCGGCGGCGGCCCCCAGGCGGCCCAGGCCACAAAAGCCAGAATCGCCACGACTACGACCGCCGGTACGAACCATGCGGCGACACGATCCGCAAGGCGTTGAATCGGCGCGCGGCTGCGCTGCGCCTCGCCCACCAAGCGGACGATTTGTGCGAGTAACGTCTCGGCTCCGACCCGCTCGGCGTGGAAGATGAAACTGCCGGTGGTATTCAACGTTCCGCCTACGACTCGATCACCAGGGGCCTTGCCAGCCGGCATCGGCTCACCGGTGAGCATCGACTCGTCGACGGCGCTTTGGCCGGACTCGACTTGGCCATCTACCGGGATTTTCTCACCGGGACGCACTCGCAAGCGGTCTCCCGGAACGACGTGCTCGAGCGGCACGTCGGTCTCCGTTCCATCCGGATTGACACGCCGCGCGGTCTTGGGTGCGAGTCCCAACAACGAACGCAGGGCGGCGCCGGTACGGCGGCGGGCGCGGAGTTCCAGAACTTGCCCCAACAAAACCAGCGTCGTGATCACGGACGCCGACTCGAAATAGGTCGGTACGCCGCCGTGCGCGGTGCGGAAGGCGGCCGGCAACACCCGGGGTGCGAGGGTCGCGACGAGACTCAAGACGTACGCCGCACCGGTGCCGAGCGCGATCAGCGTGAACATGTTCGGGCTGCGAAAACGCAGTGAATCCCAGCCGCGCCGGAAAAACGGCGCCCCGCCCCACAGGACAACGGGAGTCGCGAGCAGGAATTCGATCCACGAACGGCCGGATGCGCCGCCCGTGTGTGCCGCACCCCCCATTCCACTCATCGTAATTACCGCGAGCGGGATCGTGAGGACGAGGCAGATCCAGAAGGCGCGTGTCATACGTGCGAGTTCCGGATCGGGCGGTTCTTCGGCCGACAGCACGACGCGCGGTTCGAGAGCCATCCCACATTTTGGACATGCGCCGGGGCCGATTTGCAGCACTTCCGGGTGCATGGGGCAGGTGTACTCGATGCCGGGCGCCGGGCGTGCGGGGCGGACACCGAATTGCACCATCCCGGACTGGACCGGCGCCGCTGCGGGTATGGGTGCGGGTGCGGGTGCGGACTTCGAGAGAAAGCGCGCGGGGTCGGCGTCGAACTTGGTCTTACAACCTTTGCAGCAAAACCAATACGTGACACCCGCGTGTTCGCCGGTGGCCGCAGCGTGGGCGGAATCGACGGTCATGCCGCAGACGGGATCCAAGGCTGGGCCGGACATCGCGCCTCCCTGTCTGGGAATGTAGCGCAAAAGCACTCGCCTGGGAGAGACCTCTGCCGGTGCACACCAAGCAGGCGCGGCCTGCGAGATCATCCGGGAGCTCTCGACAGCCGCCGTTCGTTCATGCAACCATGCCGGAGTATGGAGGTCGTCGTGAAGCATTTCGTGATCGCGTTGGCCATCGGTGGCGCGCTCGCCGGGCAGCCGGCAGGAGCACAAGTTCCGCTGCGCTACGATCTCGGCGCCGGCATTGGATTTCCCTCGTCACCCGGCATTGCGAACCAATACTGGGGTGCCGGCTACACGCTTTCAGCGGGCGTGCGCTGGCGGCTGAATTCACGCTGGAGCATCGGCACCGACCTGGGATTCGCCCGCTTCGACTGGCAGGAGCCCGATGGGCCACAACCCACCGTGCCGCCGGCTCCTGGAGGCGCGCCGCCCGCGGGCGGGGCGTTACACGTCATTCCGATTCTGATGGCCGGCGAGTTCGCACTGTCCGAGTGGAGCAATACCCGGCCGTTCGTGTCGGCGCATCTGGGGTACGTGCGCGTGCGGACCGGGGACGTGGAGTCTTTTTCGACGGTTGCGCCCGCCACATTGCCACCACACCCCGAAAGCGATGCCGTTGGGATTGGATTCGGTCTGGGCGTCCGGACGCTGCTCACGAGCACCGCGGATCTGGTGGTGGACGTCGGTTGGCGAATGGCGTTCGCAAAGCCGGACCGGATCGCCTGGGTTCCGGCGCGTATCGCCGTTCGCTTCTAGAGTCCGCCGGCGCGTTTCGGCTGGAAGGAGCACACAATGCAACCGGTTCCAGGTTCGCGATTGTCGCCACGGCTCATCTTCGGGTTGTTTGTCGTGGCAGCGGGCGTTCTGCTGACGCTCGACAACATGGACATCGTGCGCATCCGGCATGTATGGGACTACTGGCCCAGCGTGTTCGTCGTCATGGGGCTCCTGATGGCGGCGCAGTCGCGCGGCACGCGCCGCGGGTTCGGCCTGGGTCTCGCGCTGGTGAGCGGTTTGCTGTTGCTCGATAACCTCGACGTCATCGATTTCGATGTTTGGGATCTGTGGCCATTGGCGATCGTGCTCGTGGGCGCCACCATGGTGTGGAGTTCCATCTCGAGGTCGCGCCGTACGGCCACCTTGGGCAGCGCCATGCCGGGGGTCCTCTCCACCGGCGCTGGTGCGGCCTCCGGCGCAGCCGCGGCGCCGGCACCCGACTCCTACGTGCGCGCCTTCGCGTTGTTCAGCAATGCCCGCCGCGCAGTCGCGACCAGCGATTTTCGCGGCGCCGAGCTGAGCGCCTTCTTTGGCACCTGCGAGATCGATCTGCGGCAGGCACTCCTGGCGGGACAGGCGACGGTGGACGTGGCCTCCGTGTTCGGCTCGATCCAGGTCCGCGTGCCGCTCGACTGGACCGTCAGTGTCGACGGCGGGTTCGTGGGCGGCATCGAGGTCCAAACGCAGCCCGCACCGGGCACGGGTAAGACCCTGCGTGTCCATGGCTTCGCGCCGCTTGCCAACGTCAAGATCACGAACTGAGAGCCGCGGACCGGATTGAGTGCCACTCCCCGCGGTGATACAATCGTTGCATCATCGGCCGCCGGCACTCAACCGAAGGACCTCTCGTCATGCGCAAGCTCTGGCGCGGAGCCGCCGTTACGAGCCTCGCCCTCCTGGGTCTGGCTTGGACCCTGCGAGGCTCGCTCGACTCCCATCGCAAGCCCTCCGCCCCACCAGTTTCGAAGCTGCAACTTGGCGAGGCAGAGCGCGAGCGTGAGCGCGGTGACCGTCCCGGTTTCGACGAGCCGGATCAGTTTGCGCGCATTTTGATGGAGATGCGCATCCCGGCCGATCGCACCGAGCCGGAGTACGCACCAGGGTACCGGGTGCGCGAGCTCGACAAGGCGCGGCTGACGCAGAAAACCACCGAGGTGCTCGCGTGGCAAACGCGCGGGCCGGGCAACGTCTCGGGCCGGGCGCGCGCCATCGTCGTCGATCCGGATGACCCGGCCAAAAACACCTGGTTCATCGGCACCGCGGGCGGCGGCGTGTGGAAGACCACGGATGCCGGCGCGACGTGGAGCGAATTGACCGCCGGATTTCCGGTGCTCTCCTGCCAATCCGTGGCGATGGCGCCCAGCAATCACGACATTCTGTACGTCGGCACGGGCGAGAGCTACTACAACGTCGACGTCATCAACGGCAACGGCATTCTGAAATCCACCGACCGCGGCTTGAACTGGACGCACTTGCCGGCCACCATCAACAACCCGGCCTTCAACAACGTGGCGCGGATCATCGTCGATCCCACCAATCCAAACATCGTGCTCGCGGCGTGCACGGTGGGGCGCTACAAAGAGGCCGGGCTGCAACGGTCGAGCATTTTCAAGTCGATCGACGGCGGAACGACATGGGTCGAGAAGTTTGCGGTCACCGACATCGGATCGTTGGGCCGCGTGAAGAAGATCTTGCAGATCATCGAGAGCCCCACGAACTTCAACATTCAATACGCGACCGTCGACGAGGCCGGCATCCTCAAATCGACCAATGCCGGCGAGACCTGGGCCTACATCAACACCGGCATCACGGATCTTTCGGGACGGTTCGAGATCGCGATCTCGCCGTTGGACGCCAACCGGCTGTACGCCGCGGCCGAAGGCGTGTCCCACTCGGAGCTGTGGATTTCCGCGAACGGCGGCACGACGTGGTCGGAGACTTTCGAAACCGGCTCCGAGCCCAGTTGGCTGGGCGCGCAGGGTTGGTACGACAACGCCATCGTCTGTGATCCCGCGAATGTGAACGTGGTGTATGTCGGCGGCATCCGGTTGTGGCAAATCACGCTCAGTGGCACCAACCGCACGAGCTCGCTGCTTTCCACGGGTCCGGTGCACGTGGACCATCATGGCCTGGCGCTGCTGCAAGTCGGACCCGCCTGGCGTATCTTGAATACGAATGACGGCGGAATCGGGCTTTCGGCAAGCGGCGCCGCGTCGTGGACCAAGCCCACGGATGGCCTGGTGACGACCCAGTTTTACGGCGTCGACAAGCGCCCGGGTGCGTCGGCGTATTTCGGCGGGATGCAGGACAACGGCACGTGGTTCTCACCCAACGGCCCGAACAATTTGACGCCGTGGACCAACGCCTTCGGCGGCGACGGGTACGAGACGTCCTGGCACTTCGACGACCCGCTCAAGATGATCGGCGGGTCGCAGTACAACGGGTTGCAGCGCTCGTTGGACGGCGGTGCAACGTGGTCGAGCGCCACGTCGGGTTTGACCGACACGGGTTCCGCCAGCGCGCCCTTCATCACCAAGATTGCCAAGACCAATCAATCGCCGGAATTCCTGTGCGCGGTCGGCAAGAGCGGCGTCTGGCGTTCGACGAACTTCGGTGGCAGTTGGAATCTGGCGGCCATTGCCGCCGGCACCTGGGGCTCCATCAGCTCGTTCCACGACGTCAAGATTTCGCGCGCGAATTCCAGCATCGTCTGGGGCGGCGCGCGCATGGACGCGAGCGGCCGCATTCACGTCTCCACGAATGGCGCCGTCACGTTCTCGACTGTGCCCAACTATACCACCGTCACCATGGGTGGAATCTCGGGGATCGCCACGCACCCCACCGACCAAAATACGGCCTACGTGTTGTTCAGCTTCGCCGGGCGTCCCAAGATCCTGAAAACCACCAACCTGGGTGTCACCTGGACCGACATCACCGGCTTCACGGGGGGTGCACCGAGCACCAACGGGTTCCCGGACGTAGCCGTATACGACCTGCTGGTCTTCTCGGACGACCCGTTGCACTTGTGGGCAGCCACTGAAATCGGCTTGGTGGAGTCGCTGGACGGCGGCACCACGTGGGCACTGGCCAACAACGGTCTGCGGAACGTCGGGGTTTGGGATCTGACCGAAGTCGAGGACGAGGTCGTGGCCGGAACCCACGGCCGCGGCATCTGGAGCGTCAAGATGCCCTCCCTGATCGCCGGCAAGACCTTCAAGCCGCTCATCGACAACCTGTACCAGCGGCCGGATGGTTTGTTGAACATCGACCTCAATTTGCGATCGGCCTATGACTCCACGGTGGTGTTCATGAGCGGCGCCCGCGTCGCCACGCTGGGGGCCAACGCTGCGTTGCAAACCACGCAGGTGCAGGTGCCGGTGACTCTCGCCGGCAGCAAGACCGTGTTTGCACGTTCGTATCGCGGTGGGGTTTCGTATCAATCCGTGTCCCGCAACGTCACGGTCTTCGTGCTGCAGGCTGCACGGGTACAGTATTCGAACGATTTCGACGGCGTGGCCGGCGATTTCTCGAGTACCGGTTTTTCCGTCACCACGAGCGCCGGATTCACGGGCAAGGCCTTGCACTCGACGCACTTCTATCCCGACAATGTTACTTTGACGTCCTTGCTGACGATTCCCATCCGCGTCGCCAGCGCCAACGCCAATATCCTGTTCGACGACGTGGCGCTGGTGGAACCAGGCGAGCCCGGTTCGGTCTTTGGTGACGCCGGCTTCTACGACTACGTGGTCGTGGAAGGCACCGTGGATGGCGTGACCTGGACCCCCATCGCGCCGGGCTGGGATTGCCGGCTGTATCCCGAGTGGGAAGCCGCGTTCAATAGCAGCGGCAACGGTACTTCGGCCATGCTGCACTCGCACAACTTGAACCTGCACGATGCGTTCGCGCCGGGCGACGTGATTCTGCTGCGCTTCCGGCTGTTGGCGGATTCATCGCTGAACGGCTGGGGATGGGTCGTCGACAACCTGCAGATTCAGCCGAATGCGCCGACTTCGGCCACCGGCGACCTGGCGCCGGCCCGCACGGTGCTGCTTGCGCAGAACGTGCCCAATCCGTTCAACCCCACGACGACGATCCGGTACCAGTTGCCCGGGACGGGCAAAGTCGGGCTCCGTGTGTACGACGTCCGCGGCCGGCTCGTGCGGCGGCTGGTCGACCGCGTCGAGAACGCCGGCGACTACAGCGTACAGTGGGACGGCCGCGACGACCGTGGCATCGCGGTGGCGAGCGGTGCCTATCTGTACCGTCTCGAGACCCCGGCTGGAATGCGCCAGCGCCGGATGACGCTCATCCGCTAGCAGCATCGCGGAGGTCCACATGCCCGGCCCGAGCCCGGACCAGGTGCCGCAAAACTGGAGCGCCATCACGTCCGGGTACGAAAACGCCTTCGAGGGACTGAGTTCGCAGTTCGCGGCGGATGTCATCCCGCTTTTGAACCTCGAGGCCGGCCAGCGTGTCCTCGATGTGGCGGCGGGAACCGGTGCGTTCAGCCTGATGGCGGCGCAGCACGGCGCACATGTGCTCGCGACCGACTTTGCGGCCGGCATGGTCGAACGCATTCGTGCCCGCGCTGCGGCACTGAACTTGTCCCATGTCGCGGCCGAGGTGATGGACGGCCAAGCTCTCACCGTGCCGGATGGCTCTTTCGACGCCAGCGTCTCGATCTTGGGCCTCATCTTTTTCCACGACCTGCAGCGCGGGATGAGCGAGTTGCGCCGCGTCTTGCGGCCGGGCGGCCGTGGCGCGGTCGTATGCTGGGGCGATATGCAGAAGCTGCAGTTGATGTCGGCGGTACTCGACGCCGTGTGCACCGTCATTCCGGCGTTTCAGCCCGCGGGGACGCCGGTGTGGGCACGGTTGATGGGTGCCGAGGCCCTGCGCGATCAGATGCAAGCGGCCGGGTTCCGCGACGTCCAGGTCACGACGGTCACCCGCGCCCTGCAGATCGCCGCGCCGGACTCGTTCTGGAACGAGTTCAACCATTCCGCCCCGCCGCTCGCGGCGATGTTCGATCAACTGGGGCCGGAGCGTACCGCCGAAGTCGGAGCGGTCTTCACACAGTCCCTTCTTGCGCGAGCGACGGACGGTGTCGCCACTCTGAGCACGGAGGCGTGCATTGGAATCGGACGCGCCGCGGAAGATTCTTGAATCGGTGCGCCAGGCGAGCGCACCCCGTGTGCGCACTGTTGGGGCGGGCGTGCCGGTGATCCTGCGAGCGTTGCCACAGGTGGCGGCGAGCGATGCGCGGTTGTTGGTGCTGGGGAGCATGCCCGGTGCGGAGTCGCTCCGTCGCCGGCAGTACTACGCGAACCCGCGCAACCAGTTTTGGCGTCTGGTGTTCACGGCGTTTGAACAGTCGGATCCGGAGATCTATGCCGAGCGCGTCGCTTTCTTGTTGGCGCATCGCATTGCACTATGGGATGTGCTCGAGACATGCGAGCGCAAGGGGTCCCTGGACGCCAACATCGCGCGGGGCAGCGAGCACCCCAACGACATTGCGGGGTTCTTGCGCCGGCATTCCGGCGTGCGTACGATTGCGCTCAACGGCGGCAAGGCCGCCCAGTTGTTTCAGTCGCTCGTTGCACCACACCTGGGCTCGACGGCGAGCACCCTGGAGGTTTTGGCCATGCCCTCCACGAGCCCGGCGCATACCACGCCGTTCGCCGCGAAAATGACCCGGTGGAAGGTGGCGTTCCGGCGGTGATCGACGAGCGCGGGGCGAGGAGTCGCACGCGGCGAGTTCTGGCGCGGTGGCTACCGAGCTGACGTCTACGAAGTGACCGAGGAGGCAGGCCATGCGAGTTCTCGTGGTTGGGGCAACGGGTCTCATTGGCAGGGCGATCGTCGAGGCGCTCAAAGATGAGCACGACGTGATTCCGGTCAGTCACCGCCACAGCGCGGTCATGGTCGATTTGGCGGATCCCGCCTCGATCGCCCGCATGTACCGCCAAATCGGTAAAGTCGACGCCGTCATCAGCGCCGCCGGTCAGGCCAAGTTTGGCGCTTTCGCGACGCTGACCGGTGACGATTTCCTCTTGGGATTGCACAACAAGCTCATGGGCCAAGTGAATCTGGTGCGCTTTGGGCACGACTACGTGACGGACGGCGGCTCGTTCACACTCACGAGCGGCGCCTTGGCACAACACCCGATGCCGGGCAGTGCGGCGGTCAGCCCGGTGAATGCCGGGCTCGAGGGATTCGTCCGCGCCGCGGCGCTCGAGCTGCCGCGCCGGATTCGCGTCAATGTCGTGAGCCCGGGCTGGATTACGGAAACCCTGCTGGCACTCGGCAAAGATCCCGCGCCGGGAATGCCCGCGGCGAGGGTGGCCCAAACTTATGTCGAGAGTCTCCGCGGCACCACCACCGGCGCCGTTCTGTCGCCTTTTCCAGAGTGACGTCAGTTGCGAGGGCGCGACGCTTCAGCGGCACGACGCCCGAACGCGAAGTGTCCGGCGAGTTTGAAGACCAAGAAGCAGAAGCCAATGACGAGCAGCAGCACCAAGAGTGGCACGACGATCGCGAGAACCGTCGTCAATACGGCGCCGCAGAATTCAACGGCCGAGAAGAGCGGATTCGCCAATCCTCCGGTCGTGGCGGTGGACTTCACGCGTGCGAGCACCGTCGCGCCTTGGACAACCCCGGCCACGCCACCGCCCGCGATCAACGCCATGGCCCACTTCAGTAGCGGCGGCACATCCGTGATGAACGCTGCACTCGCGACAACCCCAGCGAGGACGGCGGCTGGCGTGGCCACTAGATCGAGCACGTGATCGAGCCAGGGAATAGAGTAGGCCGCGACTTCGAGAAGCGTCGCGGTGCCGAGAACCACGAGTGCGGGAGTGGCCGACAGCCAGACGGCGCCCGGCGACAGTGGCAGATGCCCAAACCGTGATGCCAAACCGACGACCAAGAGCGGCACGAACACCCGGAACCCGCACGCCGCAGCCACGCCGATGCCCAACGCGGCGCTCAGCGCATTCTGGATCGTGAAGGCCTCGGTCACTTGACGTCCGCCGGCGAGAAGAACGGGTTCTCGATGAGCCCGAGCGAATTGCCGAACGGATCCTTCACGACCGCCACCTTGATGTCGCCACCCACGTCACGGATGGGTTCCAACAGTTCGGCGCCCAGTCCCTGGATGCGTTTCACCGCGGCTTCGATGTCGAGCACGCCCCAATAGGCGACGACATTGTTGCCCTCGGTGACTTGCGTGACGTCCGGGTCCAGGCCCAATTCGAACCCGCCGACGTTGTAGCCGACGTAGAAGGGTTCTTCGAAGTACGGCGCAAACCCCAACAGCTTCGAATACCAGGCCTTGGCATCCTGCAGATCGTTGACCTTGTAGATGACGGTGCGCAGACCGCGAATGGCGCTACGGGCGGCGGCGGAAGTCGCCATGATGGTGCCTCCAGGAAATCCGGCTGGCCACAGCTCTCACTCGAATGCTACCGCGCGTTCGACGGCGGCGCAACGGTGCCCGGCGATACCGGACCGGCGGGATGGGCCGAGAGAGCGGTTGCGGCGGGTCCGCTGGCGCCCGGCATCGCTGCGGGCATGCCCGCTTCGCCCCCTTGGCGCGGCGAAGTGCGGCCGAGGTGGGGTGGATTGGCCAGCTCCAGCAGGTGGCACGCCGTCTGGTGGTTGCCCTCGGTCGTCCGGAGCTGCGGTTCGTCGGTGGCACAGCGGTCGAAGGCGTAGGCGCACCGGGTGCGAAACCGGCAGCCGGAAGGCGGGTCGATCGGGCTCGGCGGATCGCCGCGCAGCACCACGCGCCGGCGCTGGGCCTCGGCGGACGGATCGGGCACCGGCACCGCCGAAATCAACGCCTGGGTGTACGGATGCAGCGGCCGGCGGGTGATCTCGTCCGCCGCCGCTACCTCGACGACTTTGCCCAGGTACATCACCGCAATGCGATTGCTGACATGCCGGACGGCCGCCAGGTCGTGAGCGATGAACAAGTACGTCAGGCTGAGCTTTTCCTGCAGGTCCTGCAGCAGATTCAGGATTTGCGCCTGGATCGAGACGTCCAGCGCTGAAATCGGCTCGTCGGCGACGATGAGTTCCGGCTGCAGCGCGATGGCGCGCGCGATGCCGACGCGTTGGCGCTGTCCACCGGAGAATTCGTGCGGGAACCGGCGCACGTGCGCTGGATTCAGTCCGACGAGTTCGACGAGTTCCAACACGCGCTCGTTCAGCGCCCGGCCGCGCAGCACGCGGTGCACGCGCAGCGGTTCGGCGATAATGCTGCCGACGGTCATGCGCGGGTCGAGCGACGCATATGGGTTTTGAAACACCATTTGCATCTGGCGGCGCACGGCGCGCAGCTCCCGGCCGCGCAACGCCGTCAAGTCTTGGCCGTGGAACCGCACCGATCCGGTGGTCGGGCGGATCAATTGCAGAATGGCTCGCCCGGTGGTCGACTTGCCACAGCCGGACTCACCGACCAAGCCGAGGGTTTCACCGCGCTGAATGTCCAGGTCGATGCCGTCGACGGCGCGCACCACACGCACGGGTTTGCGGCCGAGGCCGCCCTCTTTTACCGGGAAATGGACCCGCAAATCGCGGACTTGCAGCAGCGGTTCGCCCATGCGTCCCTTCCTCCCGTCCCACCCACACAACCGGTGCACTCCGTTGCGGACCGCGGGTCCCATCCTCTTGGCGCCCGGCGCGAACTCGACCGGCGATCGCGCCGGCTACGAACCGTTGCCCAGATCGACCGGCAACGGGATGCGTGGCGTCGGATACCGGCCCTCGAGCGCCGCCGCGAGCACGTTCTTGAGATCGGCGCGGAAATCCTTGGCGATGAGCCACCGGATGTACTCGTAGTCGTTTTCGATGACTTCGCGCAGCGGCACACCCTTGTGCTTGCCGAAGTTGAACGACACCTCGTGATTGCGCCAGATGAGCTTGCCCTCGCTGTCGATGAAATCCGCCTGGCGCGGATTCGAGACGCGATGCAGTTCGTCGATGGTATGCGGCAGCTCGGGATAGCGTTTGAGCTGCTGCACGAGCACGCGATACGTGGCGAGCGTATCGGCCTCGGCCGAGTGCGCGGCGTTGAACGGCTCACCGCAGTAGAACAAGTGGGCCGCCGACAGATTGCGCGGCTCCATGAGATGGTAGATGGACTTGGCGTCGATGATGCGGCGGCCTTCCACCGGGAAGTCGATGCCGGCGCGCTCGAACTCGGCGCGCAACATCGGCAAATCGTATTGCACGATGCCGAAGCCGGCGAGGTCGCAGCCGTCCAGAAGCTCGGCCAAGCTGGACGCGACGTACTTGAACTCGGGTTCGTTCGCCACGTCCTGATCGTGAATGCCGTGTATGTCGGTGGCCTCGGGCGGGATCGGGATGCCCGGATTGACGCGTTTGTGGCGCAGGATCTTGCGGCCGTCGGGAAAGATCTTCAGCACGCTGATCTCGACGATGCGGTCGCGATGCGCGGCCACTCCGGTCGCTTCCAGATCCAGGATCGC
>Ga0315283_10004069_pt1 | contig 12642 bp, 9 predicted proteins | sample YL17G09_0_MG_FD_204541 | JGI IMG/M metagenome (GOLD analysis project Ga0315283, IMG submission 204541) | Sediment microbial communities from Yellowstone Lake, YNP, Wyoming, USA - YL17G09_0 | ecosystem: Environmental > Aquatic > Freshwater > Lake > Sediment | place: USA: Wyoming | collected...
CAGCTCCGCACCCGCGGCCGCCGCGATGTTCGGGGCCTGCAGCATGGTGCTGATGTGCTGGACCAGCAAGATCAGCGTCCCAAAGGTCGCCAGCATCAGGTACACACCAACAGTGGCAATCAATTGAGGCGCTTCCTCCCCTGAGCCGGCCGGAGGGATGGACAGCGCAGCCGCGAGGCAATAGACGAACGTACCCACAAACGCGCCCAGGACGAACTGGGTGGTCCGATCGGCCAGGAAGACCCGGAGCAATCGGGAGCCGTATTGGGACGCCACCGTTGAGAGCGGCAGGGTGAGCAGAGTGAAAACCACCCCGGCGGTGGCGAGGACGGTGCCGGCCATGCTCAACAGAGCAGTGCGCAGTTCACCTGGAGTTCCGGCCAAGACGAAACGGCTGTCCTTTAAGGCCGCATTGGGGACGAGACTGTCCACCCAGTACATGAACCATGCCAGAAGAACCGCTGCGATCGCCATGACCAGAGGTGCGAACCAGAAACTCACCTTCATGCGGTCCCATCGATAACGGGCCGCGGCTCTTCTCTCAGTGCGGGTTCTCATCTGATACTCCTGAACGGATGCGCTACTTCCGTTCCCCGAGACTGCGCCTTGTCGCCCGCAGGGTGGTCACTCGAGCGGAATGCGCGCCTCGGCCCACCACGCGGGAGGAGTCGGCAGCGCGGGAACGAATGCCGCGCGCTGCTGCCCCGGAATCGGAGGCAGCTGGTCCAAGACCTGAGCCTGACGCGAGACCACGGCTTCCTTGGTTATGTTGAACACGGTCAGGTCCTGGGTCTGGACGACGGGTCCGGCGTAGACCGTACGCAGTTCCTGGTGGATCATGGGGATGATCTGGGGCGAAAGCAGGGTGTGCCACAGAGCGGCCACCCGCGGCTTCACCAAGCTGAACACCTTACCCGCAGCCGTCGGCGAAGTGTGAGCGAAACTGAGGGCTATGGTAGCCCCCTCGAGGGAGAGGCCTGAAGCGGCGGCGAGGGCCGCGGCGGGCGGGAAGCACTCGTGGATGAGCAGATCTACGCCTCCTTCGTTGGCGCGAACGAGCGGCCAGCTCGCACACGCGTCACCCGAGAAGCAGAACGAAAGCCCGGCGAAGTCGAGGCGGTAGCCGACGGCGCCACTCAGAGCGTGGATGACCGGAAAGGATGTCACGCTGACGCCGTTCGCCTCGTACACGACCCCGGTCTGGCTCCAGTCGAACTCGGTGGCCACGATCCTCAGGCTGTCCTCGTTCAGCGGACCCTTCCCGGCCTCAGTGTCCCAGGCGAGCGCCTCTTCGATCGCCTCGCAGAAGTACTTCGTGCCGAGACGAGGCTCGGTGCCGCTGGGACCCCAGACTTTGACGGGGCCGTCCGCCCGTCCCACCTTGGCGTAGCTGCCGGAAAGGGTGATCATGTCCGCCGTATGGTCGGCGTGTAGGTGGGTCAGGAACACCTTGTCGAGCAGATTGACCGGCAGCTTCAGACTGGCATAGTTGGCGAGCGAGCCGGTCCCCAGGTCGAAGATGAGAAGGTCGCGTTCGGGGTTGCCTACCTCGACCAGAACGCTCGCCGAGGCCTGGGCGCGTGTGGCCCAGGGATTGCCGCTGCCGAGCACCGTCACGCGCAGTTCGCCGTCTTCGACCGGCTCCTCGCCCGGGACGAAGACCTCGGCGTACTCGCGTCTCGGCACGCCGACCACCGGCGTCATGGTGATCGCCTTCGTCCCGCCGGCGTACGCCGGCAGGGGCAGAGGCATTGGATCGCTGTTTGTCATTTCGGACCCCTCCCTTTGAACCAGTCAACTCAACCTACAGCGACGACCTAGCTCGACCGGCGCGTGGATTCCTCGAAGGCCGCGACCGCTTCGGACACCGTGGGGAACACGTGATCGTCCGCGATGACGACGTCGAGACCGACGCGGCGAGCGAATTCGCGCACCGGCGCGTGGACCTGCGCGAGGTACACGGTGATGCCCCGACGTTGAAGTTCCTCGTAAAGCTTCTTCAGCATCTCGGCGCTGGTCACGTCCAATTCATCTTGGGCCACAGTGTCGATGATCACGGCGCGAAGCGGGGGGTCTGCCTCGTCCACCAGGACCATGGTACGGTCACGAACGCTCTGCGAATTCGCATAGAACAACGGGCTGTTCAGGCGAAGGATCAATAGCCCTGGGATGGGCGGGATCTCTGGATGCCGGGAGATGTCGAAGAAGAGATCCGTCCGGCCGGGAGCGCGGCCCAGAGAGGACAGGTGCGGCTTCGTCGACTTGTAGATGAACCAGACCAGAGAAGCCACCAGGCCGATCATCATCCCCTCGAGAACGTCAAAGAAGAGGACTCCGAAGAAGGTCAGGACGCCAAGCGCGAACTCGGCGCGAGATACGAGTCTCACCGTCTTCAGCTTGCGGGCGACGATGATGTGCCACAGGGCATGGATGATAAGCGCGGCAAGCACCGCCTCGGGCAGAGTCTTGAACAGGGGCGTAAGGAAGAGGACGGTGATGATGACGGCCACCCAGGCGACTAGGTTGGACACCTGGGTGCGGCCCCCGGCCCCCTCCTTCACCGCCGAGCCGGACATGCTCCCCGCCGCGATCTGGCCGCCCAAGAAGCCGCTCAGGAGGTTGGCGAGGCCGTGGGCGCGGAGTTCCTGGTTGGCGTCGACTTCGTAGCCGTGCTTCTCCCCAAACTCCCGGGCCACCGCGATCGCTTCACTGTAGGCCACGAGAACGATCCCAAAGGCCGGGAGCAGCATGTTGAGGATGGCAGATGCCGGGACGTGCGGCACCCCGAAGGAGGGCAGTCCCTGTGGTATCGCGCCGACCACTTCCACCCCGTAATTGCCGCTCAGATCGAGCACGTAACTCACGATAATGTAGAGAAACAGCACCACGAGCCCTGCCGGGATGCGCCTGCTGATGCGGGGCAGCAGGAAGAGCAGGGCCAGCGCGGAAGCCCCAATGAGAAACGTGATCCAGTTGGCATCCGGCAAGCCCTGGAACACGTGCAGGAGCTTCTGGAAGCTGTTGCCCTCGCCCTTTTCGACGCCGAAGAGCTTGTTGAGCTGCCCGATGGTGACGAACACGGCCAGGCCTGTGACGAAGCCGTCCATCACCGGCTTCGAGAGGAACTGCGTGATGAAGCCCAAGCGCGCCACGCCGGCGACCACGAAGAGCGCCCCCACCAGCAACGCCAGCATGATCGCGTAGGACTGGTACTCCGGATCGCCCGCGGAGACGCCCAGGGCGACCACGGTGGAGGCGATAAGGGCGGCGGTCGCCGAGGTGGGCTGAACCGACAGGTGGCGCGAGGTGCCGAACAGAGCGTAGACGAACAGGGAGGCCAGCAGCGTGTACAGCCCGGCCTGCGGGGGGAGACCGGCGATGCCCGCATAGGCCATGGCCTCCGGCGCCACAAGGCCCCAGAGGGTCAGCCCGGCGATGGCATCCGCGGTCAGCCAGCGGCGGTCGTAATCGCGCGACCACGAGAGGATGGGGACGAAGCGACTGAGACCCCCAGACCGGCTCGTCTTGCCGGCAGCCGTCTCCGTCTTTTGCTTCATTGCGCCCGTCCGAGTCTGTCGCGAGTCACTCGGCTTCGCCCGCGGGCTCGCCGCTCGTAATCGCCTGCTGCTGAGACACCCATTCCTCGGCGACGGCGTAGGCCTCGTAGAGCGACCCTCCGACCTCTTCCGTACGCATGAAGATGCTTCTCCGTGATATCGAATCCACTATGCCGGCAAGCGCCAACTGGTCCCTGAGCGAGGGATCCACTTCCGCGAGCATCAGGCGGCTGTCGTGGTTCTTGAGGTCTTCGGCGTAGCGGTCGATGGTGCGCATGAAGGTGCTGCCGAGGTCTGTACGCGCATGGAGGTTGATTATCACGACCGCGTGGTCCGTCCGTGCGTCGGTCTTGGGCAGCTTCTCTTCAAAGGCGGGAGCCGCGGCGTAGAAGAGGCTCCCGAAGGGGACGAGCACGGTGACGCTTCCCGGCAGAAGGGTGGCCGGCGGAGTCTGCTCGATCGGAAGTCGGCCTTCTTTTATCTTCCACTCCACCACTGTGATCCGGTGGGACTGGCGGACGGTGTACAAGAAGATGGACAGGGCAACGCCCACCAGCACCGCATACTGGAGCGGGATCAGCAGGACCAGGGCAAACGTGATCACCATGATGATCCGCTGGATGTTGCCCGTGTGCCACACGCTGCGAATGTTGGCGGGCTTGATGATCCCGAAGCCGATAACTATCAGGAGGCCGGCAAGGGCGGGAAGAGCGAGTTTGCCGACCGCTCCGGAAAAGAGCAGGGTGACGATAGCGATCACCACTCCGGCAAAGATGTTCGCCAGGCGCGACCTGCCTCCGCTGCTGACTACGAGGGAGGTCGCGGAGGCCGAACCGCCGACGGGCATGCCCTGGAAGAAACCGGCCGCGACATTCGCCGCACCTTCCCCTATGAAGTCCCGGGAGGGATTCGGGTATCTTCCATCCGGGTTCACGAACGACTGGCTCACGCCCGCTCCCTGGATGAGCCCGATGACGGTCAGAGAGAGCGCCGGCACGACAAGTTCAAAGAACTGGGAGAAGTCCGGCCAGGCCGGTGTAGGCAGTCCGCCCGTGATCTCGGCGATGTCCGACACCTTGGCCACCGAAGTCCAACCAAAGAGAGCCGGGAGGATCGAGGCCACGATGATAGCCACCACCAGGCCGAATCCACGGAGGCGGGTCTTCTGTAAGACGATGATGAGGATGATCGTACCGATCCCCACCGTGAGAGTCGGGAGGTCGACCTTGTCGAGGTTGAACAGCAGATCCACAGCCTTGGCCACCTTGTTGCTGTATTCGCTGGAATAGCCGGTGAGGTCACCCAACTGACCCAGGATGATAAGAGCGGCCACCCCGGTCATGAAGCCTACCATCTCCGCATTTGACACCCAGCGCAGGAGCCGGCCCCCCTTCAGCAATCCGGCCACCAACATGATCACCCCGGTCATGAGCGAAAGCGCGAAGAGCGTGCCGGGGGAGCTCCCGCTGGTGACCGCCGGGACGCTGGCGACTACCAACGCCATGGCGCTCGTGGTCTGCACGCTCAGATAGACCGAACCGGAGAAGATGGCCCCCACCGGGGTGCCCATCATGACCCCGTAGAGCGCGTAGAGCGGATTCACCCCCGCGAGCACTCCTGAAGCGAGCGCGTCGGGCACGCTCTCCACCCCGAGGACGACCCCGGCGATCGCATCTGGGCGCGCCGTCTTGGTATAGGGCGTCAAGCGATGGAAGAAACCGGGCAATTTCATGGGGCCGCTACCTCCTGCAGTCCGTCAGTCGCTTGCCGCATCAGGAGCCGTCTGCGCGGCGGTGTCTCCCGCGTCCGGCCGACGGCGAAAACTAACGATCAGAATGTGGACGCTCACGAGCACCACCCAGGCAGGGAAGACGAGGACTACCCAGAACGACTCCGTGAAGACAAACAGTAGCAGAAGCGCCAGCGGGTAGGTAATGAGCGCCATCCAGCGCGGCATGACCTTGGTGCGCAGCCACAATGTTGCTTGCGAGAGAAGAAACACCGCAGCCATACGCAACGCATAGATGCTGAATATCTGGCTGATGATGTCGCGGGCCAACCAATATGTGGAGCTGTCCGTGAAACCGCTCGGGTCACGTTGGTAGCCCATGACGATAGCGCCGGCGATGCTGGTGCCCACAAACACCATGGCCAGGAAGAGGAGTCCGCTCCCGAGAAACACGGCGGAGAAGAACTGATCTTCAAGGCGGCCCAGGCGAGCGCGCACCACGCCGATGAACCAGAGGAAGAAGATGCCGGCAAAGGCCATGAGCCCTATAGCGAACGTGACGGATCCGGCACTGTCGGCAAGCCACTGGCCGCCTTCACCGCTGACATCATTCACCGACACCTTGAGGATGACCACGCTCACCGAGAACAAGATGGCGAACAGCAGTCCCGTGATGCCGGCGGCGCGCGGGCTCGAAGCAGGTGTCATGTCGGTACCTCCCACGTCGGCTCCAGGGCCGTGATCGATAGCACGATTGCGTCAAGGCTGAACAGCGCATCCAACAGGCCGGCCAGCGCAGCCTGGTCCTGCGCGACCGCACGCAGCACCGTCATCGGTTGACGTTCATCGTGGACGACCTCCAGGGTCATACCTTCTATGAGGTCGCACGACGTTTTGTCGAAGGCGCCGCGTATCCGGATCTCGTAGAGGATCCGCGTGTCGCTGGACAGGTGGGGTAGGCCGCTAGATGTCATCCGCTGGTCCCCTGTGACGTTCGAGGGTTTCAACCCAGGCTAGACCGGAAGCGCAGGTTGGCCTAGCACCACGAAGGTGCAACGGTGGTGCATGCGAAGGTGTAGGCGCCGTCTTGGTCTTCGGACACGTAAGCCGACGCCTCGTGAAGAGAGGCGCGGCCGAACGGCGCGCCGACGCCGAGCGCTTCACGAGCGCCCCGCTTCGCGTGCTATAAAGACCTGTCGAATGCGTCCCGCAACATGACGGCTTCTACTGGGGGCAGCGATGACCGGCTATCTCATCCTGGTGGGCCTCATCGCCCTCTACGCTCTGGCGGCGGCAAGGGTCGAACATCTCTTGGTGACCGGACCTATCACGTTCGTCGTGTTCGGTTTCCTGCTCGGCACGAGGGGCGCTGAACTGGTCGACCTGAGTTCCGGCTCGGAGATCGTGCGCGTGGTCACCGGGTTGACATTGGCTCTGCTCCTCTTCTCGGATGCCTCGAGCGTCAACCTTCGCGCCCTGCGGCAGGACGCCTCGCTCCTCCTACTGCTGCTCTTCGTCGGCCTGCCCCTCGCGGTCGCTTTTGGCGCGCTTTCGGCCTGGCTTCTCCTGCCCACCCTCGGCCTCGCCACCTGTGCCCTGCTTGCCTCCATCCTCGCCCCCACCGACCTCTCCCTTGGGCTGGCCATGTTCAGAAATCCGCGGGTGCCCGATAGGGTCCGCCGCGGGATCAACGTGGAAAGCGGGCTCAACGACGGCATAGCGACTCCTATCGTGCTGCTCTTCATAGGCATCGTGATCGCGGAGTCCGAGCACACTGGGAGTCCCCTCGTAGAGGCCATCGCGGAGATGGCCATCGGGGTAGCCGTCGGGGTCGCCGTCGGCGCTATCGGCGGCTTCCTGATGCGGCTGTCCGCCGATCGGAAGTGGTCCAGCGCGGCCTCGCGCCAGTTCGCGGCTCTCGCGTTCGCGCTGCTCGCCTACGGCGGCGCCATCGCCCTGGAGGGCAACGGGTTCATCGCGGCCTTTGTCGGCGGCATCGCCTTCGGTGCCGTGAACCATCAGACGGCGACCGACGCGGTGCGATATACGGAGAAGACCGGAGTCGTGCTCACCTTTGGCGTCTGGTTCGTCTTCGGAGCGGCCGTCGCGCCGCTCCTGCTTTCCGACGGGCTTGGGTGGCAACCGATCGTCTACGCGCTTTTGAGCTTGACTGTCGTACGGATGCTGGCGGTGGCCATTGCGCTTCTCGGCAAGAAGATGCACTGGTCGACCGTGGTGTTCATCGGCTGGTTCGGGCCTCGCGGGTTGGCCAGTGTCGCCTTTCTGATCCTCGCTCTCCAGAATCTCAGCGAGGCCGGCATCGAAACGTCGCTGCTTGCCGCTACCGCCGGCTGGACGATCCTGCTGAGCGTGATATTGCATGGTGTTTCGGCCGGGCCGGTCGCAGCGTGGTACGGCTCGAAGGCGGCCGGCTTTGCACCCGGGAGCCCGGAACTCGAGCCGACCGAAATGACGGAGACTCGGCAAGGCATCGCCTCACCGACCTCGCACGGCGGGGACTGAGTCCGCCGGCGGTTCCGCCTCAGCCGCCAGGGCCTTCCTGCGGCGGCTCGGACGTCACGTCGGAGTCTGCCTTGCGTGCGGTTCTGGCCAGTCCCTTCTGCACGACTCCGGATGCTCCCGAGTAGAGTCTCGCCCAATCGTCCGGGTTCAATTCGTCGACTCCAAATCCCACCGGGTCCTCAAGGACCACCGCGTACTCGTACGGTTGTACGCTCTTCCCGCTGAGCTGATAGACCACCCTGTTCAGGCGGACACCCAACAGAACGATGATCGCCATAAAATCAGCCCAGACTATGAGCGCCAACACCACCCCCACCAGGCCGACATGCTTGGGACCACCCGACCACAGCATGAACGCGCCGAACGCCCGCGTCCCTATTGTGCAGAGTACGGCCGTGAGCAGGGCGCCCTGCCAGCAATCTCGGACGGAGACGCGCATGTCGGGAAGAATGGCAAAGACGAGCATCAGCACCCCCCAGATGATCAGGAAGGCAACAACCCACACAGAGATGTCGATAAGGGTCCCCTGGCCGACGAGATCGTGCAGCAGGGGGATTCCGGACTCTAGGGCTACCGAGACGATAAGCACAGCGCTCGGAAGCAGCAGCAGGCTGTACAAGAGGAGTCGCGACAGGAGTTTGCGATACGAGAACCCTCTCGGCAGGACCCGGATGTCCAACATGATGTTGAAGGAGACCTGCAGTCTCACGACAAGCCGGGTCGCTCCATAAAGAAGCAGGGCGCTCCCGATTATGGTGCTCGTTGTGGCCCATCCTGAGGCCGCAGACTGAGTGATGACGATGGTGAACAGGCTCGCGAGTAAGGGCCCCACGTAGGTTTCGAGAGTCGCCCGCACATGTTCCGCGGGTGTGCCGGCCGTGTCGACAAAGTGGCCCACTATCCGGAGCGTGAGGAATGTGATGGGAGCCAGGGAGAACAGCAGGTAGTAGGCGATGCCCGCGCTGAGCAGGGGGCCGCTACGCCGTGAGTACCCTCGATACAAGGCCCACAAAGGCCGGACGATGGCTAACTTCTGGAGCCGCAGTTTCCATTTGGCGCCGGATCCCACCCTGAGCTACAGGCCTTCCCGCGCGGGTTCGCCGGTTGTGGGCTCTCGAGGAGTCCCCGGCTCCTGCAGAGCGATCCACTCCTCCGCGGCAGCATAGGCCTCGTAGAGAGACTCCGCCACCCGGTCGGTTTGCGCGAAGATGTTCTTGCGTGAGACCGAAGCCACTATCCCCGCACGCGCCAACTGCTCCCTGATCGAGGGGTCCACTTCCGCCAGCATCAGGTGGCTCTCGTGTTGCTTGAGGTCCTCGGCGTACCGGTCGATCATGCCCATGAAGGTGCTGCCGAGTTCGGTGCGGCCCCGGAGGTTCATTATGACGACCGCGCGGCTCGTCTGCTCGTCGACCACCGGCAGCTTGCCTTCGAAGACCTGGGAGGCGGCATAGAAGAGGCTCCCGTAGGGGACCAGCACCGTCACGGTCCCGGGGAGCACTCTATCCGGTGGTGCCTGCTCGAGCGGGAGTTTCCCCTCTTTGAGTTTCCATTCCTTCACGGTGACCCGGTTGGACTGCTTGACGGTGTACAGCACGATGGAGAGGGCTACCCCGGCCAACACCGCGTATTGCAGCGGTATTATCAAGACCAGAGCAAAGGTGATCACCATGACGACGCGCTGCATGCTGCCCGTACGCCACACCGCCAACACGTTTGCGGGCTTGAGGATCCCGAAGCCGATCACGATCAGCAAGCCGGCGAGCGCAGGAACGGCGAGCTTGCCCACCGCTCCGGCAAAGACAAGCGTGACGACGGCGATGATCACACCAGCGAAGATGTTCGCGAGGCGCGTCCTGGCCCCGCTGTTGACGACGAGGGAGGTCGCGGAGGCTGAGCCTCCGACCGGCATGCCCTGGAAGAAGCTCACGGCCACGTTGGCCGCTCCCTGCCCTATGAAGTCGCGCGAGGGATTCGGGTAGCGTCCATCCGGGTTCACAAATGCCTGGCTCACCCCCGCTCCCTGGATCAAACCGATGACGGCCAGAGACAGAGCCGGCACCACAAGCTCCGTCCACCCGGTGAAATCCGGTAGGGCCGGCCTGGGAAGGCCCTTCGTGATCGTGGCTATGTCAGAGACCTTGGCCACGGAATCCCACCCAAAGAGATACGGGAGGATCGACGCCACGATGATGGCCACCACCAGACCCAAGCCGCGGAGCTTCGTCTTCTGTAAAACGAGGATGAGGATGACCGTGGTCAGCCCTACCGCCAGTGTGGGGAGATCGACCTTGTCCAGGTTGAAGAGCAGATCCACGGTGCGGGCTACTTTGTTGGCATATCCACTCGCGTATCCGGTGAAGTCGCCCAACTGACCCAGGATGATGAGAATGGCCACTCCGTTCATGAACCCGACCATCTCCGAGTTGGGCACGAAGCGCATGAGACGCCCCAACTTGAGGAAGCCGGCGAGCAGCATGATGGCCCCGGTGAAGAGGGCCAGGGTGAAGAGGGCGCCGGTATTCTCGCCGCTCATGATCGCGGGGACGCTGGCGACGACCAGCGCCATGGCGCTGGTCGTCTGTACGCTCAGAAAGACCGAACTGTTGAAGAACGCCCCCACCGGGGTGGACAGCATGACGGCATAGAGGGCATAGAGCGGGTTGACCCCGGCAAGCACCCCAGAAGCAAGTGCATCCGGCACGCTCTCCACCCCCAGAACGACGCCCGCCATCAGATCCGGGCGTGCCGTCCTGCGGTCGAACTTGAAGCGCTTGAAGAGGCCGGGCAGTTTCATCTGCTTTCTACCTCGCTCCGCGTCATCGGTTCCGGTGATTCCTTCGACACACTCTAAACGATATCGGGCGACCCGCGGCTACCGGCCTTCCGACACCGATCCGCTGGTTTCGAGCGCGCCGGTTTGGAGCTTCCACTGGGAGATCAAGTCCTCAGCGGCAGCGTAGGCCTCGTAGACAGACTCTCCCACGCGGTCCGTCTGCACAAAGATGTTTCTATGCGAGACGGAATCCACCATTCCCGCCCGCGCCAGTTGTTCCCTGACCGAAGGCTCCACCTCCGCCAGCATGAGACGGCTCCCGTGTTCCACCAGCTCAGCGGCGTAGCGTTCGATCACGTTCATGAAGGTGCTGCCGAGTTCGGTGCGGCCCCGAAGGTTGACGATCACTACCGCGCGGCTCGTCTGTTCGTCGACCGACGGCAGCTTGCCTTCAAAGACCGGGGCCGCGGCGTAGAAGAGGCTCCCGTAGGGGACCAGCACTGTCACCGCCCCGGGGAGGACGGTACTCGGCGCCGCCTGCTCGAGCGGGAGTTTCCCTTCCTTGAGTTTCCACTCTTTCACCACGATCCGGTTCGATTGTCTTACGGTGTAGAGCACGATGGAGAGAGCAACGCCGGCAAGGACCGCGAATTGCAGAGGGATCATCAAGACCAGGGCGAAGGTGATCACCATGACGACGCGCTGGGTGTTGCCCGTGCGCCACACCGCCATGACGTTGGCCGGCTTGATCGTGCGGAAACCGATCACGATCAGCAAACCGGCAAGGGCAGGCATGGCGAGCTTGCCCACCGCACCGGAAAAGAGCAACGTGATGATGGCGATCACCACGCCGGCGAAGATGTTCGCGAGACGGGTCCGGGCTCCGCTGTTGACTATGAGGGAGGTCGCGGAGACCGAACCTCCGACCGGCATGCCCCGGAAGAAGCCGGCGGCCACGTTGGCCGCGCCCTGGCCGATGAAATCCCGCGAGGCATTGGGGTATCGTCCGTCAGGGTTCACATATGCCTGGCTCACCCCCGCTCCCTGGATCAGTCCGATGGCGGCCAGAGAGAGGGCAGGCACGACCAGTGCGAGCGCCACAGAGAAGTCCGGGAGGACTGGCTTGGGGAAACCGCTCGTGATCACAGCGATGTCGGACACCCGAGCTACCGAATCCCACCCAAAGAGCGCCGGAAGCATCGATGCCGCAATAATCGCCACAACCATGCCCAATTGGCCGAGCCGGGTCTTCTCGAGTACGACGATGAGGATGACCACGCTCAGTCCCACTGCGACTGTGGGGAGATCGACCTGGTCGAGATTGAACAGCAGATCGATGGCTCGCACCACTCTGTTGCTGAAGTCGCTCGCGTACCCGGTGAAGTCTCTCAACTGGCCGAGGATGATGAGAATGGCCACCCCGTTCATGAATCCCACCATCACCGAATTGGACACGAAGCGCATAAGCCGGCCCAACTTGAGAAAGCCGGCGACCAACATGAATATCCCGGTCAGAATAGCGAGCGTGAAGACAGCGCGGGTGTTTACCCCCGCGATCGCGGGCACACTGGCTACCACCAGCGACATGGCGCTGGTGGTCTGCACGCTCAGGAAGACCGAGCTGGCGAAGAACGCCCCCACCGGTGTGGCCAGCATGACGGCGTAGAGGGCGTAGAGAGGATTGATCCCTGCCAGCACCCCGGAAGCGAGAGCGTCCGGCACGCTCACCATGCCCAGGACGAGGCCGGCGGTCAGATCCGGGCGGGCCGTCCTGCGATCGAACTCGAGGCGCTTGAACGTCCCAGGCAGTTTCATCTGCAGGCTACTCTTCTCCGCGCTACCAATGGGCTCACTCGCCGGCCGGTTCGGTCGTTTGCAGCGTCGTGTCGTCTGCGACCCCCGCGCCCGGACGGCGGAAGCTGACGACCATGACGTAGGTACTGACGAGGAACACCCAGGCAGGGAAGACGAGGACCACCCAAAACGACTGGGTGAAGACGAACAGCAGCACAAGGGCGAGCGGGTAGGTGAGAAAGATCAACCAGCGTGGCATGACC
>Ga0315283_10004072_pt1 | contig 12638 bp, 9 predicted proteins | sample YL17G09_0_MG_FD_204541 | JGI IMG/M metagenome (GOLD analysis project Ga0315283, IMG submission 204541) | Sediment microbial communities from Yellowstone Lake, YNP, Wyoming, USA - YL17G09_0 | ecosystem: Environmental > Aquatic > Freshwater > Lake > Sediment | place: USA: Wyoming | collected...
TCGGAGTCGTCGCGCCTTTTTTTGTTGTTGTTGTCGAGTTTTTTTTTTGAGGGAGGGTGTGAGGTCGAGGGTGCTCTAGTCTTTCTTTGTCTCCCTCTCTCACTTATAGCCAAATCTCTCTCCCTCTCTCACCAGAGCACCAGCCCCGCGCCCTGCTTGGCCGGCGGGGCGTGCGAGAACGAGGACGACGACGCGGAAGAAACGGGCTCCCCTCCTCCTCCCGCTCGGTCGAGCAGCGGCCGGCTCCCGCTCCCGCTCTCGCGACGATGGAGCAGCAAGATCAGCGCCGCGCCGGCGAGCGCCGCGCCGCCGATGACCGACGTCCGCCGCGTCGCGGCCTTCCGGCGACCGGAGGCTGCCGCTGCCTGCGCGGCGGAGGCCCGCGCGGGCGAGGCCGACGTGTTGAGAGGGAGCATTGCTGGGGGAAGGAGAAAGAGAGAGAAATATGAAAACTGAAAAAAGGCATCGAATTGGGCCAAGGAAAAAAGAAAAGACAGATCGCGTTGCATTTCTCGTCCACTTTCGCGCCTCCAAGTGCTCCCTCCCAGTCGTTTTCCAGCGCCTCGTAACGTCCTCTTTGCATCAGCCAAAAGAACAAAAAAAGAAAGAAGCGCCATTGGAGGGTCGAACTCCAGACCTTTGCCTCGTACCAGATTGATTCATCGTTCGGAAAGCAACGCTCTAATCCACTGAGCTAAGAGCGCTTGGGCAGGGGGAAAGAAAGGGAGAGCTCGGAAGCTGTTTCTTCTGTCCTACCTCCGTTCCCCGCCACTTTTGACTTTTCTCAAAGAGGAAAATCGTTCATTGTCAATTTCGAATTTCCAGGCATATACAAAGGGCTGTCGAGTGTTTCTTTTTTCTTTCTCATTTTTCCCTTGTCTACACTGTTTTCCCACTCTCTCCCTCCTCACTTTTTCACCGTCGCCAGCTCCCACGCCGCCGTCCCCCCAAACAGCAGCAGCACTGCGGAGACGCCGATCGCTGCCGGCAAGAGAGCAGTGCAAGAAGACGGAGAAGTGCCGCCTCCCGCCGCCGCCGCCGCCGCCGCCACGGCACTTCCCACGACGGCCCCGACGGCGGCCGCGCACCCGGCGGTCGCCCCCCGCTTCAGCGTCGCAAACGTCGACGCGCCCGACCTTCCCCTCACCGCGGCGTCGGAGAGCACCGCTGCGGCCACGGACGCGAACAGCGACCCCGAGGCCGCCACCCTCAGAAAGAGGGCAGAGGTGGCGTCCCGGGGAGGGGCCGAGGCGACGGCCCCGGAGAGTGCGAGCGCGAGGAGCGCCGCGGAGGAGGCGCCAAACAGGCGCGACGCGGCGGGGAGGGCGGTGGCGGCGGCGGAGGAGCCCGTCGCCCTCTGCACGGCGGCGGCGACGGCCACGGGGGCCTGCACCAGGGCCCGGGCGACGCCTGCTCCTTGCCCTCCGTAAGCCTTTTTTTTATTTCGATTTTATTTGAAAAAAAGAGTTTTTTGAGTTTTTTGACTTGAAAAAAAAGAAAGAAGAAAAACAACAACACCAATCGAAAAAACTCACCGTCGCCGCCGTCGAGCAAGCCACTGCGAGAGCCAGGGGCCCGATCAGGAGCAGTGAGGAGTAGAACCCCGCCGGGGCGAGGAGCGAGGAGGCGGCGGCCGCGGCGGGCAGGGAGCCCGGAGCGACGGCGGCCGACGCCGCGGCCGCGACGGCGAGGCCGAACAGCGACAGCCCGGCGTTGAGAGAGACGTACGTCGCGGAGGAGAGCCTTCCCGGGACGGAGGCCGCGTGCGCCAGCGCGAGAGACGCGGCGGCCGGCAGCGCCAGCGCGGCCCCGGCGAGCTGGATCGCCGTCTGCGGCGGCGGCAGCGGGCACGAGCGGAGCGCGAGCTCGCAGAACCGCGAGGGCGCGGCGACCATCACGGCCCCCCCGAGGGCCAGAAGCAGGGCCTGGAGAGGGTAGGAGACCCTGAGGAGGCCGCTGGAGAGCCAGTCGGTGCCGTCCCCGGGGGGAGAAGAGGACGCCGCCGCTCGGGCAGAGGAGGAGGGGGGCGAAGGGGCGGCGGGGACGGAGAGGGAGGGGCGACGGCGACGGGGGCGGGCCGCTGCCAGATGAGGCGAGATCGGCGACAGTGTGGCAGAGATCGGTCGCTGGCGGGCTCGCTTCGGCACGATTGCCCTCCTCGCAATCGTACAAGGCAAGGCCACGGCTGCGCGAGGGTGCACAGCAGCGCGTGTCGGCGAAGAGAGCATCATCATCGCTGCGGGAGAAAGAGCGCGTTTGGAAAGATTCGAGGGTTTTCAAACAAGCCAGGGAGTCAAAAAAGTGCAGAGGAAAAGGCGGGTTTTGCTTTTTCCCCCCCCCCTTCTCACTCTATGCCTTTTGAGGTTTTCTTCTTCTCAAGAAGCAAGTCCTGGCAGCGCACACGCACCTTCTCTCCCTTCACCACCCTGCGCTTGCGCGCTTTCGCGCCTCTCCGCTCCTCCCCCTCTCAGCGAGCCTCCACTCTCCGTGCAGAAAAAACAGCGGGACAGACAGAGGAAAACGAATTTCGACGATCACCAAAACGCCGCCGTCGTTTCCTCTTCTTCGTCTCTTCCAACTCAACGAGATGGCCCGCCTCTCCGACGCCGAGAAGCGCAAGGCGCGCAAGAAGCAGGCCAAGGAGCATAAGAAGTAAGAAGAGTCGATTTTGAGAGGGAGAAGAGAGAGGAAAACAAAGGCGTCGGCGTCGTCGTCGACGACGGCTCTTCCTCGATTGCATCGGTAGAAAAAAAAACTCACCCTCGACCTCACTCCTTCCAAAAAAACGTCGACAGAGAGGCCGCCCTCGCCCGCGAGCAGCAGGAGGCCAACCAGGCAAACGGGAGCTCCGCTTCCGCCCCCGCCGCCGTCACCATCGAGTACGTCTCGGCGCCGCTGCCTCCCCCCGAGGTGCTGGGCGTCGTCGCTGCAAGAGAGGCGGAAGACGGCGGCAGTCCCGCAGACACCGCTGGCGGCTTCGCGCGCGTGCTCGCCACCTTCGCCTCGGCCGAGGAGGTCACGGGCTCGGCGATCAGGACGGAGGAAGAAGACAGCGAAGGCGACGGCGGCGGCAAGCGCAGGCGGCGCAGGGGGACGCTCTCCTCCTCGGGCTCCTCCTCCGACGGCGACTCCGACTCTGACGAGGACGCTTCCTCCTCCTCTTCCGGTCCCGACGACGGAGGCAAGCCCTCCAAGCGCTCCCAAGGCCTGACCCGCAGGCGTCGCAAGGAGGCCGCCCGCCACGCCATCGCCGCCCTCAAGCGCGTCGCGCCTCGCCCCGACGCCGTGGAGGCCTGGGACGCCACGGCCAGGGAGGCCCCGACGCTGGCGCAGCTCAAGGGCGCGCGCAACGCGGTGGCGGTGCCGCGCCACTGGCCGCAGAAGAGGGCCTACCTGGCCGGCAAGCGCGGGCTCGACAAGCCGCCGTTCAAGCTGCCGGCGTTCATCGAGGCGACGGGCATCTCCGGGATGCGCGACGCGACCGGGGGGATGGAGAACGAGGGGACGAGCGCGGCGAGCCAGAGGCTCAAGCAGCAGGCGCGGGCGCGGCTGGCGCCGAAGATCGGGAAGCTGTCCATCGACTACCGCATCCTGCACGCGGCTTTCTTCAGGCACCAGACCAAGCCTCCGGGGCTGACCGGCCACGGGGACCTGTACTACGAGGGGAGGGAGTACGACCTGAGGATGCAGCAGATGCAGCAGCAGGGGGGGGGAGGCGGAGACGACGACGGCGGCGAGGGACTCGATGACGGCGGCGACTTCACCGCCTTTGCTCCCGGGAGGCTCTCCCCTGCCCTGCAGCGCGCCCTCGGCATGGACCCGACGGCGAGCCCGCCTCCCCCTCCCCCCTGGCTCGTCGCGCAGCAGCGCTACGGCCCCCCGCCGTCGTACCCCCGCCTGCGCGTCCCGGGCCTCACCGCGCCGCTGCCGGCAGGCGCCGCCTACGGGTACCAGCCGGGGGGGTGGGGCAAGCCGCCCGTCGACGAGGCGGGGAAGCCGCTCTACGGGGACGCGTTCGGGGAGCGGAGGAGGAAGCGGCGGGCCGAGAGACAGGCGAGGAGGGCCAGGGCGGCGCGGGCGCTGGCGGAGGCCGACGGGGGGCGAGGGGAGCGGGCAGGGGGGGGGGAAGGGGCCGGCGCCGGCGGCGCCTCGGAGGCGGCGCTGATCCTTTTGGAGGCCAACGCCTCGGACTCCGACTCGGACGACGACGAGCCCGACGCGACGGCCCTCGTCGTCGAGGGGTCCGGGGCGTGGGCGATCCCCAAGGGCGCCAAGTGGGGCGAGCTGGAGCCCGAGCCGGAGAGCGAGGAGGAGGAGGTAGAGGGGGAGGAGGAGGGGGAAGAGGGAGGAGAGCACGGCGAAGAAGGCGGCGAGGAGGGAGAGGAGGGAGAAGGAGCGGGAGTCGGCGCCGCAGCCGTCGCCGACGGCATCTCCTCCGTCGCCACCACCGTCCTCGGCGGCGTCACCCCGCTCCCGGGCGACCTCGACCTGCGCAAGGGCACGGCCTCCGTCGTGCAGCAGCAGCAGCAGCCGAGGCAGCTCTACACGGTCCTGGAGCAGCGCGCCGCGTCGGCGGCCGGCGCGGGCACCATCGTCGGCTCCGACCACACGTACGTCGTCCCCTCCGCCGAGGGGGGGCCCCCTCCTTCCGCCGCTGCTCCGGGCGCTGCTGCTGCTGCTGCTGCCGGAGCAGCGGCGGCGGCGCCCTCGAGGCCCAGAGCCGAGCACGAGAAGCGCCTCGACGCGCTCGCGGCGAAAAACCCCGCCTCCTCGGCCTCGACCTTCGACGTCGCGATCGACCCGGAGGAGCTGGAGGGCCTGAGCGAGGAGCAGGCCGCGGCGCTGTACGCGGACAAGGCGTCCGCCATCGCGGCAGTGGCGGCGGCCTCTGCCGCTGCTGCTGCTGCGGCAGGCGGAGGAGCAGGGGGAGCGGCGGCGTCGGCGGCAGAGCCGGAGAAGAGGGCGACGAGGGCGACGCGCGCAAAGAGGGCGAAAAAGGGAGACGACGACTTCAAGTTTTGATTCTTTCTTTTTTTGTGCAAATTCTCCAGAGAGGCGAAGTTAGAGATCGCAGCAATCAGGCAAGAAAAGGGAAAGAGGGGGGCAGAGAGAGAGAGCGCCGGCGATTTGGTTGATCTTTCTCTTGGTGTTTTTCGTCGACGTTGATTTTCTCACATTTTTTTCCTTTCAAAAAAGTCGTTCCGAAACTCTCTCCCAATACCCCAATACTGATCGCGCTCTCTCCCTCTAAGCTCCCAAACATGTATTATCCGTCTGTCCCTTTCTCTCTCTCTCTGCGTCTATCTTGATCTGTCCTATTTCTTCTCGAGCGAACGAAAAGCAGCAAGATTTTTCTCTTTCTCTCTCTCAGTCTCTCCAACTTGAAAACCAAAAAAATATCTTCCCCTTCAACTCTAGCACTGCTGCTGCTGCGCCCTCGCCGTGGCGACCAGCGGAACACGCGCCTGAGAGTGGGTCGTGGCTGCGGCTACTGCTGCCGCGGCGGCGTAGGAGACGGGCGCCGACGATATCGTCGTCGTCGCCGCCTTTTCGGCGGCGGCGGTCTTGGCCGCCTTTCCGGCTGCCGCGACGGCGGCGGCGGGGATAGGAGCCACGTCCTCCTTCGTGCCGTCGTGCTCCTCCTCTTTCGCCACCGCCGCTGCTCCCTCGGCCTCAGCGGCCACGGGGGCAGGAGAAGCAGAACTGGCGGCGGCAACGACGCCGACCCTCGCCAGCAAGTGCCTCCCGTGCGGCGACCCCCGCAGCCGCGGCTCGGCTGCGGCCACCGCCAGCGACAGCAGCTCTCTCTGGTCGGCGTCGTCGCAGACGAGCAGTGCGCGCTGGAAGACGTAGTTGCCGTAGGGATGCGCCATCGCCCCCTCCAGGGACCAGTCGGTTCTCTCCTTCGCCGCCGCCGCCGTCGCGGCCCCTCGCTCGCCGCCGCCGCCGTCTCGGTCGGGCGACAGCAGCTCCGCGAGCAGCGCCCTGCGCTCCCCGCGCCCGCACGAGGCGAGCACCGCCTCGAGGACGTTCGATCCCGAGACGTGCGTCGCGAGCTCCCTGGCGCGGCCCAGGAGCCCGCGCGCGACGGCGTGGCGGTCGGCGGCCGAGAGGAGCGCCGGCGCCGGCTTCTCGTCGCCGGCGGCGGCGGGGGGAGCGGAGGGAGAGGGTGAGGGAGAAGCCCTCGAGGTCGAAGAGGAGGAGCCCCCGCGGAGCAGCTTCTGGAGGACGTAGTTGGCGTACTCGTCCGTCGCCAGGCGCGGGGCGGCCAGGACGACCTGCCGCCTCGCCCGCGCCGCGAGGGCGCGGAACTCCCGGAGCGCCGCCGCGGGCGAGGAGGCTTCCGCCTCCTCCTCCTCCTCGCAGGGGGGAGACAGCGCCAGGATGCGCTGCAGGACGCGGCAGCCGAAGGGGTGCGTGGCGAGCAGCACGGCCCCCGGACGGTGGGCCTTCGCGGGCGGGCGCGGGCGGCGGCTGCTGCTGGCGGCGGGGTCGTTGTCGCCGCTCAACGCCCCTTCCTCCTCGCTCTCGCTGCCGTAAAAGTCCCCGCCGCTCCCGCCCCCCGCCGCCTCCTCCTCCTCGACGTCCGGAGGAAGGAGGAGCTCCTCGGCGACGCGCGCCCTCAGCTCGTCGCAGCCGGCGTCGAGCGCCCGCTGCAGCACGCGGCTGCCGTGGCAGTCGGCCGCGAGCAGCCGCGCCCTTCCGCCGCCGAGCGCCACCCGCCGCGCGAGGAGGCGGGCCTCGTCGCGGGGCAGCGCCGCCAGGGCGACCTGCAGCACGCGGCTCCCGTGCCCGTCCAGGGCCAGGGCGCGGCAGCGCGCGCGGAGGGCCGAGGAGGCGCGCTCCGTCCTGCGGGCGCGCGCCGCCGTCGCGGCGGCGGCCTTTTCTCCGCCGCCGCCGCCGTCGCTGCCGGCGGCGCCTCCCCCGCCGCAGCACCTCTCGAGCAGCTTCTGCACGACGTAGTTCCCGAACATGTCCCTGGAGAGCGCCACGAGCTGCCCCGACTCGAGGACTTCGTCGAGCAGGGCCCCCGCGGCCGCCTCCGTCGCGGGGGGGCAGCGGGCCCAGTCAGGAGGGGCCGGCGCGCCGAGGCCGGGCGCCGCCGCCGTCGAGGGCCCCGCCCCGCCCCCGCCGTCCGCCCCCGCGCCCGCGCCGACGCCGCAGAGCTTGTCCTGCAGGAACCTGCTCCCGACCTGGTCCCTGGCCGTCGCCGCCGCCCTCCCCTCCACGTCGGCGAGCGTCATCCGCGACGAGAGGACGAGGCCGGTGGGGTCGGCGTGGAGCAGCACGAGCGGGTCGACGCCGGCGGCCGCCTCCGCCGCGGAGGTCAGAGCCGCCGGGAGGACGGGGGGCAGGGGGGCTCCTCCGAGGGCGGAGGAGGCGGAGGCCGGGCGGCGGCGCGGCACGGGAGGGGACGGAGGAGGCGAGCGCGCGCCTCCTCCTCCTCCCGCCCCTCCCTCCTCCTCCTCGCCCGCGGCAGGAGCTGCCGCGGCCGCGGCGCCTGCCGCGCGCCTGAGCGCCAGCAGCGCCAGCGCGGTCGAGATGCTGGCCTCGGCGCTGCTCCCGGCCGCTGCGGCCCCTCGGGCCTCCTTGGCGGCATTGGCCGCCGGGGCGGCATCGCCTCCGCTTCCGTAGCCGCTCGCGCTGGAGGCGGCCAGCCTCTCCAGCACTCCGTCGATCGTGTTCATGAAGCCGCGGGAGGCTGCACCCAGCGGGGGAAGGGCCGCAGCGACGGTAGGGGTGAAGGGCGAGGCGTCGCCGTTTTCGCCGCCGGCGGCGCAGAGCCCGAGGGACAGCGCCAGCGCGTTGGCCCTGCGCGCCATGGAGCCTCCCTGGAGCTTGCTGGTCCGCCCGGGCGCCCTGCGGGCTGCTGCGGCGGCGCCTTCGGTGGCCGCGCGAGGAGCCCGGCGGTGGGGAACGACGCGGAGCGGCGGGCGCGAGGGCGGCGGGGCGGCGGCGGCGTTCTTCGCCCTTTGTGCCGCAGCAGCTGGGCCGTTGCTGCCGCCGCCGTTCCGGCTCGTGCTGCGCCCGGTGCCCGCTCCGGTGCCCCACTGGGCGAAGTCGTAGTAGTTGCCGACGCCCAGCGAGGTCGGAGGCCTCGAAGGGGCTCTTCTCGAGGAGGAGGTCCTCGCCGCGACGTTCCTCGAGGGGGAGCCAGCGGCCGCGAGCGCGACGGCGGCGGCTGCGATGGGGGCAGTCGCGGCGGCAGCAGCAGCAGCCGCGGCCTTCCTCTTGTTCTCCGCCGAGGCAGACGTCGAAGACGTCGACAAAGTGCCAGCCGTCGAGAGCGCGCGCTGCGGGCGGAGCTGCTGCTGCGGCGGCGCCGGTCGGACGGGAGGGGAGGGGGACGGCGCCGAGGAGCGCGCGGCGGCGTTGGAGCCGCCGCCCTTGCCGCTGCTGTAACAGTGACCGCCGCCGTCGCTTCCTCCGCTTCCCCCCTCTGTCGGGACCGAGGGGCTCTGGCGCGTAGAGGCGAGCGCGTTCTGCTGCTGGTGGAAGAGGTGCAGCTGCTGCTGCTGCTGGTGGTGGTAGTAGGCGTAAGAAGCCGGGTGGGGCTGCTGCTGCCTGCCGTACAGCTGCTGGAGCTGCTGCTGGTGGTGGTAGTAGGCGTAAGAAGCCGGGTGGGGCTGCTGCTGCCTGCCGTACAGCTGCTGCTGCTGCTGAAGCTGCCGGGGCCCTCCCGCGGAGGAGCCCGCGGCCTGGAGATCCGCGAGGGCCCATGACGCGTTGACGGCCGCCGTCGCGGACAGGGCGCTGCCGCCGCTCGAGGGCAGCGCCGGCGGGAGCTGCAGCTCGGGCTGCGGGGGCTGCTGCTGGGGCGCTCCGAGGACGCCGCCGGGGGAGAACCTCCCGCCGACCGAGGGCCCCGCGGCGGGGTGGCCGCCTGGGTAGTAGAAGGCCTGTCGGGGAGCCTGTCCCGCCCCCGCCGCAGTCGCTGTTCCGTCTCTCGCCGCTGCCGCCGAAGTGAAATTTAGCGCCGCCGCGGCAGCCTGCTCCTGCTGCTGCGCCAAAAACTGGACCCCTGCAATATTGTTGTTGTTGTTGTTATTGCTGTTGGCGTGGCTCTGCTGCTGCGGGAACAGAGGCGGGTAAAAATGCTGCTGTTGCTGCTGCTGAGCTTGGGCAGTCGCCGCCGCCGCCGCCGCCGCTGCAGCGGCCGCCTGCTGACGGATGTAGAGGAGCTGCATCTCCTGCTGATAGTGCGCAATGACCGCCGCGTGCTGCTGCTGCTGCGCCAGGTAGTGGTGGTGGTGGTAGGAGGCCGCGGCCTGTTTTGATTTTTTGATAGGGTTGAAAGAAGGAAGGAAGATAAGAAAGTTTTTTTTTTTTTACCCTTGGTGAGTTTTTTCTTCTTCTTCCTCCCTGTCAAGGAGACCTTTTTTCTCCCTCTTTCTCTCCCTCTCTCTCTCAATCAAGACGTACCTGGGCGTGCTGCTGCTGTTGCTGGTAGATCCACTGCTGCTGCTGCTGGTGGTGGTGATGGTAGTAGGAGGGCGAGGACGGCGCCTGGAACGGGGCGCCGTTCGTCTGCTGAGGAAGAGGGAGCGCCGCCGAGGTCGAGGAGAGCGACTGAGGAGGAAGAGCTGATGCTTCCTCGTCGTCTTCGAAGTCCCCTTCCCCGTCTTCCTCTCCTTCCTCTGCTCCGTCCTCCTCCTCATCCTCGCGGGACGGCTGCCGCTGTCGCGCTCCATCGCCAGCAGCTGCAGCCTCGGGGCTGGCCGCGGCGGTCGTGGAGGCCGAGCCAGCGCTGCTGGAGTCGGGCAAAGGCTCCTGCTCCTCGAGGACTTGGCCCTCGTCTGCGTCCGCGACGATGCTGACGCTCTTGCTGGGGCGTGCCGCCTCGTCGGAAGCGCTCTGCGTAGCCGCGACGCCCGATCCCATCGCGACTGATGGAGCAACCTGTCGTCCGTGATGGATCCGGGCGGAGTTTGAGGGGGGAATGCTTGTGAGTGAGCGGAAGATGGACGGGCGGACTCGCCCTTGAGATCGCCCGGAGAGCTGTCGATTCAAAATCTCCTGCTCTTGCTCGCTCGACGCGCTCAAGGCCCGAGAGAGAGAGGGGGGAAAAAATGCAAAAAACTCACCTCTTGGCCGCCAGTTTCTGAATTGCTCATTCGCAAATCCCCCGTGACGCTCTGGAAAATGCCTCTTTGAGCCCCTCGTGGGGGAAAGAGGTGCCGAAAGAAGTTTCTTTCGGAGGAGGAGAGGGGATGAGATGCACTCGAGTCGAAGCGAGAGTGGAAAGAGTTTCGTTTCGAGAGAGAATCGCTGCTTCGGGGGGCGCCTTCGGATCCGTAAACAGCGCAATCAAAGCGCGGGAACGACCGAGGATGATCAAGAGAGCCCGCTCGCGGCGAAGAAAGGGAGTTTTTGAGGTCCGAGGCCGGCGACGTGAGGGGCACCCTTTTTTGATTGAGAGAAAAACGCACCTGTCGAGCGAGAAAGAGCGTCTCGACACGCGCTGGCGTCCGAGCCCCGCGTCGACTCGCTCCGCGGCTGCTGGAGACAAGGACGCGACCCCCCACGCAAGAAGGGGAGAAAAGAAAGGGGGAGGGGTGGAAGAGCGGAGAGACGAGAGGTGGTTCGATCGAAAAGCCTCTCTTTCAAATTCTTTGGACTCGAGAGAAAATCGAAAAAAAGTGCAAGAGAGTGAGTGACGGGGTCGAAAGAAAGAAAACTCTCGACCCTCCTTCCCACCCCACTCTCCTTGCTTTTCTCGTCCTAGTACTCGACTGAGTTCCAACGCGCGCCTTCTTTCCCCTCCTTCGTCTTCCTCTGCCTCTGCGCGCTAGTGAGAGCGCTCCTCGAGCACAGAAAAGAGCTCTAGAAAGCAGCAGCGGCGCCCACCAGAACAACAAAACAATGGTCTCGTCACCGACCTTGCCCGCCGGGTCCGAAGGCGCCGCGGCCCTCGTCGTTGCGCTCGCGGCCGCGGTCGGCGGGGCCCTGGGCTGGGGGGGTGCCCGCCTGTGCGACAGCCTGGTGCGTTCACTACGGAGGAGAAGAGCGCAGACAGAAAGCTAGCTTCTTCTTCTTGGAGCCACGCCGCGGCCAGGACGCGCATTTGGAATTGGCCTGGAGCTGTCGGTTTGAATCTGACGACGGAACGGACGACGTTCAATTGCCTCCCGGTTCGCGCCCAAGCCTTGTGCCCACTGTTTCAGTTTAGCACGGACGCCGCACTCGACAGCCCTGGAATGTCGAGCTCGAGCGTTAGGCCGGAACGATTCGGAAGGAAGCGTCTCCCAGGTCGACCTGCTTCGGCCTCGAAAAAGAAAAAGCAGCAGAGAGAGAGCGACGGACGCCGCATGCGAAGAGAAACTCGACGTCGCCGTTTCTTCCTCTTCTTCTTCTCCTTCTTTTCTCTCTTTTCCCGCCTCACCACCACCGCTGCCGCCTCCCTCTCCCTCTCCCCCTCTCTCCCCCTCCCCCTCTCTCCCCCTCTCCCACAGATCATGGCCACGCTCACGGGCGACGCCCCCTTGCCCCCGACGGCCACGCGCCTCCTCTCCCTCGCCTGGGGCTGCCTCGAGCGCGCCTCGGCCGACGCCGGCCGCCTCCCCGCCCCGCTGCGGGCGCGGGTCCAGCGCGGGCTCGAGCGCGCGACGCTGCTGACGCCGCGCGGGGCAGCGCTGGCCGCCGAGCGGCTCGCGGCGAAGCCCGACGGCGCGGGCCCGAGCGCGTTCGGCGCCCTGCCAGGCTCGCTGGCCCCGACGCCGAGGGGCGAGGGGGGGGGCGCGGCGGAGCCCTCGTATCTGCCGAGCCACGACTCGCGGCCGAGCCCGGCGCGGAGGCGGTTCCTCGAGGGGGAGGGCGCGGGCGCCGCCGGTGCCCCCGCTGCCGCTGCTGCCGCCGCCACCGCCGCCGCCGCCGCCGCCGCTGCTGCTGCTTCTCCTCCCCCCGCGCCTCGCAGGCCGTCTTCGGCTGCCCGCTTCAAGGCGCTGTTCACCCCTCCCAAGGGCTCCAGAGCGGCTCCTGCCGCCGCTTCTGCTGCTGCTGCTGTTGCTTCTGCTGCTGCTTCTGCTGCAGCTGCTGCTCCCGCGGCCGCCACCGCCGCCACTGCCGCCGCCGTTGCCGCCGCTGCCGCCGTTGCCCTTGCCCCGTCGTCGTCCCCGGCGCCCAAGAGGCCCTCCTCGGCGCAGCGCCTCAAGGCCGCCTTTTCCCCGAAGCAGAAGAAGAGCACCGGGATCGAGGTCTCGGCCTCCGTCGCCTATATCGGCGCCGTCCCGCCGCCGCCGCTGTCCTCTCACGCCCTCGCCGCCTCCCCGGCCGCCGCGGAGGGGCCGAAGAAGCAGCGCCCCTCATCGGCCCAGAGGCTCAAGGCCGCCTTTTCCCCCAGGAAGGCCGCCGCCGCCGCCGCCGGTGCGGGAAGCGTCGCAGGGAGCCCCACGAAGCGCCCCTCGTCTGCCGCTCGGCTGCACGCCGCGCTCAAGATCGGGGGAGGCGTCGGAGGCTCGACCCCGGGCGGCAAGGGCCCGGGGGCCGAGATCGGGACGACGATCGGCGCCGTCGCTTCTTCTCCCGCGAGGCCCGCGTACGTGCCCGGGTCTATCGCCGCGGCGCTGGCCTCGCCCTCGCAGTACAAGAGGTTCGAGTTTTGAGGGAAAAGTGAGCAAGAGGGGGTGAGAGAACGAGAG